>Ga0265297_10007834_pt1 | contig 14576 bp, 18 predicted proteins | sample Munlanlwell13791_FD_192502 | JGI IMG/M metagenome (GOLD analysis project Ga0265297, IMG submission 192502) | Leachate microbial communities from a municipal landfill in Southern Ontario, Canada - Leachate well 137-91 | ecosystem: Engineered > Solid waste > Landfill > Unclassified | place... | reverse complement strand
TACACCTCCGTCTCCCGCGAACGTTTGAAGAAAATGTACAACCAGGCCCACCCGCGGGCCTAGAAAGGAAAATATGTACGACTTGAGTTTTTTTATTATTGCTTTGCCGATCCTTTTAGTGACGATCACCATTCATGAGTTCGCCCATGCTTTTGTGGCCGATAAATTGGGGGACCCGACGCCGCGTTTAGCCGGCCGGTTGACCCTCAATCCGATCAGCCATCTCGACCCGATCGGCTTTTTAATGCTTCTCCTGGTCCGTTTTGGTTGGGCCAAGCCGGTCCCGATCAATCCCTATAATTTCCGCAACCCTAAGCAGGGGAGCCTCTTTGTCAGCCTGGCCGGGCCGCTCTCCAACTTCTTTGTCGCCTGGGTCGTGGCGGTGATCTTTAAAAATGTTCCGTTACCGAATAGCTATCTTGTCGATCTGGTTTCCTATACCATTTGGATCAACTTGTCGCTTGGGGTCTTTAACCTGATCCCGGTCCCGCCGCTCGACGGGTCGCATATCCTGGAATACTTCCTGCCGCCGCACCAATACGAGGTCATGGTCCGGCTCCAGCAGTACAGCTTTTTGATCCTGATCGGGATCATCTTGTTCGCGATGCCGATCCTGATGACGGTCATTGAATTCCTTTACAGGCTGCTGGTGGGATGACTTCCGCCGACCCCCTCTGTCCCTCGCAAGCTCGGGACATCTCCCCCTTATTAAGGGGGAGAATGATATAATTACGTCGATAGGTTGATAAGGGATTCTGGGGTTGGAGGATGTGGGGTATGACGAAGCTTTATAATCGTTCTTTGGATCGATTAAAGAGGAAAATTCTTCGGAAGAATATGACCGAAGCCGAACGAGTGTTGTGGCAGGCAATTCGCAAGAAAAACCTAAATTGTCGGTTCAGACGGCAGTACAGTGTTAAAGGCTTTGTTCTTGATTTTTATTCTCCTCAAGTAAAATTAGCGATTGAAGTCGATGGTGGCATTCATTCCAGCGAAGAGCGAAAAGATTATGACGCAGACCGAGAACGGTTGATAGGTAGTTTAGGAATTAATTTCCTTCGATTTAGCAACGATGATGTTCTTTTGAGGCTTAATAAAGTGATTAAATTAATTAAAGAAAAAATTCTTTTATCTCCCCCTTACCAAGGGGGAGATGTCCGCCGAAGGCGGACAGAGGGGGTCGTTAGCGTTCATGAGTAGAAGTGCCGTCGATAAATATCTTGCCTCCCTGGAAAAGTTCGGGATCAATCTTGGACTGGAGCGGATCACCGAATTATTGAAACTTCTTGGCGATCCCCAGCTCAAGTTAAAGGTCATTCATGTTACCGGGACCAACGGTAAAGGTTCGACTTGCGCCATGATCGCTTCGATCCTGAAAGAGGCCGGTTATTCGGTCGGCCTCTATACTTCGCCTCATCTCGTCAAACTAAACGAACGTTTCAAGATCAACGGCCGTGATATCGGCAATCCCGATCTGGCGGCCGGAGTAAAAGCTGTCCGTTTGGCGGCGGATAAATTGGCGGAAAAACCGACGGTTTTTGAGGTTTTGACCGCCGTCGCCTTTTGGTATTTCGCCAAAAAGAAAGTCGATTACGCGGTGATCGAAGTGGGGATGGGGGGGCGGCTCGACGCGACCAACGTAATTTACCCGCTGGTCGCGGTCATTACCAACATCGAGCTGGAACATACCGCGGTCCTTGGTAAAACGCTGGCTAAGATCGCGGTGGAAAAAGCGGCCATCATCAAACCGGGGGTCCCGGTCGTGACGGCGGAAAAGAAAGAAGAGGCTTTAAGCGTTTTGCGGTTCCAAGCGGAGAAAAATCAGAGCCTGCTGGTCCAGGTTGGGAGCGAAGGGGAAGGGTTCACCACTTCTTTGCTCGGGGAGCATCAAAAACTGAACGCCGCCTGCGCGGTCGCGGCGGTCCGTTTGGCCGGGATCGAAATTGATAAAAACGCGATCATTGCCGGGTTGAAAAAAGCGGTCTGGCCGGGCCGTTTCCAGGTGGTCAGCCGCAATCCGCTGACCATTCTCGATGGTGCCCATAATCCGGCCGGGATCCGGGCCTTAGTCGCCACCCTGCGGCGGGAATTCCCGGGGAAAAAGTTCACTTTTCTCTTCGGCGCCCAGCAAGATAAGGACGTGAAAACAATGCTCCCCTGGCTCCGTCCGCTGGCCGAAGAAGTAATCGTCACCCGATCGTCACATCACCAATCAGCCCCGGTGATCTTCGGGAAGAAGGCGACCCCGCTTAAGCAGGCGCTCCAGCGGACCAAAGGGGTCGACCGGGTGATCTGCGGCTCGCTTTTTTTAGTCGGAGACGCGCTTCGTTTCGGGGTTGACGCTAAGTAACGGGAGTAGTAGAATAGCCTCAAGAGGCCATGGAATATTTAAATTTTCCAGAAAAAAATCCCGGTGAAAATCCGCCAACTGATGAAGGGCCCAGCGTAGAACTGCCCAAACAAAACCGTTTTTCCTGGCTCCGGAACTTTTTTGTTTTTGTCGTTCTGGCGGTCGTGATCGCCGGCAGTTTCATGATCAGTTTCCAGCTTGGCAAGAAGGTCCTTTTTTCCGTCAAGAAACAGCCGCTCATGGAGACCGACGCGCGCTTGCAAGAGCCGCCGCCGTCTTATGAGGCACTGCGTAAGCTGGAAAAAGCTTTGCGGGCCGAGGGGAAGAAGAAAAAGTTAGCCGCCAAAAAGAGCGGCCGCAAAGCGCCTCGCCGGGCCAGCCCTCGCCGGCGGGTAGCGGCGGTTAAAAAGGCCGCGCCGGCTCCGGTCATTGCCGAAACAAAAAGCGGCAGTTATTACAAAGTGCAGGTGGGGCCGTTCACGACCCTCGAAAACGCCAAGTATCATTTGTCCCAGATGCGGGCCCGGGGGATCGATGTTTTCCTGAAAAAATATGGCGCCTCCTGGAAAGTCCAGGCCGGCGCTTATAAGAGCCTTAAAATGGCCAGGCAGCAGCAAACCGTTTTGCAGGGTAAGGGATTCAAATCAAAGATTATCATCGAATAGCCTTTAAGGAGGAAGCATGTCGGTATACGATATGGTGTTCGGAAAGTTTTCACGAGATTTAGGGATCGATTTAGGTACGGCCACGACCCTGGTTTTTGCCCGCGGTGAAGGGATCATTCTCTGTGAACCGTCGGTTGTCGCGATCAACAAAGACAACAACAAGCCGCTCGCTTTCGGGAACGAGGCCAAAGGGATGCTGGGCCGCACGCCGGCCAACATCGTCGCCGTCCGCCCGATGCGGGACGGGGTCATTGCCGATTTCGAGATCACCGAAATGATGCTCCGCCACTTTATCAACAAGAGCCACCAGCGTTCCGCTTTTGTCCGGCCGCGGATCGTGGTCGGCGTTCCGTCCGGGATCACCGGGGTGGAGAAACGGGCGGTCCTTGACGCCGCGATGCACGCCGGCGCCCGCGAAGCTTACCTCGTTGAAGAACCGATGGCGGCCGCGATCGGCGCCAACCTGCCGGTCTCGGAAGCCCAGGGGAGCATGATCGTCGATATCGGCGGCGGTACGACCGAAGTCGCCGTTCTCGCCCTTGGCGGGATCGTTGTCTCCAAGTCGATCCGGGTGGCCGGCGACGAAATGGACGAAGCGATCGTTTCTCATTGCCGCAAGAACTACAATCTCCTGATCGGGGAGCGGACCGCCGAACAGATCAAGATCGACATCGGCTCGGCTTACCCGCTGCCGGAAGAAAAGACCATCGAAGTTCGGGGCCGCGACCTGGTGACCGGTCTGCCGAAGACCCTGACCCTGACTTCTTCGGAGATCCGCGACGCCCTGGCGGAACCGGTCTCAATGGTCGTTGACGCCGTCCGCATGACCCTGGAGAAAACCCCGCCGGAACTCTCGGCCGATATCATGGACCGGGGGATTGTCATGGCCGGGGGTGGATCGTTATTGAGGGGGCTGGATAAGTACCTGGCTCAGGAAACAGAAATGCCGGTTTATGTCGTCGACGATCCGATCTCCTGCGTCGCTTACGGGACCGGGAAGATCCTGGAGGAAATTGACACCCTGAAGAAGGTCCTGATCATGCCCAAGAGCAATCAGTGAAGCCATACCGCGGAGCAAGAAGAAAAAGTTCTTATCGTCCAGCCGTAATTATCGTTCTGCTGGCGCTCCTCCTGTCGTATTTCACCATAAACAATTCCTTCGGTATCCGGTATATCTTTACTTCGATCTTTTACCCGATCCAGTATTCGGTCCAATATGTTGTCAAAGGGGCGTTGAGCGTCCCGGCCAATATTATAGCTTTGCACAATCTTTCCCGGGAGAATAAGGACCTGAAGACCCGCTTAACGACTTCCATCTCGAAGCTGGCCCTTTTTGAGGAGCTGGTCAACGAGAATGTCCGGCTTCGGCAAGCCCTTGATTTCCAGGGGACCAACCGTTACCGCTTCAAACTTGGGGTCGCCCAGGTGATCGCCCGGGGGGCTTCGCCTTACACTTCACTGATGGAGATCAACCAGGGGGTCTTGTCCGGGGTCCGGGTCGATATGACGGTCATTGTTGAGGCCGGCCTGGTCGGACGGGTGGTTGAAGTTTCGCTTTTCAGCTCCAAAGTGATCTTGATCACCGACCTCAAGAGTTCGGTGGCGGCGGTCGACCAGCAGAACCGGGAATTTGGCGTCGTGGAAGGTTTTGCCAACCAGCATTCGCTGGCCATGAAATATGTCAGTTCGGTCGGCGAGATCGCGGTGGGGGATAAGATCGTGACCTCTCCGGCCTCCAAGATCTTCCCGCCCGGGATCCCGATCGGTACGGTCGCCCAGGTTAAAAAGCGGGATTCCGATCTTTTTTATGACGTCAGAGTTAAGCCGGCGGTCAATTTTTCCAAGCTCGAAGAAGTTTTTCTGATCTACTAAAATGCGGACATTCAAACTAATACTTTTTCTCTTAGTGCTCTTGCTCATTCAAACGGTCCTGCTGCCGTTCGTGACCTTCTTTGGCGCGATGCCCGATCTTTTCCTGGTAGCGGTGGTGATCTACACGGTCCAGGCGGAGAAAGGGACCTCGACCTTTTTCGCGGCGGGGGCCGGTTTTCTCCAGGACCTTTTCTCGGCCGGGTTTTACGTCAACACGCTGTCCAAGGTCGTGATCAGTCTGCTGGTCGGCGGGATCGGCGATGAAGTGGTTGGCGACGCGCGGTCGTTCTCGGCCAGTATGGTGGCGATCATTACCCCGCTTTACCTGATCGTTGAAGGACTGGTCATTTATTTCGGCGGCCATCACTTTTCCGTGTTCTATTATCTGCTCGAGATCTTACTGACCACTCTTTACAACCTGGCCTTGGTGCCGGTGATCTACTTCCTGATGCAGAAGGCGACCGGTGAATAAAGATCAGGTCCTCTGGCTGGCTTTCGCCTTCGCTTTTCTTTTGATCTTTTTTCGCCTTTTCCAACTCCAGGTGATCGAAGGCGATAAATACCAGCGCCTGGCGCTGGAAAATGCCGCCAAGACGATCCCGCTCTATGCCCCGCGCGGTATTATTTACGACCGGAACGGCAAGATCATTGCCCAGAACCAGGCGGTTTTTTCGATCCAGGTCATGCCGCAACTCCTCTCCGACGCCGATCCGGCCCGCCGCGACCGGGTCTTGAAAAAGCTCAGCGAATTATTGGGTGAAGAGGTCAAGCCGGTGCGGCGTTCCGACCGCCCGATCCTGATCAAGGACAACATCGACCTGAAGACCGCGATCACGGTCGAGGAGCTGGGGAAGGAATTAAAAGGGGTGGAGGTCGTGGTCCATCCGGTCCGGTTCTATCCCTTTGGCGCCACCGCTTCCCACCTGCTGGGCTACGTTGGCGAGATCGAAGGGGACGAGCTGAAACGGTTGAAAGCCGAGGGGTACCGGCTGGGCGATACCATCGGCAAGGATGGGATTGAAAAAGTCTACGACAAGATGATCAGGGGGACCGACGGCGGAAAAAAGATCGAAGTTGATGTTCGGGGGAACCCGATCCGGGTTTTAGGCTCGGTCGATCCGGTCGCCGGGGCGAATGTTTATACGACGATCGATATCGACCTGCAGAAAGCGGCCGATGTCGCGCTCGGCGGCAAGAACGGGGCGGTGGTGGTCTTGGATCCCAGGAGCGGCGAACTGCTGGCGCTGGTCAGCCATCCGAATTATGATCCGAATATCTTCGTGAAACAGCTCGACTCCGAGGAGTGGCAGAAGCTTGGCAAAAAAACGCATCCTTTCATGAACCGGGCGCTGGCGATCTACCCGCCTGGTTCGATCTTCAAAGCGGTCGTCCTGACCGCCGCGCTCGAGCAAAAAGTGACCAAACCGAACGAAAGTTTTTTCTGCCCTGGTTATTACCGGATCAACAACCGGATCGCCCGTTGTTGGAAAGAGACCGGCCATGGACGGATCACCGCGCAAGACGGGTTGGTCAATTCCTGCGACATTGTTTTTTACGAGCTGGGCCGGCGGCTGGGCCCTGACCTGATCGCCGAATACGCCCGGAAATACGGGCTGGGGGAGCGGACTGGGGTTGACCTGCCGAGCGAGAAGAAGGGGCTGGTCCCGGACAGCGGCTGGAAGAAACGGGTTTACGGCGAAGAATGGTATGACGGCGATTCCATAAACTACGGGATCGGCCAGGGCTTTCTTCAGGTCACGCCGATCCAAATGGCTAAAATTTACGGGAGCATCGCGACCGGCCGTGAAATGAAACCCTACATCGTATCCGAGATCAGGAAGAAAGACGGGATCCTTTTCCAGCAGCGGCCCCGGGAAGCCGGGGTCGTGCCGGGAACGGTTGATACTATTAATGTCGTGCGCGACGCTCTCCGCCAGGTAGTTTTTCGGGCGACCGGCCGGGCGGCGAAAGTTCCCGGGATCCCGGCCTCCGGCAAGACCGGGACCGCGCAAACTCCCGGACTCCCGCACGCCTGGTTTATCTGCTACGCTCCTTATGATGAGCCGGAGATCACTATTGCCGCTTTCGTGGAACATGGGGAGCATGGCGATCGTTCAGCCGCGACCGTGGCTCGCGATATTCTCAAATGGTACAAGGAAAACCGCCTCCAGAAAGAGTACCCGGAAGAGGAGTAATTTCTTTTTGACAAAAAGCCTCTTATTTGCTAAAATAGTAAAGTTATGAAAAAAGTTGAACTGGCCGCTGAAAAAAGAGACGGAATCGGGACTAAAAAAGTTAAAGCCTTAAGAACGAAAGGCTTAATTCCCGCTATTGTTTACGGTAAAAAGATGAAGCCGGTCGCGGTCGCGATCGACAACAAGTCTTTCTTGTCTAAAATATTGGGCTCTGAAACAGGAAAAAATACGATTGCTACCCTTAAACTTGGCGGTTCTGACCTCCAGGTCCTGACCCAGGAAATTCAGTATGATTATATGAATGGGAAGATCCTCCACATCGATTTCGCCCACGTTCTTATGGACGAAGTGGTTAAAGCCAAGATCTCGATCGAACTGACCGGCATTCCAGCTGGCGTCAAAGAGAGCGGCGGGATCCTGGTCCATGGCTTACGCGAGGTTGAAGTTGAATGTTTACCGGGCGATATTCCAGAAAAGTTCCACGTCGAGGTTGTTGGTTTAATGATCAATGATTCCCTTCATGTTTCCGATCTGCCGAAGGGTAAATACAAGGTTCTTTCCAGCGCGGCCGAAATGATCGCCGCCTGCGTTCCTCCTGCTAAGGAAGAGGTTGTGGCTCCTGTGGCAGCGGCAACGCCAGTTGCGGGTGAAGCCGCGGCAGCGACCGCGGTCGCCGACGAAAAGGTCAAGGAAAAAGCGGCTCCAGGGGCCGCACCGGCAAAAGCGGCTCCAGCTGGGAAGCCAACTAAGTAACCCCTCTGGATTACGCAATTATTTGCCTATTTAATCCGATAAAACAATAGTATGGGTGACTTTCAATCAGAAGGCGGCGGGATCCATCCCGGAAAGCCGATAATTTGGCCGACCGGTAAGCCAACCAGCACGTCTTCCACTACCACCACTCAATCCAACGCCGCCCAAACAGCGCAACAAGTTTCCACGACCGCCAAACCGGCTCAAGCTGCTCCTGTTCAACAAACGGCCGCGACTACGGCCGCTACTCAAGCCAAGCCGGCTCAGACGATTTCCCGGGCGTTAACGGTCCAGGATATCAGGTCCCACTTATTGCAGCTGCAAATTGAACCGAGCGATTTTAATACGAAATTGGCCTCGCTAATGCTCAGTAACGGTTTGGAAATCTCGCGGACGAACTTCGTGAAGATCAACAATATGCTCCAGGGGACCAACAAGTCGGACGCGATGCAGCAGGCGGCGACCATGTTATTAATGAAAGGGATCGACTCGCCGGAAGCGGTCAAGGTCCTAGGCCAATATCTGCAGGAAAATCCCAGTATGGCGAACCAGCTCTCCGGTTTACAGTCCGGCATCAGTAACCTGACCAGCGCCCTAATGAGCGGAAAGGGGCTCTTGGATTCGACCCTGGTCGCGCAGTTGACCGCTTTGCTCGGCCAGTTTGACGAAACCTTCCAGAAGATCTCCGACCAGTTCGCGACCAAAGGGACCCCCTTGGATCGGAATTCTCTGCTTATGGATGCTAAGGCTTTGAAGGCTTTATTACAGGGAGTTAAGGAAAAAGCCGGCGGCGAAAAGGCGCGGAACGCTCAAGGCGAGCTCCTGGCGTCGGCGGTCAAGGAATTTACCGGCAAGCTCGACCGGATGATGCAGAACGTCGTCGCCCAGTCGATCCTTTCGCAAAGCGGCCGGACCGAGGTCAATTATCATTATCAACAGATCCCCAATACCATGGTCAATCCGCCCAAGGATTTTGAGATCGTCATTAAGCGGGACGGCGAGGGGAAGAAGGCGAAGATCGACCCGCGCAACACCCAGGTGGTGATGGCGTTTGAGACGGAAGGGTTGGGAAAGATGGTTATTTCGATGATCGTTAAGGATAACAAGATCTACGTGGTCTTTGTTTTTGCCGAAAAGGATTACGGCGACGAAGGCCGCTCCCTGATCGCCAAGGAATTTGGCGACTTCCAGCAGAGCCTGGCCGACAAGAATTTTTTGATCACCGGTTACCAGGTTAAAGTTGACCGGACGATGTGCAATACTAAAGCGTATCTGATCCCATTGTTACCGTCGATCGAGAACGCCCTGAAGCGGATCGATATTGAGGCATAAGCATGGCTGAAGAAGAAAAAATAGAAAACCCAGAACAGCCGCCGGCTAAAAAGACCGTCGTCGCCCTTCGCTACGACATGGACCGGGACAAGGCGCCGATGATCCTGGCGACCGGCAAGGGGATGATGGCGGACGAGATCCTGCGGATCGCCGAAGAGAATAAGATCCCGCTCTACGAAGACCCCGAGCTGGCTAAGCTTTTGGCGAAACTGGAGATCGACCGGGAGATCCCGGCCGAACTTTACACGCTAGTGGCTGAAGTCTTGTTCTTCGTTTTCAAACTCGACCGGATGGCCGAGAAACGGGAGAAGGTCGTCTCGCACCTGCGCGAACAGAAAAAAGAGAAAGCACGAAAGGGAGAATAGCGATGGATAACATTACTTTTGACGATTTTAAGAAACTCGACCTGCGGGTCGCCGAGATCAAAGAGGTCGAGGAAGTTCCTGGTGCCGATAAGCTCTGGAAACTGAAGATCGACTGCGGCGAAGAACGGGAAATTGTCGCCGGAATAAAGCTCCACTACCCTAAAGAGGAATTGATCGGCAAAAAGATCGCTTTCTTGGCTAACCTGGAACCGAAGACGATCCGGGGAGTAACTTCGCACGGGATGCTGATGGCCGCCTCGAACGAGGATCGAAGTATTGTGACGATCCTCTCGCCGCAGAAAGACGTCCCCAACGGGTCGCGGATCTCCTAGCTATTCGACCAGATAAGTAATTGAGACCGAACCCCGAATGTCGATCAGGCCCGGTGAGACGGGCGTTTCGCTCCCACCATCATTAACCGCGGCCATAGCCTTCATCTGATTGCCAAACGGCTGGATAACGGCCGAACCACCCTCAACGATCGTGTCGATCCCCTTAATTTTTAAGCCAGCGGCGGTGGCGATTGCCTGGGCTTTACTTGCCGCTTCCTGGACCGCCTTCGATAGGGCTAACTTCTTGAACTCCTGGTCCTCTTTACGGGCGAACTGCAGGCCGGCGACATTATTGGCTCCGGCGGCGATCCCGGCGTCGATCACTTTGGAGATCAGAGCAAGGTCTTCGATCGAGATATTGACCTGGTTACTGCAGCGGTAGCCGATCGTCTTGGGGGGCTGGTTCTGCTCGTATTTTTGCTCCGGCCAGATGTTGAAGTTAGAAGTCATGATCTTATTCTTTTTGATCCCGGCCTTTTCGACCGCGTCCATGACCAGTTTCATGATCTTGGCGTTCTCGCTTTGGGCGAGTTGGGCGGTTTTCCCTGTGTATTCAACCCCTAATTGGACATTCGCGGAATCGGGTTCCACCCGAACGCTCCCGTTACCGTTGACGACGATTGTTCGTTCCTTGGCAACAACGGTCAGGGTGAGGCAGAGCAGGGCTATTATAATGAAGAGCGGCTTTTTCATAATTCCTCCTAATTGAAAGTCGGGGCTGTTTTGAAGGCCGGGCTTTGGGCGTCTTTGGCGGAGACGATTGGGGTGAGCCCTTCGAGCGGCCACTTGATCAAAAGATCCGGATCGTTCCAAACGATTGCTTTTTCGCTGGCCGGATCGTAAAAGTCGGTACATTTGTAGACGACATCGGTCTCGTCCTCCAGGGTGAGGAAGCCGTGGGCAAAACCTTCCGGGATGTAGAGCTGTTTGGCGGGATCGAGTATTTCGCCGTGCCACTGGCCAAAGGTCGCGGAGCTTTTCCGCAGGTCGACCGCGACGTCAAAGATCTTTCCCTTCATGACGCTGACCAGTTTGCCCTGCGGGTGAGAGGGAAGCTGGTAGTGGAGGCCGCGCAGGACCCCTTTTTTGGAGCGGCTGTGGTTGTCCTGAACAAAGCGGACGATCAGCCCGTTCTCGGCAAAAGACTGGGCGTGATATTTTTCCATGAAGAAACCACGGTCATCGGTAAATGTTTTAGCCTCAATTAAGATAACGCCAGCCAAAGGGGTCTTAGTGAACTTAAAATTGCTCATGCAGAAATTGTAGCTATATTTGGCTTTTTTGTCCACCTCGCCTATAATTGACCCATGAAAACGATCTCTATCGCCGAAGCAAAGGAGTTCGATCACCAGGCGCAAGTTGATTTTGGCGTGCCATCCATTGTCCTGATGGAGAATGCGGGTAGAAGTGCCGCAGAAATCGCCCTGCGGATGCTCTGGTGGCGGGAGAAAGCGGCAGTTATTTGCGGGGTTGGAAATAATGGCGGTGACGGGTTGGTTGTCGCGCGTCATCTTCATACCCGAGGCAAAAAAGTCACCGTTTACGTGATTGGCGATCCCGACCGGGGAACGGTCGATTTCCTGACCAATCTTTTGATCGTGGAACGCCTTGGCTTGCCGATCGTTTGGGTTACCGAGGCCTCTCATCTTAAGGATTTGTCCTGGGCCGATCTTGTTGTTGACGCAATTTTAGGTGTTGGCTTAACTAAAGCGGTTCGCCAGCCGATCCGAGAGGTGATCGAGGCGATCAACGCTTTACGCAAACCGGTCCTGGCGGTCGATGTTCCGTCCGGCCTGAATGCTGATACCGGCGAGGCGATGGGGGTGGCAATCAAAGCCAAGTGCACTGTGACCTTTATCGGTTTGAAGAAAGGATTGCTGCTTAAGCAGGCTAAAGAGCATTGTGGGAAGATTATTATTCGGGATATTGGGGTAGTTTTCTAATTATTTCGATGAAATTGAAACGGGAAATTATCGACAAATATACGGGGGAAATACTCGTATATGACCAATATCGGTTCAGTTGGTTTTAGGCGTTGGGGGCACACGATTCTATCCGGGACGATAAAAGAGCTTAAAGGACAGGAGCCTGGAAAGTACTTTTTTCACGCGACTCGGAGAAATATCGTTGAGTTTTGTGCTGAAACTTTGGCTGGTAATTTATATTTTCCGGAGACAAAACCATTATTTGTCGCCGATGTTGCGGAAGTCCCTTTATTGCCAGATGAGGTCTCCCTGGAAGGCTACTTGCCCGGAAGAATTGCCCAAAGAATCGCCAACGGGAGTTCGGAAAGGTTTGGCTTCGGGGTGGCCGGGATTGATTCTGTCCTCGACATTGTGGCTTTTACCTATCAAGCGGTGCTTCCTCCAAAAGAATATAGCCGGGTTTTATTATTAAGAGAGATTTACGCTAAAAGTTTTCATGATGAACCTGTCCCTTGGATTTTACGAGCTTCTTGGGAAAAAATAGCCTCGCTTTTAGCTAACCAAACTGTCAAGATTGTCAGCCAAAAAGATTTACGGTATAGCGGAGGTGTTTTTTCGGAGTACAGTTTTGCCGGGCGTTTTAATTTGTCTGACTTTGAAGTGTTTGCTGACCCTGATCCAAGGGAATTATCTTTCACTCCTTAAGCTTATTCAGAATAAGTTGTTCCCCTTGCTAGTTAGGATTTGTCAATCATAGCGAATGGTTTCCCTTCCCCGCGAAAAAAGCAATCAAGAAGCATAACGATTGTCTTTACACTAGATGGACGATCTGATAAAGTAAATTGAAAGAGAGGGGTATATATGAAAAGCAGATATTTTCTTGTCCCACTGTTGACCGTTTCGCTTATTTTGGGTGCTGGGCTGGCCGCCGACGCGGCTAAGAAACCGGCCAAGAAGAAGGTTGTTGAAGGGGGCCAGAACCAATTAAAAGGGTTATCGGGGAAGATGGGGGAGTGGCTGTTCAACGGGGCGACGAGGTTTGAGCTGGAGTCGGTTTCCGTTGTCGATGCCGGGCCGAATGACGTCAGGCCAAATAGCGAAGGGAAGAAGTTCCTGGTGGCGGCGATCCAGATCAAGAACGCCAATCCGGACTCGATGTGGTACGGAGAAGGTCATATCCTGACCTTTGTTGACAAGGATGACCAATCGATCCAGGCTAATCGTTTGGTTAGAGCGAATAATTGGGACGAAATGCCAGATGGACATTTACTTCCCGCTTCCGGGATGAAAGGGGTCTACTTTGTGGAGATCGATCCGACCTTTGTGCCGGTCAGGTGTGTTTATGAGGTGCGCAGTGGTGAGAAGGTTTTCCGGGTGGCTTTGCCTACACCAGAAGCGAAATAAATTAGTCGGCTTTAATTATTAAGAGCCTCAGACTTTTGTCTGGGGCTCTTTTTTAGTTTGTGGGCTATCCGCTTCCTTAGTTATCACTTTACCTTTATTGGGTGTCCATTTTCTTTTTCTACAGCAAAAAAGAAAATGGACGAAAAGAAAACGCCGGCGCATTTCGACTTTTTTTAAGGTAAGCGAAATGCGCGCCCATTCTGAACTTATATTCTAATCCAGTGCCATTATTTAGGTGGTTGCCTCACTCAACACTGGGACAACCCGCTCAATAACCCAGGAAACCGCGGCGATATTGCCGCAGGTTTCCTGGGTTGCTTTTCCCCTAAACCGTGCGTAAAATGTGGGCAGAGAAGGGGAACTTCATCGCTAGATATAAGAATTGTATGATTTTGGCAAAAATTCATGGGGTGTAATAACAAATGACCAATAACATAGAAGATGAATTAATAAGAGATGATCTAAGAGACAATAAAGACTTAGAAAAAGAGATAAGAACTACTTATCTTCAGGCAACAAGTAACTCCGTGGATCAATTGCGTAGGTGGATTGTCGAAACAATTACTATTTCAAGTACGATTTTAGGTGCATTTATTGCAATTAGCGCGAATAACTCTCAATTAATTAAAAATCCTTCATTATTAAAATATGCGTTATTATTAGTATTAATTTTGATTGTTTATAGCGTTATTTATATTAAAAATTCATTATTTAATGATATTAAAGGATTGATAAGTCAGAGCGATGAATACTTAGATGTTTTGTGTAAGCAGAGAATATGTAAAACGAAATATATCTTAACAAAAGAACCTAGCTGTCTTGAGGACCTAAGAAAAATTGAGAGTGAACAATTAGAAACAATTAAAAAACGTAACGCCAACAAGAAAAAATCAAATATGCCTTATAGCATTGTTACATATTTATTTATTGCCATTTTAATTCTATTGCTTATTTCCATGTTTGAATTGGATATAAGTTCCGGATGGGGCGCGTTTCTCTTACCTTAAGAAAAACAGAAACGCGCGAGGCATTTTCCCTGCCTGCCGGCAGGCAGGTTTTCGTCCATTTTCTTTGTTGCCGGACAAAGAAAATGGACACCCAATAAAGGCAAAGTGATAATTGCGGAAGCGGATAGCGAGTAGGCTAATCGGGTGAGGAAGTCACAATTTGTGACTTCCTTTAAAAACAGCGATTTTAGAAGGAATAATGGCTGTTTAATTGCGAGGGACCGAGAATTCATTCTCAGGTTCCGAGCGGATAATTGCTGAACAAATCCTCGGTATCCCCGCGTAATCATTGAAGATCTCAACTTGCGAGTAACGGCTGTCGGCACTAAAAACGGCTTTAATCAACTCTGCTTGGCCAAAGCCAAACTCAAACATT
>Ga0265297_10007833_pt1 | contig 14578 bp, 13 predicted proteins | sample Munlanlwell13791_FD_192502 | JGI IMG/M metagenome (GOLD analysis project Ga0265297, IMG submission 192502) | Leachate microbial communities from a municipal landfill in Southern Ontario, Canada - Leachate well 137-91 | ecosystem: Engineered > Solid waste > Landfill > Unclassified | place... | reverse complement strand
TTATCGATGCTGCTTACAATGGATTAATGAATAAACTCTCATCTGATGGCAATTATTGGATTATATCGAATGGCATATTTTATACGATTAGGTTATTGATTGATCTGAAAGCGTTTTTATTAGAATCAAAAGATTTTCCTGTTCCTGCATCATTGGGAGCAGATCTTGATCGGCTAAAGAGCTTTATTGATCTAAATCCTGTGAAAAATTATTTAAATAACCCCCCAGAAGACATTAAGGATTTGGCCTTCATTCAAATCAATAATCTTGATCATCTTTTGAGGGTAAGTAAAAGGGACACTTTCAGGGAGGTGTTGGACATTGTATATAAAATTGATGTACTGCAGACTTTAAGCAGGATCATGAAAAGTGATGGTTATAGCTTATCCGAGTATCTTCAAGGCCCGCAACCAATGTTTGAAGTGATCGATGCTTTTAATCCTATTCTCCCCAATGCAATACCAAATAGTTTTACTTTTGATCAGGGCTCAACGATCTGTTTTGTCACAGGTCCAAATATGGCCGGAAAATCGACCTTTTTGAAAACGATGGGACTGATGGTCTATCTCTCCCATTTAGGATTTCCTGTACCGGCCAAAATATTGAAAACCACAGTTTTCGATGGACTTTTTACAACCATCAATCTAGCCGATAACCTGAATTTAGGTTACAGCCATTTCTATTCTGAGGTACACAGGGTAAAGGATATGGTTGTAAAAATAAACAGTGAGAAAAGGCTGTTTGTTATCTTCGATGAGTTGTTCAGAGGTACTAATGTCAAAGATGCTTACGATGCCACTTTGATGATTATCTCATCTCTCGCAAAGATCCGGGGAAATTTCTTTTTCATTTCAACACATATTTTGGAAGTGGCTGCAGAGCTGCAGCATCAGGACTCAATTGTTTTCAATTGCTTCGAATCAGAGCTTGTTGATCAAACCCCAGTTTATGACTTTAAGTTGAAGAGGGGTGTGTCGAAAGAGCGAATAGGGATATTCATTATCAAACAAGAGCGTATCGTAGAAATATTGGAGCGAATTGCTGAAAAGCAAGCTAATTCAGTTACCCATTAACTGTCGTTACTTAAAATTTGCTGACTACACGCTAGCTTGGGCTTTCCATTCTTTTTTCTGGTTTTTTTTCGGTATATTTATAGTAACGGTAATTCGTTTTAGCAAAATTGATGGATGAAATTCTTATGTATTACCATGCAACTACCAGTAATTCGAAGGAAAATCTATGAGGTCAGGGAGCTAAAGGTCATGCTTGATTTTGACCTTGCTGAACTTTACGAAGTTGACACCCGATCTTTGAATCAGGCCGTTAAACGGAATATCGATATTTTCCCCGATGACTTCATGTTTAGGCTTACTGCATCCGAATGGGAAAGTATGTCATCACAATTTGTGATGACATACCCGACAAAACGTCCAAAAACAGCATTGCCATTTGCTTTTACTGAGCACGGAGTCGCTATGCTGGCTAATATCTTAAAAAGCAAAAAGGCAAGACAAACGAGCATTTTGATTGTAAGGGCCTTTATTGCACTTAAGCAATTTGCATTATCATACAAAGAAATTTCAGAACATCTGAATGAGCTCGAAACCAAATACAACCAGCAATTTAAGGATGTTTATGATGCTATAAACTTTCTTTTGCAAAGGGATAAGCAAAGAATTGATCAACATCAGCGAAAAAGAATTGGATTTATACCATAAAAAAGAAGCCATCTCAATCGAAAAATGAGATGGCTTCTTTTAGTTATCTGATTATCAATTAATTTTCCTCTTCTTGAGGTGTGGCAATATCTTTATCTACCAAAATCCTTCCGCAATACTCGCAGACGATAATCTTCTTGCGGGAAGCAATATCCAACTGGCGTTGTGGCGGGATCTTGTTGAAGCATCCACCGCATGCATCACGCTGAACAGTTACTACAGACAAGCCGTTGCGTGCGTTTTTGCGGATCTTGTTGAAGGCTGTCAGCAACCGTTCTTCAATCATAGTGGCAATTTTGGCAGTTTTGGCTTTGAGCAACTCCTCTTCAACTGCAGTCTCAGCGGTGATCTCTTCAAGCTCTTTCTTTTTACGTACCAAGTCTTCTTCGCGCTCTTTCAACAACAAATTGGAAGCGTCGAGTAATTCGCCCTTGCTTTTCACATCTACCGAATACTCTTTGATCCTTTTTTCGGCCAGCTCAATCTCCAGATTCTGGAACTCCATCTCTTTGGAAATGGCATCAAATTCTCGGTTGTTGCGAACATTCTCCTGCTGCTCTTTGTAGTGGTCGATCTTAGCTTTGGAATCTTTGATCTCAGTCTTTTTGTTGCCAACAGCCGTGTTGAGGTTCTTAATCTCATCCTGCAGGTTGGAAAGTCGGGTCTTCAATCCAACAATTTCATCTTCCAGGTCCTGAACCTCCAGCGGTAACTCGCCGCGCAGCGTGTTGATTTTATCGATTTCTGAAACAACAGTTTGCAGCTCATAGAGCATTTTCAATTTCTCCTGAACTGAAACCTCTTTGCCTTCGGTTGTTTTGTTTATTTCTAACGACATATCCAGAATATTATATTATAACTTAGCTTTCTAAAGGTAAGAAACCGGGTTGGTTTTTACACTCGACAAACGGAGTGCAAATGTAGGGAATTTTTTTAAAACTATCTCTTTTAAAACCTCTTTCGTAAATTGTTCGCTTTCGTAGTGGCCAATGTCGGCGAGGACGATTTTTTTATCTGCTTCAAAAAAGTCGTGGTACTTAAAATCAGCCGAGACAAAGAGGTCGACGCCTTCCGCGATAGCTTTGGAAACCAGAAAACTACCCGAGCCACCACAGACCGCAATTTTACTGATTTTTCGTCCCAGAAATGCCGTATGTTTAATCATCTGACAGCCAAAAACCTTCTTGATTTGTTGAAGGAAACCGATCTCATCGGAGGGTATCGCAAGCTCTCCGACCATACCCATTCCAACCGCCGGAAAATCGTTCTCCAGCGGGACCAGATCATAGGCCACCTCTTCGTAAGGATGTGAAGCGTTGAGCGCAGCCACAACTTTTGAAGTGAGGTGACGCGGCAGAATAGTCTCGAACCGGATTTCAGGCTCAGTATGCAAATCTCCCGCAATTCCAACGAAAGGATTACTCCCTTCATTTCCCCTGAAAGTTCCAGACCCGGGAGCGCTGTAACTACACTGGTCGTAATTGCCAATGACTCCGGCACCTGTCGAAAAAATAGCCGATCTTACTGTTTCAAGATGATCTTCTGGGATATAAGTTACAAGTTTGACCAACTGGTTCTTTGCAGGAGAAAGAATGCGGCATTTAACCAATCCTATCATTTCACATATTTTGGAATTTACCCCACCGGTGATACTGTCCAAATTGGTATGGGAGGCATAGATGGCCAAATCATTTTTGATGGCTTTGATCAGACATCTCTCCACCTCGTTGTTGCCGGTAATGCGTTTGATCCCCTTGAAGATGAGCGGATGGTGACTGATAATCAGCTCACATCCCAATGATATTGCCTCATCAACCACCTCTTCCGTAACATCCAGCGTAATGAGCGCGGAACTAATTTCACGGTTTTTGTCCCCTGTAATAAGCCCCGCATTGTCGTACGACTCCTGGTAAGAAATTGGCGCAATGGTCTCAAGGTGTTGAACAATATTTCGAAGCAGCATAGGTCTTTATTTCAAGCTTTTAGCTAAGCATCTAATTGACAATATTTTTAACAATTGTCAATTTGTAATTTTTAATTTGTAATTCTTTTTACAGCGTCTCCTTGATCTCAATCAAATATTTCCTGATCTCCTGGAGTTTCTGTACAATTTCAAAATTGTGATCGACCTCGTCCTTGTTCTCTTTGATCTTGGCTTTTGCCCCTTTCAAAGTCAGACCGCGCTCCTTGACCAAATGATTGATGATGGCAAGATGGTCGATATCTTCCTGAGTGTAAAAACGATTGCCCTTCTTGTTCTTAAAAGGTTTGATCGTATCGAACTCCTTTTCCCAAAATCTGAGGGCCGAAGGGGCAAGGTTGAACTTCTCGGCCACTTCGCCGATCGAGAAATAGAGTTTTTCTGATTTAGGTGCCTTGAATCCCACGGTATTTAATTTTAGGTTAATCGAAACTTTGACCCGTATTCGATGAGATGGTAATCATCTTCTCGTATTCCAGCGGATTAAGATCCTGGAAGTAGTAATTTTGCGGATTGACCTTCTGTCCGTTTTTCATTACCTCGTAGTGAAGGTGGGGAGCCGTGGATGCGCCTGAGCTTCCCACGAAGCCTATCACATCACCCCTGTTAACGGCTTGACCAACCTTAGCATTGATGCGTGACAGGTGACCGTACATGGTTTCATAGCCGTAACCATGGTCGATCAAAACGATGTTGCCATAGCCGGCATTCCTGCCTACCTCCTTCACAATTCCATTACCGGTTGCAAATATATCCGTCCCGGTAGGGGCCGTGAAATCCATTCCGTAGTGAAAGCGCGGAATACGGTAGATCGGGTGCATGCGCATGCCCCAGCCGGAAGCAGTTCTTTTGAGATCCCGGTTGGAGACAGGCATGATGGAAGGGATACTGGCCAGCATCTTCTCTTTTCCCAACGCCATCCTGACCACATCGTCGTACGACTTCGACTGGACATACACCTGTTTGGAGAGGATATCCAATTTTTTTGCTACCGAGATGATCAACTCCGAATTGTCCATGCTCTCCAGCTTGGTGTACCGGTTGGCCCCTCCGAATCCGGCCATCCTGACTGATGAGGGGATTGGATTTGCTTCAAAAATGACACGGTAAATATTGTCATCGCGCATCTGTATATCTTCCAAGGCCTTGCTGATCTTTTCAATATCCTTGTTCATCAGATTAAATTGAGACAGCAACTGCTCATTTTCCCGCTTTAACCTCTTGGTCACCGGTGTCTCAAAGAATTGAAGGAAAATGAAAAAGAAAATAATCCCGGAAACAATCCCGGTAGACAGATATCCCAGAAACCTTTTGATCAAAGTGCGAACATTTCGTTCGATCTTATCAAAACTTAAAGTATCCGGATTAAATCTGTAGTTAATGCCCATTCCAATTGATTTATTTTGAACCGAGGTAGGCCAAAATTAATGAAATAATCTAATTTTGCAACGATTTTGACCCCTTCCGGTGTTCCTTGAATGGGCAAAATTAGTTTATTTATAGGCATTCGCGGATTTTTGAACGAACGTCTATTGCCATTTAAAGCTTTTTAACATTACCCGATGATGGACTCAAAACAGATACGCGCAGCCTTTTTGGACTTTTTTGCCTCCAAAACGCACCAGATTGTCCCCTCTGCACCCATGGTGGTGAAAAATGACCCAACCCTAATGTTTACCAACGCAGGGATGAACCAGTTTAAGGATATTTTTCTGGGAAATGCGCCGGTGAAGAGCCCGAGGATTGCCGATACCCAAAAGTGTCTTCGGGTATCCGGAAAGCACAACGATCTGGAAGAGGTAGGCCACGATACCTATCACCACACCATGTTCGAAATGCTGGGCAATTGGTCGTTTGGGGACTATTTCAAGAAAGAGGCCATAGACTGGGCATGGGAACTGCTTGTGGACCGTTTCAATATTCCCGTCGATCGTCTTTATGCGACTGTTTTTGAGGGTGATGCGAAGGATGGTGTTCCGGTCGATTCGGAGGCTCTTGCCTTGTGGAAAAAATATCTTCCCGAAGATCAGATCCTGTTCGGGAACAAAAAAGATAATTTTTGGGAGATGGGCGACAGTGGTCCATGCGGTCCCTGCTCCGAGATCCATGTGGATATTCGCAACGAGGATGAGCGTGCCAAAATCCCAGGTAGGGAAATGGTCAACCAAAGTCATCCGCAGGTCATCGAAATATGGAACCTGGTTTTTATCCAGTTCAATCGTAAGGCCAATGGTCATCTGGAGGAGCTTCCTGCCAAGCATGTCGACACAGGGATGGGCTTCGAACGCCTCTGTATGGTGCTTCAGCAGAAGCAATCCAATTACGACACCGATGTATTTCAGCCGGTAATCACTGAGATCGGATACATGGCCGGGAAAAAATACGGCGAAAACGAGAAGTCCGATATCGCCATGCGCGTTATCGCCGATCACCTGCGGGCCATCGCTTTTGCCATCACAGACGGACAGTTGCCTTCCAACAACAAAGCCGGGTATGTAATCCGCCGGATTTTACGACGGGCGGTGCGTTATGGTTATACATTCCTGGATTTCAGGAAACCTTTCATGCACCAACTGATCAAAGTATTGGCAGAGCAGATGGGAACAGCCTTCCCCGAGCTGATCAAGCAACAGGATCACGTCACAAAAGTGATCCGCGAGGAGGAAGACTCCTTCCTGCGTACCCTGGAGACCGGTATCAGAATGCTGGAAAATATCATGGAGGCAGCAAGAAAGAAGAATCTGACCGAGATCAGCGGCAACGTTGCCTTCGAATTGTACGATACTTACGGATTTCCGCTCGACTTGACTGAACTTATCCTGAGGGAAGAATCTTTCTTGGTCAACCGCGATGAGTTTGAAAAGGCCATGGAAGAGCAGAAAAACCGCTCCCGGAATGCTACCCAACTCGAGACCGGCGACTGGATCGAAATCCGTCCGCTGCTTGAAAGTGAATTTGTAGGTTATGATTCGACCCAGGCCGAACTTAGAATATGCCGTTACCGTAAAGTCAAGGATAAAAAGGGGGAGTACTTCCAGTTGGTTTTTGATACCACTCCTTTCTATGCTGAGTCGGGGGGCCAGGTTGGTGACACCGGACGAATCGAAGCCGAAGGTTCAAAAATTGAGATTTTCGATACCATCAAGGAGAATGGGCTGACTGTTCATTTGGCTAAAAAGCTTCCATCAGATCCATCCGCACTATTTACCGGTTATGTAAATGCTTCCAACCAGAGGTCGACCGCCGGAAACCATACTGCCACGCATTTGCTGGATCATGCCTTGAGGGAAATTTTGGGAACACACATCGAACAGAAAGGTTCGTTGGTAAGCCCTGATTCATTGCGTTTTGACTTTTCTCATTTCCAGAAAGTTACGGAAGAGGAGCTTGAAAAAATTGAAAAAAGGGTCAACCAATTGATCCGTCAAAATTCCTCCAGGGACGAACGCCGCGAAATGCCGATGGCTGAGGCCGAAAAACTTGGCGCCATTGCGCTATTTGGTGAGAAATATGGCGACAAGGTTCGGGTTATCAAATTCGGTGATTCGATCGAACTTTGTGGAGGAATCCATGTCGGCGCTACGGGCGAAATAGGCCAGTTTGTTATCATTTCTGAAGGTTCGATTTCTGCCGGAGTCAGGCGAATTGAGGCCATTACAGGGGCAAAGGCCGAAGAATTCCTGCGTGGCAAGATGAAGATGGCCAAAGAATTAACCCATTTGCTGAACAATCCTGCGGATGTAAAAGTAGCGGTAGAACAACTCCTTCAAAAGGTAAGCCAATTGAATGGTCAGGTCGAAGCCTTCAAAAAGGAGGCTGCATCCGGTCTGAAAAAAGAGTTGCTCAAACAAATCTCCAACATCAATGGGATCAACTTCCTGGCAAGTAACCTGCCTCTGGATGATGCTGGAATTATCAAAGACCTGGCTTTCCAATTGAAGGGGGAAGTGGAGAACCTCTTTCTGGTATTTGCCGCAGAGATAGACGGGAAGGCTTCCGTTCATGTGATGATCGCCGACAATCTGGTCAAAGAGAAGGGATTGCATGCAGGAAACATCGTTCGAGACCTGGCTAAACTGGTCAACGGTGGCGGCGGCGGACAGCCGTTCTATGCCAGCGCCGGTGGAAAGAACCCCAAGGGCATTCCTGATGTTCTCGCCAAAGCAAAAGAGCTAATTTTAAAAAGTTGAGAACTGAAAGTTGAGAGTTGTGAATAAAAAGAGTGAAAGAACCAATCCTTCACTTTCAACTTTCCACTTTCCACTTTCCACTCTCCACTTTTCACTACTCAACTACTAATGACTACTACAGAAATCCCCAACAAGCGTAAACTGTCGATCGACCAGTTTCGCGGCTTCGCCATCTTCGGAATGATCATGGTGAACTACCTGAATCATTTTGCAGTGATTCCGGAAACCTTCAAACATCCCCATTACGGGATGACCTTTGCCAATACCATCGCCCCCTTTTTCCTGATCGCGGTAGGAATGGGATTCCGGATCTCCTTCGTGCGAATGGTGGCACGGATTGGATACAAACTGGCGCTTATCCATGCCATCAAGCGATACCTGATTTTGATTTTTATCGGGTTTGTACTCTATGGCCCCGACATCAAAGTTGATATTTGGGACGCCCTTGTGGATATTGGCTTTGCCGGATTGCTGGCGTTGCCCTTCATTACAAAATCCGCGAGGGTCAGGACTGTTGCGGCTTTTTCATTCCTGATCATCTACCAATTGATCTTTGTTTATGCCGGATATGGTGCCTGGACCATGGCAAACAGCATAGATGGAGGTCCGCTGGGGCCAATCAGCTGGGTATCTATCCTTCTTTTTGGTACTGTACTGTATGATCTTCTGAATGATTACAGTTCGAAGGATTTTATCCGATACACGTTGATTTTCGGTATCATCCTGATTGCGGCTGGTTACCTTCTCTCTTTGCTTCAACCTCAGGAAAACTGGCAGTTTTCACAACGCAGCATGAGCATTGCCTATCCCATTCTCTCATCAGGAATTGGGTTTGTAACTTTCCTGCTTTTCTATTTGGTAAATGATGTAAGAAAAATAGAGATTCCACATCTTACTATTCTGGGAATCAACCCGCTGCTTCTATATATCGTGCAGAATATCCTGATTGCCCTGCACGGGGGCGTTCTTCTATCCAGCGCCCCGCTCTGGCAAGCCTTGGCAGGATTTTTAGTCATCTACATGCTCTGCTACCTGGTCGCGCATTACCTGTGGAGGAATAAGATAGTAGTAAAGATTTAGTCAATGTGATAATAAAGATGTCTATATCGTAAACTTTTCCAAAGTTTGTAATATTAATAAGGGAATGCGCATAGTATGCAATTTTGGAAAAGTTATAAACGTACTATCTTGAAAAATCCACTTTCCCATTCGAAAGGTTCATTCTAAATAGCTTTAAAATAGCTGTAATTTTCTATATAAATCAAGCGCTTGACCAAAATCACGATTTCTAAATATCTTTAATATTTAACTTTAGGACAAAAACTAAACCATGGAAGTAACCCGAACTTTTGATCTGCTTGAGCACTGTCTTAAAAATGTTCCCCGCGAAGATGCCGTAGCCGGAAAACAGGGAAATACCTGGGTCACATACAGTACAGCCGAGTTCGCAAGAAATGTAGAATTAATAGCCTACGGCCTTTTATCTCTTGGGATTCAAAAGGGGGACAGGGTTTCGACTGTCAGTGGAAACCGGCCTGAATGGAGCTTCGTGGACATGGCCCTGTCGATGACCGGAGCGGTGCATGTGCCTGTTTACCCGACGATTAGTGAGGAAGAATACAGCTATATTTTCAAACATGCGGAGATTCGCTTCCTGTTTGTCTCTGACGAAAAGCTGTTCAATAAGCTCTCCCCGGTGGTGGTCGAAGTGGCGAGCATGGAGAAGATATTTACATTTAACGAGGTACCAGGGGCTGATCATCTTTCGGTCCTTATGGAGTTGGGAAAGAAGAATGAGGAGGCCCTGCGGGACAAATTGACTGAGATAAAAAACAATATCGGTGAGGATGAAATGGTTACCATGATCTACACCAGTGGAACCACAGGGATCCCCAAAGGGGTGATGTTATCTCATAAAAACCTGGTTTCCAACTTCGAAACCTGCTCACACCATTTTGCACTTGGTTTGGGGCATCGTTCCATCTCATTTTTACCGCTTTGCCATATTTTTGAGCGCACCGTGAACAATGTATTCATGTACCGTGGGATTGGCATTTACTATGTCGAGAGCTTACCTCAGATTGTTCAGTCGATTAAAGAGGTAAAACCGCATATATTTACAGCGGTACCCCGTCTGATGGAAAGCGTTTACGACGGCATTATGGCCAAAGGAAAGTTGCTGACCGGCATCAAGTTCAAACTGTTTTTCTGGGCAGTCGAACTGGGCAAGGACTTTGATTTCAATAAAAAATTTAGTCTTGGGAAAAGGATCAAACTAGCGATTGCCGACAAACTGATCTACTCCAAATGGCGTGCCGGATTGGGAGGAAACATCCAGTTGATCGTTTCGGGCGGGGCGCTTTTGCAATCGCGAATTGCCAGGGTTTTCAGCGCGGCAGGATTAACGGTTCTTGAGGGTTATGGATTAACAGAAACATCCCCTGTTATTGCAGTGAGCAATGCCGTAACCAATGAGATCAAAATTGGTACCAATGGTCCTGTTATCAAGGGTGTACAGGTAAAGATTGCCGAAGATGGCGAGATTCTTGCCAAGGGTCCGAACCTGATGATGGGGTATTACAAAGAACCCGGACTTACCAGCGAGGTGATTGATGCCGACGGATGGTTCCATACCGGCGATGTTGGGATGCTTGACGAGGGTAAATACCTGAAAATAACCGACCGTAAAAAGGAGATTTTCAAACTCTCTGGAGGCAAATACATTGCACCCCAACTGATTGAAAATAAACTAAAAGAGTCGGTTTTAATTGAGCAGGCCATCGTTATTGGTAACCACGAAAAATTTGCCAGTGCACTGATCTCACCTAATTTTGTCTACCTGCACGAATGTTGCAATGAAAATGAAATTCTTTTCAAAGACAATGCAGATCTCATTGCCCAGCCCAAAGTACTGGCCATGTACCAGGCAGAAGTGAAAGAGATCAACAAAACACTTGGGCTGCACGAGGAGATCAAACGGTTTAGGCTGGTGCCCGATTCCTGGTCAGCCCAGTCAGGAGAGCTTTCTCAGACCCTTAAACTGAAGCGAAAAGTCATCGAACAAAAATACTGCGACCTAATTGAAGAGATTTTTGCCTCTTCCAGGGAGGATTGACAGTTAAAAAATATATTTTTGCCCCGTTGGTCTTTAGACTTTAACTTTTCGAAAATAATAGTTGATCCTTCTATGGATAAATTTTTAATAACGGGTGCAACCGGGAATGTCGGTCTTTCTACCATGCGCTATTTGCTGGCTCAGAAAGATGCGGACTTTGAAGTAGTTGGCGCTGTTCGGGATATTGAAGCAGCCCGAAAAATGGAAGGATTGGAACAGGTTCAGTTGGTGAATTTTGAGTTCGATGAACCTTCAACCCATGCGGCAGCGCTCGAAGGGGTGACAAAATTGTTGTTAATCAGGCCAAATCAGGTATCCGATGTCTCCAAGCATATCTTTCCGTTTCTAAATAAAGTCGAAAAATCCGGTGTAAAACAGATTGTTTTCGTCTCCATTGTTGGGGCCGAGCGCAATAGGATATTTGCCAATCACCGCATTGAGACCCATTTGAAAAAGATGGGCATCCCGCATACCATCATCCGTCCTTCGCTATACATGCAAAATCTGGTGACCTTGCACGGACAGGAGATCAGGAAGAACAACCATCTTTACATTCCTGCAGGTGCGGGAATGGTCAACTACATCGATGCACGGGATGTTGCAAGGGTAGTGGCCGAACTGCTAATAATGCCCGGTCACGAAGGGAAAGAGTACGAAATCACCGGACAGGAGCCCATGGATTTCTACAAAATCGCGGCTCTTTTTACCGCAGAGTTGGGCAGGGAGATCAAATATGCACGACCATTGACCATCAAATTCATTCGTCAGAAGATGCATGAGAAAAAACAGATGCCATTCATTGTGACACTCTCGCTCCTTTATGGCGCTGCAAGAAATGGCAAAATGGGCCATACTTCTTCCGTATTCAAGGAATTGACAGGAGAAGAACCGCGGCAATTGGTAGATTTTATCCACGAAAACCGAAAGGTGTGGGAAAAGTAACCGGTCGTTGGGTAAAAAGTAATCAGATTCTTTGGCTGGAAAGATTTAATGTATATCTTTGCACCGCGTTAAAATAAGGTGCCATAGCTCAGTTGGTAGAGCAACGGACTGAAAATCCGTGTGTCCCTAGTTCGATTCTTGGTGGCACCACGAAAGGGTAAAGAGCAATCTTTACCCTTTCCTTTTTTGCTATCTTTGCCGACCTGAATCTTTTGTATGGAATATACCTCAATGACATTATCCAACGGGATCCGGCTGATTCATGCCTCAGTCGACTCGCCAGTTGCCCACTGCGGGGTAGTCATCAATACCGGTTCGAGGGACGAAACGCCCGAAGAGCAGGGGATGGCGCATTTCATTGAGCATACCATCTTCAAAGGCACAGCCAAGAGAAAGGCCTACCACATCATTAGCCGGCTGGAAGATGTTGGCGGGGAGATGAATGCCTATACCTCCAAGGAGGAGACGGCTATTCATGCATCGTTTCTGTGCGAATATTACGAACGTACCATCGAACTGTTCAGTGACATCCTGATTGATAGCACATTCCCCGAAAAGGAGTTGAAAAAAGAGCAGGAGGTCATTGTCGATGAGATCAATTCCTACAATGATACCCCTTCGGAGCTCATTTTTGATGAGTTTGAAGAACTGATTTACGAAGGCCATCCGATGGGTAGAAATATCCTAGGGACTCCCGATCATGTCAGGGGTTTTCAGGCTACTGACATCCGTCGTTTCATGGCGGAAAATTACCATACCGACCAGATGGTGATCTGTTCGGTGGGAAATATCCCTGCGAAAAAATTCTTTCACCTGGCACAACGCTATTTTGAACGCCTCAAAACCAACTTGCGAAATGAAAGCCGAGTGCGGTTCACAGACTATCGTCCAAAACAAAAAAATGTTGAAAAGGGGACTTTTCAGGCACATTGCATTTTGGGAGGAGAGGCGTTTGATGTGTACCATCCCGACCGATTGTCTTTGGTGCTGCTAAACAGTATTTTGGGCGGACAGTCCGGTAATTCACGACTGAACCTGAGCCTGCGCGAGCGCAACGGCATTGCCTACAACCTCGAATCATCCTACACCGCTTACACCGATACCGGTACCCTGACTATCTATTTTGGCACCGATCCGGAGAACCTGGAAAGGGCGCTCACCCTGATCGATAAGGAGATCAGGCTGCTCCGGGACAAGGCGCTGGGAGAGCTTCAACTGAGCAAATCGAGGAAGCAGTTGATCGGTCAGCTGGCCATGTCGCAGGAAAACCACGAAGACCTGATGCTGGCCATCGGCAAGAGTATGCTGGTTTTCAACAAAGTGGAGAGCCTGCAGGATATCTACAAAAGGATTAGCGAAATAACAGCCTCACAACTGCTGGATGTTGCCAACCGGATACTGAAACCCGAAAATCTGTCAAGATTGATTTACAAATGATGAAGATCGATCAGCAACTCGAAAATTATATCCTCGCGCACACGGTCGACGAGGATCCGGTACTGAAAAGGCTCTACCGCGAAACCTACCTGAAACTGGTGAACGGACGGATGTGTTCCGGCCACCTGCAGGGAAGTCTCCTGACCTTTTTCAGCAAGCTGATCGCTCCCAAAAGGATACTTGAAATCGGCACATATACCGGATATTCAGCCATCTGTCTGGCCAAAGGTTTGCCTAACGGCGGAATGCTCCACACCATTGAGATCAACGATGAGTTGGAGCGGTTCGCCGCCCGCTATTTTGAGGAGACAGGGTTGAGAGACCGCATCGTTCAGCACATCGGCGATGCCACGGATATTCTCCCGCACCTGGATGAACAATTTGAACTGGCCTTCCTCGATGCAGACAAGCGCCAGTACCTGACCCATTATGAGATGATATTACCAAAGATAATCCCGGGCGGTTTGATCATTGCCGACAACACCCTCTGGGGAGGCAAAGTGGTGGGCAAAATCTCCCGAAATGACGAACAGACCCTTGCCATCCTTGCCTTCAACGATTTCATCAAAACAGATCCCCGCGTGGAGGCCACCATCCTGCCGATGCGGGATGGGATGACGCTGATTCGTAAGAAATAGTTCCCCTCTCCGCTGGCGCGGATTTGCAATCCGTGTCCACACATTAGACCCCACACAATAGACCCCCAAAAAATACTTTTGTATAACAGCAATATCTGGAAATGAGCCGTTCAAATAAAATCCATATTCCTTTTGGCTTTATTTTGTAACTTTAGCCTTGAAAGGCTTGGCAGATACCCCATACTGAAAGGTAGATTTCGGGCAGTTCGTCCTGCATCAGCTATTCATCGGGGGATACAGACGCAGCTCCACAATCCCACCCTTTCACTACAGTCGACCGTTATGCTTTATGTTAAAAGAGACGCAACATGCCAAAATTAGAGGAATATAGAATCAAAAAAGGTCAAATAGGCTATGATAATAAAACGATTCCATTCGATTTCGGAATAGTTTTTAATGAAGACGGTTTATTTGTTTTGGACATTTATATATCAATGTCGTTTAGTTAAGAAAACCTTCTAAAGGTATTGATTTTATTGATATTTTGATCAAAATTGTTCTTTGAAATGTTTGTAGTTAGCGGATAATTTTTTATCTTGTGGGATATAAGGGGGTAA
>Ga0265297_10007832_pt1 | contig 14579 bp, 14 predicted proteins | sample Munlanlwell13791_FD_192502 | JGI IMG/M metagenome (GOLD analysis project Ga0265297, IMG submission 192502) | Leachate microbial communities from a municipal landfill in Southern Ontario, Canada - Leachate well 137-91 | ecosystem: Engineered > Solid waste > Landfill > Unclassified | place... | reverse complement strand
ACTTATCCGGATCATCCGCGTTAACCGTCGGTGTTATCGCGAGAGTGACTAAAAGAAGTAATCAGGCCTATGAAATTATTTTGCATCTTGTTAAACACGGGCAGAAAAGGCCGATTTATGTCAGAACCGCTGGTAATGATTTTCGCACTGCGGTTGATCGCGCTAAAGATAAGATCGAAAGAATTGTTATCAAAAGAAAAGAACGGGGATGGCTGCGCTTAAGGATGCCGAAGTTTCGCTTAAGGAGAAAAAAATGAGCTTTTTTTCCAAAATATTTGCGGGGGGCAACGAGAGAGAACTCGGTAAAATTCAGCCCATTGTCGAGGAGATGAATCGCATTGAACCGCAATTTGAAAAACTTTCCGAAGAAGATCTCAAAGCCAAAACGGGCGAGTTCAAAAAAAGATTGCAAGACGGCGCGACGCTTGATGAAATCTTACCCGAAGCATTCGCAACTGTGCGCGAAGCGGCCAAACGGGAAATCGGGCAAAGGCATTTCGATGTCCAAGTGTTAGGGGGTGTTGTTTTACATCAGGGAAAAATTGCCGAGATGAAAACCGGCGAAGGAAAAACATTAGTGGCGACGATGCCACTGTATCTGAATGCTTTGGAAGAAAATGGTGCTCACCTTATTACAGTCAACGACTATTTAGCGCGGTTTCAGGGGGAGTGGATGGGGCGGATTTATCATCGCCTTGGCATCTCTATCGGTGTTATTCAAAACCAAGGGGTGAGCTATCTTTTTGATCCGAATTGGAACCAAGAGGAAGCGGACGAGCCGTGGCAGAAAAACCTCAAGCCCTGTTCCCGCCAGCAGGCCTATTCGGCCGATATTACCTATGGCACTAACAATGAATTCGGGTTTGATTATTTGCGCGATAACATGGCCCAAAGCCCCGAACAGCTTGTCCAGCGCGGACTGCATTTTTGCATTGTCGATGAAGTCGATTCGATTTTAATTGATGAAGCCCGCACTCCTCTTATTATTTCCGCTCCGGCCGAGGAGTCGGCTGATTTATATGCCAGATTTGCCCGTATTGTTCCCCAGCTTAAAGTTAAAGTTCACTATGAAGTTGATGAAAAAATGCGGGCGGTTAGTTTGACCGACGAGGGTGTAGCGGTGGTGGAAAAATTAATCGGAGTGGAAAATATTTACCGTCCCGAAACAATCGGTTTTGTTCACCATCTCGAAGAAGCGTTGAAGGCCGAAGTGCTTTTTAAACGGGATAAGGACTACATCGTCAAAGACGGCGAAGTTGTGATAGTTGATGAATTTACCGGACGGCTCATGCCGGGACGAAGATATTCCGAAGGATTGCACCAAGCCATTGAAGCCAAGGAGGGGGTGGAAATTAAAAAAGAGTCCGATACCCTAGCGACAATTTCTTTTCAAAACCTTTTTCGCCTTTACAAAAAGCTTTCCGGAATGACCGGTACGGCGGCAACGGAGGCCGAGGAATTTTCAAAAATTTATAAGCTTGATGTGGTCGAAATACCCACCCACCGGCCGATGATAAGGCGCGACCAGCAGGATAAAATTTATAAGTCGGAGGACGCAAAGTTCGATGCTATCGTTGCAAAAATAAGATCATTAAATGAAAAAAATCAGCCCGTCTTAGTCGGTACAATTTCAATTGACAAATCAGAAAAATTGTCCGCTCTTTTAAAAAAACAGGGAATCAAACATGAGGTGCTAAACGCCAAACATCATGAACGGGAGGCAAAAATTATCGAACAAGCCGGACGCGCCGGTGCTGTCACGGTGGCGACTAATATGGCGGGGCGTGGCGTGGACATTATCTTGGGCGGAACGCCGGCTGATCCTAAGTTGGCGCGAACGGTGGTAGGGTCGGGAGGTCTTTTTGTGCTTGGCACCGAAAGACACGAATCAAGACGGATCGACAATCAGTTACGGGGTCGCTCCGGCCGCCAAGGCGATCCCGGCGAAAGCATGTTTTTTATTTCGATGGAAGACGAGCTGATGCGTATTTTTGGCGGAGAACGACTGCGTTCTTTAATGGATCGCCTTGGTCTGCCGGATGATCAGCCGATTGAACACCGGTTGGTCTCGCGCTCAATCGAATCGGCCCAGCGCAAAGTGGAATCACACAATTTTGATATTAGAAAACACTTAGTTGAATATGATGATGTGATGAACAAGCAAAGGGAGGTCTTATACGCTCGGCGAAAAAAGATTTTGCATCTTACTCCCGATAAAGACAACTTTCTTCACAAGCAGGTTATTGACAACCTGACTGCGGAGGAAAAACAGCAATATGACGAAAGGACGAGAAGAATCGACCAAGAGTCGGTTTATGAAATTGAAAAAAGGGTGTTTTTATCCGTTGTTGATCAGCTTTGGGTGGAGCATTTAAACACTATGGATCAACTGCGTGATTCGATCGGGTTAAGGGGCTATGGCCAAGTTGATCCGCTCGTTGCCTACAAACAGGAATCGTTTAAATTGTTTGATCGCCTAATGCATACCATTGATGAGCAAGCGGTTGATGTTTTGCTTAAGGTAGATTTTGGACAGGTCGAGAGAATCCGGCCTCGGGTTCAGGAAAACCCACTTGAATACCATGGTGCGACACAGCCCTCCAGCGAGAAATCATTTGAAAAAGTCCAACAAGAAAGTGAAACGGCGCTCACGAAATCGCCCCCGCAGCAGGTTCAGGAGAAACCAAAACCCGCCGCCAGCGGCGGGGTTATCACGACAGTACGCTCGGTTTCCGATCGGATGAATGCACAGGTTACACAAAGTGCAGTTACCGGCGGAAAAGTTGGCAGGAACGATCCTTGCCCTTGTGGTTCTGGAAAAAAATATAAAAAATGTTGTGGCAGATAAATGATTTTGCTTATTTTAGCGGCGGGGTTTGGGACGCGGCTTGAGCCAAGGACTCTAACCGTTCCAAAACAGCTTTTGCCAATCCCAGGCGGAGTGGTTATGGATTTGTTTTACGACTCGCTCGGAACTGTTTTGACACAATCCTCACAACGGGTTTTGATTACCAATGCGATATATTACGAGCGGTTTTATCGCTGGAACAAAAAGAGGGGAGCGGCCATTGAGGTAATTTCAAACGGCATTAAAAATAAAAACAAAAAAATCGGAGCGATTGGCGATCTGCTCTTGGCTATAAAGAAAAAACATATCGACGAAGATGTTTTGGTGGTAGCACCGGATTTCATTTTACCCAACTTCAATTTTAATAAGTTTATAAAATTCGCGCAGGCCAAAAATAGTTCAGCCACTCTCTACTGCAATGAAAAAAATTTAAACAAAATAAAAGCCGGTTCTTGTATTGCTTTAGACAAAAATCAAAAAATCACGCGGTTTGCAGAAAAACCAGCCGTCCCCTTCTCTCACTTTTACGGAATCCCCTATTATTTGATTAAAAAAAACGATCTTCAATATTTAGAAAAAATACCGTTGGTGTCTCGCGATAATTCTGGACAAATCGTCGCGCAATTAGTCAAATATTCCAATGTTTATGCTTTGCGCTATAACGGCAAAGTAATCCATCTGACTTCGGAGCAGGACTATCAAGAATTAAAAAAGGAGCGGAGGGGTGAAGCGAGCGCTTGAGTTTGTTTTGCTTGGAACGATCATTGCCTTTACTTTTTTATATCTTGCCAGTATCGGCTGGTTTTTTAATTCTAAACCAAACAGCACTAAAGTTAATATCTCCCCAACACCCCTTGCGGCGGTGGAGAAAAAAACATCATTTACCATTGCCGGCGATGTGATGCTCGACCGTCTGATAAACCATAAATTCAAAAGTGATTTTACCGCGATATTATCGGATTTTGATGGAGGGATTTTTCAAAAAGCCGATTTGAGAATATTAAATCTCGAGGGGCCGATTTCCGATGGTCCAATCATCGACGATGTAGCGGTGGATAATCTGGTCTTTAATTTTCCGCCCGAGTCAATGGATTTTTTAAAATTTTTAAATTTAAATGCTGTTTCGTTGGCGAATAATCATAGTTTAAATGCTGGAGAATCGGGACATCAAAATACGCTAAAAGTGCTCAATGAAGCCGGAATTATTGGAATTGGCACGCAAAACAAAGTTGGGCCAGGAAGCGCTAAACAATTTAACACTCCCCTACCCCTATCGGTTTTAGCCATTAATTTGCTTGATGATGATCCTGCCGAGTTGGTGCCGTATATCGAAGAAGAGGGCAAGCGTGGAAATTTTATCTTTGTTTTTCCTCACTGGGGCAATGAATATGCCTTTGAACATAATTCGTATCAAGAAAAGGCGGCTAAGCAGTGGATTGTAGCCGGCGCGGATCTTATCATCGGTTCGCATCCGCATGTCATTCAAGATGCTCAAATTATCAATGGTGTGCCAGTTATTTACTCGCTCGGCAATTTTGTCTTTGACCAGACCTTTTCTCGCGAAACCCAACAAGGACTGGTGATCTCGGGCGTTCTTGAAAAAGAAAAAATATCACTAACATTTCTCCCGACCGAGCAAATCCATTTAAAGCCCAGTTTAATTTCCGGGAGTGAAAAAAGCCGGATAGTTGGTAAAATAATAGAAGGTGTCAAAGAAGAATCTGAAATTATAACGGAGGACACAGTCATTATTAAACGAAAGGGAGGGGATGTTTGAGAAAAACGAATCGTTGCCTTCGTCGATGAAGTGGCTTAAAATCACTACCTATGCTTTGGCCGCGCTGACTTTGGGGCTAGGCGGATTTTTGGCTTATAGTATTTATTTAAACCGCGGGGATTTGGATAAAATTGCCACTTCTTCGAGCGTCAGCGCTATATCTTCTGAGACCAAGGGTGAAAAAGTTATTGACGCAGGTGTGACTTGGCAGTCACCCCAACCGCTTGGGGATTTGGGTTTATTTGAAAAAGCGGGTGAAAATTCTAGCTATGCTGATACTGCTTATTATAAGGTGGGGGAAATAACCAGTGGCAATGAAATTATTTTGGCAAAAGTAAAGCTGGGCTTGTCCCAACCGCCCCAAATTCACAGATTTATTGGTAAGGATGGTAAGTATCGACTGCTTGTAAATAACAGCGCAGATCTCCGTAGTGAAATTTACACTTTATCCGATGGTGTTGGGGTGGAGCGATCTTATTTTTTTAAATCTTTGCTGGCCGATCCCGTCATCGAAGGTCCGACGATGCTCTTAGTAAGTTCAAAGAAATATGAGTTTGATGAGCAAAATCCGGAAGGCCGGTCGGCACAAAAAGTTGACGATACAAAGTGGGGGGAGATGTATTTTGAAACTGTTGACAACGCATTATTTAAATCGCCAGGTGGGGAATTGACCCCCGAGGACACGATGATCAAACCTGCTCGCTACTATATTCTTTTGAATGATTCGAGCAAGTTATCTTACGAGCCAATTCCTAAATTTATTTCCGACAGAGGCGATTTTAACCTTGAATATTCGCTCAGTGAAGCATCCCAACAAATCTTCCAAAGAGCCGAACCGGCGCACTGCAACCTGAATAATTTTTATTTTGGGCGCATCGAATACCCGGTTGAAAAAAGTTTTCGGGTCGAGGTTGGCCGCAGTCAAGATAAGAGTGTTTACACATTAAGTAGCGTTGATCACAAATTAATGCAGTACCTTTATGATTTTTATAGCGCCGGTCGGGGAGATGACAAAGTGTCAATGATCGAATTTGCCGCCACGGTCGGATTTGTTTATTGGGATGATGACTTTGGCAATTCCATTCTTTTTATCAACTCTCGGTTCGTGCCGCTTAAAAACTGTAATGATGAAGGGCAGTAACGGCGGTCTTGGACAAAGGGCCTGGTAATTGGTAAAATCACAAGGCAGGAGGAGTAATTATAGACAAAGTGAAGCCGATTATAGATGTTATCGATATCACCAAGCGTTATGGGTCGCATTATGCGCTCAAGGGGCTTTCGCTTAAGATTTATCCTCGCGAGTTTGTAATTTTAGTCGGGCCTTCCGGAGCAGGCAAATCAACCCTGTTAAAACAAATTATTCGCGAGGAAAAGCCGAATCGAGGTAAAATATTCATCGCCGGACGGGATGTGACAAAACTAAGCAGTAGCGAACTCCCCTATTACCGCCGCAATGTCGGTATTGTTTTCCAGGATTACAAACTTTTACCCAAAAGAACAGTTTGGGAAAATATCGCTTATGCCCTTGAGGTATCTGATGTTTCAGATGCTGAAATTAAAAGGAGGGTGCCAAAAGTGCTCAAAGCGGTGAACTTAGAAAATAAGGAGGACGCATATCCCGATAATCTTTCCGGAGGTGAGGCGCAAAGAGTCAGTATTGCGCGGGCCCTCGTTCACAACCCGAGAATTTTAATTGCTGATGAGCCGACGGGAAATCTTGATCCGGAGGCGGCCCGCGAGGTGGCAGACATTTTGGAGAAAATCAACTGCCAGGGCACGGTTGTTATTCTGGCTACTCATAACAAGGATTTAGTTGACAAGATGAGAAAAAGGGTTGTCGTGATTAAAGAAGGCCGGATTGTGTCCGACCAAAAACAGGGGAGGTATACCTGCTGATGACTAAAATAAGAAGAATTTTAAAAACGGCGTTGCTTGATTTTGTCAGGAATGGCTGGCTTTCCCTGACGGCTACTTTAATTATGACACTAGCGGTTTTAACAGTCGGTGTATTTTTGTTGTTATTTTTGTCAACTAATAAAATAATTGCCGAATTAAAGGACAAGGTTGACATTGTGGTGAATTTCAAGGACTCCGCCAGCGAGCAGATTATCCAGAATCTAAAAACCGAGCTGTTATCAAGAGAAAAAATCAAGTCGGTTCGGTATATTTCTAAAGAGGAGGCCCTGGAAGAGTTTAAGGCAAGGCGTTCAGTTAAGCAGGAAATCCGCCAGTTAGTTACCCCGGAAGATAACCCCCTTCCCCGCGGGTTGCAGATTCAATCGGTTGATTTTGCCGAATTCGACTATGTTTCCAATATTATTAAAAGCCCTGCCTACGCGAGCTATATCGATTCTTCGAGTTATGATGATAACAAACAGCTCATTGAAAATATCAGTAGTTCCACCAAATTTATCCAGCGTCTGGGGCTTGGATTGTCACTTTTCTTCGTTTTGGTTGCCACTTTAGTGGTGTTTAATACTGTTAAATTAGCTGTTGTTTTTCGCTCTAAGGAAATCGAGGTGATGCGTTTGGTCGGCGCCTCGGAAGCGTTTGTTAAATATCCATTTTTAATCGAAGGATGCATGTATGCGATTTTGTCGGTTGTTGTTTCCACGGGAGTAATATTTTCGGCCGTTTACGTCATTCAGGCCTTGGGGGAAGGAACGGTCTTTAGCCAGTTTGCGCTTCGAGTCATCCCCGTTTATTACGAAGAATTCTGGTTTGTAATATTGGTTCAGGTACTGGTTTCGTTCGGAATTGGGCTGGGAGCAAGCTATGTCAGCTTAAGACGAAATGTTCGCCTTTAAATATGGTATAATGTCAAGCAAATGAAAAAATGTGTTAAGAAATGCTATTTATTACTCTCTCTCGCTCTAGCGGTCAGTTTTACTTTGCCCGTCAGCGCGGCCGATTTGGACGATCTTTACCGCCAGCGCGACCAGCTTGCAGATGAGCTCGACAAAGCCCAGTCGGCCTCTCAACAAAAGTCCAAAGATATTAAGTCATTGCAAGATCAAATTGCCAATTTAGAAGACGAGGTCAAATCAACCGAGGCGAAAATAGCAGGCACTGTTTCTGAAATCGATAAAACCCAAGCAGAAATAGAGGGCTTAAGCAAAAAGATTAAAACCAAAACAGACGAGCTAAACGAGCTCAAAAAAGAGATAAACATTGCTCTGGTGGAAATATATCGCTTTTCTGCTCGTTCCAGCTGGGAATTTGTTTTCGGTAGCGGAACGCTCGGCGAAAGCTCTAATCAGGTCAAATATGTCGAGGCAATTCAAATTCAAGTCAAGTCGCAGTTTAATAAATTAACTGAAGTGAAAAAAGATCTTGATAAGCAAAAGGAAGAGCAGGAGGCGAGAAGGGAAGAGCTGGATAATTTAAAGGCAAGACAAGAAGAATACAAGCGTGGTTCCGAATATCAAATGGGCCAAAAAGACCGGCTCAAAAATATGTCTGCCCAGCAAAAAGAAGATTATGACGCCCAGGCGCAGAAACTCAAAAGTGAAATAACTAATATTTCCGCGGAAATATATGCCGAAAGGCAGAAGCGATTAAGTGGGGGGAGCGAGCACCTAGTCGGTGGCGGATCGGGTTATCCCTATTCGGCGATTGATGTCCCGGACGCATGGGGTTTTTTAACCCGCGAGTGTACTTCTTACGCGGCCTGGTATTGGAATGTGGTTTTAGGCAAATCATGGTATAACACCAGACCCGGGAGTGGTAGTGCTTATAATTGGCCCAACTTGGCTGCCGATCAGGGCTATAGCGTTTCTTCTTCGCCTAGCGTCGGCGCGATTATCAGCTGGTCGGCCGGATCCTTGACCTCGGCCTGGGGACATGTTGCCATTGTGGAGAAGGTTAACGGCGATGGCACTATTGATCTTTCCGAATACAACTGGATAAGATATTCATACTCCTACCGTGCCAACGTCGATCCCGGAAGCTATGGTTCATACAGCTACATCAAATAGGTTCACAATTTTGGTATTTGTTCTATAATGAGCTCGTGGAAAACAAGCGTTTATCATCTCAAGAAAACGAAGAGGAAGTCGTTGAGAATATTCTTCGCCCGAGAAATTTAAAAGAATACATCGGGCAAGAAAAAATCAAGGACGGCCTTTGGGTTTTTATTCAAGCGGCCAAAAAAAGAAAAGAACCCCTTGAGCATATTTTATTTTATGGCCCGCCGGGTCTGGGCAAAACTACTCTGGCTCATGTTTTGGCCAATGAAACGGGATCGAGAATTACCATCACGAGCGGACCGGCGATTGAGCGTTCCGGCGATTTGGTTTCGATTTTAACCAACCTTGAAGATGGAGATATATTATTTATTGATGAAGTGCACCGTCTCAATCGCGCAGTCGAAGAAGTGCTTTATCCGGCGATGGAGGATTATGCCGTTGACGTGGTAATCGGTAAGGGGCCGTCGGCCAAGACCCTGCGGGTTGATTTGCCGAAATTTACTCTCATCGGCGCCACTACCCGTGTCAGTATGCTTTCCTCACCTCTGCGCGACCGTTTTGGCTTGGTGCAAAGCTTGGATTTTTATGAAGACAAAGAAGTGGAAAAAATTATTGAGCGATCGGCAAATATTTTAGAAATCGGGTTTGAAAAAAATTGCCTCAGTGATATTGCCGCCTGCTCGCGCAAAACTCCGCGGGTCGCTAACCGTCTTCTCAAAAGAGTTAGGGACTTTGCGACGGTTTACAATAAGGGCAAGGTCAATAAAAAAATTATTAAGCAGGCGCTTGATCAGCTGGGGGTGGATGAAATGGGTTTTGATAATGTTGACCGCCGATACTTGTCTGTTCTGCTGAAAAAATTTTCTGGTGGACCGGTCGGAATTGAAACGCTCTCGGCCGCTAGCTCAATCGATCGCGATACCGTCGAGGAGGTCATTGAGCCGTATTTAATGCAGACCGGATTTATCAAAAGAACCCCGCGGGGTCGGGTAGCTACCCCCAAAGCGTTTGAATTTTTTAATCTAGCCACGCAGGAAAGGTTAATTAAATGAATTTCATACTGCTTTTTGTTATTGGGGCTCTCTTCATCATTCTAATCGCCTTTTTAGTTTTTAGCGCAGTGATGTTTTATCATATTATGCGCTATTCATTGGTCGGCGATTCATCAAAGAAAGTTTATGTCGTCTACTATTCAGTTGGGTTGATAATTGTGGCTGTGGCGCTTCTGTTAATAATCATTAACCATCTTGGATCATGAAATATCCCAAATATGCATATATTTCCCAATGTGTTTTCCCCAACCAGAGGGACAATGAAAAGGTTTTTATTATTACCCGTCGCCACTATATTGAATTTATTAAATATTTCGTGATATTTATATTTCTTATTATTATCCCTATCGTGATGTTTTTGACAGCAATGATCGCCACACCGGGAATTCTTGTCTCGATTGGTGTTTTGGGCAGGGATTTTTTAGTGCTGTTTGCTTGCTCTTATTATCTTTTGGTGATTACTTTTTTTGCAACCTCGTGGGTATCGTATTACTACGATATGTTTATTGTCACCGATACCCGGATTATTGAAATTTCACAAAAGGGGCTGTTTAACCGCGAATCATACGAACTCCTGTTTGAGCAGATTGAAGATGTCACGACCCGTGAAAGCGGATTTCTCTATACTGCGCTTGAGGCGGGCGATGTTGATATTCAAACAGCGGGGTCGCAGAGAAATTTTGAAATATACCGCATTCCCAAACCGTACATCGTTTCGGAAATTATTGCTGCGATTAACAATCAAGCCAAAAAAGGTATTCCCTCTAAAGATCGCATGCCGAAGATGGCCATGGTCGGTATCATTGATTATTATCCTGTTATGAGCGAGAAAAAAATTCCGCCAATTTTAAATTTTGACCGTGCTTTAAGCCAATGCAGAGTTGATTATAATAAAACTACAAAAGGGGGGAGTTTGAGGGAAAAGTTCGATCGCTGGTGGTGGTCGCATCTCAAACGAGATCGGGAATTATTTACCGATTACAATAATCGACATGGAGGGAAAGATAAAAGTGGGGGGAGCGGGTCTTAAATTTGCACTCGGTTTTATCTGCTTGTGGGCGGTTTTATTTTCTGTGCCAAAAGGACTAGCACAAAGCGAGGAATCGAAGTTAAAACCCGGACCAGTATTTTTTAATGAAATTGCGTGGCGGGGCTCAAGTATTTCAACGGCTGATGAGTGGATCGAGCTCTATAATGATTCGGAGGAGATAGTCGACTTGGCCGGCTGGACTATTTTCGACGAAGCCAAATCCAAAGAAATGATCATGATCGACAAGGGCAAAATCGCGCCCAAGGGATATTTTTTAATCGCCAATAACGCCAAGGACTATCAATTTACCAAGGGCCAATCGATGTTAAATATCGATCCGGATTATATCGACAGTAGTTTAAGTTTAAACAACAATGAATTGAATATTGTTTTAAAAAAAGGTGAAAACAATGTGGATTGGGTGGGCAACGGAGAAAAAAGTTTTTTCAACAACCTCGTTTGCTCTCATGATGATCTACTGAAATATTCCAGCAATAACTGCAAGGACGACAAAGAATATCACTCGCTGGAAAGATTAAATTATGAAAAAGGCGAACTTTCGGAAAATTGGCGAAGCACTAAGGTGAGATCCGATCCGGACACACTTGATACCTGTGATTTGCCGGAGCCGGAGTGTGAACCATATCTAGATTTTGGTAATCCTCAAAATTCCGGTGCTCCCAAAATCAGTAATGCCAAATTATCTAAGGATGTTTTTATTGCCAAAGCAAAGAACCAATATCGGATCACATTTGATATTGAAGATTTTCCGGATGATTTGCTTAACGTGCATCTCGAGGTGCATAACGATGTCGATTTAATCGAGAAAATAAATTTATCCGCAAGCGGACAGACGGTAAATCTAAAATACGATTTTTGCCCGATCTTGATTTTAAATGTCACCGACGAGGTTGGTCTTAACGACTCGTATGAATTTGAAGTTAAATGCTCTTTTATGAATAATTTACTCCGAATAAGCGAAGTGCTTCCCCATCCTAAAAAGAGGGATTGGAACAAAGATGGCAAGCAGAGCATTAGTGACGAGTGGATTGAACTTTACAACGGCTCGGAAGACGCAATGCTCCTTGATGGCTGGGCACTTCGCGATTCATCGGGAAAAATCTTTCTTCTTGACGGGCTTAACATCAAACCCAAAGGATATTTAATTTTATTTAAGAGCGACACTAAAATTTCTCTCAACGACGATGGTGATACGCTTCAACTGATCAATCCGGCCGGTGCTATTGAGTCGCAAGTTATAATTCCGGCCTCTAAAAAATATGAAGATATCTCGTATGTATTAAACCGCAAGAGTTGGCAATGGACGACTACTCCCACGCCCGGCGCGCAAAACACTTATCAATTATTGCCCGAGGAAGCCACCACGCCGCAAGCGGACAGAAAGTCAGACGCCAAACCTCGAATCGCTAAAAAAACCAAGAGTCAAGATATCATCGAGGAAAAAGAAATCGTCAAAAAAATTATTACTACTACCGTGATTAAGAAAATAAATAGAAAGCGTTTAACTCGCGATGCCATTAGGTCGTTTGTCCTTGGCGCCAAATATACCCGCGACTCCTTTCCCCCAACCTTGATTAGAATTGAATATTTGCTATACTTTTTTGGCTTTGTGGCGTTTATAATGTTGGTTTATTGTTATGAAATTTGTCGTCGAGAATGAAAAAAAGCTGTTTGAGAAAACTTGGAATGTAATCGAGCCGAAAATTATGCCCGGTCTTAGTTTTGGTTTGATTGGAGAATTGGGGGCAGGCAAAACAACTCTGGTTCAATATATTGCAAAAAAGCTTGGCGCGACCGAAAAAGTCACCAGCCCAACTTTTCTGATGCAAAAAAAATACCAATTGCGCAACCAGCATAATATTTCCGCACTCGTACATATCGATTTATACCGAATGTTTCATCCGAAAAAAAAAGATCTTCGTGAATTTGTTAGCTGGCTTGAAGATCCCGCCGCTGTTGTTTTTGTTGAATGGGCAGATAAAATAACCAATCAAGATTATTTCGACTGCATCATTAAAATTACGCCGGTTGGCGAAACATCGAGAAGGGTTGATATTAAATGGAATTAAAAGTTTTGTACAGCGGTTACAATGTTAAATACTTTGCCGGAGCTAAGATGGGCAAGGGTATGCCGAAATTGATTAAATTCGTCGGGGCGAATAAAGATAAAATTAGTTTAATTAAGATTATTGGAAAAAGCGACTCATATACTTTTTTGCGCCAAATCTATCTTTTTGCCAACCTTTCAGCTGTACTGTTAGATGTCAAGGTTTGTATTAATTCCCGGGAGGTCACCCTATCTCGACCGGCCCTTCCTGTCTATGAAAGATAGAATCTGGTATACTTAAACAAAAGGAAAGTCAGATCTTTTTTTTGTTGTATATGAAAAAAAGATATCACAAATACATTCCAAACAGCGCTCCGCGAAAAGAACAGGAGGGCGTTTTAGTAAAACGAACATCCAAGAAAAGCCGAAAAAAAACCCTTAAATTTTTTCTATATTCCCTGCTTTTTGTGTTTTTGCTTGTTATCGGCTATGTGCTTTATTCATCGTATTCGGCCGCTAATAATATTTTTACCGGCGGGATAAACTTAAACGATCTGATTAACAGGAGTGATTTGAAGCAGACCGACGGAGTTACCAATGTGTTGCTTTTGGGCAAGGGCGGATCAAATCACCCCGGAGGCCAGCTGACAGATACGATTATGCTGGTCAGATTGCGCCACCAAGATAACAGAGTGGCGATGATTTCCATACCCCGCGATCTTTATGTGACGATTCCGGGTAATGGTAAAGCCAAAATCAACGAGGCCTATTCGACCGGATATCTTTCCAAGCAAGCCGGTGATGACAAAGGCAGAGAAGGCGCCAAAATCGCGTCCTCGGTTGTATCTGAGGTAGCGGGAGTTCCGGTTCATTACTATATCACGGCGGACTTTGTCGGCTTCAAGGAAATTGTGGACACTTTGGGCGGGATTCAAATCAATGTTGAAAAAGAGCTCGACGATCCGATGTATCCCGACGAAGGATTCACCAAAGACGGCGAATATTACAAGACCGATGCTTATGATCCGCTCCATATTGCCGCGGGTTTGCAAAATATGAACGGCGAGCTTGCGCTCAAATTTGTACGAAGCCGTCACGGCACGGGAGCCAGTGATTTTGACCGTGCCTCGAGGCAACAGCAGGTTTTATATGCGCTTAAAGAAAAAGCTCTCTCGCTCGGGGTATTGTCCAATGTTAAAAAAGTAACCGACATTATCTCCAGCGTCGGCGACCACGTCAGGGTCAGTATGACCCCTTCCGAGTTAAGCGATTTTATCAAAGCGTTTTCCAGCGTTAAAAGTGGTTCGATTATTAGCGAGGTTATTGATAATTCAGAGGACGGCCTTTTGTCTTCGTCAAACAACGGATCCTCGGTCTTGGTTCCAAAATCGGGAGATTATAAGCAAATCCATGCCTTTGTTAAAGCGATTTTTGACAGTTCGATAAGTAAAAACATTAAAATTGAAGTATTAAATGGGTCAGATGTAACTGGTCAGGCGGCTACTCTCGGCAAGACCCTTGAAAGTGCCGGCTTTAATGTTACCAAGGTTGATAATTACGAGGGGACAGTCGAAAAAACGACTGTTCGTGATGGTGCCGGCGTGAAAGGGGTTCGTGACAACTTGGCAAAATATATTGGCAAATTTGAGCTCGAAGGGCTTGACCGCGATGATGTAATTGTGGTAATAATTGGCCAAGATTATGGAAACTAGATTATCGAGCAAGGGGTTGAAATTCGTCTCCCATATGATCATCTCTTTGTTTTCGGTTGTCGCGCTGATTTTTTTCTTTACCGCCATCGACCGCACCGTGGTAATTTTTCTAATTTCCGGCGCT
>Ga0265297_10007831_pt1 | contig 14580 bp, 20 predicted proteins | sample Munlanlwell13791_FD_192502 | JGI IMG/M metagenome (GOLD analysis project Ga0265297, IMG submission 192502) | Leachate microbial communities from a municipal landfill in Southern Ontario, Canada - Leachate well 137-91 | ecosystem: Engineered > Solid waste > Landfill > Unclassified | place... | reverse complement strand
CGGTCTGAGCATGGGATGCCCCGGTTGAACCCTTTGGTGGAGGGCGCTCTCCTTGAGCGTTTGCAGTTTGACCAGGATGCCCCGGAACTCAGGTCCGGTCCGGCTCCTAAAAAGGGACTACCCGCAGTTCCTGTGGCAACACAAGCCAGGAATCCGGTGGCTCTGGGAAAGATGCTGAAAAGTGCTGCCAAGGGCACTCGAACGAAATTAGACAAACTGTCAAAGGCACAAAGGAAACTGGCAGCGGATGTCGCCGAAGGCAAACCTGATGCGCTGGCTATCCTTAACCGTCATGGGGAGCTTGCGGCACTTCAGGACCCACATCTTCATGCAGATATGATTCTGTATGGTACCCAAGAGACTGATCTTCCTGGGTACCGTCGAGGGGAGTTGCCAGCGGCAGTCAAAGTCAAGGCACCATCTGGGTCTCAGCTGGCGAAAATGTCTCCTAAAGATCAGCAGGAGAATGCCTGGATGTTCCTCTCAACCTCGCAAGGTCGTCGCACAGCGGTGCCCGTGATTAGAGGTGTGGTAGCGGGGCAGCTGAGAAAGCATGGCTTGATGGTTACGGAACGGGATTTCGACCCCACTACCAAGATCGCACCCGTAGCCGTGCATGAGTGGTGTGTGCAGCTGTCGGGGAAAAATTCCGTCCAGCCTGCGTTCTCTTTGGTTGATCTTTCCGCCAGAGCTTTGGCAGCGGGTCTTCTTCGGGAATTACCAAAGACTAAGCAGCCATTGGGGGAAATGTTTCTGGAGATCCTTCCCCTAGATCAGTTCAAGGATCATCAGGTTGGATGGGCAGCCAGACTTCTTGCTGAGGCTTAGACTTGGGCGCCGCACAGGTTCCAGAATTCGAACGCCTGGTTTTGTCTATTGATGTAGGGCAATCCATCCAGTATGCCCTACAAAACCAATGCTGGGTGATCCTTGTATGCCCGGAGCCCCGTGTAACGCAGGAATGCCTGAGGCAGTTGTCCGCTCAGATTCCAAAGGATGCAAAATTTTCAGGACGCACCGCGGTTTGTGGTCAAGGCGTGAGGATCTCCGTTGTTGACGCCCTGGAGGATCTTTTCATGCCCCAGGGCACCCCATTTGTGGTAGACTTTATCGGGTGGACTGCTAAGCATGATGCAGCCGGGATGCTCAAATGGCAAAGCAAATCCTCGGGCAACCTCCGGAATCCACTGACCGACTAATCGTCTGGACCTTTTGTATCGTCGGAGGATCCCCCTTTACGCTTTCCGTTCCTGGCAATCCTTCCTTAGACCACAATGGTCGCAGCACGCTCTGGAAATTTGTGGGTACGCAGGATCAATCACTCCACGGATGCAGTTTCGGTTTCAGTCTATGCTGAGACAGAAACCAAAGAGCAGTATCTGTTGCGTCACACCCCTGTGGGTTGGGATGGAACGCTTCGCTAGCCTTCCTATACCTGCAAGTAATCAGCTCTGTGAACAGGAGTTGTAGGATGCCCCAGAATGATCAGGTAAAGAGGCTGGTTAGACTAGCGCACGAGAATCCTGAGATGCGGCAGAGCCTTTTGCCGATCATCCGGGAAATCCAAGCCACGGAAAAGCAGTCAGATCTTTTGATCAAGAATGCTTTCTCGGATGAATCCGAACAGTTTGTTGCCTGGTGCCTTATGAAGCAAGATGGCTGGTCTCAGAATGAGTGCCAGCGAGTGCTCGACAAGATTGGTGTGCCTTTCATCGAGGCTGCTGTAGCTACCCGTGGACCTCTTGGCAAAGGCGAGATGGTCAAGGTGGACGCCACCAAGAATGCCAACCCCAAGAACACCGAGGTCTGCGAGCGGCGGGCGGAGCAGGTCGGAACGGTGATCGACATCGATGGGGATGCCCTGGTTGTAGAGTTCGAGACCGGAGGCAAGGATCGGTTCGAGGGTCGTGAGTCAGGACAGAAGACCGGTCTGTACCGTTGGACTCCAGCTGGGGCTGGTGGATCTGATAAGCGAGCGATGGTCGAAGCAGTCTACATCAGTGACAAAACTGCCAAGCCACCCACAAAGCGACGGGTGGAGCAAGTCCAGGAGTACCTGGAGAAAGGTCTTGCTAAGGCAGAGTCCCGTGAGCGGATCTACTATTCCGGGCTGGCGCTCAAGCAGGCAATGGGAAAAAACGGCTACTATTTCACTGTCTTTGCTGCTCAGCGGGATCAGTACCCCACTTCGATCAATCCATCTAAGGGCGAGTTGCTCTATCTAGGTGTGATGGGTCACCGTCCTGGTGGGTGGAAGCAAGAATTCGCCAAGATGATTGCTGAGGATGCCGCTGGTAAGGACTAATCATGATGCTTCTCATCGATCCTCGGTGGAACCCCTGACCTATCATGCGATTCCAAAATGTGGGCAAACAGTCGCCCTGACCACACATCTAGCATCGGGAAATTCTCTAACGCCAGCCTAGTATGGCACAAGGGGCATTCGATCTGAGCCTCACCTAGGTGCCACATGTCCCCACCAGTACAACTATAGGGCTCCTCGTACCAGTATGTTCGAATGAGATTGGCATCCTTGACCTTGAAGGTACCTTTGCAGGGTTTCTGGCAAAAATAGCGTGCTTTCAAGCACGGGATCTCCAGCTCACGAAGCGCAGCATCCCGTTTCTTTTCCGTTTCAGCTTTCAAATCCTTGAGTGCATTGAGATAAGCATCTAGATCCCTAAGGATGATGGTGGTTTCTTCAAGGCTTGCCATTCTTTGCCACCTCCCGCTGTAGGATCTCCTCCCGCACAGCCTGCATTCGTTTGCGGTTCTTGAGCCCCCACCTCAGCCGGTCTAGCCAGGTTGCTCGTTGGAGCCTTTCAAGCACCTGAAGGCACCGCTGGGCTCCATTGGCTGCCCGGTGAACCTCCGGTTCAGGAGGGATGCCCAGGAACTCGCAAACAGCCTTGAGGCTAAGCTGCTCCAGCCCGCAAGGGGCAAGGTGCTCGTAGGCTAGGGCTAGTACATCGATGTGATGGTATCCCCAGCTGGGTTTGACTCCTGCTTCCTTAAACAGCGCCTCCAGGAAGCCCATGTCGAACTTGACATTGTAGCCAAAGATGACACACCCCTTGAGGAATTCGTTGATCCGGAGTGCCGCTTCCTGAATGGAGATGGCACCCTTCCAGTCTTCCGCCTTGTAACCATTGACTTCTAGGGCTTTTGGGTCTGCCTGATCTATCCGGGATGGTCGGATTTTGAGGTTTAAGCACCACAGATCGGTACCGAGTGCAAATTCGTTGGGGGACTCCCACTCGTGTGCCTCGGCGTCCTTGAGGATACAGACCTCAATCACTTCCTGGATCAAGGGGTTAAGCCCCGTAGTTTCCAGGTCGATTACCGCTCGGGGCTTGTTCTTGAGGCTGATCATTAGGCTCCTCCGTGCAGGTGCACTGCGTCTCTTATACCCGGTTTGTGAAAAAATGGGTTGTCAAAGTTGTCTTTTTTTGCTCCACCATCTGGAAAGTCTCCGATGTGCTCTTACACTTTGAAACGTGGAGGGCAGGAAAGCCCCACGGACAACAGGAAGAAGAGGGGGTAGAGAGATGACGATGAAGGGACAGCGCAAGGTTTTCCGGCAGACCCTGAACACCCTGACGGTGGACGCCCTGCTCGCGGCACCCACCCAGGACACGGGACGCTCCCTGGCGATGGAGCTGACCGATGCCCGCAGCCGGCTGATCGAGGTGGTCAAGAAGGCGCAGGAGGTGATCGACAGCAACCCGCTGACCCCGGCGGTGGCGGGTGCAGCGGCGAAGGCGGTGGGACGGCGGGGTGAGGCGAAGATCCTCATGGAGCGGGACGGCAACGTGGTGCTGGAGATCCACCCCAAGGCACGGACGCTGACCGTGCAGGAGCTGCTCGGGACGCCCGCAGCGGACAAGGGGAAGGGCAAGGACAAGGCGCTCAAGCTGCCCTCCCTGACTTCCCTGCGGGAGGAAGCCAAGAAGCTGGGCATCTCGATCGAGAAGGCGGGTCGCAGCAAGAAGCTCCTGATGGCGGCGATCGATGCGGTGCGGGCGGCGGGTCAGGAGAGCGGCAAGCGGCACTCGCAGCAGCCCACCCAGGCGGTGGCGGCGGGCGCCTGATGAGCAACCTACACCGGCGATCCAGGTCGCCACCATTCGGAACAGTTACTGAGGCACGGGGGAGGGAACCACCACGGATAAGGAGGTACGATGCACCAGGAATACAGATCCAGGTCCCCACCAACCCTGATCACCTGCCAAGACACCCGGAACCTGATTCTTTCCCCATCCAACTAGATTCAAATCCTCGGCATCCGTGTAACCTCTTCCGTAAGGAGGTTGGGAATGAAGAAAGCCTACAGGGAGCCTTTGAAAGTTGAATGGGCTGAAGCACTTCTGGCAGCCCCAACTTCGGATGGGGTGCCTTTGGCGCAAAAACTCCGTCACATTAGCCTGATGCTGGCTGGCGTGGTGGAGGAAGCTCAGAGTGTCATCGACAAGAATCCTTTGACCGCAACTGTAGCTTCTGCTGCAGCACGAGCCGCAGGGAAACGGGGGACTGCCCACATTTTCATGGAACGGGATGGTTCCGTGATCCTGGAAGTCAGTCAGGTGAATGACCCTGCGATTACCCGAAAGGCTTCAAGCTTGCCGTCACTTGCGAGCCTACGGAAAGAAGCAACGGATATGGGCATTCCGATTGACAGAGTGGGTCGAAGCAAACGACTGCTGATGACCGCTATCGAAACCGTCAAGACGACACAACGTGTTTCCGAAGAGGCACCCAAGAAGGTTCGAAAACCGAAGTCCGTGGCTTCAGTGGATCTTCCCTACCCCATGTCGAGTGAGCTTCCTGAACTAGACCTGGATCCTGATCCACGGGCTCACTAGCCTCGCTATATTCTCCACCCTCTGGAAGCCGGAAGTGGAGAATATATGCAGGGCGATTGGTGGTACAACGATACAGGGGCTAATTGCCTTGCTGGTGTGGATGGTGATCCAGACAACCCCCCCGTGCTACGGGACGAGATGATCATCAACATCCTGAGCACGACTCCAGCAGCTCGTGTTTCCTTTGAGCGCATTGTCCCCAATATGCTGCCCGACGAGCAGGTTCGGCTCAGGTACCTGGCTTCCTGTGTTGCCTACAATCTTGCTCCTGACCCCAAAGATGTTTCAGATCATTTCCAGAATATGCTCAACACATCTGGGGTGAGAACCGCTGGACCACGGGGAGGAGGTAGTTGGGCACCACCTCCCATGACGGAGGATGGAGAAAGTGGCTGAGCCAAACTCCCCTTTGCAGTCCAAGAAGTTTGTCAGCTTTTTGCTGTACATGCTACTGATGAAACCGATCTTGGTTTTCTCCATCATTTATTGCAGGGAATCTGTTTCCTGGATGTTTCAGTGCTTGCCCCTGGTGATTACTTTGATGGACGGATTTGTAGCCGTGGGCTACATTCTGGGTCAGGCTGGGTTGGACAAGTTCGTGAGGGTCTCACAGATTGCCGCTGATGCCGGTATGGGTGTCACGTCCAAGGACATCTCATTCAAACCCGGGCAACCCGCAAAGTCAGCTCCCAAACCCCCTTCACAAGGGTAGTATTTCCAGAGGAGGATCTTCGATGAGTTACAAGCCCCCCTGTGCTCGGATGCGGAACATTATCGCTCAGGTAGGTTTGGATCGTGCCACGGCGGCATTGTCTGCTCCTCCAGAACCTCCTGCACCGGAGGTTCCCGTAAGCAAGCCTTCGTTCCCTGGCATCCCTGTTCCGACTCCGATCGTAGTCGTTGATGCTGGGCTAGTGAAAGACTTCACGGCGGAGACTGTTGGTCATGTTGAGGACGAGCAGATCCTCATTGACCAGATGATCAGCATTCTCGAGCCCGTTAGTGAGCCCGTTCCTGCTCCAGCTCCGGATCCGGAGCCCGCACCCGCACCCGCACCGGAGCCTACCCCCGTAGTGGCTACCCCCGTGGTGGACAAGAAGAAGAGCAGCAAGAAAGGCAAGAAGGGTTGATGCCTTTGGCGCCCCCGTCCTACATGATGCGGGTGCTCAAGTACATCCCTGAACGGTTGTATGGTTTTGTGGGCTTACCCGAATCAGGTCAGCAAGCCTTTTTCCACCTAGGGGTGTTTGATCCTAAAAGTGGGTGGGTTCCTCACACCCGTTGCACCCAATGTTCTCGTGGTTGTCCCTGGTCTCAAACCGCTCCTCCACCCATTCTGGGTGAACCCGTCAATGTCTTTGTAGACTTTGCACAACAGACCGAGGGGAAAGCAGCCCGAGCCACCCGAGTGGAGCGTACTGTTGTTCCGGTACCTCTTCGGGGAACTGTGGAGACCTTTGATGCACAGCGAGGCTATGGCTTTGTAGCTGGCTCAGATGGAAAGGTCTACCATTTACACCAGAGTGAGGTGACCGAAACTCGAATACCTTTGCCACGCCAGATTGTCTTTTTCTACCCTGGGGTTAGAGAAAACAAGCCGCGAGCCTGTCATGTCAGGCTTTGCTGGGATCAAACGCCATGAGTAATGATATCCGACAGGACTTGATTGTAGACCCCACCACATTTGGTGGGAAAAACCCTACCAGCCTCTATGTGCCCATGTCGGAAGTGGAACAGGAGGTGCTGGATCGACTGGTAACAGCCGAGAACCTGGAGATCCACATCAAGGGTTGGGGGTTGGTTTCCAACCCGACCGTGAGTTTTGGGGATAAGCGTATCAGTTTGCTTTTTCGAATGCTCTTTGATCAGCCTCCCGTGCCAACACCAGTTCACTATCTTGATCTAGAGTTGCGAACTCGTACCGGTATCCTGCTGCTTCAGAAACGTTACTCCACTCTGGTTGGACTGGGGCAACCGGTTGAAGTGTGCGCTGGTATGTACCTGGATCTTGCCTGGGACATCGCCATTGATCACATGAGTCCTGAGCTGGTGAAGGCTCTTATGCCCGGAGCCCTTGGTTTGACGACAAGGCGGCTGGACAAGGATACGGGGCAAAAGACGCTCACGGGTAATATGCGACATCTGGACTCCAGCCAAAGAACTACCTTGGTTTCCCTGGATCAGGCTGCGAACAAAATCCTGAAGGATGACGTTCAGGAAGCCGTCAAAGTGACTGAAATGGCAGGGGAAAAGGTCCCCCGGTAAGATCCCTATCCCTCCTCCTTTGTAGCCTGTGCCTGAGCAAAGAGGGTGTCGATGGAGCCTCGTATTATGTCTCGCCGTTTTGCAGCCCGCGCCTGTAAAGCGGGACTGCTAGCCTTGACGGATCCGAGATTCAATATGCGAGAGATCTGCAAGCAAATGCTGTTGCTTGAGGATCACCTTCTACATCAGAACAAAGTGTGCCCTGATTGCATTCGAAAGCATCTGCTCACGATTGAGTCCCTGGCTGAAGAAGCCACCAGTCTCAACAATCCGATTTTAGTACCACCGTTGTTGATCGAGAATCTTGCAGGTTTGGCTCGTGCCTGGTTGGTGCAGTTTACAGACAAAGTGGAGCACAAAGACATTGCGGACAATGTCCGCCGGATCCGAAAGTCCTTGGTGTCAATGTACTTTGATCCCAGGGATGCTCAATCCAAAGTAGCTCATGTGCTCTGGAACCGCCTGACAGGGTGCTCTCACCGCCCCAGCCTGGGGTAAAGTTTCCTGGCTTCAAACGTGAGGTACAGCATGTCGAACTTTAACCAGGGACGCCTGGAGTGTGTGGTTGGGTGTATGTATGCTGGGAAGTCCGAGGAGCTGATGCGGAGGTTGCGTCGGGCGAAGATTGCCAAACAGCCGATGCAGTTGTTCAAGCCTGCTGGTGAGCAGTGGTGGGGTTCGGAACCAAAAGTGGTTTCCCATCATCGAACTGAAATGCAAGCTCTTCCAGTTCCAATTGATAACCCCAGGGCGATTCTAGACCTGATCAAACCGGATACGCTAGTTGTTGGAATTGATGAGGCACATTTCTTCTGCTCTAGCATCATCAGCGTCTGCGAAGAGCTGGTTGCCAACCAGATCCGTGTCATCCTGGCGGCACTGGACACGGACTACAGGGGGACTCCTTGGGGGTCAATCCCCATGTTGCTTACCCTGGCTGACAAGGTCGACAAGTTGACCGCCGTTTGTACCGTGTGCGGTTGTGCTGCTACTCGTACCCATAGGTTGTTTGATTCCACCAAGCAGGTCGAGATCGGAGCAGATGGGAAGTACGAAGCCCGTTGCCGGCTCCATTTCTATCCTCCTACCCCTTAATTCCTTTTTCCCCTAGGCTTAGACCCCTCATTTTGGGAGTACTGCCTCCTTGGTAACGCTTCGAGGAGGTGATGTCCATGAACGTGTTGCAGGAAGCGATTGAGTGCCTGGTGCTGAAGCGTCCCGAGTTGCTGGATGATCAGTACAAGCTCGCCGAGGCAGTGAGGGAGTTCCTCAAGTCCAACACGCCCCGGGTACAGGTGGATCAGGCACTGCGGGAGCTGGAAACGCTCTGGCGAAAGGATCCCGAGAAGAAGGAGTTTTTCTCCAAGCTCGCCATCAAGTGGCTGGTTGCCTGGTGGAAGCGGTACCAGGATGGCAAGGACGAGTACCCTGCCTCGAACGTCTTGCAGCGACGCAGCAAGAACAACCTGGGTGTCACTCTCGAATGGGAGATCGTGCAGGAGTCCCGGATCCAGGCACTGGGTCCTTGGGCGAAGACGCTGCTTCGGGCATCCCAGGATTCGCTCAAGGGCAAGTACCAGGGTCCGGGGACGATCCGGCAGCTGCTGGAAGCAGGGAAGATCAAGGGCATTTGCAGTTCCGGGGACATCTGGTGGACGTCCCAGGTCGCCATCGATGATTTCCTGAGCGAGCAGTCCTCCCCTGCCCATGCCCCCCTGCAGATCAAGGGAGCGCCTCGGGAGGCTCCCAAGCAAAGGGAGTGCTTCGGCAAGCGCAACAAGCCTGCTACCACCTGTGCCAAGTGCCCGGAGCTGTCCCCGTGCACGGCGACGTTCAAGGCGGTGCCTCCGGCTCCGGGTGGTCAGGTGGTCGAGTCGAAGATGGTCGAGGGTGTCGTGATCACGACGAAGGCACCTTCGAAGCCGGAGCCCGTGAAGCTCCTCCCGATTCCGGAAGGGTTCGTTCCGAAGACCGACCAGGAAGTCATCCTGATGCTGGAGCAGATGCTGGGGATGCAGAAGGAGATGCAGGCGTCGCAGGCAAGGATGGAGGACACCCTGAAGCGGATCGAGGCTCGGATCGAGGCTTCCCTGAAGGAGATCCAGGATGATCGGGAAGTGATCCAGTTCATCCGGCTGCTTCGGGACAATCTAAGGGGGGTCTGAACCCCCGGATTGTTGAGAAACCCTTCTGGCATGTTTCGTTGCAAAAGTTTCCGCCAGATGACCCCAGATGAGTACCAGATCTGGTAGCCATCTCAGAAAGCATACCGTCAAAATCCCAAACCTGATTCGTTAAAGCCTTGATCAGTTTCGCCAGATGACCTATCCGCATTCATTTCAGCAATGGAACTTCTGAGAGACCAATTCTCACCCGAACCGCGCAGGGATCCGGAGAATTTTGGGCTGCAATGTTTGTTAGCTAACTGGAATCTTTAGGAATTCTCAGGAGCCGGTTTGGGGTGGGGTTACCCGAGGGGTTGGGGCTAGAGGCTCCTACGATGCATGTCCAGGAACTGATCCTGTGGCTCCAGGGTTTCAATCCGGTGAACCAGCCCCTGGATGGTCTGCTTGCGGGTCTTGGGGGTGTCCCGATCCGGGTCCCAGGGCACGTCCCAGACGACCACACCCTGCTGGCGAAGCACGTTGACCATGTGGTCGATTTCACGGTCGAGGTTCCGCAGGTAGTCCAGGGAGATGGCGGATTCACATTTGCGTCCAAGCTCTTTTTCTTTGCGGGATTGAATACGAGCCTGGGCGGTTTCGGGAAGGACCGAAAGGCGGAGACACACGGAGGGCAAGAGCACATTGGCGGTCATCGCCTGGTACAGGGAGGAGTAGGTGTTGAACTCGTGCTGGGACATGAGCCCAGATTGCAGTTGCAGGTGGGCGAACGCCGTGTCGCCAAAGTAGCTACGATCCATTACGGCATGCCCACGACCCTGCAACGTGTGCCACTGGGCATGGAGGTGCATCCGGTACCGCAACGCCAGCAGGTGGCACTGCATTGTGAATGACCAACGGGCAGGTTCTCCATAGTAGCTGGCAAGGTAGGGGTTTGCCCCGTCTTTCTCGTCAGGCTCGATCTGGACCAGGGTCGTCGGACCCAGGGCTTTGCCCAGTTCCTTCGTCAGCGTGCTTTTCCCCGCTCCGATCAGCGCCTCGACAATCACCACCTTTTTCCGACTTTTCCGATTCACGAGCATCTCCTTCGTTAGATGGGAGGAATACGTCCATCAAGTTCCCGACTAATTCGTAGGGGTCAGCGTTGCCCCTACCACGTCGGTCCTCGATGAAGGTGTGGAGTCGATCCGGAACCGAGATTCTGGAGACGAGCGAGGAGCGATCTGAATCCTCTAGCTCAAGTCGATAGCGCAAACTCGACATCAAAGGTTCTGTGATCCCGAGGGTTCGCATAGCCTCCGTCGAAAAGAACACGGAACAGCGACTCTGACGCAAGAAGGCGACGTTGACTCCAGCCTCTTGCCCAATTCGGGTCAAGAGATGCCGGGCGATCCACAGATGATCTGCCATGGCTTCAGCTGAAGGATCAAGCTGGTCAATCTCTTTCGGAGCCCCCCGGGGCCCGATCTTGAATTCCCAGGAGCCATCACTGTCCCGGCGGAAGCTGTGAACATAGAGCGCTGCATCCAAGCAAGCCCCGTAATGGCGCTCCGCCACTTTGTGGCATTCACTAGGATTGCCCACTAAACCGTACTGTTGACGGAACCCCCACCACAACCCTAGTTTGTTTCCTTCCAGGTCAATGCGTTGCCGCAACGAGGAGCGCCTGTTGAATGGGACCGTACAGTCAGCCTGGTCACGAACTTCACAGAGGACAATGAAACTGGGCTGCGGACGCAGCGGGTCCGGAAGATAGTGGCACGGGGAGAGGATGTACTGGATGTCCTTGTGTCCTAGCTGGTGAGGAGCCGTGTAAGTCCATTTCTCGATGATGGGAATCATTTCCGAGGAGTCATCCTGAGACACAATGACCGTCCGAGTTTTTGATTGCAAGACGCCTGCAGCGTCCACCCAGACGTACTCAGCCATGCCCAGAACCCGGGGTTCATTCTTGATCAGTCTTAGGGTCATGGATCTCCTCGCAAGCATATTACCCTGGATGGCTTAGAGGGAGATGTGAAAAGATCCCTTGAGGGTAGTCTCTGCTGGAATGGTTGTTCCTTTTGAGCAGGAGTACCCGCAATGCAGGTAATCTACGCACCAGAGACCCCGCCCGATTCTTATACCATGTCTTTGTTCCTTGCCGGACCATCTCCTCGTAATGAGGATCAGCCCAATTGGCGGACGGAGGCACTACGGATTCTAGATGCTCAGGACTACGATGGAGTCGTGTTTGTCCCACTGCCCCGTGATGGGCAGTGGGCGCACGGGTACGATTCCCAGGTCGAATGGGAGACCAAGTATCTGAACATGGCGGATCTTGTGGTGTTCTGGATTCCCCGCAGCGAGAATTTGCCTGGGCTCACCACGAACGTTGAATACGGCATGTGGTTTGACACGGGCAAGGCTATCCTGGGTTACCCTGAGGATGCTACCCACATGCGGTACCTCGACTGGCATGGGCAGCAGGAAATGGTGCCAGTGTTTCATTCCCTGGAAGAGACCCTGGATGAAGCTCTGAAGCGACTCGACTGGGGAGCACTGCGGACGGGGGGTGAAAAAGACGTTCCCCTTTACATCTGGAAGACCCCATCGTTTCAGCAGTGGTTGAAGGCGCAGAAGGGATCAGGCAACCGGTTGGATGGTGCCAAAGTGGTCTGGACGTTCAGGGTAGGCAAAAAGAAGCAGATGGTGTTTTTCTGGGCTCTCCATGTGGACGTCTTCATCAAAGCTGAGAATCGCCACAAGACCAACGAGGTGGTTCTGGCAAGGACTGACATCTCGACTATCGTTGCCTACTGTGCTCCTGATATGAGGTTTGAGGGTCGAATCCCTGAAACCTCGATTCGCTATGTGCTTGAAACCCCAGTCGCCATCATCAAGGAGTACCGCTCCCCAGCCTCGACCCCGGATGCCTATATTCGGGAGATCCCCGGTGGATCAAGCTGGAAGCCTGGTGATGATCCCACGACAACGGCTGCCCATGAACTGTCCGAAGAGACAGGGCTGTCGATCGATCCGGGTCGTTTCAAGCTAATCGGTACCCGGCAGGTGGCAGGTACGCTTTCGGCACACAAAGCTCATGTCTACGCTTGCGAACTCTCCCGAGAGGAGATGTCCAGCTTGCAGGAGGATAAGGGAGTCCACGGGGTCGAGGAGGACACCGAACGTACGTACGTAGAGGTGCACACCCTGCAAGATCTGCTCAATGCAGAAACGCTGGATTGGTCGAATCTGGGCATGATCCTTACCACGCTCCTCCAGGCTTAGTCCTCTCCCGCACGGAGTACTCATCTATGGAGGTACGAACCGTGGGGATCGATTTGAAGACTACAATCTATCAGCGGGGGCTGTTGACGCTTTCAGCTGATCCGTTCACCTGGGGTCACTACGACATCCTGCTCAAGGCTGCTGCCGGGTGCCAAGAGCTGATCGTGGCTGTCCTGGAGAACCCGGACAAGCCTCAGACGGTGTTTAGCCTGGAAGATCGGGTAGAGCACGTTCAGCGAATCCTTCACGATTTCTACATCGAGAAACCGCCGGAGAAGCTTTCTACGGTCAAGGTCATCTCCGTCAAGGGGATGGTACTGCCCACGGATCTCTACCTGGAGCACGAGTGCGACGTCCTGTTCCGAGGGATTCGGGATCAGGCAGACCAGGAGTACGAGAACACGCAGGCAAGCATCCACAGGATGATCTGCCCCGGGGTCAACATCGAGATGATCTGGGGCGACTCCAAGTTCAAGGACGTGCAGTCCACGACCGTGCGATCCCTGGTAGCAAACTACGTGCCGGTAGCACCAGACTTCGTGCCAATGTATATTCAGGCACGGATGATCCGCAAGGTTTGCAAGCAGAAGAGGCTTGGGGTTTGTGGGTACCACCCCGCTCCGATCGTGGCGGCTGTCAGCAAGCAACTGCAAGAGCGAGGGTTTCTCGTTCATGAGATCGACCTGGCAGAACTTTACGGTGAGGTACCTTACGGGGTACCCTGTGCTAATCCTGGTTTTGGATTGCACCCTCGTTTTCGTGCCCACATGTCGAGGTTGCTCAGGGAGAAGCTTTCCGGGTTGCCAGGGGTCATCCTGATCCGCAGCCCTGAATTGATTGTGAATGAGTGGTTGTCCTGGGTCTGCAACAACGTGGTCGTGGACCTCACGGAGAACCCCGAAAACTTCCAGACTGCTCAGGAAGTTGCCAAGAAAGATGGTTTCGGCTCGGTCATCCCCTTGAGGCAGGGAGATGACCTGGAGGAACTGGGCAAGACCGTAGTGGGTCTCGTGCAGGAACGAGGGGCAATCTGATGGCACGGATCGGATCCTGGGAGATTGACGAGCAGCTGGGAGAGGGTGCCTTCGGGAGGACGTTCAGGGGTCATCACCACATCCTGCCCGACGTGTCCGTCTGCATCAAGCAGGAGAAGACGGGGGTCCCTGCCTACATGGATCTGTTCCGGCAGGAGGCGCAGATCCTCTCGAAGCTGCGGAGCAGCTACCTGCCCACGTTCATCGATTACGATGAGCTGCCTGATTTCGGGCAGGTGATCATGTTGTCCTTCATCAAGGGACCGTCCCTGGAGAAGCTGGTCAAGGCGAAGAACGACGTCAATGGGACGCCCCTGGCAACTGACCCACTGGATGACGAGCACATCCTCTGGATCGCAGACCGGATCTGCTGCGCCCTGAGCTATTTGCACGGCAAGCACACGATCGTCCACTGTGACCTGAAGCCTGCCAACGTGATCCTCGAAGTGGAAGATCACGTAGCGACCGTGGTTGACCTGGGGATGGCAAGTTTCCGTCCGGATGAGCATGCCAAGGCGAAGGGTGGCACGGCGGGGTACATTCCCCCTGAGGCGAACCTGGGGTTGCCTCCGATCCCGGCGTTCGACATCTACTCGCTGGGGAGCACCATGCTTTTCCTGGCGGGGGGTAACCCTTACAAGGGGGTGTTCCCCCTCGACATGCCCCGCAAAATGCGGGAACTGATCGAGTCAATGCTCCGGCATGACCCGAGGCAGCGCCCTCAGAGTGCCGATTTCCTGCGGAATGACATCGGCAAGCTGCGGAAGGAAATTTACGGTCGGACAACGACCCTGGAAAGTCTGAAGTTCAGGAATGGGAGGATCGAGAAATGAGTGGATCATCTTGGGGCGGACGTGATCGTTACGATAGCATCGATGTGAGCACCCCGGCACCTACGGACGGTTTCTCCCGGGCGAACAAGGCGTACTCCAATCCGGTTCAGCCCAACTACAGCCAGGCTGCGAAGCAGAAGGCTGCGGGGCCGTCCGTGAAGATGTCCAAGGCGCAGTCAGCCCCTCCGCCCCC
>Ga0265297_10007830_pt1 | contig 14583 bp, 14 predicted proteins | sample Munlanlwell13791_FD_192502 | JGI IMG/M metagenome (GOLD analysis project Ga0265297, IMG submission 192502) | Leachate microbial communities from a municipal landfill in Southern Ontario, Canada - Leachate well 137-91 | ecosystem: Engineered > Solid waste > Landfill > Unclassified | place... | reverse complement strand
AGAGAAAAAAGAATAAAGTAAATAACCCGCCAAAAGCTAGGACATTTGGGCGGGTTGACGAAAAAAATAAATGGGTAGGTATATTTTTCACGTCTAACCGGGGAGTTTAAATTGAGTAACATTGATACCGGTAAATTTTTGAATAAAACTTAAAATTAGCCAAGAAGCAATAATACCAACCAGACCGATAATGGCCATGGTAAGGGTAGAAGAAGCGGCGGCAACAGCTTTTTGTTCACTGCCACTAAAAAGATATTTGAAGCCACCGCTGATAAACATAATAAAAAAGGCTAGACCGGCAATCATGACAATGACCTGGAGAACATTATAGAAAAGACACTCAAAACCTTGGATGGTGGCAACGTCATTGTTGGTACCAGTACCGACACAACGACCGGGTTGTTGAACATCCCAGGCCTTGGTTTCTTGGGCTTGAATTGGGGTAACAATAGTGAGAAAAAGCAAGGCAAAAATGGCGATAAATTTCATGACTTATTATAGCAACAAAAACTCTTTGTTGGTTCGATCCCTCTCGGTCTTTGATTATTTTTCCCTTTGATAAGGGAGACAAAAATGAGAAACAAAATCCCCCGACAGAAATCGGGGGATTAAATTTCAAAAAATAGGTTTATTTATTGAAAGTAGGAATGGTGATTCCGTTTAAGAGACTGATACCAAAGATGGTTTCAATCAATTTCATGATGGCGAAGGTAGCAAAAACGATAGCTAAACCAATTAAAGCATTGGTAATTTGACCACGAGCAGCTTCGACATTTTTTTGGTCACCACCTGACATAACCCACTTTAAACCACCCATAATAAGGATGAAAAAGAAGACTAAAGCGACTACTAAAAGAGCTAAAGAGATGGCTCCGGAGACAATTCCGGAAGCAGTAATATTAGTAAGAGGTTTAAAAGTCTCGGTACCGGGAGTAAAACCAATAGTTTCAGCATAAGCGGGAATGGCTAAAAAACCGTAAGCCAGTTTGTTTTTGATTGAAGATATCATTTTTTTTAAAATTAATAAGTTAATTACTGAATTTTAACAGTAAGTTGATATTTTTTAAAGGGATGGCCAAACAATCTCCAAATTTTCGAGACCAGTGATTCCCAAAACAGTACCAACGAACTTGAGAACAGCGAAAACACAAAAAATAACAACAATACCAAGAAGGGCATAAGTAATTTGATCCTTAGCAGTGGTTAATTTTTTAGGATCACCTTCGGTACTAATTAAATGGTAGCCGGCCATGATGAAATGCCAGATAAAATAAACAGTAGCCACAATAAAGAAAATAGAAAAAACAGTGGAAAGAACATTGTTGGTATAAGTGGTGGGATCACCGGCTTGAATTTCAGGATTGTTGATTAGGGGATTTTTAATCATATTTTTTTATAAACCCATACTGGTAAATATTTGTTCGAGGTCCATAGGATTGTCGATACCAAGCAGCTTGGCGAGGAGAGAGCCTAAACCGAGAGCGATAACAACGATAAAAAGACCCAAAACACCATTGGTAAGCTTGGAACGGTTGGTTTCCATCTTTTTTTCGTCACCCTGAGAAGAGATAAAACCATAGCCGGCAAGAATTATTTGAATGACGAAGAAAATGACAGCTGAAATAGTTAGAACACCTACAATTTGACTGATAAATTTTTCAAGCATGGAAGTAGCTTCTTCTCCGGAACCCGGGTTTAACCCTGGTCCAGTGATGGTATAAGCAATGAGTTTATTGGTTAGGGCCATGGATTACTGGATTTAAAATATTAAGTCCGGTGAGACGTCCAATAACACCGGCGATGATGAATGCAGCAGAGATAATGGCAAGACCGACGAGACTTTGCCATATTTTAGCCCATGCATTCTCGAGTCTTTTGGGATCACCGGCGGCATTGATGTAGTCAAAACCGGCAAGAATAATTTGGATAATCATATAAATACCGGCAGCAGCAGCGGCAAATTTGAAAACATTACTCAAAAAGTCAAAAAGTCCCTGGCCTTTATCACCAGTAGTACCATATGTGGTTGGATTTATAATATCGCCGAAAAGTCCTAACATAAATTTATTATAAAATAGTTAATCCAGTAATAACTTCAACAATTTGGATTATAAAGTAACTGAGAAAAATTACCAAGAAGCCAATCAAAGCATCAGTAATCATGGCTTTGGCAGTAGCTGCCTTTTTTTGATCACCAGAACCAGCACCAGCAATCATCATAAATCCACCGGCAATTATAAGAACCAAAAGAATAATACCGGCAATAGTTAGGCCATTTTTTACAATTATGGTTACTAGGGTGGCTGGGTCTCTGTAGACTCCACCAATATTAGTACCATTGCCCAAAGGGGTTTTACCAATGTCGACAAGAGCAAGTAAATTATTGGTCATAATTAGATAGTTGGATTATACAATAAATAAGGATAATAATGGTGTTATAATACGCCACAAATTAGTTATTAGTAATTAATTAATAGTTACGAATTAACCTAACATATGAGAAAATCTGCCTTAGTTCTCTTTGCGTGCTTATATCTTTTTTTGGGGGTTTCAGGTGCTTTGGCTAAAGTAATTACCCCAACACCTATACCAACTGTTGTGGTGACGCCGACAGAAATGGTAGTAGAGCGGATAAATATTACCGAAGTATCCGATAAAATTATCATTAAGACCCCAAAAATGAAGTGGAAGGGTTGGAATAGTGTTAGTTTTTTGATATCTCAGGCAATAGAAAAAGGGGTCCCGGAAAATACCGTAGTACTATTATTACTATTACCCTTGGTAGCGACAATCGTTTCGTTGCTCCACTATGTAGTAGGAGTATCCGGATACGGGATTTTTACACCAACAATGATGGCAGTAGCATTTTTAGCGACAGGAGTAGCTGGTGGCTTGGCACTTTTTGGAGTAATTTTGGCGATTACTTTGTTGAGTAATATATTTTTGAAGAAATTAAAATTACATTTTTGGCCAGCCAGATCAATAACTTTGTTGTTTGTTAGTTTGGGAACGTTTGGAGTGATGGCTGGGGCAGCATATTTGGGAATTTTCAATGTAAGTAAAATTTCAATTTTCCCAATATTGTTTATGATTTTATTAACTGAAGAGTTTGTAAGAACTCAACTTATCAAAAGTAAAAAAGAAGCCATGAGATTGACGGTGGGAACATTGATTTTGGCGGGAGTAGGAGCTTTGACCATGGGGGTACGTGAGATGCAAGAATTAGTGTTGAGATATCCAGAAGCGGTGGTGTTGGTGGTAATTGTAGTAAACATTTTAGTTGGAAGTTACGGAGGAATTCGTTTAACGGAAATAAAGAGATTTAAAGGTGCAATTAGAAAAAAGTAAACTTAATAATTTTAAAAAACATGAAAAATCCTTGTTACCATTTTTTGCTTCCTGTGAGTGTGGTCAGGCCACGCTTAACGTCCACAAAAAAGATAACTTCTAATTTTTCATTTTTAAAAAAATAAATGTTTGGAATAAACCTTAAGCAATACAGACAATTTTTGACGAAGAATGAGAGAAACAAGGTATACCTGCGTAAAAATAGTGCCGAGGGGAGATCGATGGCTGATAGCAAATATAGAACCAAGAGACGGTTGAGTAAAATGGGGGTAAGTGTTCCCCAACTGATTGTTAGATTTAAAAACGGTGAAGAATTGGCGAATTTTGATTGGGGAAAGCTCGAAGGAAATTTTGTGGTTAAACCTGTGTCAGGATATGGTGGTGAGGGAATATTAATTATTCGGCGACGGTTAAAGAGCAGCGAGGAAGCTAGATATCAATTGATGAGTGGTAAGGTGGTTACCGAAAGTGAACTAAAACTACATTGTCAGGAAATTCTATCGGGTAGATATAGTATGCATGGCACGGCAGACGGAGTGATAGTTGAAGAAAGAGTTAAAATTCATCCAATGTTTTTGTCGTTAACCAAGGCAGGAACTCCGGATATTCGAGTAATTGTGTTTAACAGGGTACCAGTAATGGCAATGTTTAGGATTCCAACTGAAAAAAGTGGCGGAAAAGCAAATTTACAACAAGGAGCATACGGTTTGGGAATTGATTTGGCAACCGGAATTACGACTTTTGGGATTGAGGGAAAGGGTGTAGAGATACGAAAAATTTTTGATTTTAGAAAGAAGAAAAATATTAAAGTAAACGGGATAAAAATTCCTTTTTGGAAGGAAATTTTGGAGACAGCAGTAAAATGCCAAAAGGCAATTCCAGGGTTGGGTTTTATGGGGGTGGATGTGGTGCTCGATAAAGATGAGGGTCCAAAAGTATTGGAAGTCAACGCTAGACCGGGCTTATCGATACAACTTTGTAATAAGGCCGGATTAAAAAGAAGAATAGAAAAAATTGATGATATTAATGTCCGGAGTGATGAACATGCGATATCTTTGGCTAAATATCTGTTTGGTGAAAAATTTTCGGATAAAGTTGAAGAAAAAAATAAAGAGAAGATGATTCAACCTTTGGAAATTATTAAGATGAAAATACCCAGAGGATTTAAGCCGGAATTACAAAAAAGCCCAATACTAAAACATGGAAAACATCGGGTAGTGGAGGTGAGAGCCAAAGTTGATACCGGGGCTTTTAGAAGTTCAATTGATAGAAATTTGGCGGAAAAATTGGGATTGTTGTCGATGGAGAAAGTTTTGTACTTTCGACACTATAAATCGAGTCTCGGTAAACATAAAGACAGGCCGGTAATTGGGATTACTTTTTGGTTACAGGGTAAAAAAGTGGTGACGGCGGTTAATGTGGCTGATAGAAATAAACTCCGAACAAAATTTTTGTTGGGGAGAAAAGATTTGGAGGGATTTTTGATTTCGGCAAAATCTAATCTTTCACTTGGGAACAAGGGCGGACACATGGGTCCGCCCCTACAAAAAAAATTAAAAATTAAAAATAAACATGACTAAGATTGCATTATTTTTTGGAGGGAAAATCAGCAAACACCTGGTGTTGGTGAGAAATGCAGCCAGAAAAATGGGTGAGCAATTGGACTTGGTGTCTTACAATAACGTTTGTTTTGAGACTGAAACCGGAAAAATTTCTCTTCGAGGAAAAGATGTGAACGATTACGATGTCTTATTTTTTAGGACGACCGGAAAACATTGGGAAGAGGTGGATCTTATTATTAATAGTATAAGTAGAGAGGGGGTAGTGGTAATTGACCCACTGGTAAGAAGTGGGAAACCAAGCTATGCGTGTAAGGCGTGGCAAATGTTGAAATTGAAAGAAGCCCATATTGATGTGCCAAAAAGTGTTTACGGATCGTTGTGGTATTTGTACGAAGTAATGGCGAGAAATAGCGATTCAAGTGAGAGGGTTTTTTCAACTGGTGAGGCGGCAAGACAGGCTCAAAATCAGGAGAGAATACTCGAGAGCGGATATAAATTTTCTTTTCCAATAATTTTGAAAGGAAGCGGAGGAGATAGAGGAACAAGAGTATTTAAGGCAAATAATTTGAAAGAATTAGAAAAATTGGTTAGGAAATTGAGAACCAGTGAAACTAAAGAAGGAAAGAGATATATGATTCAGGAATACATTGAAAACGATGGGGATTATAGAGTTTTGGTTTTGGGTGAAAAGGTGTTGGGGGTAATGAAAAGAGCTAGTGCAGATAAGGGCGAATTTAGAAATAATTACTCGGCCGGGGGAACGGTAGAGATTGCTGATTTACCTGTAGAGATAAAAAAATTAGCGGTAAAAGCGGCAAAAGTGTGTGGATTGGCGGTGGCGGGAGTAGATGTGGCGTTTAGAGATTATGATATAAAAAAGCCGGTGATTTGGGAAGTTAATAAGGGACCACAATTTAAAGGTTTCATGAAAGCGACCGGAATTGATGTACCGGCAGAAATTGTTAAATATTTAGTAAGTTTAAAAAAATAGATTTTAAAAAATATGAATAAAAAAATAGTAACTTTTACAATGTCGCTGAAACAAAGTCAGTTTGAGGTGGATAGATTGGAGACTGAAGCAAAAAAGATGGGAATTGAAGTTAATCGGGCTTTATACAGAGAATTATCGTTTGAAATGGGTCAGCCACAAGGGACTGCCCGTACATTTGTTAGAGGTGAAGAATTAACAGCTGAAAATACTTTAGGTCTGTGGTTTAGAGTGGCGGGGACAAAGAGTGGAAAATATACTGAGGGGAGAAATTTGGCGATAAGAATTTTGAAAGAGAAAGGAATTTTTTGCGTAAATAGCCAGGGCTATCTTGAATGGACGAGAATGGGAAAGATTTCTCAACATGGGGTATTTTTGGAGAATGAAATACCGATAGTACCAACAAAGATTTTTTATACGAAAGAACAAGCTTTATCAGAAAACTGGCAATATCCAGTGATTACTAAACATGAAAAGGGATATCAGGGAAAATCGGTGAGAAAGTTTGACAATGAAAAAGAACTGAAAAAATTTGTGAATAAAATTAATGAGAAAAATCTAGGGATGTTTTTGTGGCAAAAATGCTTACCGACCAGATGGGATATTCGAGTGGTGATTGTTGATGGAAAAGCGATTGGAGGAATGAAGAGATCGGCTGTTGGAGGGGAATTTAGGAGTAATTTTTCTCTTGGGGGAGAGGTTAAAGAGTGGAATCTGAGTAATGAGGAAAGAGATTTGGCGGAAAAAGTGGCTAGAGTTTGCGGACTTGATTATGGTGGAGTTGATATTATGAAAGACGAAAAAGATAGAAACTATATTTTGGAAGTAAACCGTCAATGTCAATTTCAAGGCTTTGAAAAATCAACCGGTATTAATGTGGCACAAATGATAGTGGAAATGATGAAGAAAAGGGCTTAATATTATTTTATGAGAAAAATAATAGTAAGCTTCCTTGCTGTTTTTATGTTGTTTAACGCAGGGAGAGTGCTAGCACTGACGCCACCTTTGAATTGTAGTAGTGATAGAGATTGTGGAAGTGGTTATCGATGTGTTGTCTCTGGGGGAACAGTTGGTAGGAGTCCAAAGGGGTATTGTGTAAAAATCACGGTCCCGACATTGGCTTGTAAAAATTTATGGTGGTTTGATGCTTCAACTAACATTTGTAGCCAAAAACAATTTTGTGGAACATATATGTATCAAGGTTTACGTACCTTTACGACTTCAACTGAATGTAAAAATAATCTTCCAAAAACCAATTGTTCGATGAAAAAATGTGGCGATGCGAATTGTGATAATAAAATTAATTCTCAAGATTTGATTGTTTGGATGAGAGAGAGGGCGGGTAATGGAAAAATAACGGCCGACTTCAATAATGATAGAAAAGTTGATGTTAAGGATTATGATATTTTGAGAAAAGGAATAATTGGCGGATGCAAAGGGATAATAACTCCAGTTCCAACTAAGCCAGTAATAACGCAAATCCCAGCTTACAACTGTTCGATGTTGTATAACAAGAGCATTGGTGGTGATCAAAACTATTTTAAAATGTGTCTGTCAAATGGTTATCCAAAAGTTTGTTTTGATAAATATACCGGTGTCTATCAAGGTTGTGGCACCTTGGAAAGAGATGATTGTACAGAATACAACACGAATGCGGCCAGAAATATCAGGTGTGATGCGACTGTAGCAGCCATAACAGCAGTACCAAGTCCAACTGTTAAATGTGTTCAGGCCTGTCCAAATTTAAATCAAAAAAACTTATTACAAAACTGTACTCCCCCAGACGCTGACGGAACTTCGAACGATAGTTTGTGTAGTATGGCGGGAAGAGTTGAAAGTTGTGGTGGGAGAAATTATTGTTGTCCGGCGATTGGAGCAGCTTGGACTACGGATATGACAAAATGTTTAACAACTCCACCAACACCAGGTGCTTGTGGTTCAATAAGCTATATAAATTATTTAGAAGCATGTGGAGTAGGAATTTCCGGTGAAAAGACATATCGGTATGTAGAATATAGATGTGGAAGCAGTGGAATTTTGAAGATGGGTGGACCGACATCATGTAAATCAGTAAGCACTTGGAAAAGTTACGTCTCGTCTGATTGTTTGTCCCGATGTAATTTACCAACACCTCATTTGATAACACCAACACCCGGTTTAACAACAGTAAATTGGAAAACCCAATGGGCGAACTTTGGAGCATCGAATTATCAAATACAAGTGGCTGACGGAACTCAAAACGGGAGAATATTTAAAGTAAATCCGTCAAAACCATGCAATATGATGACCGGTGAGATGATTTGTATTAATTCCAATCCTCCTTATTTAAGAGAGAACGGACAACATTATATGTCCCTTGAAGTAACTTGGTTTGAATATGATATTGAGATGAGAATGTTTATCTATTTATATTCTGACGGTAAAAGATGGTGGTCAAATGAAATAAGAGTGTATAACGGCCAAGCTCAACCAAATACGGAATGGGTGTATTTTTATGGAAAGTTCTTTGATACCCCAATAGGACAGGATTTTGTTCAAACAACTCAATTTTCATTGACGGCAGCTGATCCAAAAAATGGAAATACTCCGGTTACAATGAAATTTTCAAATGTTAGATTTGGAGCGTTCAAAAATTATTTTCCCCAAATAGTGACACCGATGCCAAGCGGTCGACTAACACCGACACCAGTAAAAACGTGCGAGACAGATAAAGATTGTTTGAGTGGTCAGATTTGTTATCAACCACCAATGACTCCTTGTCCAAGTGGTGCATATTGTGCACAAGTGTTACCGAGAAAATATTGTAAAACAGTGACGATAACTCCGACGCCAAGAATTTGTAAGGAAGGGGTAAATAGTTTTTCGGTAAATACCTCTTGTGGTACCGGGATGTTTAGATATGCCACTTACGCCTGTTACGATGGTTTGGTGGGAAAGTTGGGAAGTGCGACTTCATGTAAATCTTCGTCTGAGTATTCGATACAAGCACAAAAGATGTGTGTTGGGCATGGATCCTGTTCAACCCCTCCATCTCCACCACCAATTTTGGAATGTAACATGTCGATTAATCCTCCAAAACTGTGTCCATCCGGTTATAAATGTATAAGCAGAAGTGACATGCCGGGTTCAAATGGAACCTGTGTTAAGGTAATAATGACACCGATGCCGACAGGGGGCTTGGGTTGTAACCGAAACGGAGATGCTGATGGTGACGGAAAAGCGACACTTAAAGATTATGCAATTTGGAAATTTGAATATGCTACAGGAAAAATTAGTAAAACTGATTTTGACTGTAATAAAAGAGTGGATCTGAATGATTATCAAGTTTGGAAAAAAGCTTTCTTACTGTCAAAAAGTTTAGTGGTTAACTCTACCAATTAAAAATATGAAAAAAAAGATAAACATTTTAATGGCGTTGGTTTTGGTAGCGGCATTGGCAGGAGCCGGAAGCTTGGTAACAAAGAATCAAGAGTCAAGAAGTAAAGCATCTTTTGCTAGTGTTGAGGCATTATTTTTACCCAGCACTAAAACATTGTCAGTAGGAGATGAATTCATTACTACGCTGATGATTGATACTAAAAGTCACCTTTTAACAGGAACCGATTTGATGGTTAAATATGACCCGGCTATTTTGAATTTGGAATCGGCCTCTGTTTTGACAAAAGATGGGGTGAGTGGAATGTCATCATGGTTGCAGAGTCCCGAAGAGATATTGATTTCAGAAATAAATAATGAAAAAGGAACCTTTAATTTAGTGGGCACAAATATTCAAAAAGAAGTAACTGGTCTAGCAACTGGAGCTGTAAATATTGTAAAACTTAAGTTTAGAGCGATGGCAGGAGGTGAAGCAAAAATCACCCTGGACAACAATTACGAAAATATTGTTTCTGGTTACAATGTAGCTGGATCTGATCAGGAACTAAAAATTGAAAAAGTAAGCGAAGCAATTTATAAAGTATCAGGAACAACACCAACATCGGTCATTAGTCCTATAGCAATAAAGTGTGGATGGTGTGGAACAAATTGTGTAGACATCAACAAGAGTGGACCCAATATGGTTTGTCCAGCGATATATGTTGAAGGAAAAGAGTGTGTCAATAAAAGCGGGGTCTGTTCAATTATTGCTACAGGTCCGACGATGGTACCACCAGAAGAAATTAAATGTGTTTTGTGCGGAAATGAATGTATTGATTCAAAACTTTTAAGCAGTACAACAGTATGTCCAACGATTCAAACGGCGGTAACAGAAGAGAGACTCTGTGTAAATACTGGTTCGACTGGCTGTAAGATGTTAATCAGATCAGTTGAAGTTGAACAAACAGAATAATCTTTTTATTGGTAAAATTGGCATATGAAACAAGTTTTGTTGACTTTAGGAATTTTGTTGATGGCAATGCTTGGTTTTTACTGGGTAAGTAATCGGTATCAAGTTAAAAAAGAACTGGTTACCGTGGTGAATGACAGAGAAATATATTTTGAGGTGCCAAAAGATTTAACAGTGGGAACGGAGACGGAGGTTAAATTGATGGCAAAGCACGAAACGGGAAAATTGGTGAGTTACACGATTGATTTTAACTATGATCCAGCAGTAATAAAGATAATTAACGTGGAAGTAAATAAAAATATTTTTGATAATAAAGCGGAAACTAAAGTGAGTGAAGATTTTGGAAAAGTGTCGTTGGTTGGGGAAAAAATTAAGGGCAGAGAAGATTTAGTCAGTGGTGAGGTGTTGTTGGCGACAATTAAGATAAAGGGATTGAGAAAGGGGGGAACGATGATATATGCCAGTAGAAGGCCAGAAATCGGAATTTTTGATGCTGGAAAAATTAGTGAAGGAAATTTCCAAATGCCTAACTTTAAGGTAAATTTCTTGTGATATACTAATTGGAAATTACGGGTATAAAATCCATAATTATTTCTTTAAAAATTTGGGCAATTAGCTCAGTTGGTTAGAGCACCGTCCTGATAAGACGGGGGTCGATAGTTCGAGTCTATCATTGCCCACAAAGAGTGTTTTTGTTTAGAATGGTAGAATTATTTATGGAAGAGAAAAAATATAGTTTTCTAAAAATCTTGGGAATATTGGGAGCGTCAATGTTGATTATTTTTGGAAGTATCGACAATCTCTGGCGGACAGCTAAGTTGGCATGGCACAGAATTGTAGATGATTAAAAAAGACTCAGATTAGCTATTCTTTTTTAACCATTTTTCTCTTTTTAGATAAAGATATCCGAGGATTAAAATGGCACCAATAATTGTAAGGACACTTTCAATTTTGTCGAGACCATGAGCTAAACCAGTGAAAGCCTCTCCCATCTGAAAACCTATAAGACCAAGAATTATTGAACGAAGAATTAGAGCCAAAAACATTATTGGATAGAACTTGACCGGTTTGATACGAAAACCACCACAAAAGGCAGAAATTAAGGAAACGGGTACTACCGGAATAGTGACAGCAATCAAAATAAAAAGCTCGTCGGTGATGGTTTTTTGGAAATCGGATTTAATTTTTTCAATCAAAGACCACTTAATACCAATATATTTGCCGAATCTGTCGATTAAAGGCCGACCGCCAAAGTAGGCAATAAGAAAGACCATACTGGTACCAATAACGGCACCAATTGAATAGGGAAGAGAGACATTAACGATAATTTCCCAAATAGCTTGAAAAAGAGGGATGTTGCGGGTGACTAAAAAGGCACCACCTGACATGGTAATAATAGGGGAAGGAATGGGCACAATTATTTGTTCAACAATGCCTCCGATAAACATTGACAGAGAACCATGGGTTTTGACCATGTCGAGAATAGTCTGAAGAATTTGATCCATGCAAAAGAGTATATCTTAATTTAGTTTTTTTTCTATTTATAACTTTTAAAGAAACTGGCGACTTTGTTGTCTAAAATAGTCCAATTTAACCCATTGATTTGGAGATAGAGATTGGATACAATATGAACACTTGATGTATAAGCTTCAAATTCGGAATGGAAACAATAATACGTGAGAGTATTAGGTCCGAATTTTGGAAGCCGACGCAAGTCGGCTTTTTTAATGCTAAACATCGGCTCTTTTTAAATAATAGGCTCTTGGGCCTGTGGCTTAGTTGGTTATAGCGCTTCATTTGCAATGAAGAGGTCGGGAGTTCGAATCTCCCCAGGTCCACCTACGCCATAAAAAATTTTTAGAATTAGGGAAAGAATCTGAATTGATTGTTTCTCTTGACTAAGAATGTACATTAACAATCTATTGAATATTTTATTTTTAATTTTTATCTTGGCAACTAAACTGAGTTGCTTAAGATATTAGAGAATTTTAATAAAGCAAATGGTGGATGCCTAGGTGGTTAAAGCCGATGAAGGACGTAAAAGACAGCGATATGCGTCGGGGAGTTGTCAATAAATGATGATCCGACGAATTCCGAATGGAGAAATCCCTGACTATGAAAGTAGTCGGAGGCTAGTTTCGTAAGAAATTAGCCGGGAGACCCGGGGAAGTGAAACATCTCAGTACCCGGAGGAAAAGAAATCGAAAGAGATTCCGTAAGTAGCGGTGAGCGAAAACGGAAGAGCCTAAACCTCGCAAGAGGGGTTGCAGGGTTCAGTATAAAGTTTTGAAAAAACAGAAGAAGGCTAAGGAATGAGCCGCCAAAGAGGGTGAAAGCCCCGTATTTGAAATTTAAGTAAAAGCCGACTGAATACCTAAGTACCGCGATCCACGTGAAATGTCGCGGGAATCTGGGGCGACCAAGCTCCAAGGCTAAATACTTTAACCGACCGATAGTGAACTAGTACCGTGAGGGAAAGGTGAAAAACACCCTATATAAGGGAGTGAAATAGATCTGAAACCATTTGCTAACAAACAGACAGAGCCTGGCGCAAGCTGGGTGATGTCGTGCCTATTGAAGAATGAGCCCGGGAGTGTTTCTAATTATCAAGTCTAACTTTGTTAAATCAAAGGAAGGCGTAGCGAAAGCGAGTGCGAATAGCGCGAATAGATGATTGGAGACGACCCGAAGCCACTTGAGCTAACCTTGGACAGGGTGAACATCGATGGAAGTCGATGGGAGGCCCGTACGGATCAGAGCTGCAAATCTGTCCGATGATCTGAGGTTAGAGGTAATATGCCAATCGAAAGTGGGAATAGCTGGCTCTCTCCGAAATATATATAGGTATAGCGTCCGATGGTGGGCAATGGGGGTAGAGCTACTGGATGAGTGTTTTGAGCGCAAGCTCAGGCATTTAACCAAACTCCGAATACCGTTGTTTCTAGTCGGGCAGTCAGTCGATCCGGGCTAAGCTGGACCGGCAAAAGGGGAAGACCCCAGACTCTCAGTTAAGGTCTCTAAATCTATGTTAAGTGGGAAAGGTAGTGGGTTGCCTAAGACAGACAGGAGGTTGGCTCAGAAGCAGCCATCCTTTAAAGAAAGCGTAATAGCTCACTGTTCGACTCCGCAAGGGGTCGGCAATCTGCACCGAAAATGTAAGGAGGCTAAAACATAGTACCGAAACTGGAGGCTTTCAAAAATCGCAAGATTTTTGGGAGCGGTAGGAGAGCGTTCTTGGTGCGGCGAAGGTTGACCGAAAGGTTTGCTGGAGCGCCAAGAAGTGAGAATCCGGGCATGAGTAACGAAATTCAGGTGAGAACCCTGGACTCCGAAATATCCAAGGTTTCCGCAGCTACGTTGTTCGTCTGCGGGTTAGTCGATCCTAACATGAGGCCAGTATAGTGCTGGCGTAGTGGATGGATAACCGGTTAATATTCCGGTACTTTGGTAAATTCGTTAATAGTTGGGGCGAGACGGTGAGTGGGAGGTTTAGAGTAGAAGTGAAATGCTACTTTCAAGCGTGTAGTTAGAAGGGGTTGGTAAATCCGCCTTTTCGTTATAAAGCGAAACGCAAATAAGAGTTTTCCGAAAGGAAGACAATTGAATTAAACCCACTTATCCAAGAAAAGCGTCGCAATCAGAATTTACTGAATTCGTACCAAAACCGACACTGGTGGATGAGTCGAGAAGACTTAGGAGATTGAAAGACAGATGATTAAGGAACTTGGCAAATTAGCTGGGCGTAAGTTTTACGAGATGCCCTGCCCGCCCTAACAAGCGGGCTACAACAAAAGAATGCATGGCGACTGTTTACCACAAACACAGGTCTCTGCAAACCCGTAAGGGGAAGTATAGGGGCTGAAACCTGACCGGTGCCAGAAGGTTAAGAAGGCGAGTGAACGACGTAAGTCTTTTGCTTGTTTTATAAGCCCTGGTGAACGTCAGCAGTAACTCTAACTGTTCTAAGGTAGCGAAGTCCTTTGTCGTGTAAGTTACGACACGTATGAAAGGTTCAACGACTGTGCAACTGTCTTAATCATCTATTCAGTGAAATTGAAAGAGCGGTGAAGATGCCGTTTAATTACATCAGGACAAAAAGACCCCATGAAGCTTTACTGGATCTTTACATTGATAAGAATATAAATACTGTCGAGCGTAGGAGGGAGCCGCAAGGCGCCAATGGAACACCTCCCTTGTTTATTTTTGAATCTTACCTAGTTTGGTGAAACCCAAACGGGGACAGTGTATGGTTGCTAGTTTGCCTGGGGCAGGCACCTGCAAAAAAGTAACGCGGGTATACAAAGGTCAACTTGATCCGGCTAGAAATCGGATCTTAAGTGCAAAAGCAAAAGTTGGCTTGA
>Ga0265297_10007828_pt1 | contig 14586 bp, 15 predicted proteins | sample Munlanlwell13791_FD_192502 | JGI IMG/M metagenome (GOLD analysis project Ga0265297, IMG submission 192502) | Leachate microbial communities from a municipal landfill in Southern Ontario, Canada - Leachate well 137-91 | ecosystem: Engineered > Solid waste > Landfill > Unclassified | place... | reverse complement strand
TGACAAACCGTTACGGTAGCGTACTGCTGCAACAAAAGCAGGCTCAAGGGCTTCCCGACAATCTCGCTATGCCCGACAATAACCACTTCCTTGCCCCGCAGATTGATACCCGTGGACTTGATGTGCTCCATAACCGCCGCAGGTGTGCAAGGGACGATCTGTGTCTCGCCGATCAGCATCTTGCCGATATTGGCGACATTGATCCCTTCCAGATCCTTGGTGATATCAATGTGATTCGCCACGGACCGATAATGAATGTGCGCAGGAACGGGTTTATGGATCATGATCCCGTTAACGGAATCGTCCCTATTGAGCTTATGGATGTGTTGGATCAATGATTCTTGCGTGATATCCGTCGGCAGAACGACCAATTCATATCCCACGCCGATCTCCTCCGCCACCTTCCTTTGCGAATTGGCATAGGCACAGGAACTATGATTCTGACCGATCGAGAGATTTATGAGCTGCGGGCTGGTCCCGGTTAATTCCTTCAGGCTAAGAATTTCTGCGCTCAAAGATTTCTTTAGGTTCCCCGCAAGAATTTTACCATCAAGTAATTGGGCCGGCATGGAAGCACTCCATTTCACTGATTGATCTGCACATGGATCAAAGAAGATTGAAAAGCGGCCAAAAGGAGATTGATCGCGACCTGGATATCACTCATCAGATTTTGATTGCCATTCTTGACGAGAAAAGGCGTCAATTGCAGAGCCGAATAGCATAATTGACAAACCTCAAGGGGAACTTTACGCGCCTGGGCCAAAGCCGACTTCAGGGACGATTTCTTCCCTCGGCGGGCTTTCGTAACCTGTAAATACGCCTGTGCATCCTCGTCAACCAACTCCAGAAGGCGCCGCCGGATCCTCTCGTTTTTGGCCAGAAGCCTTTTTATTTTCTTTTCAGTAACCGGAGATGGGCTTTTTCCTTGGGAATATTGGGCCACCATGGAAATGAGCGCCGCCCCCAAACAACCTGTCAACGCCGCTGCCGACCCTCCGCCGGGGACAGGTGTCCTTAAAGAAATCGCATCAGCATATTGCCTTAACGAATAATTGAAGTATTTCTTCATTTAGATTAAACGGTTTTCTGGAAATATCGTAAATATTTGTTTGTCTTAGGATAGAAGGTAAATTTGAAGGCCGAGAAAAAGTTATCCTGATGGATTTATAATAACTTAAACTCATTTTGTTTTCAATAACTTACTAGAATTTTATTAGCCATTACCGGTAAAACATACCGTCCAGATTGAAGGCATCCCTTATTATCTCCACCTTGTTTTCATTCCCCGCTCCCGATCCGGGCGTGACAGCGACCACATCAAATCGCGCCTTATGCCTTCCTAAGTTATTTTTATTAATATAAATTAAAGCCACTTGGGCGAGCTTGGCCTGCTTGAATCTCGACACGGCCTCAAAAGGTGAGCCGGCCTTTTCCGAGCGCCGGGTCTTCACTTCGACAAAACAAAGCGTGTCGCCATCTCGCGCGATAATATCGATCTCGCCTAATTTAACCCGAAAATTCCTCTCTAGGATCTGATACCCGTTAGCGATGAGAAAAGATTCCGCTAAATTTTCGCCGTATTGCCCAAGAGGATTTTTCGCAGTCATCGCTAAAGGTATTGAAATGTTTTACGGTGAATCACCGATAGGCCGTGCTTCCTAATGGCCTGTTTATGTTGGCGGGTCGGATAACCTTTGTGTTGGCTAAAACCATATTCGGGGAAGACCTTATCGTACACTTCCAATATCTTATCCCGGGTCACCTTGGCTACAATAGAAGCGCAGGCAATCGACAAACTCAATGAATCCCCCTTAACAATCGTCCAATACGCAAAAGGCAAATTCGTCTTAAAAGAATTCCCGTCGATTAAAAGGATGACTTTCTGGTTGAACTTTTCTTTCTCTTGGGAAGTCTGCGGGAACTGGCTCACCAGCTGGCTAATGGCCTCAGACATGGCCTGATAGGTCGCCTCTAAAATATTCTTCTCATCAATAATCGCCTCGTTGACAATGCCGATTCCAACATAGGCTTTTTCAAAAATCTCCCCAAAGGCCTTTTCCCGCTTACGGGCGCAAAGCTTCTTTGAATCACAAATTTTGTTTTGGAAATTGTAATCCTTGAGAGAAACAGCCGATGCCACGACCGGGCCGGCCAATGGCCCCCGGCCGGCTTCATCCACTCCGACAACAAGGCTGAAACCGTCCCGACTGGCCTTGCGTTCGTAATCAAGCATCTGCTGACTTTTCTTTACTTAAGGGTTGGATTGCTCTTCTTTTCTCTTGACCTTGGACTGCTTGCCAAGTCTGCCGCGCAGATAATACAATTTCGCACGATGGGACACACCGCCGCTAATCACTTTCAGGCTATCAATGACGGGAGAGTTAAAAGGAAAAGTCCTTTCTACCCCTTCACCGAAAGATATCTTCCTTACGGTAAACGTCGCGTTGATACCGCCGCCTCTCTTTCGAATAACGGTTCCTTCAAAAGGATGGAGACGGACCTTATCGGCCTCCTGTGTCTTAATCATCATTTTGACCGTATCCCCTATTTTAAGTTGGGGCGAATCACTTTTGAGATACTTTTTCTCAATATTCTTCAGCTTCTCCATTGGACTTACCATGAATAATTCCTCCTTCAAGAAATATAACGACTGGACATAAAACCCTAAATCAGGACGCTATTCTAGCTTACAATGAATGTCCTGTCAACAAATCCGGCCGCAGCCTTTTTGTCCGGGACAAGGATTCCCGGCTCCTCCACTCTTCGATCTCTTTATGATTGCCAGATAATAACATATCGGGAACTTTTATGCCATGAAAATTTGCCGGCCGCGTATACTGAGGATATTCCAACAAATTTCCTTCAAACGATTCACGAATGAGCGATTCTTCCTTTCCTAATACTCCGGGGACTAACCGGGTGATTGCGTCGGCTAAGATCATGGCCGGGATCTCGCCACCGGTCAACACATAATCTCCCACCGAAATACTCTGATCAACAAGCTTAACCCGGACCCGCTCATCAATCCCCTCATAGTGCCCGCAGAGAATAACGAGGTTTTTCTCCTGAGACAACTTCTTGGCCATTTTTTGATTAAATCTTTCGCCGCCCGGACAAGTCAGAATGGTCTTCACTTTACGGCGGCCTTTTATTTTCGCGACAGCGTCAAAGATGGGCTGCGGCATCATCACCATCCCCGGACCTCCCCCAAAAGGACGGTCATCGACTTTCCGATGCTTACCCAACGAATAGTCTCGCAGGTCATGGACCTGAATGACGACTTTCTTCTTTTGCTGTGCCCTTTTGATAATCGATTCCTGGAGTATGGGCCTAAAGACCCTGGGAAAAATGGTAATGATATCAATCCGCAACATCGACCGCTCCTTGCCCATTCCCTTCCGACGGGGAACAATAAGCGCCCAGGAAATCCCTTTGAAATTCTTGATATCTGTTCTCCTGGATCGCCAACCTTATTTTTTTCATTAAATTAACATAAAAATACACATTATGGTAGGAAAGAAATGTTAACCCGGTGATCTCATGACTGCGAACAAGATGGCGGATATAACTGCGCGAATAATTCCGGCAGACAAAGCAATCACACGTCTCATCCAAAGGGCCATGATCGTGGATATTCTCAGCGTTCCGGATGATAACGCGCCCCTTGCTGGTGAAGGCCGTTCCGTTACGGCCATATCGCGTTGGGATACAGGTATCGAACATGTCCACCCCTTCGGCGACTGCCCGGACAATCTGGTCCGGCAAGCCGATACCCATAAAATACCGCGGATAATCCCCGGGGAGGAAAGGCTCGACCCAAGACAGGACCTGAAACATATCTTCAACTGGCTCGCCGACGCTCACCCCGCCGATGGCATAGCCAGCAAAACCGATGCCGGTGATCTGTTCCGCGGACAGCTCTCTCAAATCCCGGTAAGTCGCCCCCTGGATGATGCCGAATAAAAGCTGATTTTTGTCCCCGCCCATCTTCTGAAAAGCCTCTTTGGATTCTTTCGCCCACAGATGAGTCCTTCTCACCGAGATCTCCGCTTGTTTGCGCTCACAAGGATACGGGGCACATTCATCCAGCGGCATGATAATATCCGAACCCAACACCTTTTGGATCAGCATAACTTTCTCAGGAGTGAAAAGCTGCGCCGAACCGTCAAAATGCGATTGAAATTCAACACCCTGATCGCTAATCTTTCTCAGCTTGGTTAAACTGAAGACCTGATAGCCGCCGCTATCGGTCAAGATAGGCTTATCCCAATGGATGAATTGATGCAGACCTCCGGCCTGTTCAATCACCTCGAGCCCCGGCCTTAAGAAAAGATGATAGGCGTTGGACAACATAATCTGGGCCCCTAACTCCAACAAATCCCGGGCCGAGAGAGTTTTGACAACACCATTCGTCCCCACCGGCATAAAAAACGGCGTCTGGATTTCTCCGTGCGCAGTCTTAAGGACTCCTAATCGTGCCTTGGTCTTTGTGTCCCTGCTCAACAATTTGAACATTTTTCCTCCCCACCATACCGAGTCATTAAATAATCATCATCGCATCCCCGTAACTATAAAAACGGTATCTCTGCCGTATCGCCTCCTGATACGCCCGGGCGATCAATTGTTTAGAACCAAAGGCATACGTTAACATCAAAAGAGTGCTTTGGGACAAATGAAAATTCGTAATAAGGATGTCAACCATCTTGAACTGATAGCCGGGATAAATAAAAAGATCGGTCATCCCGCTCAATTTGCCCCCGTTGGCGATCGTTTCCAGGACACGGCTGCTGGTTGTTCCAACAGCGACGATCTTTCGTTGTCCCTCCCGGGCATGGACAATGGACTTCCAAGCGCGGGCGCAGACGGCGTACTCTTCTTCATGCATTTTATGCTCAGTGATATCCTTAACCTCAACCGGCTTAAAGGTAGCGTGATTGATATGCAAGGTCACTTTCTGGATTTGATGGCCGTCTTTTTTAAGCCGCGACAAGAGAGCCGGCGTGAAATGCAATCCAGCCGTAGGAGCGGCGACGGAACCCCTTCTTTTCGCGAAAACCGTCTGATAGAATTTTTTATCCTCCGGCACATCCAGCCTTTTTATGTACGGAGGAAGCGGCATATGGCCGATCCGGTCCAAATATTTAAATAAGTTATCCGTATTAAATCTGACAATTCTCCCGGGAATGTCCACAATCTGGGCGGAGAGCGGACACCCGTCGAACACTATTTTTTCGCCTTCTTTCAACCGGCGTAACGGCCGCAAGAGAGTTTTAAAGGAATGCCTGTCCGGCAATTGCTTCAAAACAAATATCTCAACCTGACCGCCGGTTCTCTCCCTTCGTCCGAAAAGCCGCGCGGGGATAACCTTGCTGTCATTAAGCACAAGCAGGCTCCGCGGCGGAAGATACTGCCCCAGGTTGGCAAAGATATCATGCTCCACCTTCCCGGTCAGGCGATGGACAACCATCAATCGCGCCTGCTCGCGCCGGGATAACGGTCTTTGCGCAATGAGCCCTTCGGGAATTTTGTATGAAAATTCTTCTAATCTCATCGGAGTAAAATTCTTCAGGGTTTGTTCTTCGGGTTTGTCTTGGCTGTCCCCGCCGGGATTATTCGACAATCAACGATTTCCGTTCCGGGATAATAATACTGCAGGATCTCTGAATATGAATATTTTTGGCGCGACATCTCCAACGTCCCCCACTGACAAAGGCCGACCCCATGCCCCCATCCTTGTCCGATCATGTCGACGTAATATCCCTGCAAGATGATCTCATAATGATTGCTTTTTAAATCATTCGGACCGACAATCGCCCGAAAATCCTTTCCGGAAATCGTTACCCTCCGGCCATCCCGGGCCACGATCTCCACCTTCTTGATTCGCCCGCTCTGGTTCCTCTGGGTGACGTTGATCTCTTTAATTAATCCGAGATTGTAACCCTTGGCATTTAATTTGTCCTGAATATCCTTCAGACGAAAATTCCTCTTCCAAGACGAATGCGGCGAATGAGAACAAAATGGGCACGGGACCCCTTTCAAGGGCGGGAGGTCTTCGTTCCAAAGCTCACCGGCATTCTCGGTGTGGCCGCCGCAGGCGGCATGAAAATAGGCCGGCAATATTTTTCCCCGGTAGGTCAATATCCGGCCTTCCGTCTGCCGCACCGCTATGTTCGTGCGATATCTTTCCGCGCTCTTTCTCCCGTAAACCTGGGAATAAATATCGCTGGTGACATCAAAAGGCTGACGGATATTCTTTCCCATTCGATCGAGGGCATATGTCCGGGCCGCGACCGCTTGCGCCTTCAGGGCTTCCATGGGCCAACGGTGGGAAACCTCATGATAGAGGACGCCCCGCACGTATTCTTCTATTCCCAGAGAATTTACAACCAAAAAATTCCCTTTACTATCCTTGATAATATCTATTTCTCCCCGGAAATGCCGGGCGCGATTATTGATATCCACCACGATATCTTTGCCGGTCAATATCCGAATGAGCTTAACCGGGAATTCAAAGTCGCCGACCTTCATCCCCGTCGGAGTCGAGCCAACCCATGACTCTTTGAGCCGCCGTCCTTCGGACAGCACGGTTCCCGAGGAAGGATCAATGAGCTGGTATGGCCCGCGGACCGATAGCCTAAATTCCCGGGCGTCCTTCAGGACCGCCACTCTGATGTGCCGCTCCGGCACAAGCTCCCCGGAAGAAAAGGCCTCCGCCGGCATCCCCAGGGCAAAGGCGGAAAGAATTCCAGAAATAAATAACCCCGGCAGCAAACTTCTCAATTTGATTCCACCCATGAAAAGGCTTCCCTCCCTGAAAAATTTACCTTCTATGGATCAAGAAAAATATGAAAGTCAAAATCAAACTCAGCAAAAGACTGGTGGCTAAAGGAAAATAAAAAAAGAAATTTCCGCGCTTAATAAATATATCGCCCGGCAACTTACCCACCCCTGGCAGACGGCCGGTGAGCATCATCACGCCACCGATCAAAATAAGCATGAGACCAATAAAAACAAGGATCTTTCCGCTCTCGCTCATTTTTTATCTCGCTTGTCTCATCGTGTTCTCAATGCCACTGGAATTTGGGTCCAAATCACTACGGGGTGAATAAGAATAGAACTTAGGAGGAACGATGAATATGCCTTCGGGCGGACTCGGTGATCTCGCGCCCGCGGGAAGTTCTTTTCAAGAAACCACTTTTCAGCAAATATGGCTCAACAACATCAACGATCGTATCAACCTCCTCATTGAGAGTGGCGGCTAACGATTCAACCCCCACCGGCCCTCCGTGATAATGCTCGTCAATAACCCGCAGGATCCTTATGTCCATATCATCTAAACCAAATTCATCAATACCCAATGTCGCCATCGCCTGCAGGACAGTCTCTTTGCTGATCCTGGAATTTCTGGTTTTGACCTGATTATAATCCCGCACCCTTCGCAGAAGACGATTGGCAATGCGCGGCGTCCCCCGGGATCGCCTGGCAATTTCAAAAGCCGCGTCATCATCAATCAACACATTTAATTTTCGGGAAGAACTCAAAATGATTTGGCGAAGGTCCTCGGCCGCATAAAAATCGAGATGATGGAAGATCCCGAATCGATCGCGTAACGGAGAAGCCAATAAACCGCTTCGGGTCGTCGCGCCTATCAGGGTAAACGGTTTTAGATTAAAATTGATTGTCTTGGCGTATGGCCCCTTATCCACGATAAAATCAATCTTAAAATTCTCCATCGCTGGATATAAGAACTCTTCCACGACCTTGGATAAACGATGGATCTCGTCAATGAACAGGACATCGCTTTGTTCGAGATTCGTCAAAATCCCGATCAGATCGCCGGCGCGGTCAATAGCCGGCCCGGAGGTTATCGTGATGCGGGCCCCCATCTCATGGGACACAATATAGGCCAACGAGGTCTTTCCCAGCCCGGGCGGCCCCGAAAAAAGCATGTGTTCTAACGGCTCACCTCGCTGCTTGGCGGCCTGGATCGAGACCCTCAGGCTCTCCATGAGATCTTTCTGGCCGATAAAATCTTCTATTCTGGTCGGCCGTAGAGATAAACTCACGACCTGATCTTCTTCCGTCTCCTGATTTAATATCAGTTTCCTGATCTCTTCGCCAGCCATAGTTCTCTTTTTCCGCTCATGAACCTTCCGCGATATTCGGAATAACGTTATCTTTGTTCCGGATCACGACGATATTCTCAAAATGCCGCTTTTGGACCGCGATGATTTCTTTCAAGCGAATCAGCTCCAAGACAGCCATAAAGATAACAATGATCTCAATCTTGCTGGCGGCCCGGGCAAAGAGATCCGACAACTCCATCTCCGGCTTTTCCAGCAGAAGATGTAAGATCTCGTGGATTTTCATCTCGATCGTGAACTCTTCTTTGACAATTTTATGAATGACCTCCGCCGGAGCCCTCTTTAAAGCAGTCGTCAGGGCGGTGATGAGATCAAACAGTGTCGCTTCAAAATAAACTTCTTTTGCCTCTTCTTTTAATTCATTGGTTGTCGCTTCATCAATCTTTCGGCTAAAATAATCTTGCCGGACATCCTCTTTTTGTTTCAATTCATCGGCTATCGCCTTAAATTTCTGATATTCTTGCAGGCGGCGGACAAGCTCATCACGGGGGTCCAGGTCTTCTTCGACGACTTCGTTGGGGTCCGGAGGAAGGAGCATCTTTGACTTTATCTGCATGAGGGTCGCGGCCATGACCAAAAAATCTCCAACCACGTCCAGGTCCAGCAGTTTCATCATGTCGATGTATTCAAGATATTGCTCGGTAATTTCGGCGATAGGGATATCTTTAATATCAATATCGTTCTTTTTGATCAGATACAACAGCAGGTCCAAAGGACCTTCAAACATTTCGAGTTTCAGTTTATAACTCATTTTTAAAGACCGCCTCTTTGACTTCCTTGATCGTCTGACGGGCAATAGCCTCGGCCCTTTGACGTCCGTCCTCCAGGATCCCGAGAACATACTGCTTGTCTTTTATCAAGGCATTTCGTTTTTCTTGTATCGGCCTCACTTTCTCTATGAGGATATCCGCCAATATCTTTTTGCAATCGGTGCATCCTTTTTGGGCCTGGGTGCACCACTCATGAACATCCTTTTCTTTTTCCGGAGAGAAAACCTGGTAATAACTAAATACATTGCATTCTTCCGGATGGCCGGGGTCAGACAGTTTGATCCTTTGAGGGTCCGTGAACATATTCATCACTTTCTTCCGGATGGTTTCTGCCGGGTCCGACAGATTGATCGCATTCTGATAACTCTTGCTCATCTTGCGTCCATCCATGCCCAATAAACGAGGGGTCTTGGTCAATATCGCCGAGCAATCGGGAAAGATCTGTCTTTTATAAAGGTGGTTAAAGCGCCGGCCGATCTCACGGGTTAATTCGACGTGGGGAAGCTGGTCTTCTCCTATAGGAACCGCCGTGGCCTTGTAGAGGAGGATATCCGCGGCCTGCAGGACAGGATAGCCGAGGAAAGCGTAAGTTTGCAAATCCCGCGTCTTGATCTCCCGCATCTGCTCTTTATAAGTCGGGTTTCGTTCCAACCAGCCTAACGGCGTCAGGCAGGACAAAAACATAAATAATTCTAAATGTTCCGGAACGTGCGATTGGATGAAGACAATGGATCTCTGGGGATCAATCCCGCAGGCCAACCAATCAACAGCCATATCAATGATGTTCTCGCTAATATCCTCGCTGTGCTCATATTCCCCCATTAACGCATGCCAGTCCACGATGCTGAAAACACACCGGTATTTATTTTGCAACGCGACCCAATTTTGCAGTGCGCCGACCAAGTGCCCTAAATGCAGTTTACCGGTCGGGCGCATGCCGCTAAAAATTGTCTTTGTCATAACGTCCTCGCGATACGCTCCAGCTCATAAGATTCAATAATATCTCCAACTTGGATCTTATCGAAGCCATCAATCGTGATCCCGCATTCAGCGCCTTCGGTCACATCACGGACATCATCCTTAAAACGTTTTAAAGATGAAATAACGCCCGAATAAACCACCTCGCCATTCCGCATGATATCGATATGGTCTTTTCGGTGGACTTTTCCTTTCTGAACAAAACAACCCGCGACAATCCCCGACTTGCTCAATTTAAAAACCTGGCGTATCTCGACACGGCTCGCGAATTTTTTCTTTATCTTTGGCTCCAGAAGCCCTTCCAGCGCTTTTTTGATATCATTAACGGCATCATAGATAATGCGATATAGACGCACATCTATCTGGTGCTTCTCCGCTTCATCTTTCGCCCTGGATTCCACATCAACATGAAAACCGATAATGATCGCCTGAGAAGCGACAGCCAGGATCACATCCGAGAGGTTAATTTCCCCCACGGCCATATGAATAAACTTTATCTTCACTTCATCGCTCGGGATTTTTCCCAAAGAATCCTTCAGCGCCTCCAGTGAACCCTGCACATCGGCCTTCAGAACGACGTTCAATTCTTTGATCGTCCCGTCTTTAATCCGGGAGTATAAATCTTCCAGGGTAACTTTCTGGAAAGCGCTGAACTTGTCATTCTTTAGCTGCGTTTGCCGCCGAGTCGTAATTTCCTTAGCCTGCTTCTCGTCCTCGACAGCATAAAATATTTCTCCGGCTTCCGGAACCCCGGGAAGACCGATGACCTCGATTGGCATCGATGGCCCGGCTATCTTTACGGCCCGCTCCCGGTCATCGATCATCGCTTTCACGCGCCCGTAATAAGGCCCGGCCACGATAATATCGCCTTCATTTAACGTGCCACTCTGCACGATCAAATCCACCACCGAACCTCTCCCCCGGCTCAAATGAGCTTCAACGACTATTCCCGTAGCCTTCTTATCATAATTCGCTTTTAATTCTAGTAATTCCGCTTCCAGGAGAATCATCTCTAACAAATGATCAACCCCCTCGCCCGTTACCGCAGAGACCGGGACAACGATCGTCTTCCCTCCCCAATCTTCCGGGTGCAAGTCGTGGGCCGCCAGCTGTTTTTTAACTTGATCGATATCAATGTTTTTACGGTCAATCTTGTTTAAGGCAACGACAATCGGGACATTAGCCGCCCGTGCATGATTGATCGCCTCTTCCGTCTGGGGCATGACTCCCTCGTCAGCCGCCACGACCAAAATAATCAGATCGGTGATATGCGCACCGCGGGCACGCATAGCGGTAAAGGCTTCATGCCCGGGGGTATCCAGGAAAGTAATATACCCTTTTCGATAATTGACCGAATAGGCGGCCATGTGCTGCGTTATCCCTCCGTGCTCACTGTCCGCAATATTACTTTTTCTTATCTTATCCAATAACGAAGTCTTCCCGTGATCGACATGTCCCATAAAAGTGACCACCGGAGCCCGCGCCCGCAAGAGAGAAGGATTTTCATCTTCTGTCTTATGTGTTTCTATTAATTGCTGTTCTTGAGTTTTGATCTTCGTCAGATGAAAGCCAAATTCAGCCGTAATTTTCCGAACGATGTCTTCCCCTAACCCCTGGTTAATATGGACCAAAACACCTAACTGCATTAACTTCTTCAAGACAACGCTGGGTTTTTCCTGCAGACGAACAGATAGGTCCTTGACTGATATCGGGACATTGACCTCCAACGGCTTTAAAATTTCTTCTGGTTCCGTCTTGATTGGTTCGGGGGGCCTCGCCGAGACTTGAGCCGATGCGGAAAGTTCAGCTTTCCCGGAGATCACGGTGGAAACCGGTTTACCCGGTTCGGCTGGAATCGAGACCGCAGCCGGAATGGCCGTTATTGCCGAGGGCGACGCGGGCACCTCAGCTCCTGAGGGAAATTTCTTCTTTCGCTTTTTAGCTAAAGGCTTAAGCGTAACGAACGGTTCCGGAGCGACTTTGACTGCGGCCTTTCCGGGACTCTTCAGCGCTATTTTCGGTTTCAACCGACCAGGAACCTTGACGGCCTTCTTCTCAACGACTGCCTCACCCTTTTTAAGAGTCGGAATCTTTTTCCCTGTTGTGGGCTTCTTAACAACCTTTTCCGTCTTGATCTTCGCTTTTATCTCCGGTTTCGCTTGCGGTTTCGCTTGCGGTTTCGCAACGCTCTCCTTCTTCCCCTTGCTCGGCATTTCAGATTTCGCGGCTTCCCGGGAAACTTTCGGCTCGACCGGCCTATTTTTCTTAAACTCACTTCTTAAAACAGAAACAACAACGGAGTTAAGCTCCTGTTTGCTATCCTGGGCCTTCAACTTTATGGACCGCAATCTATTTAATACATCTTCGCTGGTAACATTTAACTCTTTCGCTAGATCAGATACTCTCATAGATAACTTCTTCCTCTTTTATTTATCGCATTTGAATGAACTTATTCATTCCATTCTTTTATTTTTTAAGCAGATCTTTTGCTTCCTCAATCATCTTCTCCGCTTTAATCTGTCCTAAACCCTTGACGGAAGTCAGATCCTCCGTCTTGGCGCTGGCGATCTTCTCCAGGGTATCAAAACCGGCGGCTGCCAAAGATTCCGCCAATTTACGGCCGATTCCCGACAAACTCGACAAAGAGAGTTCTTGGCTCTCGCCCCCGGGCGCTGCTTCCTCAGCTGACGATTGTTCGACTTGTTTTTCTTTCTTGGCCCATTGCTCAGCGGAATAAATATCGAGTTCCCAGCCGACGAGCTCGCTGGCCAAACGGACATTTTGCCCATGGCGCCCTATCGCCAAAGAAAGCTGATCGTCAGCGACAATAATATTGGCTTTCTTACTCTGAGAATTTATTTGAATCTGTGCTATCTCGGCGGGAGAAAGCGCCGCCTGGATGTATTCCTTGATGTCCGAAGAAAAACGGACGATATCGATCTTCTCTCCCTGGATCTCGGAGACAATATTCTTGACCCGAGACCCCCGCATCCCCACACAGGCCCCGACGCAGTCGACCTTTTCGTCTTTGGAGTGAACAGCGATCTTGGTCCTCTCTCCGACATCGCGGGAAATTGATTTGATCTCCACAATGCCTTCATAGACCTCCGGGACCTCTAATTCAAATAAACGTTTTATAAAATTCGGATTCGAACGGGAAAGAATGACCTGCGGGCCCTTGACATCCCTCTTAACCTCCAAGAGGTAGGCGCGGATGCGGTCTCCCTGCCGAAACTCTTCTTTCTTGGACTGCTGACTTTTGGGAATATATCCTTCCGTCTTGCCTAGATCTACGATAATGGTCCCTTTCTCGAAACGGTAAACACTCCCCCCGACAATTTGCCCGGAACGGGTATTGTATTCTCCGAAGATCACATCCTTTTCGGCTTCACGGATCTTCTGAATAACGACCTGTTTGGCCGTCTGCGCGGCAATGCGGCCGAATTCGCTGGAACGAATTTCTTGTCCGCTGGCATAGGCGATGAGTTTCCCCGTCTTTCTGTTCAAAACAACTTTTATTTCTTCATCCTTATCGACTGTCCAGATCTTCCTGGCTGCGGAAGCGACCGCAGACTCCACCGCCTGGATCAAAATTTCCTTATCGATCCCTTTGTCTCTTTCGAGTTGTTCAAGTATCCCTAATAACTCGCTATCCATGTTTATATCCTTCCTCCGCAATAAATTGCTTTTTGTTTTAATTGATTTATTCCCATCGATCATTCAATCATCTGGACCGCTCTTTTAATATTCGAGAACGGGATAACAATCTCCTGATCATCCCTCTTCAAGATAACCTTCTGCCCCTCAATCCCGGCGAGCCTTCCGCTTAGTTCCATTTTTGTGCCGACCGGCTCAGCGACGAAAACGCGGATATGCCGGTTCCTGACCCTGAGGAAATCTTTTTCACTCTGTAAAGGACGATCCACGCCCGGAGAAGAAACTTCTATTGTGTAGTTGTCCGATAATAATTGTCCCTCCTCGATCCTCTGCGCGATTCTCCGGTTTAAGGCGGAACATTCCTCCACGGTTATCCCGCCGGACGGCCAATCAACGATCACCTGCAAGCGCACTTCTCCTCGACAAGAGTGAACATTTAACTCAACGAGATCGCATCCCGCTTGCGAAACTAGACTTTTGATTAATCCCTGCACCTGATTAGACACATCATCCGGTATCATGATCTTTCTTTCCTTGGAGTATCGAAAAGTTTTCTTTATGCCGATTTATCCGGCCACCATCTTGCTTAAACAGTCTTGAACATCATTCTTATTCACCAAAATAACCTGCTGGGTCCTGCGGTCTTTGATTTCAACTTGCCCCTGGGTCAAATTCCGTTTCCCGATCGTCACCCGCAAAGGGATCCCGATAAGGTCCGCGTCGCTAAACTTTCTCCCGGCGCTTTCATCCCGGTCGTCCAGCAGAACGTCCCATTTCAATTTCTGCAAATCAGAATAATATTCCTTAGCTAACTGCATGACCTCCGGTTCATTCACCTGCACCGGAAGAATCTCAACATCAAAGGGAGCGACCTCTCTGGGCCAAACAATACCGGTGGCATCATTATTCTTTTCGATAATAGCAGCGATAAGCCGGCTGACACCAATGCCGTAACAACCCATTATCACCGGCCTTCTCTGGCCATCTTCCGCCGAGTATAACGCTTGCTGCGCCTGACTATACTTTGTCCCCAGCTG
>Ga0265297_10007827_pt1 | contig 14586 bp, 12 predicted proteins | sample Munlanlwell13791_FD_192502 | JGI IMG/M metagenome (GOLD analysis project Ga0265297, IMG submission 192502) | Leachate microbial communities from a municipal landfill in Southern Ontario, Canada - Leachate well 137-91 | ecosystem: Engineered > Solid waste > Landfill > Unclassified | place... | reverse complement strand
AAAACAGGCCTTAAAGCTTCTAATTTCCGGTTTTCTCTCTGCCTTTCCTGCTCTTCCTGCGCAGCCTTTATCCGTCTTTGCTCTTCCTCTTTTGCCTTCGCCGCTTTTTCTTTCTGTTCCGCTATAAATCTCTTCTCCTCATCTTTCTTTTTTTGCGCTTCCTGTTTTTTTAGTAGTTTTTTCTGTAATTCCGCCTGCTCTTCCTGGGCTTTGATTATATCGTTCATGGCTTTTTCTTCCGCCGCGCTCCGCTTTGCCTCTCTCGCCGCCTTTTCTTCATTCTCTTTTTGAAGGGCCGCTTCCCGCATCCGGATCTCTTTTTGCCTCTGCAATTCCCCGGCCTTTTTCTCATCGGCTATTCGCTTATTTTCCTTCTGCCTGAATTTTTCCAGGTCCCTGACAACCTCTTGCCGTTTAGCCTCATCCCGCGACAGCTTTCTCCGGGCCGTTTCTTCTTTTTTTAGTTCTAATTCTTTGGCCTTTTTTTCGGCTAATAATTTATCCCGCTCCTGGCGCTTCTTATTCCTCTCTACCAGACGCGCCCGTTTCACCTTCAACTCTTCCAGCTTGCGGGCCTCATCTTTTTTCTTGTCCTCTTCACGCTCCCGCATGTTCCTCGCCTCTTCTTCCTGCTTCAGTTTCAGCTCTTGGGCCTTCTGGTCAGCGATCACGGCAGCCTGCGTTTGTTTCTGTTTCTCCATCTCGATCGCCCTGGCCGCCTTCTCTTTTAATTCTTCCTGACTTCTGGCTTCTTCTTTTGCACGGGCTTCTTCAAGCGCTAACTTTTTCCGTGCTTTTTCTTCCTGCTTTAGCTTAAATTCTTTAGCCTTCCGCTCAGCCAACAACTTATCTTGCTCCTGCTTTTGTTTCTCCATCTCTAATTGTTGGGCCTGTTTCGCTTTCAGCTCTTCAGCCTTACGCTGTTCTTCCTTTTTACGGGCTTCTTCCCTGGCCAATCCGGCTGCTTCCGCCTTCTTGAATCTTTCGATATCCCGGAGGACTTCTTTCCTTTTCGCCTCTTCCCTGGCCAGTTTTCTCCGGGTTTCGCGTTTCCGGCGGGATTCTTCTTCAGCCAGCTTTACCCGGGCTTTTTCTTCCTGCTTTAGCTTAAGTTCTTTAGCCTTCTGCTCAGCCAACAACTTATCTTGCGCCTGCTTTTGTTTCTCCATCTCTAATTGTTGGGCCTGTTTCGCTTTCAGCTCTTCAGCCTTGTGCAAAACCAGCGCCTGCGCTTCCTTTTCTTTCTCCCGCACCATCTCGGCCTTTAACAATTCGTCATAACGCCGCTGGGCCTCCCGGAGGCGCTCACGCTGCTGGTTTATCTCCAGAACGAACCGGTCCCTTTTATCTTTCTGCCGGGCGATCAGCTTCTCCCATTCGGTCCTTTCTTTCTCCAGATTTAATTCTACGGCCTGCCTCTGGTCAGCTTTTATTTCCTCCCCGGGAACATCCCTTGTATCCTGCGCCATGCCGGGGCAGGGGGCCAGAGAGGCTACCATCAAAGAACTAAGAATAAATCCAAACCATGCTTTATTTGTCATAGCCTATTCCTTCTTGCCTATTGGCCGAACGCCCCAGCCGAGGCATCATCGAATAATACATCCCCGTTTTTTCGTTCTTTTATAATATCCTTTTTCAGCTTTTTACTCAGGTCCCGCAGCCTCTCGCCTTTTTTTAGAAGGGAATCCACCGTAGCGGACAATTCCGCATCACGGGCCCGCTTCTCCTCTTCTATTAAAAGCGACAACTCCTTCTCATTCTGTTCTTTGGACGATTCTTCTTTTTTCTCCGCGATTATCGCCTCTAATTCTTGTCTTTGTTTCTCCAGCTCCGCCTTTCTGGCAGCGTCCCTTTTTTTGCTCTCTTCCCGTTTACGGGCTTCTTCCAATTCCTGTATTTTTTTCGCCTGCGCTTCCCGCTTTTGTTTCATTAATTCCAGCTCTTTGGCCTGTTTTGCTCTCAACTCTTCAGCCTTGCGCTGTTCTTCTTTTTTCCTGGCCTCTTCACGCTCGGCCTTCTTACGGGCAGCTTCTTCCTGTTTTAATTTGAGCTCTTTTGCTTTCTGCTCGGCTAATAATTTATCCCGCGCCTGCTTCCGCGCCGATTCACCGGCTTTCTGCTCAGCTAATATCCTATCCTGATCTTGTTTTTGTTTTATTGCATCATCCCGTTGTTTTATTTTTATAGCGATCCTCTGTTCGGATAGCTGCCTTTTACGTTCGGCGAGCTCGAATTTCTTTTTTTCCAGTTCGACCCCCCTTATCCGCTCCTGCTTCAAAAGTTCCAGGCTCTGGATATCCTGCCTGACGCGCTCTTTCTCCTGCGCTATTTTCTTTAACTGCTGCTCTTCTTGTTTTCGTTTCAAGTCCTCTGTTTTTTTTCGCGCCGCAGCGAGCATTTTATCTTTGCGGGCTTTTTTCAGCGCGCAGCCGCGTTGCTTGCGTTTAGCGGCATCCTGTTCTGCCAACGCTTTTTTATAACTCAATAGCGTTGCCTGTTTGGCCAGCGCATCCTGACGGCATTTTTCTTTCTGCTTGATCAAATCTTTCCTGGCGGCCTCTTCGCGCTTTTGGCATTCCGCTTGAAGGTCTTTAAGCTCCCTGCTCTTCCGGACCTTTTGTTCAGCGGCCGCTTTCGCCTGTTCCTCCCGCTGCTTCTCCAGCGCAAGCTGCTTAGCCTGCTTGGCCTTTAATTCCCCCTGCTTAACGGATTTTTCTTTTTCCCGGATTTCTTCAATCCGGGCTTTTTTACGGGCTACTTCTTCCTGTTTTAACTCGAGCTCTTTTGCTTTCTGCTCAGCCAGCAGCCTGGACTGCTCCTGCTTTTGTTTTTTTAGTTCCAGCTCTTGGGCCTGTTTTGCTCTTAGCTCTTCAACCTTGCGCTGTTCTTCTTTTTTCCTGGCCTCTTCACGCTCAGCCTTTTTGCGGGCAGCCTCTTCTTGTTTTAACTTGAGCTCTTTTGCTTTCTGCTTGGCGGCAAATTCTTCCCTTTCCAAGCCCTGACGCATTAATTCCAGCCGCAAATTATCTATCTGCATTGTCAATTGTTGTTTTTGCTCTTCCATCACCTTACGCAATTCCCCCAGGATCTTCTTCTCTTTCGTTACCTCCACCTCGGCGTCTGCCACCAGAGAGTCCCTAACCTGTATGGTCTTTTGCTTATCTACCTGCAGTTTCTTCTGCCTTTCCAGGCGGGTGATCTCTTTGTGTCTGCGTTCCAGGTCCAACTCTTCTTTACGGATCATCTCCAACTCGATCATCGCCTGGCGTTTCTTCAACTCCAATGCTGCTTTTTTGTTCTGGTAAAAATCCGGCGCGCGGATAACTGCCTTATCCGTCCCATTGCAGTACGCGTGGCCGCAGAGCCCGAGCATAAAGAAGAAAATACCTAAACTGAATAATTTTCTGTCTGGATTATTCAACGCTCCCCCTTATGATTTCTGTTAACCTGACAATATCTTCCTCAGTATATTGCCGCCAACGATTGATCAAATTTCTGCGCGCCTTGGGGAATACGCCTTTTTTCTCATAACGGAAAAGGGTCTGTTTGGAGATCCCCAGCTTTTGTGCAACCTCTTGAGCTGTAAAACGCGTGTCCCCTAGCATAAATTACTCCCTTTCGCAACTTAGTTTAATTATTCCAAGTTATATATAGGTATAACCGCCTTAATAATACTATTTTATACCTTTTGAATATATTTGTATATATTTAATTGCGCTTAATAGTTTATCAAAATCAATTCTGCTTATATTTCCCCTCTTTAGCTATTTGCAAGAGCTTGGCTTTGGCTACGTCATTTATTTCAATAAATTTAATTCCCAGGGTATACTGTTCAACGCTATCCATATAACTGTGCACTATTTCACCTAAAGCCGTTAAACCGCAAGATGTCTGCGGCGCACTAAAATCCACCAATATCTTAACCCCTTCAGGCAAAAAAAGCGGTATGCTTATTGCCGCAGAATTCCCTTTAGCGGATATATTGCAAGCCTTTCCGGCAATAGGCGAGGCTGATTGAACAAGCACCGAATCATCCTTAGGCTTTACAGTGACCGGCATTGTTAACATTAACCGTTCTGATTCCCGCCAGAGGCTTATTTTCCTCAACCGGTTGGGGGCGACAATAAAACTTGCGGCTTCGAAGAATTTATCATCCATTCCCCAATAAAGATCCAAAGCTCCCTGTATGCTGTGGGCATCACAGATCAGAGGCGCAATTATAAATCCGCTCATTTTCGCCAAGGCACCCATAAGGCCGGTATCAAACGGATTGCTGCAAGCGACGAATAACCTGTTCTTTATCTTGAATAACGGAATAACAAAATTCTGGATGCAGTAATTTTTATCCAACAAAGACAGGATCTCCCGGCTTATCCTGTAAGAGGCAATATCCACATAAGGGACCCCGCTCTCCCCGGCAAAAAAACGGCTTATATCTTTTTCGGAAAGATACCCCAGCATTACCAGCCCGGCCCAGACCGAACGGTTTATTTTAAGCGCCTCTTCTTGGGCATGCTCAAATTGCCCGATGCTGACCATTTTTTTCTCAACCAGCCTATTTTCCAGGTCTGTCATCCGCTTTAACCCCACGCTTACCCTTGGCCGCCTCAGCCCTTGAATACCTTGATCATATTCCACATCGGCAGGAATATAGCCAGGGCCATGCCCATTACCGCTAAACCCAAAACAGCCGTCATCAAAGGCTCGATCATCACGGTCAGGTTTTTGATGGTTGTCCTGACCTCCAGATTGAAATACTCGCACAAAGAATCAAGCATCATCGGCAGAGAACCGCTCTTCTCGCCGATAGATATCATATATCCTACAAGACGAGGGAAGAATCGGCTGCTCATTACTCCGCCGGAAATGCCTTTACCGTCAGCCACTTCCTGTTTTATCCTTTCGATCTCCTTGGTCAGCACAACATTGCCGATGGTCATCCCCACGATATCCAGTGTCTTCAGTACCGGCAAACCTGACTGATACAGGATACTGAGCATTGAGGCGAAACGCAGCATGGTTATTTTTGTATATACCCTGCTGATTATCGGAGCCTTGAACTTCAAATCATCCCAGATATACCTGCCCCGCCCGGTCTTTATAGCAGCCTTGAATAAAAAAAACAAACCTATAACGCCGGCGATGACCAGATACCAATAATGGGTCAGGACATTGCCTATTATTATCATTATCGTTGTCGGCAAGGGCAGGCTCACGCTCATTGTGGAATATATCCCGGCGAATTGCGGGATAACGAATACCGACAACGCGATAACCGCCATTATCAAAGCCACGATCACCATTATCGGATAACGCATCGCCGCGGATATATTCGTCCGGTTCTCCATATCCTCTTCCAGCATGTTGGAAAGCCTGAAAAGCACCTTGTCCAGGATACCCGCGCTTTCTCCGGCTACCACAGTATTGACGTAAAGTTGGGAAAAAACCCCGGGGTGTTTGGACATAGCCTGAGAAAGGCTGATACCTCCTTCCACATCGTGAATGACCTGATTAAGCGCTTTTTTTAAAGCCTGGTCGTCGGTCTGTTCAGCCAGCACGCCCAGGCCCTCAAGAATAGGGACAGCCGCTTTTATGATCACGGCGAACTGCCGGCTGAAAATGACCAGGGCCTTGGGGCTGACCGTCCCGGAATTATCTTTGCCGAAATTGAAAGAAACACCGCCTGCTTTGGGCTTGGCCTTGAACGCTATGCTTACCGGCATATACCCCATCTTGGCCAGCTCGGTGGTAACGCCGATCTCGCTGGCGGCATCCACTTCGCCTTTCACCATCCTGCCTGTGGAATCCACTGCTTTATATACATACGTGGCCATAAAACCTTAAGTCCTTTTCTCCAACCAGCTGGCTATCTTATTCTGGTAAGCGGCGATATCCGATTCCTTTACCTGCACCTGCTTGGCCGCGGGTTTAGCCGCCGCAATGAGAGGCTTTATATCTACCTCTTCGGCCGCCGCCGGTTTAAGATCAACATGCTCCTCGCATACGCGGGCTATCTCCTCGATCGTGGTTATCCCGGAGACGACCTTGAGCATTCCGTCCTGGCTTAACAATTGCATCCCTTTTTCCTGCGCCTTCTTGCGCAGGTTGATCGTCGATGCCCCGGATATGACCATTTCCCTTAATTCATCGTCGATGACCATCAACTCGAATATCCCGGTCCTGCCGCGAAAACCCGTCCCTTTACAATGATCGCAGCCTCTGCCTCTGTACAGGACAGGGTTCGTCTTGAGTGAAATGCCCCATTTATCCGCCAGGGCCCTGGATGGCGTGTATTCCTCTTTGCAATTTTCGCAGATAACCCTTACCAGCCTCTGGGCCATGACCCCGATAAGAGACGCTGAGATCAAAAATGATTCAACCCCCATATTGACCAACCGGGTAACAGCGGAAGCCGCGTCATTTGTGTGCAAAGTCGAGAAAACCAGATGCCCGGTCAACGCCGCCTGTATGGCAATTATCGCGGTCTCCAGGTCGCGGATCTCGCCGACCATTATCACGTCCGGGTCCTGGCGCAGCATCGCCCTTAAGCCGTTGGCAAAGGTTATCCCGGCCTTGGGGTTAACCTGGACCTGGCGTATAAGCCCAAGGCGGTATTCCACCGGATCCTCAATAGTTATAATGTTGCGGTCGATCGTGTTTATCCTCATCAGCGCCGAATAAAGGGTGGTGGTCTTCCCGCTTCCCGTCGGCCCGGTGGAAAGGATTATTCCGTAAGGCCTGGCGATAAGCCCTTCGTATCTTTTGAGCTGTTCAGTGGTGGAAAAACCCATTTTCTCCAGCCCGATCCTGACCGACGCAGTATCCAGAAGCCTCATTACCACATTCTCCCCGTGCAACGTAGGCATGGTGGAAACGCGCAAATCGATATTCTTATCCTCGATCTTCGCCTGGAAATGCCCGTCCTGAGGCACCCGGCTTTCCGCTATATCCATCCCGGACAGCACCTTTATGCGGGAAATGATCGCCGGCTCCCATTCCTTCGGCGGCGACGGTATCTCATGCAATATTCCGTCGATCCTGAACCTTATCCTGGTCAATTCCTGCTCCGGCTCGATATGTATATCGGAAGCCCGGTCGTGCACGGCCTGAGAGACTATCAAATCCACCAGCTTTATTATCGAAGGGCCGTCTGTCTTTGATCCTGCTTCAGCCTCGGTTGCAGGCTTAGCCATTCCCGAGATCAGGTCCTGGCCGGCCGCTTCCTCGGAATATAAACGGCTGCGCGCCTCCTCTATTTCATCCGGGCTGGAAAGATAGGCTTCAATAGTCATACCTGTCTGCATTTGAAGCTGGTCGATAGACAAAAGATCAACGGCCTCAACCATTGCCACATGCAGGACATTATCCTCAACTTTTACCGGCACGGACCTTGTCTGCTGAGCGAGGCTTTCAGGGACGACCTTCGCCAATGCCGCGTTTTTCTTAAAATCAGCCAGGCTCATATATTTAGAACCGGTATGCTTGGCGATCATCCCGTATAAAACCGGGCGGTCCATAAGTTTCAGGTCCAGGATCACCTTTTCCAGCGGACGATGCAATTTACCGCTTTCATCAACGGCCCTGTCCAGTTTTTCCCTGGGCAATGCGCCCGCATCCGCCAATATCTTTTCCAGTTCCGCGTCAATCATACGGCGTTATTCCTTTTTTTATTTCGTCGATCCACGAACGCACATCCCTAACATTCTCGGCCCGCGGGGCTAACCGCACGTACCTTTGATAACAGGCCAGCGCGCTCCTCTTGTCTACAAAATAATTCTCGTAAAGCACCCCCAGGTTATAATAAGCGTCTTTATCCTTAGGATTGAGCCTTATGGATTCTTTAAGGCTGGCCTCTGCCTGATTATATTCCCGCCTTTGTATCGCTTCGACCCCCCGGTTGTACAGATCATTGGCTTTCTTGGATCTGGCGCTTAAAGGTTTTATCGCGGTTTTCCGGGCAACTGGATTCACTTTTTTCCCCTCTTCCGGATTCATCTTCATTTCGCGCATGTAATCGCCCAAACCGCTGCCGGGGATATCGGTTAAAACCCCGTCTGTCAGCAACTCCTGGGCTTTCTTAAACGCGTCATCCGCCCTGTCGTAATCGCCGTCCTGCAGGAATAACTTACCCGATATATATAACTCGCTGGCTTTTTTTATCCTTTCTTCCCTCGAAAAACCGGGCTGTTCGGCTTCGATTGACCCGCCGATAGCTGCCGAGAAAATAAAAAATAGCGCCGCGACCATATATTTTTTCATTTCTTTACCGTGGCATTGCCTTCCCCCCCTTTGGGGATAAGTTCAACGTTTATTTTCTGGGAGGCCGGAATAGCCATTTTCGCATCATACCCCGGCCAGCCGGTATTGCCGAAAATATTCCCGATCCTGCTGAATTTGCCCTGCAATTCATTCAGCTCGCTTTTGGTCTCGTTCAACTCCGCGATCAACCTTTCTCTTTCCAACTGTGCATAGACGAACTGTTCTCTTAATACCGCGGATTCCTTGGTCGTTTCCTGCGCCCTGACTCGCATCAGGGCAAGCTTAGCTTCAACCTGATCCAGCTTCTCCTGCAAAGAAAGTATCTTTTCCGCGCGTTTGCTCAACTCAGTCTGATTTATCCGTATGGTCTCAAGCGCGTCCTGGTAACGTTTATTCAAACCGTTCATCTGATCTTGGACGCGGTTCAATTCCGATTTTAAAGTCTGGTAAGTGTCCGACCACGTTACCGGGATCGCCTGACCGGACAAAACAGTTAAAGGCGCGGATAATGCCCCCGGGTTATCCGTAAACCCGCTTTCCGGTCCGAACAACTGGGCCACATTCGTGTTTATCGCGCTGAGCTCGTCAACCAGCGCTTCCAACTGCATCTTTATTTGCTTATCCTTAACCTGCTTGGCGTTGATCATCATCAGCGCGTTCCCCACCCGGCTGAGCCTTTCATCCAGCGGTCTGGCAAAATCCAGTTTATTTTTTAAGAACGCCAATTCGGCGGAGATCTTATTATTCTTGGCCACGGCCTGATCAAGGGTTTTTCTTATTTGCCGCAGATGCCCCCTGTCGCCCGTCATCATCATGATCTTGCCGGCTAATTCTTTATTCTGCTCAACAGATTCATTTAAACGCTCCTGCAGAACAGCCATATGGGCCTTCAAGGAAACAGCCCCTTCGCCGGCTCCGGATATTTCCAAAGCCTTAAGCGCCTCTTTGAGCTGGCGCACCTGAACCTCGAGCTCGGCGACCGCTTTTTCCTGCGTGATCACAACCTTGTTCGAGCCATCCTGTGCGGACTTGTATTTAAATATATAATAAGTCGGCAACGAACCAGCGGCCAGGACCGCCAAGAACAACACAAAAGCGCCCCTGCGTTTCATTGCTCTCCTCGCTTTTCCAGCTTGAACGGGCGTTTTACAAGGGGAGCTTTATTATCCGCTTCCGCAGGAGCAGGCGCGGAATCGCCGCTGTCCTTGATTATATGCGCGGTAACAAAGATCAAAAGGTCCGTTTTTTCTTCCGGCTCTTCGGTGCTTCCTTTTTCATTGCGGGTAAAGAACCACCCCAACAAAGGGATGCTCCCCAATAAAGGTATCTTGGTTACGCTGCTGTCTTCCTTGTTCTTAACCAATCCGGCTATCACAATGGTCTGTCCGTCCTTTATCTGGACCTCGGTTTCAGCAGTACGGCTGGAAGTGATCGGCCTGCGGTTCACGTCCTCGCCTATATACTCAAGTATGTTGCTCACCTCGGGTTTTAATTTGAGCCGGATATGCCCGTCGGGGCTGATCTGCGGGGTGACCTCCAGGTTGACCCCCACATTTTGCTGTTCCCAACCGGTTATCTCCCATGCCCCGGAAGTCTCATTGCGCTCATACGTAGCCAAAGGGATAACCTTACCCACATTAATGGTGGCCTTCTGGTTATTCACGGTCATGACCCGCGGAGACGCGATAAGCTTGGTCTTGCTGCGCGTTTTCAGGAAATCCAGGACAGCGGCAAAAGAAGAAAAATCCAGCGTGCCGAAGGTAAAGTCGGATTTTGTGGTATATGGGAAATTTTGGGCGGAAGAAAAATCCGTGCTGGATGAAGCAGCCGAAGGAAGATAAGAACCGCTCGTACTCTTGGTGAACGGGAAGGTGATCGGCCGCTTAGAACCTGTGGCGGTGATGGTCGTCGTCCAATCAATGCCCAGTTTCTCGGTATTGGTAAGCGACGTCTCGATAAGCTTAGCCTCGATCAATACCTGCGGGGTAGCCTCATCCAGCGAAGGAAGCATGCTTTCTATTTTATTTATCACCATCAGAGAGTCCGTTACCACGATGGCATTGGACCGGCTATCCGCCTCGATCGAACCATCCGAGCCCAGGACCTTGGCTAATGTTTCTTTAAGCTTCATCGCGTCAGCGTTGTTCAGTTTGAATAATTTTGTCTGTTTGCCTTCGCGTTGCGCCTCTTCCTGGGTGGTAACCTTATAGACATTGCCTTTTTGGGTATAGGCGAAGTTATTCACGGTTATCACGGAATCCAGAGCCTGCTCCACCGTAACATGGTTAAGTTGGACCGTAACCAGGCCTTTTACCGATTCGGAAAACACGATATTCAGGTTATATTGTTTTGCCAACTGCCGCAGTATGTCTTTTATATCCACCTCGCGGAATTCCAGCGCCTCAATTACCATCGCATCTGCGGCCTGTTGTCCGCATAAAGCGCAAACAGGGAATACCGCCATATTGACGCATAGGCTTATTCCTAAGATAAACACTTTAAGTCTCATCTTTTAAACCCCGTTTTTTATACTGCCGCGGCATATAAAACCAGCCGTTTTGGTATTGATCCACTATAAACCCGGCGACATAAATTCATTCTTCCGCGAAAGTAAGATAAAAACTTTGCGCCCCTTTTTTAACCAAAACCCTGTCTTTCAAGACCTCGGACACTTCGTAATCCCCGATCTTGCCGCCTTTTTTGACGATCTCATCGTTGATAAAAGCGAACCCGGCCCTATCCGTGCCGTAAGATATACCCTGAAGCCTAAGTTCGGATATATTGGCAGCCCGGTCAAGCTCAGCCACAAAAGGATCCCTGCCCCAAGGGGTCCTTGCGCGCTCCGTCTGCGCCTGCAGATCCTTTTCATTAAAATACGCCGGTTTTGCCGGGGCATTGCCGCCAGGCCTTACAGAATCCGCCCTGCCGGACGTTTTACCGGTTCCCCCTGTCTTCCTGGCGGATTTTCCTTTCATATTCCCAATGAATACTATTAATAGGATTATCACACCAGCGGCAATAACCGCAAGTTCTTTTTTCTCCTTATTCATTCATAACTCCCAAACCATATAGGTGCTTAAAAGCAGCGTGGCCTGAATACCGGGCTCCGGGATATCGTTCTTTCCGAAGCCTCTGTGTTCATCGTTTTTTTTATCTACCGACAGCGATTCCAGAGAGAATGCGGCAGGCAATTCTCCCACTGCTTTTATATACTCCGCCAAAGGCTGATAACCGCAGTTCAATACCACCTCCATATAAACCTTGCTGACGCCCGCAGGCAAGCTGTTTTCCGAAGGCCTCATATCGTCGCGCTGCCTGATCGATATAACGTTAATATTCAGTTCCACGGCGGATTTGCCTAAGAGTTGGATAAGCCGCGGCAATTGTTTCTTGCTTAACCCCATATCTTTGAATTCCCGGACCTTCTCTTCCATCACCTGTATCGCTTTCCGGGGATCAGGCAGCCCGCGGATCAATTCCTGTGATTCCAGGAGGGTTTCCTGCTTGTTCTTCAATTCCGCCCTGGCACGGTCAACATACCTGGCGGCCGGCAAACCCAAACCGATATAAACACAGACCAGGACAAAGACCACCAGGGCAGGAAAAACAAAAACATAAGAAATGTTAGATCGGGTATTTTTAGGCATCTTAATAATTAAGCTGGCAGGCTATTTCGAAATCCGCTGCCGGCATAGGCGAATACATATCATTTTTGCTGGAAACCACCTCCACCCGCGAGAAATACGGGGACTCCTCCAGGGCCATAATGTATTGAGAGAGCGCAATATCCACTATCGTGTATTTCGCGTAGATCTTACCAAACAGGCGTATCTCTTTCGGGTCTTTCGCAAGGCCGCTGGAGATCCTGGTCAGGACAGCCTCTTTGGGAGTAATATTGCCGATCTCTTTCAACACTCCCCACCAGTAAGGTTGTCTGCCCTTCGCCTGCTCCAAGGCATCCTGTCTTTGCTCAAATCCCGCCTTTATCCGGCGGTATTGTTTCACCTGGCTGGCTGCAGGTTCCAGGCGGCTGATCTGCGCATCCAACTGGGCGGAAAATACCTTATATTTCCGGGCGGTAAAATAGCTGAAAGCGTATAGCAACAGGCTCATGCCCAGGATCAACGGAAAAGTTATTCTTAACACATTCGACAGGATCAACGCCTTATGTTCCAGCTTTTCCCGCGCCGGCAGGAGATTAACATTGCCGCCGCTTTCCAGGCAAAGCCCCAGAGCCACCGACAGATGGAAGGCCGCCTGCTCCATAACTAGTTCGTTCTTCAACAGACCCTTGTCCGCCCATCCATTTACAGCCTTCAGTATATTCAAAGGCTCCACGCGCTTAAGCGCCTCCAGGTTGAACAATAGGAACTTATCTATATTCCTAATCCGGGAACTGCCCCCGGTAAGAAAAAGCTCGCTGATATTCTCAGCCTTGAAGGTTTTAGAATAGTAACTGAAGGTCCGCGATATCTCCATAATCAGCTTTTCCAAAACAGGGCGCAGCATCGCCGAGATCTGCTCTCCGCGCAAGACGCCGAAATCCGTCATAAATTCCGCTTTAGCCTCTTCATCAAGAGGGATACCGCAGTTGCGTTTAAGTTTCTCCGCGTCATCTTTGCTTATGGAGATATTCGTATCTCCTATAGTTATTGTCTTTGCCAAAGCAAGGCTCAGCTGCTCTCCGCCTACCGGGATCTCACGGGAAAATACCAGACCGCTTCCTTTATAAAAGTTCAATAGAGAAGTGTTCGCTCCGATATCCAGGAGGCAAACGGTCTCCCGAGTAAACTCAGGCAAACAATAAGGCAGCAACTGCCCCAAAGCGTCCGGGATGGCGTATATGCCTATAGGCCGGATATTTAGACCCTTGAGCATCCGGACATTATCGTCTATATAGATACGGTCGGCGGCTATACAGGTCACCTGCAGAAACGTGCCTTTTTCCTCCCGCACCTGTCCGGTGACAAAAAAATCAAAAGCCACGTTGTTCATATCCAGTTGAAAAGGAAGTCGCTTCTTCAACTCTATTCCCACAGCGCCTTTTAAATCATTGCGGTTCAGATTAGGCACAGTCAGGGAAAATATAAACACACCCTTACCATATATGGCCAGCCGGCCTTCGGGATTCTTTATACAGGACTCGGCCATAAAATCCCTGATGAACGCCTGTCCGGATTTTATCCTTTCAGCGTGGTTATCCCGCACTTCCGGCGGGAATGCCTTGACCATGCAATTTCGGGCCGCATAGCTGTTCCCTTCTTTATGCAGTTGGATCATCTTTATATAACCGGACCCGATATCGATGCCGATCACATTTTGAGGAAATATCAAAGCGCCGATCATCCCTTTCAGGAAGAACTTTCGGGAATATGCCTCAGCCTGCGCTGCGCTTGCCTTTTCTTCTTCTGTCTTTAAATGATCCATATATTATTAATGCTTTCGAGAAGCCCTTACCTTTACTATCTCCAATTCCTTGAATATTTTATCCTGGTTATCGAGGACCTGGTCGAGTTTGTTCGATATCTCCCTGTTGGCGTTCGCCACATCCTGGGAAAGGCTGCCCAGCTTGATCTCGATCTGATTTACGCCTTCTATAAGATCCGGCATATCCGAAGGCTCCTCCTGCACAGGCCGCTGCGCCTTCAAATAACAACAAAGCCCGAGGCAAAAACCTGTTGTTATAACCGCGATATAAAAAGGTCTTTTAAACATTTCCCCTCCTTAAATATGCTTTGTCACTGTTCCTGCCAGGTCAATACCACCGGTTCGATGACAAAATAAGGCGGATCAGCCCGGCTGGCGGAATAATTCACTGTTATCGTATGGTAAAATTTCAGGTTATTGGCCATTATCGCGTTACCATAAAAATAATCGAATTGCGCGTCGCCGGTCTGCGTATAAACGAGCCCGTTAAAACTTCTCGCGCGGGATTTCTGTCTACCGCTCCCGCTTGTCGGCGGGTCCGAGATAATATCCCCGGTCTTTGTCGCCAGGTTAGGCGGGCTGGCCGCTCCGCTTCGGGTATTAGTAAGCATATTTATGGCGTTGCCGCCTTTGATCGCGATATCGCCCTCGGCAACGATATAGGTACGGTCAAAATAAAGGTTGTAATTGCTCAGATCTATCAACACGTCGCCTTTAGCCATACCGTTGCTTTTGATATAAATGATCCCTCTGTTGGTGTAGCAATAATAGTTGGTCCCGCCTATCCTGCGGTACCTGTCTGCGTCAGTTTCGCATATACGCTTGACTACCCTGACCGTATCGTTCTTCCAGGAATTACCGGCGACATTGCGGTCTAATTTAGCCCAGGCGCCATTGGCC
>Ga0265297_10007826_pt1 | contig 14589 bp, 12 predicted proteins | sample Munlanlwell13791_FD_192502 | JGI IMG/M metagenome (GOLD analysis project Ga0265297, IMG submission 192502) | Leachate microbial communities from a municipal landfill in Southern Ontario, Canada - Leachate well 137-91 | ecosystem: Engineered > Solid waste > Landfill > Unclassified | place... | reverse complement strand
CTGTCCGTTTCGTCCCCGACTACCCCTTCTTCAGTCATGTGGGCGCTGTTGCACACGTACGAATACGAGAGTATTTTCTCGGTGCCGCTCAGCTCCCCGAAGTCCCGCATCTTCCCGTCGTATATCTTGAGCAGGGCCATCCTGCCCTCGGTTATGGTTCCTGTCTTGTCCGTTGCTATGAACGTGACGTTGCCCAGCGTTTCAACCGCCTGGAGCTTCCGCACGAGCGCGTGCTCCCTCGCCATGTTCTTCACTCCTATCGCGAGCACCAGCGTGAGCACGGTGAGCATCCCTTCAGGCACCGCGGCCACCACTATGGAAACCGAATAGATGAAAAGTTCGCTCATCGTCCATTTCCCGAACGCCAGCCCGGCCGCGAACAGCACGGCCACGATTGCGAACGACGCGAGCGTTATGTTCTTCCCGAGCTCCGCGAGCCCCTTCTCCAACGTGGTTTGTTCCTCCTTCACTTCGCCGAGCCCCTTCTCCACAGCCCCGAATTCGGTCCTGGGGCCGGTCGCAACCACCACCGCGTTCCCCCGCCCCTTCGCGACGAAAGTGCCAGCATACACCATGCAGCTCCTTTCGGCAACCGGGGTTCCCTTCGCAAGCTTCCCCACGTTCTTCCGCACCGGCATGGATTCCCCGGTGAGCGAGGACTCGTTGATTTCTAGCCCCTGCTCCTCCATTATGCGGGCGTCCGCAGGCACCTTGGCCCCCTCTTCCAGGAACACGATGTCCCCGGGAACGAGCAGCCTCGAGTCTATGAGGTCCTTCCGCCCCTCGCGCATCACGAGCGCCTTGGTCTCCGCGAGCTTCTTTAGCTCCTCCATGCTCCTGTCGGCCCCGTATTCGAGCGCGACCCCGAACACCACGTTGAGCACCACCACCACTCCTATCGCGAGCGCGTCCATCTGGTGGTTTATCAGGTACGCAACTGCAGCTGCGGCAAGAAGGAGCACCAGAAGGTAGTTCTTGAACTGCCCGAGCACCAGCTCAACAAGGCCCCTCTTTTTCCCCTTCCCGAATTCGTTGGCCCCGTACGCCTTGAGGCGCAGTTCAGCCTCCCTATCGCTTATTCCCTGGGCCGAACTCTGGAGCTCGCGCAAAACCTCTTCTGCGCTTTTCGAGTGGGGCATACCGCTATCTCCCCAGCCACCTTTAAAATAATTCCCAGCCTGGCGCGCATTTTCGCCCTTCTCAGGATTTAGCAATCTTTTAAAAGCTAACACCTGAATTTAACCTGGTGATATTCATGCCGCCGAAAAAGGCAAAAGCACAGGAAGAGGCTTCCGTAGGAGAGAAAACTGAAGCAAAGAAGGAGAAATCCCCTGAGAACGACAGCAACCTCATGGCCGCACTGAGCTATCTCATCAACCTCATCGGCCTCCCGGCCAGCATAATCTTCTATCTAGTGAAGAAAGAGGACTCTTACGTGCGGTTCCACGCGCTCCAGGCAACGGTGCTCTGGGCAGCCATGTTCCTGGTGGGCATGGTGTGCGTAGTTGCGCTCATAGTATTGAGCATTGTCACCATGGGCTTCGGAGGCATTCTCGGAATCTGCATGCTCCCGTTCGGCCTGATATTCCTGGTCGCTGACCTGTACCTGGCGTACCTCGCATACCAGGGCCAGAAGTACAAGATACCGGCCATAGGCGACTTCGTGGAGAAGTACGTCTGAACCTTCCATTTTCATTTTTCTTTGGATTAAAATAAAAAAAAGGTGATTTTGAATGGCAGTGAAGAACAGGAACCCGATCTTCGTGATTGCGGTTTCCATAGTAACGCTCGGAATCTATGCCCTCTATTGGTTCTACATGACCCGGAAGGAGCTGTACGAGCTGCTGAAGAAAGACGGGAACGCGCTCATAGACCTCGTCCTGATGTTTATCCCGATAATAAACTTCTACGCGATATGGAAGTATTGCGACGATGTGTCCGCGCTGTCGAAAGGAGCCCAGAGCAACATACTCCTCTTCGTGCTCGCGCTGGTCTTCTTCCCGGCAACGCAATATCTTGCCCAGAACGAAATCAACAAGCACGCAACCGCATAATCTTCTTTCTTTTCCATCTTTTTCCCAGTTTTCCAGGTTCACTCATCAAAAAAGAAGATGATTTATTTCTTTTCTTCCTACTCTAAGCCATGCAGCTTTACAACTCGCTCACGAAAAAAATGGAAAAGTTCGAGCCGCTCAACGGCATGAGGGTGAATCTCTACGTGTGCGGCCTCACGCCCTACGACCACACCCACATGGGCCACGCGCGCACCTACGCCGCGTTCGACATGCTCAGGCGCTACCTCGCCCTGAAGGGCTACGAAGTGTTCCACATCCAGAACGTCACCGACGTTGACGACAAGATACTGAAAAGGGCGAAGGAAAGCAAGCAGGACCCCCGCAAGCTCGCCGGGGAGTTCAGCGCCGAGGCGTCGGAGCTGTTCAAAAAGCTCAACATCCTCGAAGCCAGCGCATATCCTAAAGTTACGGGGCACATCCCAGAAATAATAGCGCTGGTGAAAAAGCTCGTGGAAAGCGGCCATGCATACGAGACCGAGACCGGCGTGTATTTCGAAGTGAAGAAGTTCCCTGAATACGGAAAACTCTCTGGCCAGAAGCTCGACGAAATACTCGCAGGCTCGCGGAAAGCTGTTGACGAGACCAAGAAAAACCCGGAGGATTTCGCGCTCTGGAAAAAAACCAGCGGGGACGCGATAGAGTTCGACAGCCCGTGGGGCCGCGGGCGCCCGGGCTGGCACATAGAATGCAGCGCAATGGCCGGCGTGTACGCGAAAACGCTGGACATACACGGCGGTGCCAGGGATTTGATATTCCCCCACCACGAAAACGAAATCGCGCAGAGCGAGGCCGCAGGCGCAAAGCCTTTCGTGCGCTTCTGGCTCCACACCGGCTTCCTCACCGTCTCGGGGGAGAAGATGAGCAAGAGCCTCGGGAATTTCGTGACGCTCAAGGATGTTCTCGCGCAGCACAGCCCGAACGCGGTGCGGATGTTCTTCGCCATGGCGCATTACAGGAGCCCGATAGATTACAACCCCGAGCAGATACGGCAGGCCGAGGCAACAGTAGGTTCCATAATGAACACGCTGGACAGCATAGACCGCGCGCTCGAGGAGCGCGGCAAAAAGAAAATCAAGGACATCCCGCTTTCCAACGAACTGAAAAAGAAATTCCTCAATTTCTACCACTTCGTTGACCTGGACTTCGACATCCCGACCGGCATAACGTACGTGTTCTCGCTTATGAAATCCGTGAACGCCCATCTTTCCGGGGACAGCCTGGACTACGAGGCGCTCGAATACACCAAGCTGGAGATGGGCAAGGTGCTGGAAATCCTGGGGCTGGTGCGCGAGAAGAAGCAGATTCCGGACAAGACGTGCGAGCTCCTGGACCTGCTCGTGGAATTAAGGGATTCCGCGCGCAAGAAGAAGGATTTCAAGGCCTCGGACAGGATACGGGACCGGCTCAGGCAGCTCGGCTTTGTCTTGGAAGACGGGGACGACGGGAGAACAAGGTGGAAATCCCTATAACCGCGTCAACCCGTTCCCTTTTAGATAATGCATTGCGCTTCGCGTTCCTGATTTTCACTGCAAACGGCGAGACGCCCCTGAAATTCGGCCGAGGCACATTTGTTTCCCCAGTCCTGGCTGCGCGCCAGGTTCCCTTCACTCGCTTAGGGGCTGTTTTTTCCCCTGCTTGCATAAGCGCCCCTTTCGCTCTTTCTTGTTTTGCGGCCCTTCCAGCCTCATTCCAGCGCCCCGCTTCGTTTTCCGCCATGTGCGCCCTCTCAAATCTGTTTTTATTCCTTTCCGTCAAAATATGTTCTACGTGAGCAAATCTCTTACCTAGCTTAGGTAAGCGCTTGTTTTCGCGGGCTCGTAGCTCAGCTTGGCCAGAGCGGCGGACTCTTAATTTTCCGGCTTCAGTTTTCCTGTTCCGGATTTTGGGATATCCGTAGGCCAAGGGTTCAAAGGTCAGCCCAAGGGGGCGAATTCTGACTGAAAATCCCTTCGAGCCCGTTTTTCTCTTAAAAATATCATTTGCCTTCATTCTGTTCGCATCGCGCCCTGCATCCTGTACTTCCGCGTTTCTTTTTCGTGCCTTCGCCGACCTAGACTGTGCCTCATAGCTTTTCCAAGTCTTAATCCTGCCTGATTTTTCACTTCTTTTCATTGCACCTGAAAGCGTTCGTGGCGCCGTTTCACCACGTACGCCAGTCGGGCGTTTTCCATGCCTCCTTTTTCCGGCATCCGCCAAACGCCCCATTTCCCCATCAAACCTGCGTCCAACAGCGTTCGCATCGCGTTCCGCGCCTTTCGCCTTGCCTTTCAAACCGGTTCGCAAATGTGCATCTGGAGCTGGAAAAGGGGTTCGTGGTTTCTTTGCGCATGCTTGAGGTTCTTTTGCCTTAAGGTCCGGGGAGCGTAAGACGCGTTTCCCTTCGCCCGGGTCCTTCCCGGCAGAACGCTGAGCGTCGTTTTTAGCTTTGAATGCACGAGAGTTGTTGTGAATCCGATGTTCGCGCACTGCTTTCGCGGCTGGATTTCCTGTTCCGCGCACAGTACTAACTTGTATCTCGCCTGTTTCCAGCGTTTCGTAATCCGGCATCTGCCACGCCATCTTCCAGGGGGGCATGGAATTTCCGGTCCGCTTGCGCCTTTTTGGCTGTGATTCTTCGCAATCCTCGGATGCGCAATCACTATGCTGGACCATATGCGTCATTGCGTATGTTGCAGCGCTGTTTGCCACGGCAGGCTGTTCTGCAGCCATCTGCATCAAACGCGGAGCGTCCGGTTCAGGCATGGGCGCAACGCTGGGCATCCCGCAATTCCGCGCCGCGAAGAAGAACGAGTCAAGGAACTGCCACTCCCCCATATTAGCGGGCCTCATTGCTTCCGCAGCGCTGTATGCTTGGAGGTCCTGCTCGGAAACCGAGCGCCATATTTTCTCCTTAAGTTCCAAGCATTTTTGTTGCGAAGTCGGGCACAATCCCCCTCCGCTCCCACCTACGTACCCTGGAAGGTCAGCATTGCCAAATCTGCTGTCGTCCCGTGCATCTACTATCTTAAGTCTCCTGGTCACTATTCCCTCATCCAGGCCTAGAAAATACTCCTCGCCATTAATCCTCTTTGTTGGCAAACCAACCTTTTTTTCGCCTTCCAACGCGGTGTAAAACTGGAGGAAATTGAATTCGGTCCCAAACATTCTGATTGTTTTCAGGTATTCTCCGAGCCCCTCAGAATTTTCCACTTGCAACTCAGCCCTCCTGTCTTCGGAGAAAATCCGTTTTATGCCCTCAAGGAGTGTTTCCCCTTCCCGAAAGTACACAATGGCCCGATACTTCTCCCCGCCCCTATCCACCAACCTAAATTTCACTTTGACGTAACCATCTTCGTGCTTTCTATCAGTCCCGATAACGCCTTTTGAAAAGAAATGTTTGGGGCAAAAGTGCATAGGCACCAAATTCCTGGCTAAAAATTATAAACCTCCTTGCGCTTTTTCAGGAACCTTTTAATTCCTTTCAGCCGCGGTCTATCCAGGTCTTGCGCATGCTCTTCATGAAAGAAAAACAGGTCGCGTCCTTCCTGGTCCTCAAGGATCACAATTCGAGCTGGCACCTCTCCAAGATAGCCCGCCAGTCCGGGACCACGTACGTTTACGTGACCAAACTGATGTACGTCCTTGAGAAGAAGGGCCTTGTTTCCATGGAAACGAAGGGGAAAAAGAGGGTGGTGACGCTCACGGAAAAAGGCCTCAAGCTCGCGAATCTCCTGGAAGAAGCGAAAACCCAGATTCTCTAGACCACGCGCAGCGCGATTTTCCTCTTCACGTAATTGACTACTTTGTTGTAGTCGCTGAAATGCACGTACGCAGTCACGTCCATCTCGTAATTTCCCGGCTTGGTCTGGGTGGTCCCGTAAATGGTGACCGCGAATTCCGTGCTCGCCCCGGGCTCTACATACCCGAGCTTCTTCTCGTAGTGCTTGCTCACCACGGTAGCGTCAAAACCCATCATCTGGCCCCGCGGCGCGAGCGCCTCGAAGGAAATCAGCTGCTTCTCCGTTGTTTCATTCGCGATTTTCACAATCATGTCCACGCGGTTGTCCTTTCTCGCAGCCAGCCTTACCGGCAGGAAGCGTATGGACATGCCCACCGGGCCGCTGGTTTCCCTGAACTGGGACTGGAGCTGGGCCGGCTTCCCCTTGTAACTTTTCTTTTCGGCCCCGAAAATATCGTCGAGTAGACCCATAAATTCACCCTTCTGGTCAGTAGGTATCGCGTTCATTTAAACAAAATAATATTTAAACCGAGCATATCCCCATTGCTTTTGCACATACGTATACAAAGTCAAACCGCAACGCAAAGATTTAAATAGTTGCTACGCCTCAACCTTTCTACTAGATAACGCTTCTTTTGTATCTGGGGAGGAAAACTGGTCGCCTTGCCAGCACAGCGATGTGCTGGCCTAATTTTCCACTGCCCCAGTGAAACCATTTTCAATAGTGCGCAGTTCCCCAACTCGGGCATTTTCCTTGGTTTCCCCGTGCTGTTTTGACTTTTCCGGCTTACGCGCTGCTCCAGCGTTGCATATTTAATAATTACCGCAGTAGAAGCCCCGATACCCATGTGCAACGCCTATCTTGAGGGGAGCTTAGCAGTAGTCGATTTGTCGAAATGCCCGTACGAGTTTGGCTCGCCGGAATTCCTGAACATCCACCTCAAGGACCTCGCGACCATAGAGGGCGAGATAGCCCGCATACGCTACGAAGAGGAACTGGTGATAGAATTTGACGAGGAGAAAACCGCGGTGCTCACCGAATACGCGAACATAATCAAGCAGGTGGAAGCGATAATGCTCCGCGAAGACGTCTACGGCATGAAGCAGGACGACCATTACGAACTGCGGAAACGGGCGCTCCGGCAGTTCTACGATTACATGTTCATGAACCCCATGATGGCCGAGCGCACGCTCAGCGAATTCAGCGAAACCATGCCCGAGAAGCAGGTTTACCTGAAGGGGTACCAGACGTTCCGGGCGTGGGTGAACGGCATACTCAAGCGCTTCTCGGAAGCCAAGCTCTGCGCGCTCACCAAAAAAACAGGGGACATGCGCATGGCGTTCCTCTCGCTCGCAGGCCTCAAGAGCCTCTACTTCGTCAATTCAATAGTCTTGGACATCCCTCCAAACGCTGTGCCCATGAAGGACAAGGAAGCCTCGTACAAGCTTTCGTACGGGATGGAGGTCCAAATATACGATATACAGGCCGGCGACACGTTCCTCTACGTGCAGAAGAACCCGTACATAACAGACCTCAGGCCGGACCTCCAGAAGATGCTCAAAGCCCTCATACTCGAGCAGAGCAAGGAGAATTTCGAGAACGCGGACTACCGCATACTCTTCGAACTCAAGAGCAAGGAGTACCGCCAGTTCTTCCTGGATTCCGCGGTAATGAAGGGAATCCAGATATCCCCGAAGGAGGCGATAGCGATGGGGCGCGAGGCCGCCGCGTGGGTAGTAGGCCTCGGGGCCCCGATAGAGAACATCGCGCTTGACCGCCAGAACGTGACGGACATTTACATAGACAGCGAGAACTCCCCGATTTACATAGAGCACAGGAAATTCGGCATCTGCCACACGCTTTACAGGTACAACCGCGAGCTTCTCGAAAACTCTTTCAGGCACATAGTGCTCTCCGAGAAAGGCGTGCGCAAGTTCGACGAGAACGTGCCCATAGTGGACGTGGTGCTCAAGCGCCTGAGCATGCGGTGCCACCTCCAGCGCCCCCCTGCCACTTTCGACGAGCTGCAGGGCGCCCTGAGGATAATGCAGGACACCCCATTTACTTACCCGCAGTACTTCAGCCTCCGCACGCTCAGCCCGTTCTTCGCAGGTTACGATGATGTGATGGCCGTGCTCGGATGCAGCGAGGCAGTGCTCGGATTGAAAGGATGCGGCAAAACCTCGTTCACTGCGGCGAAAATCCTCTCCATAGGGACAAAAAAGAGGATAATCCCGATCCAGGATATAGAGGAGATCCCGGTGCGCGCGTTCAGGAAGCGCGGCTTCCACATAGGCGCGGCCAGGGTGCAGAGCTCCGATGTCGAAGCAAGCGGCAACGTGCAGTCCTCCTACGGGAAGGAGCTGGACCTGGTGAGCATGGCCAACGCCCTGCTCAGGATGGGCGACGCGGCCATAATAATCAACGAAGTGCGCAGCCGGCTCGCGGTGCAAGGAATAATAAACCTGCTCAACACCCAGCCCGGGGTTTTCCTGCTTTACAACCTCCACGCCGAATCGCTCAAGGACATCCAGGACAGGCTGGAGCTCGTGTTCGGGATTCCCGCGGTGAGCATGCTCGCAACTGACAGGTACAGCTTCCTCTCCAAAATACATTTCGGGAGGAAAGGGCGCCTGCACAGGATGGTAGGGTTCTCGTACGAGACCAACCAGCAGGAAAAGAACTTCGTCCCTGTGTTCCAGCTCGAGCGCGGCAACAATCTCGAGAGCTGCATCCTCAAGCCCATGTTCATAAAGAACCCCGAGGCCACCTCATACGACATAACCAAGATGAACCTGGGGAAAATGGAAAAAGAGATGGACCTGGAGTTCATACCTCCTGCGCTCAAGCGCAGGGCCGAGGCCAGCGGCGTGAAGCCCGAGCAATACATACTCCAGGCATTCTTCAAGGGCCGCATATTCAACCAAGTATACCTGGCTTCCCAGGAAACCGGAAACCCGCACCTGACCGAGATAGATTTCGTTTTCAAGTCGAACAACGCGGCGAACCGGATACTGCTGGAATTGGAAGACGAGAACGGCACGGTGGACTTCAAGGACGCGCAGGCGAAGATGGACGTGGAATTCGCGAAACTCCTGAAAGCCGAAATCGAATTGACCAAGAAATAGAGCGAACGGCCAGCGCTTCAGCTAATGCTCAAGCTTCTCAGGGAACCTCTCGTCCAGCTCCTTCCTGTTCCTCATAATCACTTTGTGCACTCCACTGCCGTACTGGGCCGCCTTCTTCCTCCTCTCGAGCGCGGTTTTAGGGACTCCGAGCAGTTTCCCGGCTTCCCTGAGCACCCCTTTCTTCAGTTCCCTTTCTGCCATCCTTTCCTCGAGCGGCACGCTGAACGCGAGCTCGGCGACGCTCCTGCTGCAGAACGGGAACCTTGCCTCGAGCCCGCATTTGTAAGCTATTTTCTTTATCATGGCCCCGTCCCCTGAGCCCAGCTTCCCGAACTCCTCCTTGAGGATTGCATCCAAATCCTTCCCCTCTTCAGCATACCGGTAATACCTTTCATAGCCCACGAACAGCTCCTCAGAGCCGGAGCCGAACAGTATGGCCCCGTAACCCGCGCGCGCAGCCTCGGAGCAGCACGCGTAAACCGGCACCCCTATCTCTATCTTCAGCATGCTTCCCTGGTAGAAAGAGTAAATCTTCCCATATATGTCCATTACAGCTTTTTCGCCAAGCAGTACCCTTTCCAACCTGAGCCCGAGTTCGTCAGCGACTTTTCCCGCGGCTTCTAGGTCTTCGCTTCCTTCCAGCCCTGCGGTGAACAGCCCGACTTCGCTCCATTTTTTGGCTATGGCGGCAATCGTGCTGCTGTCCAGCCCCCCTGAAAACGAGACCGCGATTCTATCCTCAAGGCATTCCTGGACGCTTTTCTCCAGCGCCCTCGCCAGCTCCACAATCATCCCACCACTTCATCCTGCTCCGCAGGACTCCTGCGCGGTTTCCAAACTTTCAGCCAGTTCATTCACGATCGCGGCCGAGTTCTTCATCCCATCCACCATTCCCCTGTTTTCGTAGGCGTCCATGGCCGCCCTAAGGGCCTCCAGCGTTGTTCCAAGCTCCGCAATGCTGGAATCGAAAGCATCACCGCTCCCATGCGCACACCCTGCATCGAGCGCGTCCAGCGCAATCCCGGTCTCTTCAACAGCCGCATCACCGTTCTCGCCCGATTCCTCGGCCATCACGTAAAGCACGTCTCCTATGTCCATAGCTACGCCCTCGCTGCTGTCATAAAGGTATTGCACCAAGTCCTCCTCCAGGTAGTCGAGGTCCTCTGCAGTTTCAGCGTCCTGCAAGTCGGGTTTGTAGCTTTCCACATCCTTAATGAGCATCCCAAGGTCCTCTGCAGCCAACTCCCTGGTCTCATCATCCACGCGCGTGTTGTTGGCAATCTTCATTTTCACTTCGTTGAGCCTTGCAGCAACCCGGTCTATCCCCTCAATCATGGCATCGCGGCGCGCATCAAAGCCTGCCCCGGAGTCCTGCACCCCGAATATCGCCACCAAATCTATTTGCTCGTCCAGCACCTGCGCCGCCTCCGCGTTCGCATCAAGCTCGGCGCCCAGCGCAGCCAGCCTTTCCAGATTTCCGCTTATGTTCACGAAACTAAGATTCGTGCCGGCATCCGCAGAACTCCCGTTCCCTTCGCTCTCATTCGCATCCAAGTCCCAGGGACCAGCAGTCTCGTTGAGCGTGCTGTTGGAAATTTCAGAAACGTTTTCTGCCGGCTGGACCTGTCCGGTCCCGTTGGCTGTGAAATTCCCGGCTACAGTGGCGTTGCCCGAAAGGTTCTCCTGCGCAATGGTATTATCCGACGCGTTGGGCAGCGCCATAGTGCCATTAGCATTCTGGGCTTCAGGGCCCTTTTCCGAAGTGCATCCCGCCAGCGCAAGGGCCGCGGCCAAAAATACAGCCAAGAACCATTTCATGAAACCACCTGGGAATTCTGAAAATTCGGGCCCGATGGGACATCCAGCTCCAGGTTGCGCTTCAGCGCAACCAGGCATTTGAACCCATGGCCTACACCTTCCTCCCCGTCCCTGCATCAGCAAGTGGCGAATAGGAGAGTGCCGCGCTATCCAAGCTGCGCTACGGGCCCTCCGGAATCTAATTAATGCCCACAAGGTTTAAAAAATTCAGCGCCTCCGCGTATTTTTGGCGCTTCCGCGGTTCCACGCGATTCTAGAATGTTTTTATTTCTTGACCTGGATTTGCTTACGGGTGCGATGGCTTATGCTTCCTGAAGGAAAACTGATACGAGGAGAAACCACACTCAGGGAAATGGCCCTGCCGGAAGACGTGAAACTCACCAAGAAATCCCTTGTGCGCTGGATAGCGCTCTCGCTGGGGCTGATTTCCCCGAACGAGAGCAGGACCATACTCCTGGACGTGCTCGAAGCGCTCATAAACCTGCGCGTGCGCGGCATCCAGCCCACCACGAAAGAGATACTTGACGAGCTCGCGGCAATGAACGCCGGAGCAGACGAGAAATCCGTCTATTACCATCTCCTCCGCATGAAGGAGGCCGGGCTGGTCGGCAAGCGCGACGGAAAGCACTTCTTCGGCGACGGGGAGGAAGGCCGGCTTTCCGAAGTGGTAAGGAAAGTTTACCAGAAAAGGTTCGACAGCTCCTTTTCCTCCGTGGGCCAGGCCCTGGACACGCTGGAGGGCATCAACCGCTGATTCTGCCTGCCCATCAGTCCTGTCTTTGGGCGCCTGCCGCAATCTGCAACCCGGAACGCAAAAAATCTGATTTTTAAGCGTTTCCGAGCATTATACCCCTGATAAAATGACTGAGTTTTCTGGCTTTTACAAGCTTCCAATAGAAGAGCGGATAAGGCGCATATCAGGCCACGCCAGGCTCAGCCCGGGCGAAACAGCGCTTCTCAGGAACACAGGCGCGCTGAGCATGGAAGCCGCGGACCGGATGGTCGAGAACGCGGTCGGAGCCGCGCACCTGCCTCTCGGCATCGGCCTGAATTTCATAATGAATGGTAAGGAATACCTGGTTCCGATGGCCGTGGAGGAGCCGAGCGTGATAGCCGCGGCGAGCCACGCGGCCAAGCTGTGCCTCCCCGACGGTTTTACAGCGAGCGCTGACGACCCCATCATGACGGGCCAGGTCCAGCTGGTCGGGCTCAAAAACCCCGCATCAGCTGTTTCAAACGCGCTGGCGCACAGGAAGGAGCTCGAGAAAGCCGCAACGGAGCTCACGAAAAGCATGGAAGCGCGCGGCGGCGGCTTCAGGGGCATGCGCGCACGCCATTTTTCAACGCCCCGCGGCGGGATGGCAGTATTCTATTTCGACGTTGATGTGAGGGACAGCATGGGCGCCAACACGCTGAACACGCTCCTGGAAGGTATTGCGCCCACCGTGGAGAAAAGCGCAGGGGAAGGCAGGGCATGCCTGCGCATACTCTCCAACCTCGCCACCAAGAGGATGGCCCGCGCGAAGGCGGTGTGGAAAAAAGAGTCCATAGGGCCCGAAACAGTCGAAGCGGTGCTGGACGCCTACGAATTCGCATGCGCCGACATTTACCGTGCCGCGACCCACAACAAGGGAATAATGAACGGCATAGACGCGCTCGCGCTCGCAACCGGCAATGACTGGCGCGCAGTCGAGGCAGGGGCGCACGCTTACGCTTCCCTTAAGGGAAGCTACACGCCGCTCACCAGCTACAAAAAAGACCCGGGAGGCAACCTCATAGGAGAGATAGAGCTCCCCCTCGCATTGGGCACCGTGGGAGGCAGCATAGGCTCCAATCCCATCGCAGGAATCTCGCTCAAGATAGCCGGAGTGGAGGGGGCAAAGGAGCTCTCGATGCTGGGCGCGTGCGTGGGGCTCGCGAACAATTTCGCCGCGCTCCGCGCGCTCTCCACAGAAGGGATACAGCGCGGCCACATGGAGCTCCAGGCAAGGAACCTGGCCATCCTTGCAGGCGCATCCGCTCCTGCAGAGGCAGATGCGGTTTCCTCTGAACTGGCCCGCACAGGAGTTTACAAGCTCGAGCAGGCGAAGGAAATATTAAAGACTGTTAGGTCGAAAAAGAAAAAGAGCTGACGTTTCTCTCATGCACGGGGTTTTCATATGGTTTCCGACAGAAAATTGCTTTACGCCGCCATAGTCGCGGTCCTTTCCCTGGCCCTGATAGCGGCTTTCCATCATCCCGCGTTCTCGGATTCAGACTACGGGGTGCTTCTCAGTTCCGGCATTTCCGCAGGCAGCATCGATGCAATAAACCTTGCCCTGCTGGCAATCCTTCCGCTGGCCGTTTACCTGATTTCGGCGTACGCGCTCAGGAACGATGAGTTCCATTCATTGCTCGCAGCGCTCCTCTTCGCATTCTCCGGGGCCAGTACCGCATCGCTTTTCTCCATTTCGCCGGTCCTCGGCGCGCTCCTCGGCCAATCATTCAGCCTCGCAGCCGGAGCCAAGCTCGCAGGCACGCTCCTTCCGTTCGGGCTCGTAGCGTTGCTCGGCTACAAGAAAGACGCGGTTTCGGCCGCGCTCGCGCTCCTCGGCGCGCTCCTCATCCCGTTCGCGCCCGGCATTTCCGCAATACTCCTCGCGCTTTCGTCAGCCCAGGGAATAAAGATAGTAGAGAGCGAGCCGTATGGGGACAAGGCGCTGGTGCTTGCCGCATTCTTATTCTGCATGCAGGGTTTCTACTCCGGCGACGCGCTCGCGGCAGTGGTTTCAGCCCTGTTCATAGCCGCTCTGTTCTATGTGGCAATCTCGCTCCACAACGTGAAGCCCCGCGACGTTTACGCGCTCGCGCTCCTTTTCGTCGCCTTCGGCGCGCTCACTTCCTTTTATTCCATAACCCAGGCAGGGGCGCAGTCTCTCTCATCCGGCGAGCTGGCGCTCTTCGCTTCCCTTGCACAGCCCCAGGGCACGTACGGGGTGCTTGATTATCCAAAAGCGTTCCAGTACCTCTCGGGCAAGGAGCCCGTGCTCCTTAACTCCACTCAGCTGCTGAAGAAGAACGCCTCGCTCCCGGACTCCATAATCTTCTCCAGGCGTGCGTTCACCCGGGCATATTCAGGCTCCCCCATATTCTTCACGTACTACGCCACAGGGAGCGACGCGTCCGGCGGCGAGGTCGCGCTGTTCACCAGCAGCTACTACGCGCTCTACATGCGCGTCAGCCAGTCCGAGCTTGCCCCTGAGGACGCCCAGCTGGTTGATTTGCGCACCGGCGAAGGCGCCATGGTGCCCTTCACCAAGATAAGGCAACTCACGCAGCTTCCGTACAGCGACCCCTCGAACCTGATGGTGAACGTGCAGGACATATCTGAAACGCCGCTCTACGACCTGCTTTTCAGGTACGGCGCCTACTTCGGGGAGAACGCGACCGTGATAAGGGTGCGCTGATGATAGCATACCTGGCCGTCTCTTTTTTCATCTCCCTTTTTTTCACATCCATCGTCCTCTGGGCGATAATTCCGCGCCTCAAAAAAATGGGCATGGTGGGGCACGACGTGAACAAGCCGGATCGGCCCGAAGTTGCTGAAATGGGCGGCATAGGCATCATCGCCGGCATGGCCCTGGGGATTCTCGTTTCCATATTCTTCAACACCTTCCTCGGCTTCCAGTTCAACCTGGACTTCGTGCTCGCTGCCCTCGTATCGGTCTTCATAATCGCTTTCATAGGGTTCGTGGACGATTTGCTGGACATCCCGCAGGCAGTGAAGGCGTTCCTGCCCCTTCTTGCAGGAATCCCGCTCATAGCGCTCAGGGCCGCAGGGAGCACCACGATGTACGTCCCGTTCATGGG
>Ga0265297_10007825_pt1 | contig 14590 bp, 18 predicted proteins | sample Munlanlwell13791_FD_192502 | JGI IMG/M metagenome (GOLD analysis project Ga0265297, IMG submission 192502) | Leachate microbial communities from a municipal landfill in Southern Ontario, Canada - Leachate well 137-91 | ecosystem: Engineered > Solid waste > Landfill > Unclassified | place... | reverse complement strand
GATTTTCTCTGGTTTATCTGGCAAAAGTATATAGTAGCCAGCGCTTTTATTTTCATCTATTCCAGCGGAAGCAATTAAGTTGGAGTTTTTTATCGTCAACACTGCAGCATTTCCAGGTACGTCTTTGCGAGGAATAAAATAATCGGCTTCTTTAATAATCAGATTGTCTTTACTTTTTACTGAATCTATTGGAATACAGCGCCCTTGATGAATCGAGATGATTTTTGAAGTTATGGCTAAAATATCGCCGTCACAGATTTCTAAATTATCAAAAATATCAAAAATGTTATCTTTTGGTAGCTTTACTATCCTAGTTTTTATTGGAATAATTTTCATTTATTTTTCTAAAAGAAAAAAATCAGCATCGAGGTCCTCAAATCTTTCTCTAAACCATTTCCTTGAATCATTGACGGCAGTGTTGTAAATATCGGGTCCAATTTTTTCGAGCATAAAATCCAAAACAATGTCAGCTCTCAGATCACCAAGTTCCTGTTCAAATTCTTTAAGAAAAAAATCTTTAATTTCTGCAATAAAAATTTTTTTCTTATCGTTGCTAATTTTGATTTTATTTTTTTTCATCACTACAAATATACTCGATTGTCTGGTAAAATCATAGCGCAATGAAATACTTTATTGAAACACTTGGTTGTCAACAAAATGAATATGATGGATCGAGATTGTCGTTTTTTTTGCGTTCCGTTGGTTTTGAAGAAGCCACGGCCGAAGAAGCAGGGATAATATTTATATTAGCCTGCTCTGTCCGGCAAACGGCCGTAGATCGTGTCTTTGGCAGGATCAGAAACTGGGTAGGTAATAAGAAAGTGGTAGTTACCTCGTGTCTAACACCGGATGACCAGAGGAGAATTACCGACAGAGGAGCACTTTATTGGCATTTTGGTGATACAAAAGATTTAGAAGAGATTTTGGGCGTCAAAATCAACAAAAAAAAATTAGATGATTTTAGTGAAACTGGCTATATTCCAATTATGTCTGGTTGTGATAATTTCTGTTCTTACTGTATTGTTCCATATACTCGCGGTCGAGAAAAATCTAGACCGATAAATGAAATTATCAATGAAGCAAAGAGATTAATTAAATATGGAAATAAGGAAATTGTTCTTCTTGGTCAAAATGTAAATTCTTATAAATTTGGATTTGCGAAATTGTTAAAAAAACTAAATGATTTGCCTGGAGATTTCAAAATATCTTTTGTTTCGAACCATCCAAAAGATGTGACTGAAGAAGTAATTAATGCAATTGCAATATTACCTAAGATCAAGAAAGAGATTCATCTACCACTACAATCTGGATCAGACAAAGTATTACAAGATATGAATAGGCCGTACACGGCTCGACAATATCTAAAAATTGTCAAGAATTTAAAATCCAGAATACAAAATTTAAAAATAACTACAGACATAATCGTCGGATTTCCAACAGAAACAGAAAAAGATTTTCAAAAAACCTTCGAGGTCTGTAAAAAGGTAGGCTATGAATTAGCTTATATCAACAAATACTCGCCGCGAAAGGGGACCGCAGCTTATAAACTAGGGGATCCGATCTCCTGGCAGGAAAAACAATATCGCTGGAAAATTCTCAATCAACTAATCAATAATTAAATTAGCTATCATTATTTGGTTTTTTGGGATAGGAAAGTTCTACTATACCAGCAACAATTCCACCAAATATTATCCACAAAAAGATTGCAGTTAAGGCAGCGGCAACTTGGTTTTCGCTAGCGTAGTTAGAATACATTGCAGAAAAAAGAATAAACATCACTCCCACAAGTAAACCAATTAATCCACCGATTAAAATGCCTCTCATATTTTCTCCTTCTAGGTTAATATATTAAAATCTTTGCCATTCAGTCTTCTTGCCGTCAAGTTTTTTCTCTGCCATAACTAGTTCATCGTATATACCATCAATTAATTTGTACTTTTGTGCTTCACTTCGAGTTACCCAGGCAAAATCATTTGTTTCTTCTGGGTCAAGTTTAATTTCTCCAGAAACCTAATCGGCAATACATGAAATTACTAAAGACGGATTACTGTCTTTGTGAACAGTTGCAAGACTGGTAAGGTATTCAATATTAGAAATTTCAATACCGACCTCCTCCTTGACTTCGCGTTTTAAAGTTTTTTCCAAAACATTATACCAATAATGCTCAGTATCCTTTGGAAGCTTGAGATAATCTTTCGTTTCCAGCTTTCCTCCAGGAACAGTCCACATTCCCGGGAATCGTTTCTTATTGTTTGACCTGCGTGTAATCAGAAACTTACTATCTTTGATAACAATTGCAGTAATTGCGACTTCGTGTAAATAATTTTCACTCATTATTCGACTCCAAGATTTCTTTGGTTATTTCGACAATAGTTTTTTGACCTAAATCGCCCTCGCCATATTTTCTAGTAGCAATCTTGTTCGATTCTATCTCTTTATCGCCGACAATCAACATATAAGGAATTTTTTGAATCTCTGACTCACGAATTTTCCGGCCAATGGTTTCATTTCGCTGATCAAACTCGATTCTAATCCCTGCTGTTTGTAGCTCCTCAAAAATTTTCTTAGCGTACTCAATATGTTTATCGGATATTGGTAAAACTATCGCCTGAATTGGTGCGAGCCAAATTGGAAAAGCACCAGCGAAATGCTCGGTTAAAATTCCAATAAATCTCTCGATTGATCCAAATATAACCCGATGAAGCATAACTGGTCGTTCTTGTTTGCCGTTTTCTCCAATATATTCCAGATTAAAACGTTCCGGCATGGCAAAATCAAGCTGGATTGTACCGGTTTGCCAAGTTCTGCCAATTGCGTCCTCAATATGAAAATCAATCTTTGGTCCATAAAAAGCACCATCGCCGGGGTTTAATTTGTATTTGGTCTTTCTTTTCTCTAGGGCAGATTTCAGGGCCTTTTCTGCTCTTTCCCAATCTTTGTCTGAGCCGATAGAGCCATTTTCTGGTCTGGTAGAAAGCTCTAAGTGATATTTGAGATTAAGTCTGGAGTACATTTTATCAATTAAATTAATTATACCATTGACCTCGTTTTCAATCTGATCTTCAGTACAAAATATGTGAGCATCATCCTGATGAAAGGCCCTGACACGCATCAAGCCATGCAATACCCCGGCAAGCTCATGACGATGAACCAAACCAATCTCGGCAATTTTAAGCGGAAATTCACGATAAGAGTGAATTTTTTCTTTGTAAAGTAACATACCTCCAGGACAGTTCATCGGCTTGATGGCGAAATCTCGGTCATCAATTTTGCTAAAATACATATTATTTTTGTAGTGATCCCAATGACCGGATTCCTCCCAAAGGTCTCTAGAAAGAATTATCGGGGTTTTAATTTCTTTGTACCCAGCTTCTATGTGTTCTTTCCGCCACCAATCAAGCAGATTATTCCAAAGAACCATCCCTTTTGGATGCCAAAAAGGGAAGCCTGGCCCTTCTTCGTGAAAGGAAAACAGATCGAGGTCGGCTCCAATTTTGCGGTGATCGCGTTTCTCTGCCTCTTCCCGATTATCCAAGAATTTTTTCAATTCATCTTTTGTTTCAAAAGCTAGTGCGTAAATTCGCTGTAGCATCTTGTTTTTCTCTGACCCCTTCCAGTAAGCCCCGGCAATTTTATCAAGTTTCCAGCCGACGGTCCTAAGGTCTGAAATCGACTCAACGTGTGGTCCTTTGCAAAGATCAACAAAATCGCCGGTTTTGTAAAAACTAACCTTTTCTGACTCAAGTTCTTCAACCAGCTCAACCTTATATGGCTGTTTAGCAGTTTCTAGAAATTTTATCGCTTCGTTTTTTGGCTCGTTATATTGTTCAAATTTCCCATCAGATTTTATAATCTTTTTCATTTTATCTTCTAAGATTGGTAAATCCTCAGGAATCAATGTCCGTGGCAGGTCAAAGTCATAATAAAAGCCAGTATCAATTGCCGGACCGATCCCGAGTTTTGCTTCGGAAAACATCTCCAAAACTGCTGCTGCTAAGATGTGGCTAAGTGAGTGGCGAATCGTTTCAATATTTTTACTCATTTTTCTCCTTTATATTAATTTTATCAAAAAAAGACCCTATTATTCGAGAGCCCTTGTCGGGGACGGTTCCATCTCGATTGGATCTTAATTTACTCGTTCGCTCGAGCCGGCGCCAAACCTCGCTAGTTGGTTTCTAGGTCACGGATTTGGATTCACTACATAATCAGATTAGCAGTCGTTGATGAAATTATCAATAGATGCTAGTTGTTCGCATTATAGATTTCTACTAAAATTTCATCTATTTGTTTGTGCAGATCAATTAGTTTTTGATTATTAATCAAAGTGTAGTCAGCCATGGCGATTGGTCCAGCTTTATGAAGATTTTCTATCTCTGCTTTATCCCTTTTTATCGCTTCTGCTTTGGTAAAACTTCGAAAACGTAGATTCTTATCATCTCCATGTTTTTCCGCTCTCCCTTCAAGTCTTTGATATCTAATTTTTGGCGAAGCATAAGTGGCGATGACGATCAGGTTGTTACCATATTTTTCTTTTAATACCAAATATTCTTCCCAAGAATAAAGTCCGTCGCCGATAACGTCACCTTCTTCAAGTAACTCATCAAATTTAGAGATGTTCAAAATAGCAAAAGCTGCCATGCCGTATCTATTTCTTAGATCTTCGCGGATTTTTCTTTCCAATTCTTCTGACGGTTCTTTGCCAAGTTCTTTGACTTTGTCCAAGGTGATTTGCCCAAATCTAACAAAACCATATTTTCTCTTTGACATTAAATAATCAGCAACCTCGGATTTACCGGCTCCACACATGCCAACCAAGCAGATCAATTTGTGTTTCATTTCTCGAAATTTATTTACTAATTCCCGGTACCGGGAATTTTTGACACATTTCCCTAATCTCTTTCTTAATTTCGGTAAGTTTCTTCTGATTGTCAATATTTTCCGCTACAATATTCATCAACTCGGCGATTCTTTGCATTTCAGCCACCCCCATACCTCTTGTTGTAAGTGCTGGTGTACCGATGCGAATTCCAGAGGCGATTGTCGGTGGTTTATCATCTCCTGGAACAGAATTCTTATTTACTGTAATTCCAGCTGAATCTAAGGCTTTTTCAAAGTCAATACCGGTAAGATTTTTATTGCGCAGATCAATTAAAGCCAGGTGATTATCGGAGCCACCTGTTACCAAATCAAAGTCAAAGCATTCCAGAGTTTTTGTCAGAACACGCATGTTTTCAATAACTTTCTTGATATATTCCTTAAATTCTGGCTTTAGCGCTTCACCAAAACAAACAACTTTGGCGGCGATAATATGCTCAAGTGGGCCACCCTGGATGCCGGGAAAAATTGCTTTATCAATTTTTGTCGCCAATTCTTCATCATTGGTCATAATTATTCCCCCGCGCGGACCACGTAAAGTCTTGTGGGTGGTAGTAGTGACAATGTCAGCGATACCGATTGGCGACGGGTGATACCCAGTAGCAACTAATCCAGCGATATGAGCGATATCTGCAACCAAGTAAGCGCCGACCTGATCGGCAATTTCTCGAAAAGCAAGAAAATCAATAGTTCTTGGATAAGCGGAAAAACCGCAAACAATAATCTTTGGTTTAAACTCTTGAGCAATTTCAAGAATATTTTTATAATCCAAAAGGCCCGATTTTTCATCGACTGAATAGGAATGAGACTGGTAGAGTTTTCCGGAAAAGGAAACTTTTGAGCCATGTGTCAGGTGGCCACCGGAGGAGAGTGATTGCCCGAGGATTTTTGTTCCCGGCTCTGCTAGAGCAAGATAGGCAGCCATATTGGCACTCGATCCGCAGTGCGGCTGGACATTAACATATTTTGCGTCAAAAAGTTTTTTAGCACGCTCAATCGCCAATAGTTCTCCGCGATCTATCTCCTTGCAGCCGCCATAATAACGTTTCTGTGGGTAGCCCTCAGCGTATTTATTTGTTAGAACTGATCCCTGGGCCTCAAGGACAGCTTTGGAGGCATAGTTTTCGGAGGCAATCATCTCCAATCCGTCAAACTGCCGCTTTTTTTCGGCTTCTATAATCTGATAAATTTCATTGTCGGTTTTTTTTAACATAGTTATTTCTTGCCAGTTGATCCAAAACGATTAGATCCTCGCTTGGTTTTTTTTAATTTCTTGACCTCGATAATTTCCGGATGTTCAATTTTTTGAATTAGGAGTTGGGCAACTTTGCTGCCTTTTTCAACTTTGTAATTTTTGTCACTTAAATTAATTAAGCCGATTGTGTAATCGCCGGTGTATCCGGCGTCGAAAACACCACCGAGAGTTTTAAGACCGTGAACCATACCTATACTTCCCTTATCCCAAACCAGGGCAGCGTAACCATTAGGTAAATCTATCGCGATTCCAGTCTCAATATGGGCAATTTCCCCAGGTTTGATTGCCATGTCATTTAAAGCAAAAAGATCCATCCCTGAATCCGTATCGTGAGCATATTTAGGCAATTTTGCTTCTGGGTGAAGCTTTTTAATATTTAGTTTCATAGATTTTTATGGTGGGCGATACTGGAGTTGAACCAGTGACCTCTACAATGTCAATGTAGCGCTCTAACCAACTGAGCTAATCGCCCACAGCACAATTATACTAGCAAAATTACTAATATTTTGCTAGTATATACTCGCCGATAAAAAGAAAAAAGCTGACAACGGAGGAACACTGCAATGAAACGCTCGGAGGTTAATGAAATCCTGGCATGGGCGAAGAAAGTGCTGGTTAAGCATCAGATCGTCCTGCCACCGTTTGGCTACTGGTCGCCAGAAGACTGGGTGAGCAAGGGTCCTGAGTGCGACGAGATCCGAGAGTGTGGTCTCGGCTGGGACATCACCGACTTCGGTCTTGGCGACTTTCGCCACTACGGCCTGACGCTCTTCACCTGCCGCAATGGCCACCCGACCAGTCAGCGCTGGCCCAAGCCGTACTGCGAGAAGCTGATGATCACTCTGCCCGGCCAGCGGACGCCAATGCATTTCCACAGCGAGAAGACAGAGGACATCATCGTCCGCGCCGGTGGCAATCTGCTGATTGACCTGCGTCGGTCACGTGGTCAGGAAAATCACTTACCGGGTGATACTGATGAGGCCCAAGTCTCTATGGATGGGGTCACCCGAATCATATCAGCTGGTGAGACCCTCATCTTGCACCCCGGAGAATCGATCACGCTGCCCCCCTACCTCTACCACGAGTTCTGGGCGGAAGAGGACGGGTCGGCCTGTGTGATCGGCGAGGTCTCGGCTGTCAACGACGACGTGAACGACAACTTCTTCCTGCAGGAAGTCGGTCGCTTCCCAGAGATCAAGGAGGACACCAGCCCACTACACCATCTGTGTACCGAGTATCCGGCGGCCAAGTAGGCCGCCAAGAGCAACAAAAAAACCCCGCATCAAGCGGGGCCTTTTTTTTAGACAGTGTTATTTTTTTGATTTTGATTTGATTGATACCTTTTTCGCTTTCTTCGGCTCGATTTTTGGCACCTTAATAGTTAAAATGCCATCTTTCATATCTGCTTCGGCTTTCTCTGCTTTAACATCAGCGGGCAGAGAAAAACTTCTCTGAAAAGTTCCGGTGTGAGATTCTTTGTAGTGATATCCCTCGCCTTCTTCAACTTTCTCTTCAGCTTTTTCTCCGGAGATTGTCATCACATTATCCATAATTTCGACATCAACTTTGTCTTCTTCGATTCCCGGGAGTTCCGCTTTAACCACGATCGAGTCTTTGGTTTCCTTGATATCAATCTTTGGCATTGCCCCGATTGATTTCGGAGTAATTACACTGTCTTCAAACAAGCGATCCATTGCGTCACGCAGGGAGACTGCCTCACGGAATGGTCGCCATGGTCCTAATTCACTTGGCATTGTTGCCTCCTTATTAATAATAATTTCTCTATCAATTGTGTTGAAATGTTCATTTACTATTTTGTCGACATGTTTTTCGAACTCAAAAATGTCTTCAAAAGCAGAGTCAAACAAGCCGCAAAGTGACACAACAAGTGGAAGAGATGGCATATATTTACCCTGCTCTAGAGCAATCACTGATTGTCTGGAAACGCCTAGGCGATCAGCGAGCTCTTCCTGTGAAAGGTCGTGTTGCTTGCGTAAGTCTCGCAATCTATTTTTAATTTTCACTTCTTCTTTTTTAGTCATCTTGATTATAATGTAAAGTATACTTTACATTTTGTCAAGTGTCTGTTTTTGATAAAGATAGATTTTCGTTTCTATCCCTAAATTTTTCGTAGCTTTAATTTTGATTGGTTTTCTGTTTGGAAATTTAAAAGCCAGAGTGACAATCTTTCCTTTAGCGCTCAGATTATCAAAAAGAAATCGCTCATTTTTTTCTAATACTTTTTCGAAAAGATAAAGATAGATTAAATCAGCTTTTTTAATCTCGTTTTTTGCTCGTTGAAAATCTTTTCGCAAAATATCAATAGATCGATCGCCACTCAAAAAAACTTTAATTTTTGACAATAAATAGGGGAGTGGTGAAATTTCGTAGCCGATTGCCTTAGCGAAAAACTCTTTATTGGCGATTATCAATGCGTCTCCGCGTCCAGAACCAAGATCTAAAAAAAGTTGGCCTTTTCTAATTCGCCCAGCTTTAGGGCGTCTCGGATTGCTTGGTTTGAAGCGTTGACATAAGGAACGTAAAAGATTGTTGAATAGAGATGAGAACCGAGCCAGAAAATCAACACTAGGAGAAAAATAATGATAAAAGCTTCAAAAACTATCATATATTAATTATAACAGCAAGAATGAATATGTTTTTTGTAAAAGAAAAATTGTGGTAGTATTAGAAAGATGTAAATCCGGTTGGTGTTATGGGCTCAGGATTAACACTAGCCAAGGTATTTAAATATTCAATCAGAGTTGTCTAATGTTCGGAGTAATATGAAAGTAGCGATTATTGGTTTGGGCCATTTGGGGACCGCTTATTCAAAACTTTATGATGATGCGGTTTTATTCGATGAGCCAAAGGGAATCGGGACAAAAGAGAAAGTAAATAAGTGTGGTATTGCTCTAGTGGCAGTGCCGACTGATCCACTTTCTAACGGTGAACTCGATATGTCGATAGTAGAAAGTATTGTTGATTGGCTAGAAACACCATTAATTTTAATTAAGTCAGCTCTAATGCCTGGTACTGTTGATAGATTAGTAAATAAAACTGGCAAAAAAATTGCTGTGTCAGTCGAATATATTGGTATGGGTAAATATTATGTCGACCCCTCACATTACCCTGATCCGAATGATCCAGCAAAACATAAGTTGTTGGTCATTGGTGGGGAAACGAAAACTGCTGAAAAATGTGCTGAAATTCTGTGGTCAAAAATGTCTCCGGATATTAGAATTCATATCGTTACAGCAAAGGAAGCAGAGATTTGTAAATTGATTGAAAATGCATATGGAGCCCTAAAAGTGACATTTGCCAACTGTTTTAAAACCCTTTGTGATAAATCAGACGTATCATTTATTAGAACGCATCAAGCTTGGAGTGAGGACAGTCGCACTGATCCGATGCACACCAGGGTAATTTCTCATAATCGTGGTTGGAAGTCTCACTGCTATTCAAAGGATATACAGGCTTTGCAGACTTATGCAAAAAATGTTGGAGCCGATGACATGGCTAGCCTTTACAGAACAGTCATATCCCTAAACAAAAAACACTTAGATCTAAACAAGTGATTTTTGTTTAGTAGTCTAAGATAGTTTTCATTATTAAGAAACAATTTTTCTTATTTCCAAATATTAACATAAGGCACATAAAAGATTGTTGAGTAGAGATGAGAACAAATCCAAAAAATAAAACCGGCGAGAAAGAGAAATGCTAAAATCTGAAAAAATAACATAACTAGATTATATCAACAAAAATATTAAGTAAAGAAATTGGGAAGCCCGAGCATGGGCTTCCCTTCGGGTCTAACAACGAGCAGGGTTCTGGCGATTGAACGATCTGATACCGTTCTTGCTGGCCTTGATCTCGGCGTAGACATCTTCTTCCACTTCACAGGTATACGGATCGCAGGCAGGCCGTGAGTAAGCGTAGGGGACTTCGCGGGGCATTCTTGCCCAATAGTCTACGACGTAAGCGTCGCAATCCTCTAGGTTAATGTGTAGCGAGTATCCATCAGGACGGATACCCCAGCCAAGTTCGCTTTCGTCCCAGAGTAGGCAGATTGCTCTTTCCACCGGAATCACTCCTTTGTGGATTTGTGCTGTGTTTAGTTCAAAAAAAGCGGCTAAACACAGCACTTTTTAAGGTGCTATGTAATAACCGCAATGGACGCCCGAAGGCCGCTGACCTATTACATTTTCAAGATAACAGTATTATAAATATTTGTCAAGTTTTCTTGGTTCCCGGGTAGAGATTCGAACTCCAATTGACTGGACCAAAACCAGCTGTCCTACCATTAGACGACCCGGGAGTATATTATATTCTGTTTGTTAAAAATCTTCGGCCAAATCCTGTTTTGAAATATTTTTCTCGTTTTATGGCCTTAGATTTGGACTCACATGCTTCAAAGTAAACTAATTTAAACGGTTTTCTTGGGGATGTAGATTTAACTTTTCCGGAATTATGCTCATTGATTCGGGATTCCAAATCATCTGTCCAGCCGACATAATGTTTTTTGTCTTCATCGCTTTGTAACACATATGTGTAATAAAACATAACTGTCCTACCATCCCGCCCGCAACGCCTGAGCAAGCTCATGCTTGCGATGGCGGGCGGGTAGACGACCCGGGATCATCAATGGATATACTAGCAAAAAATTCAAAATTTGACTAGTGAAATAAAAAAGCCCAAAGCAATCAATAAGCCGGGTTCTGTTTTGATGACATCTATCTACGCGTGGGATTCACAATGTACCATTGTTGAACGCAATTGAGAGAGATTCTTGCCCTTTCAGGCGCGAAAATCATATCGCGATACATCGGATCCGTTCCACTTGCACCAGGCAGGAGTTTTGCCGCTCCCGATTCTTACGTTTCGGGATTGTGAGCTCTTACCTCACTCTTTTCACCCTTACCTCACCGAAGGTGAGGCGGTATTGTTTCTGTGCCACTATCCATGGGATCGCTCCCCACCAGCTTGTCTCCTTGCTGGCTACCCTGTCCAATGGTGCCCGGACTTTCCTCCCCGCGTATGCGGGGTTGTCATCTTGATTACTTTGAGCACCTTGATTATAACAAAATGGCGTAATTTGTCAATGTTGCCCGCCCGTATTGACATCCGGCTGTAATACTGCTAAGATTAAGTCGAAAGTTTGAGGACTCTCTAGAGTTTACTTAGGGGACGTTAAGGACTCTTTGGAACGAAAGTGTTGTCTAAAACTTGGGGTCGATCGAAATTGTAATTTTCCCCGTCGTACACCTAGTGTGTTCTGGGGATGAAGGATTTGAATGAGTGATGATGACAAAGACATCGTAGAAGAAGTTGAAGAAACTGATTCTGATGATGTCAAAGAAGAATCTTCTGAGGAAGTAGCTGAGAAACCAGCTGCATCAGGAGATGGTCAAACAGAAGATAGCAAACTCTACGTTGGTAATTTGCCTTTTTCTGTCGACAATGCCAAGCTTGGTGAGGTTTTCTCAGCAATCGAAGGTGTTGAAGTTGTTGAAGCAGTAGTTATTACTGACAAATTCAACGAAGGCAGATCAAAAGGTTTCGGTTTTGTAACCGTTGCTGATGCAGATCAAGCTCAAAAAGCAATTGAAGCAATGAATGGCGCTGACCTTGACGGTCGCAAAATCGTTGTCAATGTTGCTAGACCACGTGCGGAAAAAAGAGATCGCGGTGATGACCGCGGCGGTTTCCGACGTTCATACTAAGGATTCTAAATAAAATCACCCTGCATACGCGGGGTGATTTTATTTTACAAGAGTAATTTATACTTGATTGTCAGTCTGTAAAAAATCTGATAAAATCTCTAAGTATGAAAAAAGTTATTGAGGTAAAAAATCTAGTTAAAAAATACGGCAAACTAACTGCTGTTGATGATATCTCGTTTTATGTTAACAAGGGAGAGGTGTTCGGTCTTTTAGGAGAGAATGGCGCCGGCAAGACTACTACTCTTGAAATGATTGAAGGATTACGCAGACCGACTTCCGGCAAAATTAATGTACTAGATTGCGATGTTAGGAAAAAACTTGAGTGTATAAAAGAACGGATTGGTGTTCAGTTGCAATCATCGGCTTATTACCAGTTTCTAACACTGAGTGAGATTTTATCTTTATTTGGTAGCTTTTATTCGAAGAATCTAAATATCGATGAACTTCTTGAAATGGTTGATTTAAAAGAAAAATCTTCGAGCTATGTTGGGAGCCTGTCCGGTGGGCAGAAACAGCGCTTTTCGATAATTGCTAGCTTAATAAATGATCCAGAGATAGTTTTTCTTGATGAGCCAACTACCGGTCTTGATCCACTCGCGCGTCGCAATCTTTGGGACTTAATAACAAAGATTAAATCCCAGGGGAAAACCGTTGTACTCACCACACATTATATGGAAGAAGCAGAAGTTCTTTGTGATCGAGTAGCGATTATGGAATCAGGAAAAATTTTAGCTATGGATGAAACCCATAAGTTAATTGAAAGATCAAGATATCCTTTTACTATCACATTCATCAAAGAAAAGTTATCCTCGACGTTGCTTAAAAAACTCAAAAATTTGGCTGTAGTTGAAAATATATTCGGGAAGGAAAATAAATATCTTCTAAAAATTAAAACCAACAAAGAGATGAACGAAGCGTTAAATGTTGTTCAGATGATGAATCCAGAAAGTCTAACCGTTGGTCGCGCAACTCTGGAAGACTTGTTTGTAGAGCTTACAGGAAAAACTATTGAGGACTAAATATGTGGAAACTTTTCATTTCTAACTTAAAAATGTTAGCCAGAAACCGTCAGTCTCTTTTTTGGGTGTTATTTTTCCCGTTGATGTTTACATTTATTTTCGGACTATTTTTTGGCAAAAACACCAGTCTTGGCACTGTGACGCTATTGAATAAATCTGATAGCCAGATTGCTATCGGGCTAACTGAGGTTCTGGAAAAATCTGATTTGTATATAATCCAGAATGGAACCGATATTGACAGCGCTAGAGAAGATATCAAAAAAGGTAAAATTACTGCAGCAGTATATATTCCTGAAGATTTCGGTTCTTTGCCTGCTCAAGACGACCTGCAGATAGAGATTATTTATGATCCTGGCAGTCAGTCGTACTCGGGGTTGACCGCTCTGGTTAATCAATACCTAACCTCGGTGAATTTTCAAATTCAAAACTCTGTGCCGATTTTTTCCTCGAAATTAGAGCCGGTAACAGATCGCGAACTAACATATTTTGATTTTATCTTAGCCGGGGTTTTGGGTCTTGCTCTGATGAACTCATCGATTATTGGTATTGGCGTAAATATGGCTAAGTACCGGGAGGACAAAATATTAAAACGAATCACCACGACACCAGTAAAAAGTTGGAAATTCGTTCTTGCAGAAGTGATTTCGCGCCTAATGATCAATTTGTTGCAGATAACTATCATTTTAGCAGTTGGTAAATACCTTTTTGGCGCTCACATTTATGGAAATATCTTGGTAATTGTAGTTATGGCGATGATTGGTGCATTTCTTTTTCAGACAATCGGTTTTGTTGTTGCTTCTTTTTCAAAAACCGCAGATGCTGCTCAGGGTATGGCTCAGGCGATTACAATTCCTATGATGTTTTTGGCTGGGGTCTTTTTCCCGATAGATTCTTTACCCAAGTGGCTTTATTTAATTGTTCAATATCTGCCGTTAGCCCCATTACTTAGAATTTTGCGTGGTGTGATGCTAGAGGGGAACTCTCCTTTTTTTGAGCCGAAAAATATCATGATTGTTACAGCTTGGGTTGTTATTTCTCTGGGAATATCCATATGGAAATTTCGTCTTTCAGACGAATAGCTTGAATTTATTGAATTTATTTGTGTACAATAGACGTAGATATCATTAAAAACAAGGGAAAGATGAAAAACGCAATGTTGTCTACTACCCTTTGTGTCGTATCGGCTTTGGCGGCTGCACTTGCCATTGTTGATGCGCTTGGGGTTTCAGTTTGGCTCTCAGCCAGCTCGTGGCTACTGATCGCTGCTGTTTCTGCTGTCTGGTCGCTTTGTACTCGGGAAAAATAGTATAGTTGCGCTGGAAGCGGGTCAAGACTTGCTTCCAGCGCTTCTTGACATTATTATTGATAATATTTAGAATACGAATAAGAATAATTAATTGGAGGCCACTATGTCAAGAATTGTACTTGGAATCGTTGGCGTCTTGGTAACTCTCATGGGTGTTGCTGCCTTAATTCCAAGCTGGACGCTTGCAACCGAACCAGCATGGCATTCATGGGCGAAAATCATTGTTGGTGTGATTGCGCTGATTATCGCTATCTCGGACTCAGGCGAATAAAAATTTAAAAACAGTCCCAATACAAAAATCTATGGGGCTGTTTTTAATTACTCAGAAAAGTGTTCGATTGTATAATAGAAATATTCTATCTCTGGATCCTGCCAAGCATCTGTTGACAATCCGGCCTTAATCGATAAATTTGTC
>Ga0265297_10007824_pt1 | contig 14591 bp, 13 predicted proteins | sample Munlanlwell13791_FD_192502 | JGI IMG/M metagenome (GOLD analysis project Ga0265297, IMG submission 192502) | Leachate microbial communities from a municipal landfill in Southern Ontario, Canada - Leachate well 137-91 | ecosystem: Engineered > Solid waste > Landfill > Unclassified | place... | reverse complement strand
TGACAGAACCGCTTTTGTTGCGTTTCTTCCTGACAAACATAACTATATTTTATCAACGGGACACCCAAATTCCAATACCCCTCCGACGAGGACGGGCTGATTTTAGAGAGGATTGGCGAAGTCAGGACGACATCATCGGCTGGGCCAACGCCGCCGTGCGCGGCGGACGGCTTGAGTGCGAAACCGGTTTCGCCGGCAAACGCCCCGCCGGCAAGGATTTCCACAGGGAACTGGAAGCCGAATTTGACGCCATGAAGGCTTTTCTGTCTCTGCCGTAATCCCGCCGCTTCAGTATAACCCTTTCTCCAGCAGTTCGCTGTCGGAAATACCGAAGTGGTGGGCTATTTCGTGGCGGACTGTTTTCTCAACGCAGGCCTTTATTTCGCCGGGGCCGGAACAGGATTTTTCTATATTGCGTTTAAACAGGGTTATCTTGTCCGGCATCTGCCCGCTGTACCAGGAGCCGCGCCTGTCGGCAGGAACGCCTTCATAGAGCCCCAGCAGCGAAAAGTTGCGCCGTCCGCCCAGCCGGGGCGGCGGGGCATATTCGGCAACAACCACCACATTATCCAGCTTCGCCCGGAAAAACTCCGGCAGCGACGCCACCGCAGCCGCCGCCAGCGCCTCAAACTCGCTCATTTTCATTTGAACGAATACACGGTAAACACATACAGCTTTGTTTTCGGGTCTTTCCAGCAGTCCCGGTCCAGATTTGCCTTCTGGGAGCAAAGCTCGGACATAAACTCGCTTTTGACCGGAAGCTGTTCCCACACCTGCGGCAGGAAAAGGCCGGAGTGTCCGTCCCGCTCCACTATGACGCCGTTTATCTTGGGCTGTATGTCGTTGAAAGACCGCACCGGCTCCGGCGGGGAGAGTATGGAGATTTCGTATCTCAGCTCCGGCAGCTCGGTTTCAGTTACCGGCTCGAATCTGCCGTCCATGAAAGCCGCCGCCTGCGCGAAATACTGCACGGAGTTAAGCAGCGTGCCGCGCGGCTCGGTGGCGCCCATGCAGCCGCGCAGCGCGCCGTTTCTGGTGATGGTTACAAACACCGCCGCCGGCAGGTTGAATTTGGTGTCCGCGGAAAGCGCGGCGGGAACAGGTTTTTGGGCCATATGGGAGCGCACGGCGTTCTGCGCCAGGGAGACAAGCTCCGACTTTTCCTTTCCCGTCAAATCCCATTTTAAGGAGGCCGACGTTTTAGCGGCGGAAAACACCGCCGCGGCGTAGCCGACGGAACGTTTGCCATCGCCGGTCAGTTCCCCGGAATTGGCGTATTTAAGCACATAGGCCCTGTTTGCGCCCATTTGCTTTACCGCCTCCATCCCCGCGATGACGGCGGCCTCCCCGCAGGCAACGCATTCAAGCCCCGCAGGGCGCACGGACATCAGCGCGGCATTGGCCAGAAAGAAATAGCGGCTGTCCATGCTCTCCAGCGCGGCCAGAGCGGACAAATCGCTTATGCGGGCGGTATCCGCCGGAGGATAATGCGAAAAATCGGTGGAAACCACCACAAGCGCTTTTCTGCCCGCAAGCGCGCGGCCAAGCGCCGCGCCGATTTTGGCGGCGGTGTCGTAATCTCCGGTGTTTAGCACAATTGGCAGGATTTTGAACGGCTTTTTCAGCTTCTTTATAAGGAACGGAAGCTGCACCTCAACCGAATGCTCGCGCGCGTGCGCCTCCGGCTGAATTTCAAAGAGTTCCTTGTCCTGCGCCAGTTTGTCGGCGAGCTCTCCGTCCACGGGGACGGCGCCCAGCGGGGTTTCAAACGCGCCTTTCATCAGCGCAGCGGCCTTCACCGGGACATAATGCGCGGTGCCGATTACCGCCACCACGTCATAATCCCCCGTCAGCCGCGCATACGCCTCCGCCGCGATTTTGCCGGAATAATGGTACCCGGCATGAGGAACCAGCAGCCCGTAAACGGGCCCCTGCGTCTTCACCCCGGACGAGTCTTTCCTTAAATACCCCGCCACCTCGGCGGAAAGCTGTCCGGAATCGGCGGTGTAGAACCCCCCGCAGGCCACGCAGGGACGCGACTGCGCCAAAGAGCGCGCGTCGGAACATGACACAAAAAACGCCGCAAGCATGACAATTCGCATCATAAATCCTCCGGTCAGATTTTATCAAATATCCCCCGGCAAGGCTTGGAAAGCGAAAACGGGATTGCGGCCCGCGGGGAAAATGCTCGTCGGGAAATCTCTGACCGGGAGCCGCATTTGCGTCCGGGAAGCCATTTTTTTGAGAAACCCAAAATATAGGTCCTTTGGCCCATGCGCGGGTTTTGCGCTTCATCATATAATCCTCATCAGCCGCGGAGAGAGGTTTCTCTTTCAGGCGTCAATGCGGGCGCGGCGGGAGTATGGTATAATTCGTGCGGCAGGATTTTGACAGCGGAGCATGAGCGTGAAAGGACTTGGAATAGCAATCGCGGCGTCACTGTTTTTCGCGGGACCGGCCCTGGCGCAGATGGGCAAGGTGGTCGGCGATGAATTTGACGGCGACACCGAAATAGCCCAGGCGCGGATGAGCCGCGTCATGGACCGGATGGCGCAGGAAATCCCCCTGCTTGCCGCGGATGCCGGTGTCCCCGCCCATGCCGATTATGACCAGCGCCCCGCCATGCCCTACGGCACCGGCGAACTCTCGGACAAGGCGGATAAAAAGGATAAGGAGAAAGAGGAAGACCCCAAGCCGGGACCGGACACCGCGTACGGCAAACTTGACGCGCTCTATACCAAAGGCACCCCGGACCGCATTCTTCCCAACGACCTGCTGGGCTGGCGGTACGGCACGTGGTACATGGCCGCAAAACCGGATACCGGCTACTCCATAATGATGTTCGCCTGCGAAAGCAGCAGCCAGCACTACTTTCCAGATACCGACACCGCGCCGGTGGAAGACAAGCAGATTTACATCCAGCTTCTGATGCTCAAGTATAACGACACGCGGACGGAGCCGTACATTCACTTTTCAACAAGATCCGCCACCGTGCTTATAAATCTGTTCAACCGCGCCCCGCTTTCCGACGCAGCCGTGCAGGTGCGAAACGGCGTTTCCACCGTGATGGGCGAATACCGCTTCACGATCCGCAAATACGGCGACAAGTTCGTTGCCAGGGTAAAGTCACCTTACGGGGACCAGAAACCCGTCTATGAAGTATTCGGCAAAAAAACCGTTGCGCCGCGATATGCGCCAAGCATTCAGGCCGGCCAGTTCGGCCCCGGCGCGGATGCGGCGGACAGCGCCGGCGGAGCTGAAAGCGACGCCGCAAATCCGCCGGACGCATAGCGCGCGACGCAAAGCCGCAAACGGCAGCATGCGGAGGTCCAGGCAGTTTTGAAATTTTGCGCCGCCGGACGGCGGTCCACAGATGACAAACCCGCTCCTGCCCGCTCTGTTAATATCCGGTTTCGCCTCCGCCGCCTGCGCGGAGAGTTTTCAGATGCCCCCCCTCTCAGAAATGCGCGAGGCCGCCGCTTCCCTGCCCGCGCCAAACGCCGCCCCGCCCGATGCCAAGCCGCGCAAATGGACGCTGATGTTTTACTTCAACGGCAAAAACGACGTGGAATCCTACGCGCTCAAGGACATGAACAAGCTGGAGGAGGCCGGCTCCTCGGCGGAGGTGGCCGTGACCTCGGAACTGGGGCGCAGCGGCTGGCCCGGCGTGGATTCTCCGGACGAGAAATGGGCCGGCGCGCGGCGCTATCTCGTGCACAGGGATTCCGACACCGCCAGAATAGGCTCCCCGCCGCTGGAGGCTTTCCCCCAGACCGACATGGGCGACTGGCGCCATCTGGCCGGATTTGTGCGCTGGGCCAAGTCCAATTTCCCGGCGGAACACTACATGCTGCTGGTATGGGACCACGGCTGGGGCTGGCTGGACCCTAAAAATCCGACGCTGGGATACCGTTCCATCTCTCACGACTTTGACAACGGCAGCTACGTAAAAACCGCCGAACTCAAGCAGATGCTGGAGTCAGCCGGCGGCGTGGACGTGTTCGCCACCATGGCCTGCTTCATGCAAATGGCCGAGATAGACTGGGAATTGAAAAAGCATGCGCGCGTCATAGTTGGCTCCGAGGAAGTCATACAGCTTCCCAGCTTTGATTTCGCCGCAATAGTGCGCCGCCTGGAGGCCGAGCCGGACGCGGGGCCGGAGCGGCTGGGCGAAATTTTCGTGGACTCCTTCAAAGAGCTTTATTCCCGCCCCGACATGCTGGACATGCTGGAAAAAACGAAATACGGCGTGCAGCTTTCGGCTGTGCGGGCGGACAGGGTTGCGGGCCTCAAGCCACTGCTGGACAAATGGGCGGAGCTTACGCCTTCCGGCGGCAACAAAGCGCTTAGCGCCGCCCGCGAGGGCGTGCTGCGCATGGAGTTGGGCGACGAGAAAAGCGACCCGGACAAAAGCATTTCCTCTTACGCCGACCTGGGAAATTTTATGGAGATATACGCCGCCGCGCTGCCTCCGCAGGCGGCGGAGCTGCGGGAGCTTTCGCTGGGAATTTCCGGATACGTTTCCAATGAACTGGTGATAAAAAACACCGGCTTCTGCAAGGACAGGACGGGCAAGGATTATTCCCGCGCCCGCGGCCTTGCCATCAACATACCGGGCCGGCCCGGCACGCTCCTTGAAGCCGCCAACAAGTACAGCGACCTGGACTTCGCCCGGCAAACCGGCTGGGGCGGCTTTGTCAGCGGACTTGCGCCCGCGCCCGCGCGATAACCGCGTCTATATCGGGATACAGCGGGTAGATTTCCTTCACCTTCAGCAAATGCTCCAGCGTTTTTCCCGGCTGGCCGGCGCTGAAATAAATCTCCGCCAGCGGCATATGCGCATAGTAAAATCCCGGCGACATGGCCAGGGCTTTTTCATATTCGGCGACGGCCTCTTTCACCCTGCCCTGCCGCCGGTAAAGCTGCGCCAGATTGTAATGCGTATGGGGATATTCGTCCGAAATTGAAATGGCGCGGTTATAGGCGTCCGCCGCGCCGGGCTGGTCGCCGCGCGCGTCCAGCGCCATGGCCAGATTGTTCCATGTCTTGGCGGACCGCGGCTCCCATTTCAGCACAAAGCGGCAGTAGGTTTCCGGGTCATGCCAGTTCGGGTTGCGCGCATAGGCCGCTGCGGCAAGCGGCACAGCCAGAACAAGCAGCGCCGCCGTCAACCCGGAGGCGGAGCGGGAACGCGCCGCAATAGCGCAAACCAACAGCGCCAGCCCCGCAGACGGGATGTAGAACCAGTGTTCGCAGAAGAGGTAATTTATTTTGGCGGCCAGATTACTCATCGGCATATAGGCTATCAGGAAAAAACCAAGCCCCAGTCCCGGCAGCGCGGCGCCCCTGCGCCAGCGCAGCGCAGCCCAAATCCCGCAGGCCGACAGCAGCAGGGCCGAAACCCATACGCCCGGCGCAGACATATCCGTAAACACAGGCCAGCTTCTTTCAGGATGCAGCCCGGAAGGCCAGAAAAACACGCGCACCCCCTCGCCCAGGGCGGCAAGCAGGGTGTAGAACCGGTAAGAGAAATTCTCGGTGAAAATGTTCCCGCGCGAGTAGAAATCCAATGTGCCGCCGAAATTAAGGACCGTCAGCCGCAACGCGACGTAAACTCCGGTTATAATCCACAGCGGCGCATGTATCTTCGCCAAATCCCCCGGCTTTTCTCCGCCCAGCCGGCACCAGGCCAGATGCAGCAGCAGCGCCACCGGCGCCGCCGCCGCCGCGCTCTCTTTTGACAGCAGTCCAAACGCAAGCGCGGCATTCATCAGCAGCAGCCACGGGCCGTAACCGCCCTGAGCCTTGCGCGCGCGCAGCGCGCGCAGCAGGCACACGAAAACCCCCAGCATGAAAAACCCGTGCATCGGGCTTTGCGTGCCGGTGGGCTGGGCCACCTCCTCCACATGAATCGGATGCACCGTCCATACCAGCGCGCCGGCCAGCGCCAGCCAGACATGCCATCCCGGAAATTCCGCGCCGGCGGCGCGGGCCGCCCCTGCCGCGCAACTCCCCCCCTCCGCCGCCCGCTTGATGAGCATGAACAGCATAACCGCCAGCAGCGCGCCCGCCAGCCCGTGCAGCACGGTGTTTGCCAGATGATACGGCCACACGGGCCCGCGCCCGAACAGTTGCGTTATCAGCATATACAGAACGGTCTGAAGCGGCCTGTAGAAGTTGCAGGGCGCGCCGGAGCCGCTCATAAGGCTGCCGCGGAACACGTCGGGCAGGTACTGCCAGCCGTCAAGGTAGCGGTTGCGAAGGATTATGTTCTCGTCGTCGCCGTAAAGCAGCGTATTGCCGAAGGAGCTGGAATAAACCGCCAGCGACACGGCCAGCGGCACTGCCAGCAGCAGCCATTTAAGCCTGCTTTCGCGCGCGGACAGGGCCTGCTGCCGCGTCTCCATTTCCAGTCTGCGCTTCTTGCCCATATCTTATAGATGTACAAAGTTTTGCCCCGGCGCAAAAGCCCGCCGGAGCCCTGTTTTCCGGGATAGGCATAACGGCCCGTGCGCGGCGGCTGGTATATTGCGATAATATAGACTTGAGGTCCCCCCAGTTCCGGCGGACGGCGCCGGCAGGCCGGCGCGGTTGAAAGCTATGCAGACAGACATGGAACGCAGGCACGCAAATTCCAGCCGCGCGGAGGAGGGCGGAATCGCCCAGGTGTGGCGGCTGGCGTATCCGCTGTCGGTTTCCACCGCGTCGTCAACCATAATGCAGGTGGTCAACCGCATTTTCCTCTCCCGCGTAAGCAGCGACGCGCTGGCGGCCTGCGTGCCGGCGGGCATTCTCTCTTTCGCGTTCATGACTTTTTTTATGGGGCTGGCCGGATACACGAATGTGTTTGTGGCCCAGCATTACGGCGGGAAAAGATACGCGCGGATGAGCGTGTCGCTTTGGCAGGGGGCATGGCTTTCACTGTTATCCGGCGCCGCGATAGCGGCCATGCTGCCGCTGGGGCTTTACATAATAAACGCAAGCGGCCATGCGCCTGCGGTTAAGATACTGGAGCGGCAGTATTTCGCCATACTGATGCTGGGCGGCTGGCTGCTGCCGCTTAACTCGGCGCTTTCCTCGTTTTTCACCGGCAGGGGCAGGACGAAAATAACAATGGCGGTGAACCTGGCCGGCAACGGGGCCAACATACTGCTTTCATGGCTGCTGATTTTCTTCCTGGGCATGGGGATACGCGGCGCGGCCTACGCGCTTGTAGCCGGAAACGCGATAATGGCGGCGGCGTATCTTGCGCTTATACTGTCGGCGCGGAACAGGCGCAAATACCGCACGGCAAAGCTGCTGTCCCCCAGGCCGGACGTGCTGATGCAGATGCTGAAATACGGCACGCCCAACGGCATAGGCTTCATGCTGGATGTGGCATCGTTTACGGTGTTCATTTTCCTGGTGGGCAATGCCGGCGCGGCTGCGCTGGCGGCAAACAACATCATATTCTCCATAAACATGATGGCCTTCATGCCGGTGCTGGGAATAGGGATGGCGGCCCAGACCCTTGTGGGCCAGTATATCGGCGGCAAGCGGCCGGATATTGCCGTGCGTTCGGTCAACAGCGCGGTGAAGCTGGCGGTATTATATCTGGGCGGGGTCGCGCTGTGCCTGCTTGCCGCGCCGTCGCTGTTTACCGGGATGTTCGGCGCCGCCGGGGACGCGCAGTTCGCCGCAGTGGAGCGGGCCGCCCTCCCGCTGATACGGCTGCTGGCGGTTTTCATAATTTTTGACGGGATAGGCATAATCTACAGCGACGCCATACGCGGCGCCGGAGACACGCGCTTTCAGATGGCGGCCGCCACCATCTGCGCATGGACTTTGTTTGTGCCCCCCTCCTATTACCTTATAAACAAACTGCACGCCGGCATGGAACTGGTATGGCTGTGGATGATTTTTTATGTGTTCGTGGTGGCGGCGGTGTTTTACTTCCGATTCCGCTCCGGCAAATGGCTGGGAACCGACATTACGGCCTGACTGCGGTTATTCCTGGGATTCCGTTCCGCCGTCCTGCGGCGGCTGGCCCTGTCCGCCCTGATTTTCTCCGCCGGAAGCATCGCCCCCGCCGGCGGGCTGCGCGGAATCGCCCTGCCCGTCTTTGCCGGCCAGTTTCTTTGCGAACTTGTCCCAGTCCGAATCCTTGGCCAGAGCGGTGGCGTCAAACTCGTTCTTGTAATCCTTCTTCGGCAGATAGACGGAAATGCCGGTGGCCTTGCCCCTGTATTTCCCCGTCGGACCGTTGGCTATCACCAGCGACTGCCCCGACAGCGCGCGCCTGATGTTTTTGAGCGCCTGGCGCAGGGGAGCGTCCTTCACGCCGGATTTGGCGCCGGAACCAAGTTTGGCGAAATCGCCCAAATCCTTGAAATCTGTGTTGGTCTGGCCGGATTCATCCTTGAATTCAAACTCCAGCGGGCGCAGTTTTTTCATGGCGGACACATCGCCCTGCCTGCGCCCCTTTTCCGACAAGCTGCGCAGCGACTGCGCCAGCTCGCGCATTTTCTCCGACTTGACGGCGGAAAGGGTGGTGGGCTTTTTGCTGGCCACGCTGTAATAGTCCCGGTATGAGAACACTGCCGACTTGGCCACATCATCGCCCTGCATGAAAGGCGACTTGCGCAGCGCGCCCAGAAATTTTTCGTAGCGGAGATTGAAGCAGTCTCCCTGCGCGGAAACGATATACTCGGTGTTATTGTATATCTGCGCGTTCACGGAGGCGTCGGCCATGTTGCCGGCGTCCAGCGCGAATATGTCTATCTTCTTGCGCAGCGTGCGCGAAATGCGCTGCATGACCTCGCCCATCTCCACCACCGTGTTGTCCCCCCCGCCGCCTATTTCCGCGCCGGAGGATTCGGCATCCTCCGCGTCGCCGTCGCGGGCGCCGGCGGAGCTTTTCTGCAGCGGTTTCAGCGCGGCCCTGTCCCAGAGGACCACCATGTAATGCCGGGCAGGGAAATTTTTCTTCGCATAGACCGCGAATTTGGCTATATTGCGCCAGTCGTCTTTGTCGGAGCGCTCCTTGCTCTGGAGCGTCACCGTGCGCAGATTGTCTTCGGGATTTGCGATGAAAAGCCGCTTGCTGCCGGACCAGATCCTGCCGTTGTCGTTCCAGTCGTTGCGGGAGGCCTCCACGACTATCTTGACGTCCTTGGTGGAGCCGGCCTGCTCCATGCTTTTTATGGCCTGGTCAACCTCGCCCCGGGGGTCGGTTTTGCCGTTGATATAGACCATCACCGTCCATTCGCTTTCCCGGCCGGGCTGCAAATCGTTGTCGGGTTTGGGGTCCTGCGGCATGGGCGGCTCGGCGATGTCCCCGCCCAGGCCCTTAAGCTCGGATAACACGGTTGACGCGGACGCGCAGCGCGGCGCGGCGCACACAAAAGCCGCAAAAGCCAGCGCGAAAAAGACGCTATTTTTCCGCATCATGATATCCTCATACACATATATAGCACGAGGCGGATTTTTTTGCAAGTGCCCGAGGACCTATGTCGAAGGAAAGCAGAAACGCCATGCTGTGCAATTTCTCTATATTATCCACATAGACTGGTGCGTGAAGCTTTGCTGGATAAGCCGCGCAAAGCACTGGCTGATGGCGCTGAACATGGCTGCAAACCAGCAGTTCCCTGACGGCATACGGGGACACGGCGTAAACCTGATGAGCGATAACGGGAGCCAGCCGACCTCGGCGGGATTTATGGAAGCGTGCGCGGCAATGGGCGTGAAGCAGGCGTTCACGGGCTATAACAACCCGAAAGGTAACGCGGACACGGAACGGATGTTCAGGACACTGAAAGAAGAGCTTATCTGGCTGAAAGAATGGCAGAGTCCGCAAGAGCTGGCGAAGGAACCGGAAAGCTGGATAGAAGGATACAACGGCAGTTACCTGCATTCGGCGCTTGGCTACAGGCCGCCGAATGCGGCAGAAGCATCATATTACGCAGGCCAGAAAAAACGCACCTACGGTCCCCCTATTTAATCTATCACTTTTCCTGCATCTGTTTCCAATTGGTATGTGTCCATTTTGTCGCCAGATTGGGCTGCAAACTGCCATCATAATCAATCCAAAACAGCGTGTCGTATATCTGGTTTAGATGATCCGAGCTTATACCGTCAACATTGTCATTGGGATGAAATGACTGCGACGGTTTTATGGCTATGAAAGCGCGAACTATTTTTTCTCCCGCGTATACATTCGGTCCGAGAAAAAATAATCCCAAAAAGATAAATATCTTTCTACTCATTTTCGCCCGCTCGCCAGAACGGTTAATTCCAGATAGTAGTGAGAGGAATCAAAATCGGACAACTCCCGCTCAATTTCAGCGACAGTTTTTTCAGTCAGAATATTTTTCATGGAGGATTTTAAACTGGGCAAATGTTGTTTCCAGTTTTCCATATACGCATTGAAGTCATTGCAGGAGCCGATGGCCCCATGCGTTTTGATGTCAATGTTAATGCCGTCAAGCCCCGCTTTTTCAAACAGCGCGTTGAGACGCAGTCCGACGGAACAGTCTTGTCCGAGCGCGGCCATTTTTCGCATCCATGCCTTGATAAATTTTGTAAAGCGAGGACGGGGCGGGGAAATCCAAATCGCGTCATGCAAACCCTCGTGCGCCAAAACTATCCCGCCCTTTTTCACGACCCGCGCCATCGCTTTTACCGCTTTTTGCGGCTCATCAAGATGCATCAGCAAAAAGCGGCAATAAACCGCATCAAAATAGTTATCGGGATACGGGATTTTGTAACAATCGCCCACATCAAACTTGAGATTTTTGTGACCATATTTCAGCGTGTTTCCCTTGATTTTTTCATCGTCAATATCAATGCCAAAAACTTGGCTGTCCCCTAAGTTTGAGGCTATATGTTCCGCTATTACTCCGGTTCCGCAACCCACGTCTAGAATTTTATATCCATTTTTCAGCAACCGATTGAAAATCCCCGCTCCCCCGTAAAGTGTCTTTGCCTGAGCGCTCAGCCGAGCTTCCTCGGATTTGCTGTTTTTCAATGTATAAGAATGACCCATATGCTCCCTCCTCAAATCATCATTGCATTGCCCCTGTGGTATTTTACATTTTCATCCATAGAATAAAAAACGCTCTGTCGCTTTTTAACGGTTTCCGTTTGCCTCAAGAATGGTTTTTGGTATGCGTCGCCTTGCCGGTGTACACATTCCTTCGCAGTGAAATTGCGCCCTGAAATATGCGGACAGCAGCTTTGCCGTCAGTTCGCTTTTGCCGCCGATGTGCCAGTCGGTATTCTTTTCGGGTATGACGGCGGATTTGTAGTCGTAGATGCTAAATTCCAGCCCGTTGATTTTGCCGACCCATTCAATCTTGCTTTTGCCGCTTGGGAATGCGAACGGGCGGGGTTTGCCGAATACGCGGACCAGCTCGGCGTATGTCGTGCCGTCGGGCATGTAGCCGACGAGGCTTATGCCGGTTTCGGGGCCTTGTCCCATTCTGATTTCCACGTCTACGGATAATCGGATTTTCATAGCGTCTCCGTTAAAACTCCGCGTTTGTGATTTTGCCGGTCTCTGCGTCGCGGACGGTGTAATAGCGTTTGTTGCTCCGATAGCTACCGTCGGTGAATTGCACCTCTATCGTGATGCTCCATTTCGCTTTCGGCAGGGTTTTGCGGACTATCTCCAGCTTCTCAAGCGCAATGGGGATGTAATCCTCGGTCGTTCCGGTCAGCGCGACGTCTTCCACGTACATCTCTGAGCCGTCCTGCTTGAGGCTCAAGTAGCGCGATTTCAACGTTTTGCCGGTCATATTGCCTCCCCGAGCAGTACGATAGATAGAACCTTCTCCGTCGGGTTCATGTGGGCTTGAGGTTCTATCTATGCGAATACCCGGTACCCCCGGGCAGGACGATAGACAGAACCATCCGGGCAGTAGTCCAAGCGGCAAGTCTGTAGAATTTAGCGTCGGTAAAACTCAAAAATACGCGACTTTATTTCGGCTTTACGTTCTACCTATGCGGATGCCCGGTGCCCGGGCAGGACAATAGATAGAACCTTTCATTGGAAATGGCGCATAATGTCCTATATCCATGTCCCAATCCTAAAAGCCGCCGCCTTTGCGATGCCATGTCACAGTAGCGTGTCATAGCATGTCACAGTAACCGCTGGTGGCATTGCCGATAACGCATCTAAGTATTGCCGATATTTTGCCGATAAAGTTTGTCCCTCAGTTTCGGCATGCCGACTTGCCCGCAATCTTATATAATCTTATATAGCTGAAATATAGGATTAACTATGACCCAAAACAAACGTTTTGAACAGAGACTGGAAAATATCCCTGCAGCCGTCTGGAGCAAGCTCTCCCAGATAGACGAGCTGAAGGGCCGTTGGATAGCCGGAGCGCAGCTTAACCCGCAAGTGCTGGGCAGGCTGAAGAGGTCGGTTCTGGTAACATCCACCGGCGCGTCCACCCGCATTGAGGGCGCGAAGCTATCCGATGAGGATGTTGAAAAGCTGGTTCGCGGCCTTTCCATGCAGAAATTCATGGACCGCGATAAGCAGGAAGTAAAAGGCTATTACGAGCTTCTGGAGAATGTTTTTGACTCTTGGCGGCATATAGGCTTCGGTGAGAACGTGATAAAGCATTTCCACAAGGAGCTTTTGAAATATACCGGCAAAGACGAGCTTCACCGTGGCGAATACAAGAAAAAAGAGAACACCGTCAAAATGGTGGATGCCGATGGCAAGCCGATAGCCACGCTATTTGAGACTACGCCAGCCTATCTTACGCCGAAAGAGATGCTGGAACTGACCGAGTGGACTAAAGCCGCGCTGGAAGAGCGCAAATATCCGCCGTTGCTGATTATCGGCAATTTTATCGTGGAGTTTCTGAATATCCACCCGTTTGAGGACGGCAATGGTAGACTGTCCCGTATTCTGACAAATCTGCTTCTGCTCAAAGAGGGATATCTGTATATGCCGTATACATCCCATGAGAAGCTGGTTGAGGACAACAAGGCCGACTATTATCTTGCCCTGCGTAAAAGCCAGAAGACGATAAAGACCAAGCGCGAGGACATCTCCCCGTGGCTGGATTTCTTTTTGACGGCATTCCTGAAACAGTCAATTATGGCTGTTGAGCTTTTGTCGCAGGAGAATATCGAGAAGATTTTATCTGGCAAGCAGCTGGCGATTTGGCAGTACCTGCAAACCGTCAGGGATGCCTCGCCGGGCGAGATGGCAAAAGCTACGAAGGTCGCCAGACCCACGGTCAATCAGGCGTTGGATAAGCTGTTGCGGCTCAAAAGGATTGAGCGCATAGGATTGGGCAGAAGCACCCGCTACCGGAAAATATAGCCGCAAGAATCGCAAACTTTGGCGAGCAGCTTGCCCTTTGCATCATTTTTGCAAGCATTTTGACAACCCGCGCGCGCGAAAATGGCTAATTTCCGCAAGCGATTTCTCCGACGAGAAAAATATAATTGTAGGTTTTTTGCTTAACTTTTGTAGTACTTTTGTAAAGTGCTCCCCGAACAGTACGATAGATAGAACCTTCTCCGTCGCATTCCGGTTCTAGCTATGGAACATGAATGGTAGCCCGGTCAGGACGATAGACAGAACCGTCCATCAATCCGTGGAATTGACAAATTAGTGAAACTTGTCATCGGTAGAACTCAAAAATACGCAACTTTATTTTGGCTTTAAGTTCTGTCTATGCGGATGCCCGGTGCCCGGGCAGGACAATAGATAGAACCTCTGTTCCACTCCCATCAGAAGTACTTTCCACAAAACTGCCAACTAAATAATTCAATAAAGGTGCGATTTGCCTGCCTGAAAGTTCTGTTGATATAAGTGTATAGACGGCAACAATAGCCCAAACCTGTTGCCAGCCCTGTCTCAATAATGCACAATATACACAATGATTGAGGATATTGTGTATGCCAAAAGATAGAGAGGCGGCAGAGAAACTATTCAATACTGCTGAACAGCAGCAGGGCTACTTCACGCAAAAACAGGCGCTCCTAGCTGGTTATAGCCGGAATGCCTCTTATTTCTATGCCAAGACAGGCGAATGGATTCGGGCCAAACGCGGGATATACCGGCTTGCCAAATTCCCGCTGGCAGACCGTCCTGACCTTGTTATGTGGTCGCTGTGGTCTGCAGACAGAAAGGGCATCATTCAGGGCGTCTACTCCCACGAAACCGCGCTTTCGCTATATGACCTTACGGATGTAAACCCGGCCAAGATATACATGACCGTTCCGCCTTCGTTCAGAAAGCATAATAAACTTCCTCCGATTCTTGTGCTTCACCGAGCAAAGCTTCCCCAATCCGACATCAGCAAATTTCAAGGCTATTGGGTTACTACCCCGCTGCGCACGATAAAAGATATGCTGGCGGAGGGTAATATGCATCCGCATGATGTAAAAATAGGACTGAAGCAAGCGGTACAGCAAGGTCTTATTACCCCGCATGATGCAGATACAATCAAATTCCCAAAGTGTAAAGTTGCAGGCAAATTTGACCCGGAAGTTGCAGTGAATTTTGACCCTCCCGAACCCAAAAGTTACCCTGTCTGGGAAAATGCTAATTTCGGACAGGAGGGAGGGGATGATGAGCGTCAAAC
>Ga0265297_10007822_pt1 | contig 14594 bp, 13 predicted proteins | sample Munlanlwell13791_FD_192502 | JGI IMG/M metagenome (GOLD analysis project Ga0265297, IMG submission 192502) | Leachate microbial communities from a municipal landfill in Southern Ontario, Canada - Leachate well 137-91 | ecosystem: Engineered > Solid waste > Landfill > Unclassified | place... | reverse complement strand
TTGATTCCACTAATCTGGAACGCAATCTTTATTTAACCTTACAACTTCTTGAGGCATCTCTTCCTGTAATGGTTTGCTTGAATATGTGCGATGAAGCAAAACACCATGGCGTAAGCATCGGGATAGATACCCTGGAGAAGCTTCTTGGGGTCCCGGTTGTGCCGACATGCGCCATAACCGGCTCAGGCATAAAAATGCTGGTTGAGAAAATAAAAGATGTAAAAAGCAAGCCCAGGGATAAATCAAGCCACCGAGACCGCTGGCAGGCAATCGGCGAGATTATTGAACAGTCGCAACATTTAACGCATAGGCACCACAGTTTACGTGAAATTTTAGAGGATGCTTCAGTAAGGCCGTTCAGCGGCGCGCTCATTGCCATTGGCCTGATGTTTGCTGCTTTTGAAATTGTGCGTTTTATCGGAGAGAATTTAATCAGCAGGATAGCTGATCCTGTATTTTTTAATCTTTATCAGCCACTCTTAATTAAACTAAGCCCGATTTTGGGTGGGGAGAGTTTTCTCCACCATTTATTAATCGGGGATTTAATCAACGGTAAAATTGATTTTAAACAATCCTTAGGGCTATTGACTACTGCTCCTTATATTGAATTTGCGATGGTCTTGCCATATATAATTTCTTTTTATTTAGTCTTGGGATTATTAGAGGATATTGGGATCCTGCCCCGCCTGGCGATGCTTTTAGATAACCTTTTGCATCATATCGGCCTGCATGGTTTTGCGATTATCCCGGTGCTTCTGGGGCTGGGTTGTAATGTTCCGGGGATTTTAGCTACGCGTAACTTAGAATCCAGGCGTGAGCGTTTTATTGCCGCAACACTAATCTCTATTGGCATACCCTGCGTAGCCTTACAGGCTATGATTCTTGGTTTATTAGGTAAATTCTCCGGGTTTTATGTTTCCGGGATATATCTAGTCCTGCTGGTTATTTGGATGGTCTTGGGGGTGATCCTTAACCATACTGTAAAAGGATATAGCCCCGAGCTTCTGGTTGAGATCCCTCCATACCGCCTTCCTTCATTATTAACATTGTGGAAGAAGCTATTCTTGCGCATTAAAGGTTTTTTAATTGAAGCTGCGCCGCTGGTTTTATTAGGTGTTTTAATAATCAATGTGCTTTTGTATTTTAAACTGTTTGATTTATTTACGGGTTTATTTGCTCCGGTAATCAATGGGTTATTCGGGTTGCCCAAAGAGTCGGTGGTTGCTTTAGTTATGGGTTTATTCAGGAAGGATGTGGCGGTAGGCATGCTTATGCCGCTGGGATTAAGTGTTAAACAGCTGTTTATCTCTGCTGTACTTTTAGCCATATCTTTTCCTTGCGCAGCTACCTTTGTCATATTTCTTAAAGAGCTGGGGTTTAAAGATTTATTTAAGGCAACATTGATTATGTGCGCTGTTGCTTTGGTTACTGGTAGCCTGCTTAATTTTGTTATTCATTAATAAAACGAGGCCGCATCTATTCTTTAGAATAAAAATAGATGCGGCCTATTATTATGCCGAAGAAGGGAGTTGAACCCTTACGGAGTTGCCCCCATCGGTTTTTGAGACCGACGTGTATGCCATTCCACCACTTCGGCAGACTTAAGGTAATTATTATTACTTATCGGAAAATTGGTGGAGCTGAGGAGGATTGAACTCCTGACCCCTTGCATGCCATGCAAGTGCTCTCCCAGCTGAGCTACAGCCCCAAGATTAAAATAGTTGGTGCATTAAATATAACATTCGTTAAAACCATTGTCAACTATAACCTTGACGCTCTTTCTGCTTGGGGGTATAATTTAACCACTATGATTTTAGGTGTGCATGTTTCCGGCTCGGGCAAGATTTATCAGGCATTGGATACTGCTAAGGCCTTAGGCTGCGATACCATGCAGATATTCAGCCGCAGCCCGCAAGCCTGGCGTAATGGCGTTCATCTTAAGCCTGAAGATATCGCAGAGTTCAGGCTCAGGCGCAAAAAATGCAAAATCAACCCGGTTTTTATCCATATTTCTTATCTTATAAATCTGGCTTCACCCGATCCTCGTCTATATAACGGCTCTATCCAGGCCTATATAGAAGATATCCAGGAGGCGGATGAGTTAGGGGCGGATTTTATTGTTACACATATGGGAAGCCATAAAGAGACCTCTGAGGATGCGGGGATCAAAAGGCTTATCAATGCGCTAGATAAGATATTAGAGAAAACCAAAGATTCAAAGGTCGGTATATTATTAGAAAATACCTCAGGTTCTGGTTCCTGGCTGGGATACAGATTTTATCATCAGCATAAGATATTAAAAGGTTTAAAAGAAAAAAGCCGCGTAGGTTTATGCCTGGATACCGCGCACGCTTATTTAGCCGGGTATGATTTGGCGACTAAGCAGGGGCTGGATCAGATGCTTAATGAGATCGAGGAGATGGTGGGTTTAAGGTTGATTAAACTCATCCATCTTAATGACGCAGCCGGAGAATTAGGATGTCACCATGACCGGCATGACCACATAGGTAAAGGGCATATCGGTCTTGCCGGGATGAAGAGGATTATTAATCATCCTGAATTAAAGAATATCCCTATGATTTTAGAGACACCTAAAAGTACCGAAGATAGTGATAAGGAAAATCTGGCATTAGTAAGAAAGTTGAGCCGTAAATAAAATGTTTTATGATTTTAAGAAAATAGAGGAGAAATGGCAGAAGATTTGGCTTGATAGCCATGCCTTTCGCGCACAGGCGGATCCTGCGCGCAAGAAATATTATCTTCTGGAGATGTTCCCTTATCCGTCAGGTAAAATACATATGGGGCATGTACGTAATTATACTATCGGAGATGTTGCCAGTCGTTTTAAGCTTTTAGAAGGTTATAACGTAGTGCATCCGATGGGTTTTGACGCCTTTGGCCAGCCGGCGGAAAATGCCGCGATCAAAAATAAGACCAAGCCGGATGTCTGGACACATAAATGCATCAGGGAGATGGAAGTAGAATTGAAAAAGATGGGATTTTCCTATGATTGGGATAGGGAGATTTCTACCTGTGATAGCAGCTATTATAAGTGGAACCAATGGATATTCCTGAAGATGTTTGAACGCGGCTTGGCCTATAAAAAGGCCTCCGGAGTTAATTGGTGTTCCAGCTGTCAGACTACTTTAGCTAATGAAGAGGTTGTTGATGGCGGCTGCTGGAGATGCCATACAAAAGTAGAGCAGAAGGATTTAGAACAGTGGTATTTAAAGATTACCGAGTATAAGGAAAGATTACTGGAAGATTTGGGGCAATTAAAGCTTTGGCCGGAACGGGTTTTGGCCATGCAGAATAACTGGATTGGTAAGAGCAGCGGCGTGGACATATATTTTCGTCTTAAAAACAGCGATAAAATTATACCGGTGTTTACTACCCGGGTAGATACTATTTTTGGGGCAACTTATATTGTCCTGGCCCCGGAACATCCTTTGGTAAAAGAGCTAATTAGGGGTAAGCCGGAAGAAAAAGAAGTTTTAGGTTTTATTGAGAAGGTCTCTAAGGAAAGCAAGCTTGTGCGGACATCTTCTGATGTAAAGAAGGAAGGGGTATTTACCGGCAGTTTTGCGGTAAATCCTGTAAATAACGAAGAGGTGCCGGTTTGGGTTGCAGATTATGTATTGATGGAATATGGTACAGGCGCGATTATGGCTGTGCCCACGCATGACCAGAGGGATTTCCTTTTTGCCAAAGAGCATAAGCTGCCTATGCGTCTGGTGATTACCCCGAAAGACCGTGACATAAAAATAGAAGAATTAACCGAGGCTTATGAGGGAGAGGGAATCCAGGTTAATTCCGGAGAGTTTAACGGTTTGAATAATCTGGAGGCGAAAGAAAAAATCGCTGTCTGGATGGAAGAAAAGGGGATTGGGAAAATACAAACGCATTGGCGCCTGCGTGATTGGTTGATTTCCCGGCAGCGTTATTGGGGGACGCCAATCCCGATGATTTATTGCCCTAAGTGCGGTATTGTCCCTGTGCCCTATCAAGATCTACCGGTAGAATTGCCCAAGGATGCCCCTTTTACCGGAGATGGCGGCAGCCCATTGGGTAAAGTAAAAGAATTTGTTCAAGCGAATTGTCCTAAATGTGCCGGTCCGGCTAAGCGGGAGACAGATACCATGGCTACATTCTTTGACTCTTCGTGGTATTTCTTAAGGTTCTGTTCTCCCGAATGTAATACCGCTGCTTTTGATACACAGGAGGCAAAATATTGGATGCGCGTGGACCAGTATATCGGCGGGATTGAACATGCTATCCTGCATTTGTTATATTCGCGTTTCTTTACCAAATTTTTCCAGGATCTTAAGATGATCGATTTCGGAGAGCCTTTTGAGAAATTACTCACCCAGGGGATGGTGCTTAAAGACGGCGAGGTAATGTCAAAATCCAAGGGGAATATTGTGGATCCGGATTCAATGATCAAGGATTATGGTGCGGATGCATTGCGTCTGTTTATCCTGTTTGCTGCTCCTCCTGAAACAGAGCTGGAATGGGACCAGCGGGGGCTGGAGGGGGCTTTTAAGTTTCTAAACCGTGTCTGGCGGATTCAGGAAAATCTTAAAAGTAAGGCCGATGATTCCTTAGTTAGAATTATGCACAAGACGATAAAAAAGGTCAGCGATGATTTTAATGATTTTAAATTTAATACTGCCATCGCCAGCCTTATGGAGTTGACCAACGCGGTTTATCAGATGGGTGCTGATAGGGAAGTTTTTTCCCGGTTGGTTATTATGCTTAGCCCGATTACCCCGCATTTTAGCGAAGAAATTTGGCAGGAATTAGGGAATACGGAGAGTATTTTTAAGTCCTACTGGCCACAATACGATCCTGAATTATTGGTTGAGGAAAATGTGGAATTAGTGATTCAGGTTAACGGTAAGATCCGCAGCAAGATTCAGGTTCCCCGCAGTATCCCTGAGGATAAGCTTAAAGAATTAGTGCTTGAGGATGAAAAGTTAGCTGCCTGGTTGGAAGGTAGGCCCCCGAAGAAATTCATTGTTGTTCCCCAAAGGCTCGTGAATATCGTTATATAAATCTTAATAATTATTCTCCCAGTACATCTTTAATATCAAAAAGCAGGCGTTTGTAGTCTATTGGTTTTTCGACATAGACGGTGATCCCGCTTTTGGCGGCGATATGTTTATCAACTTCTTCGTGTTTTAAGGATGTGGCAATAATAGGGGTATTAATAAAATCAGGCAGTGATTTAATATCTTGAGCCACCTTAAATCCGCTTTCATCAGGCAGGACCAAGTCCAGCAGTACGCAATCTGGCTTTTCTTCTTTTAGCTTATTGATCCCTTCTTTAGCGCTGAAGGCAACCACAACTATATAACCGGCCTTAAGCAGCTCTTCCTTGCTTTTCTTGACGATATTATAATCATCATCAATAATCAGGATCTTCTTGGCCATAAGCAAAGTATACACCATAAAAACCAGGAAAACAACGTTAGATTTTAAGTCTTTTCGCGTCTGTTGCGGTAGAAAGGATTAAAAATGATTAATTTTACCCCAGAAGAAAAGAGGGTTATCCTGTTTCTGTTGATTATTGCATTTTGCGGGATAACTTTAAATAATCTGGCTAAACTAAATTACCGCGTAAAAAAATTATTTTGCCCACAAGTATATTTAGCCAGGATTGATTTGAATAAGATATCTTTGGAAGAGCTGATAAAAATCAGGTGCCTTCCGGTAAAAACCTCCCAGCGTATTATTGCATACCGCCTGCAGCATGGCAATTTTAGCAGTTTAGAGGCATTAAAAGAAATTCGGGGCATAGGTGATCAACGTTACGAAAAGCTTAAAGATATTTTCTTTGTTGAATGAAAAGATTGCCTTTTTCTTTAGCTATATTCTATTGCCTGGGGATTATCCTGGTTAGCTCAATCAAGATCAGTTTTTGGTTTGTTCTTGGTTCCGGGGTAATTACTTTTGCCGCAGCCTGTTTAAGTTTTAGGAATAACCGTATATTTATGGTTTTGGTATTTCTTTTGGCTTTTATCCTTGGAGGGCTTAACCTAAAAAATTCCTATATACGGCATAATTGCCATATTAACAATTTCGTACGCTATAAAGATAATACGATTTATAATTTAAGCGGTTTTATCGATAGCGATCCAGAGATAAGGGGTAAACATACTTTTTTTGTTTTTCGTACGCAGGGAGTCCAGGTTGATAAGCTAATGTGGCGTTGTTGCGGCAAGGTTTTGGTCAGAATGGATTTTCCGCAAGATTTAAATTATGCGGATAACTTAATATTACGGGGCATTCTTCTCCGGCCTTATGGATTTTCTCCCGGAAGCCGTTCATATCGCGATTATTTATCTCGTCAAGGTATTTATTTAGTAATGCCCATAAAAAATAGCTTGCAGATTATCCCGCAGTTGAATAAGGGCGGTTCTAGATTAATTATTTTTTCGCTCTGGTTGCGCAGTAGAATGGAACAGGTAATCAAAAGGTACCTTGCGGATTTACCGGCTGGTATCCTTTCTGCCATGGTTTTAGGCCAAAGAAGGGCAATCCCCTGGTTGGTAAATAACTATATGGTTAAATCCGGTACCGTGCATATTTTGGTAGTCAGTGGATTTAATGTAGGGATAGTTGCCTTTATTGTTAATCTCCTATTAAAAATCATGCGTGTCCGGAGAAAGCTGCGGATTATCCTGACAATAATCTGCCTGCTTATTTATTGTTTGATAACGGGAGCAAGCAATCCGGTTATCCGCGCTACGGTTATGGGGGTAGTTTTTTTATTAGCGCATCTTTTGAAAAGGGACGCTGATATATATAACTGTTTGGCCTGCGCGGCATTGTTCATACTGGGCCTTAATCCCCGCCAGCTTTTTGACGTTGGTTTTCAACTGTCTTTTTCTAGTGTCTTAGCGATCATCTATCTTTATCCAAAGATCAAATCGTTTTTATGCCTGGATAATTGTAAGGCCAAGGCGTTGAAGTTTATTTATGAGGGTTGCCTGGTTTCTCTATGTGCCTGGTTTGGTACAATGTGGATTATTGCTTATAACTTCCGTATTGTTGCGCCAGTTACTGTTTTGGCCAATATTTTGGTTGTGCCTTTGGCTACCTTGATTACCTTATGCGGTTTTAGCCTGGTTTTATGCGGATCATTTTCTACTTTTCTGGGAGGGGTTTTTAGTACAACCACTGCTATGTTGATTACCCTGCTTTTAAATATAAACTCCGCAGTAATTAAGATACCCTTCGCTTATTTCTATTTCTAAATCAAAGCTTAAGGTGTTCATCCTGTCTTGCTAAGTTCGGCAGGACTGCGGTAGATAAAAACCATAATGAGTTTGTTTTCCCTTTGACAAAAGCTTAAGGCTGTGATAATTTATAATATCATGCGGCGTATAATTTTAAGTTTATTATTCATCTTCCTTTTATCTACCCAACCGGCATATTCTTATTGGATTTGGACCCCTAAAAGCGGTAAGTGGGTTAACCCCAAGAACATGCCCAAGGATAATCCTAAGGAGCAGCTTGCTTATGCCAAGTCATTTTTTGACATTAATAAATATGAAGAGGCCAAGCGGGAGTTCCGTAAGCTGCTTAAGACTTATCCTAAGTCTGCCGAGGCCGCGGAAGGCCAGTATTATCTCGGCCTGACAGAGGAGGCCCAGGGTAAATTATATGAAGCATATCAGGCTTATCAGATGGTGATTGATAAGTATCCTTTTAGTGAGCGTATTCAGGAGGTTATTGAGCGTGAGTATAAAATTGCCGAGAGGTTTATGGCTGGAGAAAAACGGAAGGCTTTTGGTATAGACCTGCCAGTGGAAAATCCGGCTATTGAGATCTTTGGCAAGGTAGTAGAAAACTCTACTTACGGCCCGTTAGCTCCCCGGGCACAGTATAAATTAGGCCTGGTTTTAAAGGGCTTAATGCGTTATTATGAGGCTGAAGATGAGTTTAATAAAGTAGTCTCCCGTTACCCTGATAGCGAATGGGCTTCTGCGGCGAAGTTCCAGATTGCCTCTTGCCGCTCAAGCTTGTCCAAGGGGCCGGCCTATGACCAGGGCGCAGCCCAGGAGGCAAAAGAACGTTTTGAAGAGTTTGTTAAGGAACATCCTGATGCCGTGCTTTCTCTTGATGCCGAGAAGAATATTAATAATATCAGGGAGAAGGAGGCAGAAGCAAACTATAATATCGCCAAGTTTTATGAAAAGCAAAAGGCATTTAATTCAGCCAGGATTTATTATAACGATATAATAAATAATTACGCAGATAGCCCCTGGGCCAGCCAGGCTGCGGCTAGGTTGCAGATAATGGAGCGTAAAAATGAAGAATAAGATTTTATTTTTTTTATGTTTAACTAGTGTATTCTCTCTGCTATCTACTGTTCTCTCCGGTTGCGGCTATACCACCCGTTCTATGCTTTATGGGAAATACGATTCGATTTACATAACCCCATTTTTAAATAAAGTGGATGTAACCCAGGAATCCTTTTCTGCCAATAAATACCGTATTTACCGGCCTATGCTTGAGACAGATATTACTAAAAAGGTAATTAATCGGTATCTTTTTGACGGTAATCTTAAGCCGGTAAAAGAGGACCAGGCGGATTTAGTACTTAAGGGGGAATTAGTTGAATATCGCAAAGACCCTCTAAGTTATACCTCGAATACCGAGGATGTTACTGAATATCGCATTAATATCTATGTGAACTTAAGCCTGTGGGATAAAAAAGAGAACAAGCTGGTTTGGGAAGAGAAGAATTTTAACGGTAACTATTCTTATTTTACTAATTTGGATGCTAATAGTTCCAATATTAAGATCTCCGAAGGCACTGCCGTAAACAATGCAATAGAAGATCTTGCCCGTCGAATTGTCGAGCGCACAGTTGAACAATGGTAATATGGTTTATTTACTTATCGGCCAGGATCCCCAGGCCAGAGAAAGCCAGCTCAGGAAAATAAAGCAGGAATTCCTTCCAAAAGAACTCCAAGATTTTAATCTAGATACATTATACGCTAAGGAATTAACCTTAAAAATTATGCAGGAGAGATTCCTGGCTATTCCCTTAAAAAGCGCCAAAAGAATTATTGTCATCAAAGATGGTGATTTCCTGGATGAGCCAAGCCGGGATTTTCTTTTGAGCTATGCTAAAAAACCGAATAAACAATTAGTTTTGGTACTGACACTGGAACATTACGATTATAAGGATGGTTTTATTAAAAGTATATCGCCGTTTGCCAGGATTATGCGTTTTAAAGAAACAGTCAATCCGGATACATTTTCTTTAAACCGGCAGATCGAGTTAAGAAAAACAGACTATGCCCTTCGTCTTTTAAGCCAGCTTTTAAGAAATGGAGAGGCCCCTGAACGTATCTTGGGAGGTTTGCGTTATGCCTGGGAAAAACAGGGTATTCAGGGGCAAGAGGCCCGGAGAAAGCTTAAGCTTCTTCTTGGCTGTGATGTAGAGATAAAAACAGGCAAGCTAAAGCCTGCCTTTGCCTTGGAAAAATTAGTTGTTGGTTTATGCGGATTTGTTCAAACGGCACATTAAGCGTGATTTTCTGCGGTTAGCCGTTCCTGAATGGATGATATTCTTTTTCGCCGCCTTATCCAGCTGGGAAAAGACTTTAGTAATGAATGTTTTGGCTTCAGCGGAATCCTTTTTGGCAAGCAGCTCTTGGAATTTCTTTATTGCCTTCTTAAGCTGAAGCTTAACTTTAACATTACGGGTATGTTTTCTTTTGTTTACACGGTTACTTTTTAATGATGTTCTACGCCTTGGCATTTATTCTCCTTACCCAGAAGGGCATGTTAATTAACTTTACAAGTTTATATTAATAGCATAATTAATTGCTCATGTCAACAAACAAATATTCATTAGGCAGCCAGAATCAGGCAGTTGCGCGTTCGGCAACTGTTATTGGCCTGGCTACTCTTGCCTCGCGCATCCTGGGTTTTATAAGGGACGTAGTTATAGCCAGGTTATTCGGGGTTTACCTTTATGCACAGGCATTCGTCATTGCCTTTCGTATTCCTAACCTGTTCCGGGATTTTGTAGGCGAGGGGGCCTCTAACGCAGCGATTGTCCCGGTTTTAAGTGAATATAACCTTAAACGCTCAAAGGAGGAATTTTGGGAGCTGGTTAATATTCTACTTAACCTATTATTGGTTATTTTAAGCGCTATAACTATCCTGGGGATTATTTTTTCTCCATTGATCGTGCGCATGATCGCTCCTGGTTTTATTGCCTTCCCGGATAAATTAGAAGCAACTATCCGCCTGAACCGGATTATTTTCCCTTATATACTGCTTATCGGCCTGGCTGTTTATGCCATGGCCATACTAAATTCACTTAAGAACTTTACTGTTTCGGCATTGGCGCCCTGCCTTTTAAATATATCTATAATTATTTGCGCTTTACTTCTTGGGGAAGGTACCAGGGGTTTGGCAACCGGGGTTTTGTTAGGCGGGCTGTTGCAGCTTGCAGTACAGGTGCCTGTTTTATATAAAAAAGGATTCCATCCCAAACTGATTTTCAACTTTAAACATCCCGGAGTGGTGTACATCGGAAAATTAATGTTGCCCCGGCTGGCCAGTTCCAGTATCTATCAGCTAAATAATTTCGTTGATTCTATCTTTGGTTCTTTAATAGCGATTGTCGGAGATGGAGGGGTCGCGGTGCTTTATTTTGCTTACCGGTTTATCCAGTTCCCCATAGGTATTTTCAGTAATGCCTTGGCGCAGGCGATCCTGCCTACTTTTTCTACGCAGGCATTAGAGGATGAACAGGGGGATCTTAAGGCTATGCTTTCCTGGAGCCTGCGTGCTGTTTTTTTTGCATTGCTTCCAATCAGCGCGATTTTTATGGTATTGGCCCATCCTTTAGTGTCTACGCTTTTTGGCGGCGGCAGGTTTGATTCTAATTCAAGCCTCTTGACCAGCAACGCCCTGTTTTTTTACAGCATTGGATTATGCGCCTACGGGGGTACAAAGATATTACAGTCTTGTTTTTTCGCCCTTAAGGATACGCTTACTCCAGCAAAAATAGCGTTTTTGGCTTTGGTGATGAATATTGTATTCAATTCGATTTTGATGTTTCCGCTGAAAATAGGCGGTCTGGCCTTATCCACATCCATTTCAGGGATAATTACCTTTTTGATATTATTTTTTATTCTAAACAAGCGTTTAGGAGGTTTCGGAGGGCGTAAAATATTTTCTTCTTTTCTGCGTATCTTGGCTGCTTCTTTTTGCATGGCAGCTGTCTGTTTTTTGGTAAATTGCGCCTTAAATTTCGGCTGGGCTTTGTTTTGCGGGGCATTATCCTATATTATTTTTTGTTTTCTTTTTGGCGTAGCTGAACTTAGAGAGTTTATGCATTGGCTGGCCCTTAAGAATATTAGGCAATCTATATGGAACAACCACAAAGATTAAAAGAAAAGATTCTCTCTGCCCCGGATTCTCCAGGTGTTTATTTGATGCGCGATAACCGGGGAAAGGTGCTTTATGTTGGCAAGGCCAATTCCTTAAAAAAAAGATTGCCTAATTACCTGGGCAGGGATTTAGACAGCAAAACCCTCGCCTTAATGAGCAGGGTAGTTGATGTTGAGTTTAAGCTTTCTCCTAATGAGTCCATGGCTTTATTGCTTGAGGCCAGCCTTATACATAAGTTTATGCCTAAGTATAACATATCCTTGCGCGATGATAAAAGTTTTCCGTTTGTTAAAATCTCTGGAGAAGAATTTCCGGCTATAAGTATTGCGCGTAAAAAGGATGATTCGTTTGCGCGGTATATCGGGCCCTATACCAATTCCAAGCTTTTAAAAGATGCTTTGAAAATTATCCGGCGCAGCTTTGCGTATCGTTCATGCCGGAGTCTTCCCGGTAAAAGTTGCATATATGGCAGGATTAATCTTTGCCCTGCGCCTTGTATTGGAAAAATCAGCCGCAAAGAATATATCCGGGGTATTGATAATATTATATTGATTTTAGAAGGTAAGGCCGAGTTGTTGATTTATAGATTGAACCAGATAATGCAAAATAAATCCAGGGCCAGGGACTTTGAGGCAGCAGCGAGGGTGCGCGATCAGGTTTCTACTTTAGCTGAGCTGGCCGCAGGCTTAAGCGGGGTTAACCGTAAAGGAGAGCTAGAAGATTTAAAGAACAGGCTAGGCCTAAAGAAGATGCCGGAAAGGATTGAGGGGTTTGATATTTCAAACATTTCCGGTAAGCAGGCCGTAGGCGCAATGGTAAGTTTTTATCGCGGCAATCCGGATAAAAATAATTACCGTCGTTTCCGCATTAAAAGTTTCCGGGGGATCGATGACTATAAGATGCTGGCCGAGGTAGTGCGCCGGCGCTACAGCCGCCTTATTAAAGAAAAGGGTCCTTTGCCGGATTTATTACTTATTGATGGAGGGAAGGGGCATCTTTTAACAGCAGCCAGCCAGCTTAAAGAATTAAACCTGATCCTCCCATTGGTTAGTATAGCTAAAAAAGAGGAACGTATTTATAGCAACCAGGAAGCGTATCCGCTAAGCTTTTCTAAGGATACCCCTGCTTTAAATTTAATCCGCCGGGTGCGTGATGAGGCGCATAGGTTTGCTGTGGGTTATCATCTGCTGTTGCGCCGGAAAGAATTGATCGGAAGATGACATTGTTCGCGGCCAAGGTTTATAGGGCAGTTTTAAGCATTCCTTTGGGCCAGGTGCGCAGCTATAAATGGGTGGCGCAAAAAGCAGGCTCTAGGCGTGCGTACAGGGCAGTGGGGCAGGTTTTAAAACGCAATCCTTACCCCCTGATTATTCCCTGCCATCGTGTAATTAAAAGTGATAAGAAGATAGGCGGATATGTATTTGGTATAAAACAAAAGAAATTTTTGTTGGCGTTAGAGAAAGAGATGGCGAAATGTTTAGCTGGTTAAAGAAAGATTATCCTATCCAAAAAGCCAGGAGTTTTTTGTTTTATTTAAGCCTGTTTATATTCTTCGGCGGCCTGCCCTTTATCCTGTCATTTGCCTTAGGTTACAAATTCAACGCGCAGACCTTGAAATTTGTCAAGACAGGCTTAATTTATATAAAAACTCAGCCTGAAGGGGCAAGGATATATCTTGATGGAAAGCTCATTCCTGATAAGAGCCCGGCAAGCATACAGGAGCTCTTGCCTGGTGTTTATAAGATTACTTTATTATTGCCGAAATATTATCCCTGGAAATCCGAGGTAGACGTAGAGGCTGGTAAGGTTAGTCGTATTGACAAAGTTATCCTTTTTCCCTTAAGGCCTGACCTGCAGCAGTTAAATCAGGAAGGGTTCTCTTCTTTTCGCGTAGATATCGAAAAAGGGGCGATTTGTTATTTAGATCAGGAGAATAAGATTGTATATAGGTCTAACCTGGATGGGAGTAATTTTGAGGATATCGCAAGTTTACCTGAGAAATTTGGCCAGATCAACGGTTGGGATGTTTCTGCGGATAGGAGTAAACTGTTTGTCTTTAACGCGCATCAAATAAGCGTTATTCTTCTTGATAGCCGGGATGATTATACATATTCAGATTCTTTCGTGTATCTTGATTATCCTCAGGAGAAAATAATCAAAATATTCTGGCATTCGGATAATTACCATTTGATTGTATTGACTAATAGGCATGTTGCTGTAGTTGAATCCAGGCCTCAGGCTAAACCGGTCAACCTAGTAGAATTGAGCAAAGAGCCCACGGAGGCCTCTTACGATAATAGACGCCAGGTACTTTATTTTAGCGATAGCCAGAGAAGCCCTGATGGTTTCTCCTATAATAACCTGTATAAGCTGGAGTTGAGCCCGGAGTTTTTTTTATTGGAAAGATTGATGAAGAAGAAAATAAATGAATAAGGCCAGAGTTTTAAAGCGGGTTTTTGAAATTATTCCTGGGAGTCTGTCTTGGGGGATAATCATTTTACTTATCATATTGTCGGTTAAATACCCAATAGCCAGCGCCATTGTCATTATTACTTTTGATTTTTATTGGATAATCCGTACAATTTACTTGACCACGCTTTTGATTATGGCACATCGCCAAATTTCTTGTCAAAAGGGCGAGGATTGGCTGGGGCGTTGTTTAAGCCTGGGGCAACAGAAAAATTGGTTGGATTTATATCAATTAGTTATATTCCCGATCTACAATGAGGGGCTGGAGGTTTTGCGGCCGTCTTTGACAGCCTTGAGTATGAGTCATTATCCCAAAGAGAAGTTTATAGTAGTTATGGCTTTTGAAGAAAGAGGTTCCCGCGCGCACGATAATGCCTTAGCTTTAGAGAAGGAATTTGGGAGTAAATTCGGTGCGTATTTGTCTACCTTTCATCCTGACAACCTGCCTGGCGAGAGCCGTACTAAAGGTGCAAATGCTACTTGGGCAGCTAAGGCCGCTAAAAAGTTTATCGATGCCCGCGGGATCGGTTGCGAGCATGTTATAGTTTCTTGTTTCGATGCGGATACCTGTGTTGAGCCGGAATATTTTGGTTGTTTGAGTTATCATTTCTTAACTTCGGATAAGCCCCATCAGGCAAGTTACCAACCGATGCCGGTGTATAATAACAATATCTGGCAGGCCCCGTCTTTCGCCAGGTTGG
>Ga0265297_10007821_pt1 | contig 14601 bp, 15 predicted proteins | sample Munlanlwell13791_FD_192502 | JGI IMG/M metagenome (GOLD analysis project Ga0265297, IMG submission 192502) | Leachate microbial communities from a municipal landfill in Southern Ontario, Canada - Leachate well 137-91 | ecosystem: Engineered > Solid waste > Landfill > Unclassified | place... | reverse complement strand
TAAAAGAGCCCGGTGGCACCTTCTTCTGCGCTGTTTATGATAATAGGCTGGGTCCTCAGAAGACCGTGGCCGGCAATCTCTTTACCTGTGTCAATATAAAGGATGTTCAGAGGCACGGAATATTTTATGAAAACTGCGGTTATAGCGGCCATGGATGATGGCGGGGTAACTTTTACATGTTCATTATCAAGCGATCCGTTTTAATTGCTGCAGCAATACTGATCTTTTCCGGGGTGGGTTTGGTCTTTTGCGCCGACGATCAGGCGAATCTGTCGGAGGGATCGCTGTATTCTTACAATAAGAATGATATCCCGGAAATTTTTTTCTTTCCCAAAGAAAAAGCCAGATGGGACGGTTCTAAGGTTACGCTAAGGGAGTGGTACATGCTTACTGATCTTCAAAAAGAGAAGTTCATAAGCGAGTATGTGCACGAGATGGCCAAACAGTATTCAGGGCCTGTCAATATAGTCTTTGGAGATTACGTAAACGCCTTAAATCTATTTTCATACTACTCGAACGATAATTTGAGCGGTGAACCTTCTACGCATATCATAGATGAGCTTCTTCGCCAACAAGGAAAAGCGGCCTCTTCAGCGCAAGGGGCGAAGGATGACATGCGCAAGGATGCCGATAAAATTCAGGAAGGCAGAATATGATCAAGAATATTTTTATTTGTATGGCCGCTGCGCTGTTTCTATGTGCCGGCGCGGCATCATATATCTTTGCTGAGGAATATACCGACCCCTCGAAAGCGATCGAGATTACGCGAGATAGTAACGTCAGGATAGTCCTGGAGTCGAACAGGACGACCGGGTTCGAATGGCAGTTGAAGGCCTCTCCGGCTGCGGACGTTTTGGAATTTATAGGATCGGAATATATAGCAGGTGATTCAGAGGTGCTGGGCAGCGAGGGTAAGGAGATATGGAGATTCCGGGCAGTCGGAATAGGAAAGACCTCTGTATCGCTGGAGTATGCTCGTCCGTGGGAGAAGGATATACCGCCGGCCAAGACAAGAGAATTTTCCGTTATTGTGAAAGAAGATACGACCGTCTCAGTTGCTAAAGATGAATCTTAAAGACTCCTCTTTTACCGTTTTCGATTTTGAAACGACCGGATTATATCCGTACGCAGGTGACAGGATATGCGAAATGGGGGCGGTCAGGATCGAGCCGGGGTTAAGAAAGATAAGTAAATTCCATTCCTTGATCAATCCGCATAGACCCATATCACCCGCCGCTTTTGCCGTTAACGGTATAACCGTCGACATGCTTGAGGGGCAGCCGGTGATAGAGGATATCCTGCCGTCTTTTATGAAATTCATAGGTAAGAGCGTGCTGGTCGCATATAATGCCGGTTTCGATCTCGGGTTTCTGGAGTGCGCGTTGGGCAGCAATAAAGATGCGCTGAAAGGATATTATGTTATAGATGCCCTAAGGCTCGCGCGCTTGCTATTTCCCGGACTCCGCAGCTATAGCCTGGGATCGGTTGCGCAGGTTCTTGAGATCAGATCCGAAGGAGAGCATAGGGCAATGGCCGATGCCGTTACCACACAAAAACTTTTTCTAAAAGAATTGGAATTGCTTGCCATGAGAGGGGTCGAGGATGTCGAGGATATAACCTACGGCCGATCTAAAAAGACGAGGATAGTGGCAAAGGCCGAAGATTATAAGGTAGGACTTATTGAACAGGCCATACGCCAAGAGAAGAAGCTGAACATTGTTTATCGTTCCACATGGGGAGGCAAGGTCACCGCAAGGACCATAACGCCTAAACATATTCATAAGGGGTATGACCGCATGTATGTAGTAGCGCATTGCCATTTAAAAGACGCGGAGAGGAATTTCCGCCTTGACTGTATAATGGACGCTAAGCCGTATGATTAAGCCCGGTAATGGTTAAGGTGACGAAGCCCGTATCGGTTAGGGCTAGGGCAACGTCAATAAAATGCTAAACTCTAAATAGTATCAAGCGTTTTGAATATTATAATTTTAATGTTATTTGGCCTGCCGGCAGGCAGGGATTTAGATATTAGGATTTGAAATAATACGCAACCATTGCCAAATGACGAAACGGGCATCGTTGCCATGGCCTTGACCAGAATTAACAATGATTACCACAAAAGAGGAGGTGCCGTATGATAACTAGTGCCAGTTTAGGGAAGGAATTAGTTGTAACGGTTCCAAATAAAATAGGTGTATTGGCCGGAATATCTAAAATATTGGCCGATCACGGTGTTAACATAAAAGGTGTGGCCGGTTACGGTATCGGCCCAGAAGCTAAGATAATGGTGCTGTCGGACGATACGCTTCGGGCCAAAGAGGCCATTGAAAAAGGCGGGTATAAAAATATCAAAGAGAATGAGATCATTCTTGTCGATCTTGAAGATGCCCCCGGAGCCCTTAAGAGCCTGACATCTAAATTGCTATCCGATAAAATAGATATTAAGTATATATATGGAACTGCCTGTGAGGGCGGCTGCCCTGCCAGGATAATAATATCCACCAGCGATAACGAAAAAGCCCTGGTCTCTTTTAAGGCGAGATAGATATAGGGTTGGGGTGTTGCGTATTTTTGAGAATGACAAGGACGGATATGTGCGCTGTTGATGCCAAGACCACTTTCATCGTCCATGTCGATATGGACGCTTTCTTTGCCGCGGTGGAACAGCGGGATAACCCGCTTTTACGCGGTAGGCCGGTGGTCGTAGGGGCCGATCCCAAGCTCGGCAGGGGGCGCGGGGTTGTGTCGACCGCCTCATATGAAGCCCGCAAGTTCGGCATTCACTCTGCGATGCCGATATCGGCGGCTTTTAAAAAATGTCCCGACGCCGCATTCCTGCCGGTCGATATGGATAAATATGCGAGAATATCCGCCCAGATCCATGATATATTCTACTCGTTTACCCCCGATATAGAGCCTGTGAGCATTGACGAAGCCTTTCTCGACATCACCTCATCCCACCATCTCTTCGGATCGCCTATAAAGACATGTATGATGCTGAAGGATAAGATCAGGACCGTCACCGGCCTGACCGCATCCGTCGGTATGGCGCCGATAAAGATGGCTGCCAAGATCGCCTCGGAGATCGGAAAACCCGATGGGCTTGTGGAGGTGACCCCCGACGGGTTATTAGAATTTTTATGGCCTCTTGGTGTCGATAAGATATGGGGGCTTGGAGATAGGGCGGAGGAACTGATGGCCGGCATAGGTGTAAAGACGATAGGGGACCTCGCCAGAACGGATGTCCGGAAACTTATGAGGATATTCGGCAGCAACGGTTTTCTTTATTGGAGACTGGCCAATGGTTACGATGAAAGGGCGGTCGAGCCTGTATCGGAAATGAAATCCATAAGCAATGAGATGACGTTCGAGCAAGATACTCACGATAGGGTCGATATCGAAAAAGCCCTGATGCAGCTATCCGAACGGGTCTCGGCAAGGCTGATGGGTGAGAAAACGAAATGCAGGACCATTACGCTGAAGATAAGGCTGGAAGATTTTCGTACCTTTACGCGGTCCATCACGATAGGAAGACCGACATATTTCGCAGAGGTGCTTTACAAATACGCGAAATCCCTATATAATAATTTTGATAGACACGGCAAGAGGGTGCGTCTGGTAGGCGTGAGGGCGACCGGATTCTCGCCATTCGGCGTAAGGGAGGATCTCTTCGATGAGCCGGGTGACAGCAAGCGTGAGCTTGTGCATTCCGCCGTCGAGAAGATCAGGAGCAAATTCGGCGCCGATGCTATATATCGAGCAACGGCCGGAAGCTGATCGAGCGGTGTTGTCGTGAGCGTGAAAAATAGGAGGCTTGATGAAAGTTAAATCAGGTAATTCCGAATTCTCCAGGATAAATAAGATCTATAAAGACATGACGAAGAACGGCATCCGGCTGTCTTTTGTAGCCAATAGAGAATATTCCCTGGCGAAGGATAAGTATACTGCTACCCTGCATGATGACTATGAAGCGCTTGCGATAACGATAAGGGACAGGCTGACGGAGCGCTGGATAAAGACCCAGCAGAGATATCATAACGAGAACCGCAAACGGGTCTATTATCTATCCATGGAATTTCTGATAGGCCGGCTCTTGGGCACGAATATAATCAATTTAGGTATATGGGACCAAGTAAAATCCGCAATGGATGAGATGGGGCTTGATACGGAAGATCTGCGTAATAGCGAGGTCGACGCCGGTCTCGGCAATGCCGGTCTCGGCAGGCTCGCCGCGTGTTTTTTGGATTCCATGGCTACCCTGGCCATACCGGCGCACGGTTATGGTATAAGATATGAATATGGGATCTTTAACCAAAAGATCATAAACGGATATCAAGTGGAGTTCCCGGATGAATGGCTGAGGAACGGGAACCAATGGGAGTTCCATAGGCCGGAATACACGGTCAAAGTCAAATTTTACGGCCGCATACATATGACCCATGATGAACACGGAAATCTTCAGATCTATTGGGTGGATACGGAAGATGTCATGGCGTTGCCTTACGATATACCGGTGCCCGGTTATAAGAATGATGTGGTCAATACCCTTCGTTTATGGTCTGCCAGAAGCACCGAAGAATTCGACCTCAGTTATTTTAACGACGGTGATTACGAGCGCGCGGTCTATAACAAGGTATTGACGGAAAATATTTCGAAGGTACTCTATCCCAATGACAATATGAGCCAGGGTAGGGAACTGCGGCTGAAACAGGAGTATTTTTTTACGGCGGCATCTCTAGCCGACATCATGAGACGCTACAAAGTAGAAAATGATGATTTGAGGGGTATCCCGGAAAAAGTTGCCATACAACTGAACGACACTCATCCAGCCATAGCGATAGCGGAACTGATGCGGATACTGGTAGACGACTGCAAGATGGGTTGGGATATGGCATGGGATGTCACTACGCGGACATTCGCTTATACCAATCACACGATCATGCCTGAAGCGCTTGAATCCTGGCCTGTGACGCTCTTTGAAAAATTATTGCCGCGCCATCTGCAGATCATTTACGAGATAAATTTCAGGTTTCTTCAGGAAGTGGCCATTAAGTTCCCGGGGGACAATGACCGTCTTAGGCGGATGTCAATAATAGAAGAGTCTAATCCAAAAAAGATCCGGATGGCGCATCTTGCCGTTATAGGCAGCCATTCCATAAACGGAGTTTCTGAACTGCACTCATCTCTTTTGAAGACGCGTTTGTTCAAGGATTTTTACGAATTATTTCCGGAGAAGTTTAATAATAAGACCAATGGCATAACTCAAAGGCGCTGGCTCCAAAAAGCTAATATGGGCCTTTCCGAATTGATAAGCGAGGCCCTGGGCAGCGACGGTTGGGTGAAGGATCTGTACAAGCTGGAAAAATTACTGCCTTATACCGATGATGCGTCTTTCAGGGAGAAGTGGCAAAAGGTCAAATTTGAAAATAAGAAGTCTCTCGCTTCCTATATACAGGAAAAGACCGGTATCCTGGTCGAGCCGCATTCCATGTTCGATATACAGGTGAAGCGCATACATGAATATAAGCGCCAGCTATTATTTGCGTTTTATATGATATCGCAATATCTTAAATTAAAGAAAAGCCCAAATAGCCAAATCTTGCCGCGGGCCTTCATATTCAGCGGAAAGGCGGCGCCCGGCTATTTCATGGCGAAGCTTATAATAAAGTTCGTGAACAGCGTCGCCGAGGTTATCAATAAGGATAAGGCGGTGGGCGACAAGCTCAAGGTGGTCTTTCTGGAAGATTACCGCGTCTCCTTGGCAGAGAGGATTTTTCCGGCCAGCGAGTTATCGGAGCAGATATCTACCGCCGGCACGGAGGCCTCGGGAACCGGCTGCATGAAGTTCATGGTAAACGGTGCGCTCACCATCGGCACTTTGGACGGCGCGAACATAGAGATAGCCAAGGCTGTCGGTAAAGACAATATATTCACATTTGGACTCGAGGCGGAAGATGTTGAAGAGCTGAAGGCGGGCGGGTATAATCCGCGTTATTACGTAGAGCGCTCTCCGGTCTTGAGCGAAATATTCAAGCTGATACAGACCAACTTCTTCTCTCCGGTCGAATTCGGGCTTTTTGATCCGATACTGAACAGCCTCATCTATTCGGATAATTTTCTTGTATGCGCGGATTTTGAAGATTACTGCGATGTCCAGGAGAAGGTTTCACGCATATATCAAAATAAAACCGACTGGACTAAGAAATCGATAATCAATGTGGCTAAATCCGGTAAATTTTCCAGCGACAGAACGATAGAGGAATACGCCAAGGATATTTGGGGCGTGCCTATAAACCGGCTTTAAGGCCAGACTCTTACCTTGCGCATTTAATCATGGAGTGCGCCATATCTTTGAGTTTGTCGAAATCCGCCATTGCGAACTGCGTAGTATCTATCGGAGGAAGTACCTTCAGCTTTGCAGGTATGTTGGGCTCGAATAACCAGCTGCCTTTCGGCATTGCATTTCCAGTGCCAGATATTGCGATGGGAAGCACCGGGACACGTTCTTTTATAGCCAGTTTGAAGGCGCCGTTCTGAAATTCTTTCATCGTATTGGTTTCGCTTCTGGTGCCTTCGGGAAAAAATAATACCGACATTCCTTCTCTGAGCAATATGGCGGCTTCTCTGTATACCTGTTTAATGCTTCCAAAATTTCCCCTGTAAAGTTTTATATGTTTACCCAATGTCATACACCATCCGAGGAAGGGTATCCTAAAAAGACTTTCTTTCGCTACCCACTTGTACTGCATCTTCATTTTGTAGAGCACGATTATATCGGCAAGGCTTTGATGATTGGCGACTATTACATAGGTCTTCGTTCTGTCTATGTTTTCAAGCCCGGATACGCTCACGCTCCAGTAAGGATTTAATTTGAACATAGCGTCTGCCCACCAAAAACACTGGGCATGCGCCATTTTTCTTTGCTTGTCAGAAAAGAATAAGACCACAGAAAAGAATAGCATGGCGAAGAATAGCACGATTATCAGGATCGTGCTGACGGTCCATATCATGATCGATATTAGTATGCGTTTCATGCCACAACAATAATAATTTAATGTCTGGATATTGTCAATAGCATTTGCTGTTTTGAGTTAAAAATAGATTTTAAAATAGTTGATTTTGCGATATAATCAATAAAATGGCATAGCGAAGGTGTAATCATCAGGAGTTAAAATGTTAAAGACAAAGTCGATCGATAGGTTAGAAAGTAGGATGGCGGATCTGAGCGAAGATTCTCTTCGGTATAAGATATTGGAGAGCGCTAAGAATTTTAAGACATCCTGGGTGGAATTGGGTCAAGCCCTTTATTCAGTATGGAAAGACCGCATCTATAAGGATTGGGGCTATAGCACATTTGAGGCTTATACGGCCAAAGAGATCGGCATCAAGAAGATGACGGCCATGAAGCTCTTGAAGTCGTACTATTTTCTTGAAAAGGAAGAGCCTGTATATCTGCAGAAAGACTACTCCCAGCCGCGGGAAGTCGGGCAGCTGCCCGGCTATGAAGCCGTGAACCTGCTGAGGTTGGCGAAGAATAATAAGAACCTGGACAAGGATGATTACGCGCGTATCAGAGAGTCAGCCCTTGAGCTTGGCAAGGATCCTGTAGAGATAAAAAAGGATCTCACCGGGATCATCAGGCAGAGGGAAGAGCTGGAGCCGGAAGAGGCTAGAAGCAGAAAACGCGTTCAGGCCATACGGCGCCTTATAGGGTCCTTAAAGGCCTTGAGGACCGAAGTGGAAGTTTCTAAGCTTTTGCCCGCGTTGATATCAAAAGAAATATCGGCTCTGATAAACAAGGTTGAGGCAGAGATAAGTTAAGGGCCGCATTGCTTGGCGGCCCTTCTCTTCGTTGTTAAGTTTGTGAGGGATAGATGCTCGACTTGAACAATGCCAGAAACAGCATACTCCAGGCTAATGATATTGCCATCGCCGGCCATATAAATCCCGACGGTGATTCCATAGGATCGCTATTATCGCTGGGTTTAAGTCTTGAGAAGCTTGGAAAACGCGTCTACATGATAAGCCCGGACGGTGTACCGCAAAGGTACAAGAGACTGCCCGGAGCAGCCAAGGTGGTGCGCTCCATATCCAAGCCGGTGGATCTTGCCATTGCCGTAGACTGCGGTAGCAAAGATATCTTAGGGAGCGCATACCGCTCTTTTGAATCGGCCAAGAGCATATTGGAGATCGATCATCACGAATTTCGCAAGCCTTTCGGCGATGTGAAATTGATCGATAAAAAAGCGGCGGCTGTGGGCGAGCTTGTCTATATTCTGTTGAAATCATTGAGGGCCGGGATCACCAGAAGAGTTGCCCAGAATTTGATGACCTCCATAATAGTTGAGACCAATTCCTTCAGACTGCCCAGCGTCAGGCCGTTCACTTTCGAAGTCTGTTCAGACCTGGTAAAGGTAGGCGTCAATTTTTATGATCTGGTGGAGATGGTCTTCTGGTCTAGAAGGAAGGAGTCGGCGATCCTTTCAGGCCTGTGTCTTGCCAGATGCAAGTTTGCCAAGGCAGGCAGGCTCGTATGGTCTTCTATACACCAGAGAGATTTTGATAGGCTGAAGGGAAAGGACGAGGACGTCGATCCGGTGCCGGATGAGATGCGTTCGATCAAGAATGTTAAAGTGGCGGTCTTATTCCGCGAGAAGAGCAACCATAAGCTGAGGGTCAGCCTCAGGTCCAAGGGCCGCATAAATGTTGCCAAGATAGCCGAATATTACGGCGGCGGCGGGCATTTTGACGTTGCCGGATGCGTCATACCTAACAAGATGGAATCGGTGCGGGGATTCTTAAAGCGCGCTGCCGCGCTTTTGGAATAACTATAAAAAAGGGGGATAGCATGAAGAAGATCGGGATCATAGTTGTTTCGATATTTATCGTGTTATTCGTTATGTCCTTAGCCAAAGATATGGTAATAAAGGTGGTTGTGGAAAAGGGCGTTGAGGTAGTGACCGGTTTGAAGCTCAGCATTCGCAGTTTTCATCTGGGTGTATTCAGCGGGACGGTGCATATCAAAGGGCTGGTTTTACATAATCCCGCCGGTTTTAAAGATCCGGTCATGATAGATATGCCGGAGATATATGTATCCTGCGATATGCCGGCGATCATGAGCGGTAAGGCGTATTTCAACACGATACGGTTAAATCTGAAAGAATTTATGGTCGTCAAGAATAAGAACGGTGTGCTCAACCTTGATTCTTTGAATGTTGTAAAATCTCAAAAAGAAGGCGTCAAGCCTCAGGGTAAGGCCGCGAAGGCGATGCCTATGCATATCGGCGAATTGGATCTTAAGATAGGCAAGGCGGTCTATAAAGATTACTCCGGCCGCGGCGCAGAGCCTTCGATCAAGGAGTTCAACGTAAATATCAACGAACAATATAGGGACATAAATGATCCGTATGCGCTTGTGAGCCTGATCGTTGTCAGGGCATTGGCGAATACGACGATAGCAAACCTGGCCAATTTCGATCTGGGCGGCCTCAAGGGAACGATAGGCGATACCCTGGGTTCGGTAACGAAGATCACGTCGCAAGCCGTGGGCAAGGCCCAGCAAACTTTAGCTACCACGACCGGGCAGGCTCAGCAGGTGGCCGCCGGGGCAGGGGAGACGATGAAGAAGACGGCCGAGACGCTGGAGGGCATGCTGGCCTCGCCGTTTGGCGGATCTGAAAACAAGTAATATCAGCAAATACAGTTGCGACTGAAAGGAAGCCGGCCGTTGGTTATTTCCGACTCGAGGGATGTTAAGAAGATTCTTATTATGACTTCCGACAAGAATCTTCGCGAGGTTTTAAAATTTTGTTTTGACGGCTGGGGCTATGAGCCGCTCATATATGACCATGTCATCGACGATATAACGGTCATAAAAAAGATATCGCCGGATGTTGTCGTGGTCGATGTTCACTCCGCTAATCGTGCCGATCTGGAGATCTGCCATCTTTTAAAAAGCGATTTCATAACCGCCTTCATACCCGTCATAACGCTTATCAACAAGCGCCAGCTCCGTTCGCAGCTGCTTAATATCAAGCACGGCGTTGACGATTATTTGATAAAGCCTCCGGATCCGTTGGACCTCAGGGTGCGGCTGGAGATGGCTATAAAGAGGGCCCAGCATAGTTTCTTCGCCACATCTTTGACCGGACTGCCCGGCGGCAGATTCATCGAGGAGACTTTGAAAGAGCGGCTCGAAACTGGAGCGCCTTTCTCTTTTGGATATCTAGACCTGGATAATTTTAAATACTTCAACGATGTGTATGGGTATCTGAAAGGCGACAGGGCCATCATGCATACGGCCTATCTCTTGTACAGCGTGATCAATCGTTTCGGAAATAGCAACGATTTCATAGGACATATAGGCGGAGACGATTTTGTTTTTATAACCACACCCGATAAACATAAGGTGGTCGCCGCGAATTTTATATGTGCCTTCAATAAGATCATGCCTTTCCATTATTCGGACGGCGACCGCCAGCGCGGATATATAATTGCCAGGGACCGCACAAAGAAGGTGCGCAGGATACCTTTGCTGAGCGCTTCGATAGCAATAGTGAACAAGGAAGACGGATCGGCCGTGAAGAATGTTATAGAGATAAATGAGAGATTGGCCGAGATCAAAAGGTACCTTAAGACATTCCGCGGAAGCAAATTCATGGCCGATCGGCGTAATGATAAAACAGAGCTGAATAAAACTCCGCAAATATATATGCGCGAAGACTGTTCTGCCGCGCGGTATAAGCCTCTGGGGCAGGTCCTGGTCGAGGGCAAGTTTATAACACGTGAAAAGCTGGAAGAGGCCTTGGCCGTGCATTGGCGCAGAGGCGTCAGGCTCGGCGAGATCCTGCAGGAGCTGGGCTTGATCAAGCAAAAAGATCTTACCGCGGCGTTGAGGGAGAGCGCAAAATTACAAGGAGCGGGTGTCTATGAGTGAAGAGGTTAAAGGGACCGGCGATATCAAGTGGTATCTTAAGCCTGTTTCCGTGATAATAGCCCTTTTATGCGTTGGCCCATTAGCTCTGCCGCTTGTATGGATCACGCCCGCCTGGAAGAGATGGCAAAAAGCGGTCATCATCCTGGCCACGCTAATATTTACGTTCCTTGGTGTACAGGCCTCCGTCAAGCTATACCAGATACTTAAAGACGAAATGGATCAATTAAAAGCTCTGCTGCAACAGTAGCCGCCTAATATGCCGATAATAATAGATGGTTGGAACTTTATAAGAAATAGATGCTCCGATATCAGCGATGATGCCTGCGATGCGCTGGAGTCGGCCCGCGCCCTTATGCTCTATCTGGCGGATTTTCAAAAGAACCACAATGATCCCATAACCGTGGTATTTGACAGCGCCAGGGAATTTCTTGATGTCGGCCATAAGGGCAGCGCCAAACTGAAGATGGTCCCGGCCAAGGACGCGGACAGTTACATAAAAAGGTTTATCGAGAAAATTCCGGACCGGCAAAGGAGGAACGTGAGGGTGGTCTCTTCGGATAAAGAGATATTCTATTACGCAAAGAGTTTATATGCCGTACCGATAAGGTGTGAGGATTTCTGGGAAAAGTTAAAATCGGATGGCAGATCGCGCGGGGAATTTGAGGAAGATGAGGATCGATCATAAGGGCGGGAGGGGGATAGGCATGTACAGCGTGGAGGTTACCAATAAGGGCGGTTCAATTTTTAATATTAAGTCAAAGGATTGTGAATTTGCCGCAGATACTAATGGTGCCGGGATGACCCCGCCCGATATTTTGCTGGCGGGCCTGGGAAGCTGCATCGGCGTTTATGTACGAAAATATGCCGAAGGCGCTAAATTGGATATAGGCGGATTTACCGTAAATGTGAGCGCCGATCTTGATAAAGAGAAGCCGGTCTGCTTCAGGAATATAAAGGTTGCGGTGGATTTAGGCGGTGCGCTATTAGATGAACGCAGGAAGGTCTCGATGCTGGAATTCATAAAGAACTGTCCGGTCCACAATACCTTGAAGAATAATCCGTCCGTATCGTTCGAGCTGACTTAGGCCTTGACAAAGAGGCCGCATACTGATAAACTAATAAAAATTGAACTTAGAAGGGGTGATCATATAATGCCGAAGGTCAGCGTTGGCGAAAACGAGCCTTTAGAAAAAGCGTTAAGACGTTTTAAGAAGAAGATAGAGATAGAGGGCATCCTTAAGACTCTTAAGGCAAGGAAACATTACGAAAAACCCAGTGAAAGAAAACGGCGCAAGAGAAAGATGGGCGGTAAATTCTGATAAAAAGCCCGTTTTTTATTCGGTCCTATGCAGTATTTTTTTATTTTTTACCGTAGTATCTGTCTGCGCGCCGCAGACCATCGAAGCGCCAGATAAAATAGAGTTATCTGATGAGGCCATTTCCGAGACTATTCTCGGCAATGGCCTTTCTGTTTTAGTTAAGCCTATATCGCGTCCCGAATCTGCTTCGGCCCAGGACCGCTCCGGAATGGTCGCTATCGACATACAGATCATGGCAGGTTCCAGTCTTGAGGAAGGTTACGCGGCTTCGGGCATATCTCATCTGGTTGAGCATATGGTCTTTAAAGGCACCAAGACCCGGAAGGCCGGAGACATAGAGCGCGAGGTCAAGTCATACGGCGGAATAATGAACGGCTCCGTTTCGCAGGATGTGACGCATTTTTATATAATAGTGTCCCCGCAATATTTTGAAAAGGCCGCTGCGTTATTGAAGGATATGCTTCTGAACGCGAATTTCGATAAGAATGAATTCGCAAAAGAAAAAGAGGTCATATTGAAGGAGATAAGGCTGAGAGACGATGAGCCGCAGTCCCGGCTCATGAGCAACCTCAATGATCTGGCCTATATCAGCCATCCCTACAAATATCCCGTCATCGGTTATGAGGAGAGGTTCGACCTGCTCACCAGAGAGGACGCGGTTAATTATTACAATAAGATGTATGTTCCCAATAGAATGGTCATAGCGGTTACCGGAGATGTGGAGAGCGCTTACGCCATAGATGTGGTGAGGAAAGAATTTGAGGATTTTAGACCGGCCTGCTATGATAATATTGCCGCGCGAGCCCCGGAGCCAGTACAGATTTCAACTAGGGAGCGGGATGACGCGATGGATATTAATCTCGCGTATCTGGCGATGGGTTTTCACTCGACCAGCCTTTATGACGGCGATATTTTTGCGATGGATGTGCTGGCGATGATACTGGGCCGCGGCGACAACTGCCGGCTGACAACTTCATTGTTCAAAAAAAATAGGCTGGTCCATTCCGTTACGGCATGGAACTATACCCCGCGCGATCCTGGCCTATTCACCGTGCAGGCCGTACTGGCCCCGGCCAATATCACGAAGGCGGAAGACGGGATACTGGAAGAGGTGATGAAGGTGAGGTCGGATGGTGTGAGCGATTCCGAGCTCGAGATCGCCAAAAGGATGGTGCTGGCCGATTATATATTCAGCCTGCAGACTATAGATGCCCAGGCAAGCGACCTGGCCACTTCTTATATATTTACGGGGAGCCCGGACTTTTCCAGCAAATATGTAAAAGGCATACAGGCCGTTACCGGCGACGACGTAAGGAGGGCTGCGCGCAAGTATCTCGGACAGGAGAACCTGAGCGTCGTTTGCCTGATTCCGAAATCGTTTAAAAAAGAAACTCCGGCAGCGGAAAAGTTGAAGTCCGAACAGGGGATGACGAAGCATCTTCTGTCTAACGGCCTAAGGGTCATCTTGAGGCAGGACGAGAATAGTCCCACGGTATCCGTGACGATAGCCATGCTGGGCGGCTTGATGGACGAGACCGAGAAAAACAACGGCATATCCAACCTTACCGCCAAGATGCTCCTGAAGGGGACGTCCGGCCGGAGAGAGTCCCAGATAGCCGGAGAGATAGAAGGCCGCGGCGGCTCGATTAGCGCGTTCAGCGGTTTTAATGCCTTTGGTTTAAGCCTGCAGTTTTTAAAAGATGACATGGATGCCAACCTTGCTATAACGGCCGACATTCTACTTAATTCCATATTTCCGGAAGACGAGATGGATAAAGAGAGGGACCGTCTCCTTGCCATGCTGAAAGAAGAGGACGATGACATATTCCAATCCGGATTGAATTTACTGAGGCGCGAATTATTTAAAGACAGTCCATACGGAATGAGGATATTGGGCAGTCCGGAAACGCTTGCCTCTATCTCCCGGCCGGATCTGCAGGATTTTTATAAAAAACATGCCGTATCCGGCAATATCGTAATATCGATCTCGGGCGACATAATCCCGGCGTCTCTGATCGAACGCCTCGAGAAGGTTTTTAAGGATCTGCCTAGCGGTAAAGCTACGCTGCATGAGCCAAGCCAATTCGAGATCAATGAGGTGCGCTCCAAGGTTTTTTATATGCAGCGCCGCCAAAGTCTTCTATTAATGGGATTCAATACTGTTGGGATAAAAAATAGAGACAGATATGCCCTTGATGTGCTGGCGTCTGTGATGTCGGGGCAGTCGGGCCGTCTATTTAAAAGCATTAGAGGCGAGGAATCGCTGGCCTATACCTTAGGATGCGCCAATAAGACGGCGCGCGATATGGGATTTTTCGTTTTCTATGTGGCTACGGTGAAGAGCGA
>Ga0265297_10007820_pt1 | contig 14602 bp, 10 predicted proteins | sample Munlanlwell13791_FD_192502 | JGI IMG/M metagenome (GOLD analysis project Ga0265297, IMG submission 192502) | Leachate microbial communities from a municipal landfill in Southern Ontario, Canada - Leachate well 137-91 | ecosystem: Engineered > Solid waste > Landfill > Unclassified | place... | reverse complement strand
TGTCAATTGTGCCGACAAGGGAGACAAGGCTCCTGTGAGCAGAAGCAACAAAACAAATAAAACAAATTTCCCCCCATTTCTCATTTTACACTTTCCCCTTTATCCTTTTTACTTTATCCTTTATCCCTTATCCTTTATCCCTTACTTGCCCTGAGCTTGTCGAAGGGTCCTTTCCTCCCAATATAAATCGTTGCGATACCAAATGTCAACCGGTATTCCTGTATCTGAACGAAGCCTGATTTTGCCATAAAAGTAATGAAATTTTCTCCGTCAGGAAATCCTTCAACCGATTCAGGCAAATAGGTATAGGCCGACCTGTCGCCTGAAACCAACCTGCCAATCCAGGGCATCAGACTGTTTGAGTAAAATTTATAACCCAATTTCACCAATGCATTGCGAGGTTTTGAAAATTCAAGGACACAAAGTGTTCCACCCTGTTTTAGTACCCTGAAAAGTTCGTCCAATCCACCACCAAGGTTCTCAAAATTTCGTACACCAAAAGCAACGGTAGCAGCATCAAAGCTATTGTCCGGAAATTGTATGGATTCCGAGTCACCCGTCATCAGTTCAATTTTGTCCTCCAGTCCCAAAGCCTTGACCTTTTCCACTCCGACTGCAACCATCTCTTTTGAGATATCGATTCCTGTAATCTTCTTCGCTCCCGATTTCAGCGCTGCAATGGCAAAGTCCCCTGTGCCGGTTGCAACATCCAGGAGGGTTTCGGGCGAATTGGAAGCAATCAGCCGGATGGCTTTTCCCCTCCACCATTTATCTATACCGAAAGAGAGAGTATGGTTCAGAAAATCGTATTTGGGAGCAATCCGATCGAACATTGTCTCGATCTGCTCCTTTTTCCCGGCGGTTGAATCCCGGTAGGGTTTTATTTCACTCGTAAAAAACATTGTTAATTTATTGAATATCAGAATATACTCATGGAACTCGCAAAGGCAATTACATCACCTTTTGAGGGTTAATCCCATGCTCGTTTCACTCATCAAGTTCATCTAAAATTTCACTGACCATACCTTTATCAACGAAGCCCATGGATTGGTCATCGATTCTTATCTCGCCTTTCGTTACATGGCCCAAAGTCATGACCGGGATCTTCCTGTCGAAAAGATAATCCACAAACTCGTCCTCCCTCTCCTTGGATACGGAAACAACATAACGTCCCATCGACTCCCCAAACAAGAAGGCATCGGTACGGATCTCCCCATCAGTGGTGATATCGAATCCAAGGTCATTGGGAAGCGCACTGCGCAGCAGGGTGAAAAAGAGCCCTCCAATACCAACGGGAGTTGCGGATATGACAAGATCATTTTTTATCACCTCTTTCATTGCCTCTGTCAGCCGGCCTTCCGTCGAAAGACTGAATTTCATCAACGGCCAATCTTTGACTTCATGATAGAAATCCAGGTATTCAGAGGCATTGATATCGTTGTATGCACGACCAACCATTAACAGGTTGTCCCCCTTTTGTCTGAATTTCGGCAACAGCAATTGTTCGCGTGTCTTTAATTTTCCAAAAAGGCTGATAATGAGCGTAGGTGGGACAAATCCTTCATCTCCCGAATAATCGTAATGCAGCTTCCGCTGTGAAAATTTCAGGTTGAAGCTCTTGGCGGCTGCATCCAGACCAAGTCGTGCGGCCATTACCATCTCCTGTGCTATTGGATTGGCGAATTCTACATGGTTCATGAAACTGCTGATCGAAACAGGAACCGCACCATAGCAGACCAACCTTCTGACTGCCTTTGCAACCAGAATCTGGGCAGCGGCAAAGGGATCAACAGCCAACCGCCGGTGGTCGGCGTAGATGGTCAGGGAATAAAACTCCTTCTCTTCATCGATCTGGAATATTCCCGAATCGTCTGCGTTGTCGTTGCTCATTTGTGACGGATCAAGATCCGGAGCGGCAAACTCATTGAAGATATTGACCGGTGAGAGATGGGGAATGGCAAGCATCGAATAGATGACGCTCTGGATATCTTCCGGTTCCGGAATCTGATCAATGGTAAAAGACTTTGGACTATTTTCGCTCATGGCAGCTATGTTTTTATGGCAAAGATAATTGATTCATTGTAATTGCCATAAGTTGCATCCAAACAACCAGGATGAATGTTTTTAAAATTTTTCCAATAAATAAGATTCATTTTTCCTATTTTAGCTTTCTCAAAATGGATGCATTATGTCAAAAATTGCACTTATTACAGGCGCAACATCAGGAATTGGAGCTGCATTGTCCCATCTGCTTGCCGCCAACGGTTTCGATCTGATACTCACCGGCAGGAGGAACAAACGGCTGGTGGAGTTGGAGCATGATTTGGCCTCCAGGTATAAGGCCAAATGTCTTCTTCTCTGTTTCGACGTCACAAAACAAGGGCAGGTTCAAAGTTCGCTCGAATCCCTGCCTGGAAACTGGAAGGAAATCGATGTGCTGATTAACAATGCCGGATTGGCAGTCGGGTTGGATACGGTAGACAATGGTGAAATTGAAGATTGGGAAAGAATGATAGACACCAATGTCAAGGGGTTGCTTTACGTCACCAGGACCGTAACGCCATGGATGAAACAACGTAAATCAGGTCATATTATCAACATATCTTCAATCGCCGGGAAAGAGGCCTATCCGATGGGAGGTGTATATTGCGGCACAAAGCATGCAGTACAGGCTATCTCCCATGCCATGCGTATCGAGCTTCTGCCCTTTGGCATCAAGGTAGGGGTTATTGCCCCGGGAATGGTTGATACCGAATTTTCCCATGTACGTTTCAAGGGAGATGCTGCACGTGCAAAAAGTGTCTACAATGGACTTACGCCACTTTCACCGGTTGATGTGGCGGAAACCATCCTTTTTCTGATTACAAGGCCTGCCCATGTCAATATTGATGACCTGCTCATCATGCCTACTGCACAGGGATCGGCACGCGATGTGTTCAGAAATCAGTAGTGCGCGTGGCACCGCCAATGAAAAGATTAAATTGCTAATTTTGCGAAAAAATTCAGTAATGAAGTTAGAAGTATCCAACGGTGAGATTGCCGATAAACTTACCATTATCGAGATCAAACTGTCTAAAATAACAGACCCCTCCAAGCTTGCCAACATCAGGAATGAGTACGAGGTGGTAAACCAGGCGATGAGTTCCATTATGGGGAAAGACCATCCACTCTACCGCCGATTGTATGAAATCAACTCTAAATTATGGGTCATTGAAGACCATATCCGTGATCTTGAAAGAGCCAAAGATTTTGGCGATGATTTCATTCAAACCGCACGGTCGGTTTACTTTATCAACGATGACCGATCGGATGTGAAGCGGAGGATCAACGAGATTACCGGTTCCAAGCTTTACGAAGAGAAAAGCTACGAAGAATACAAATAAGAAGTGCCTAAAGTGACTAGAGTGACTAAAATGCCTAAAGTATTTTGGTATCCAGGGTTCTCCCAACTTTAGTCACTTTAGGCACTCTAGTCACTTTAGGCACTTGTAAATGAAGAAAATCCTTGTTTTCCGACTCTCCGCCATGGGCGACGTAGCACTCACGGCTCCCATCATTCGAAATGTGCTGGAATCCGACAGCAATTTACACATTACGCTGGTAACGAGACCGTTTTTCGCCCCATTCTTCTTTGGCATTCCCCGTTTGAAACTCTATTTCCCAAAACTTGATAATAAACACAAGGGTCTGTTTGGACTCTATCGCCTTTACCAGGACCTAAAAAAGCTTGGACCTTTTGATAAGATAGTTGACCTTCATGATGTCCTCCGAACAAAAGTCGTATCTTTTCTATTCAAACTGAACGGCACACCAGTGTTTTCAATCGACAAAGGAAGGAAGGAGAAAAACGAGATAATCAAAACAAAGAAAATCAACGTATTAAAACACTCAATCCAACGTTATGCCGACACTTTTAGCAAAGCCGGCATCGAGTCACAGATTGGAAAAGCGCCCTACATCGATTATTCTACTGAAGCTTTTCAAAGCGCAAGAAGTTATCTTTTGGGGAAAATACCCGAAAAGGGATATCTGAAGATCGGGCTTTCCCCATTTGCCAATACTGCGCCCAAAATTTGGGGGATCAACAATTTCAAAGAATTGATCACCCTGATCAACAAAAATCACAAAGCAGTATTTTTCCTCTTCGGCGGAGGCGAGAAAGAGATCAAATTATTGAAGCAACTCGAGCAGCACGGCGATAATGTCCATCTCGTAGCCGGGAAATTCACCCTGTCGGAGGAGATTGCCATGATCCGCATGTTGGACCTGATGATCGCCATGGACTCATCCAATATGCACCTTGCATCACTTTCCGGAGTGAGGACCATCTCCGTTTGGGGAGGTACTCATCCTGCTTTTGGATTTTCTGCATTGGGTCAGCCTGAGGAGTATCATATTCAACCACCCGATGGCATCCTGAAATGCCGCCCATGCTCTGTTTTCGGAGGAAAACCATGTATCTATCCAACACCAAGCTGCATGGAACTTATCAAAGCAACAGATCTTTACCAAAGACTGGTGATGCTGAACGTTTTGAAGCCGAAAAACGGGGAAAAAGGATAAAGGATAAATAACAAGGATAAAGTAAAAAGGATAAAGGATAAAGTAAGAACGCTGCGATCTTGATGGCAGCGTTCTTACTTTATTGTGCAAAGGTTCATCCCTTCACAAATCCCACTTTATCCTTTTTACTTTATCCTTTATCCTTGCTTTGGCCTCGGAACCAATCTTTAAACTTGCCTTTCCGTCTGCGGTAGTTTTTGTTGCTTCGATCATAACCGGTCAAAAGGGTAATGGCTTTTTCGGCTGGTTCCCCACAAAGGGCAGCATATTCGGAGGCGATCAGTCTTAAATTTTCTTCATTGGTATCCAGCTGCCGAAAATTTTGAATCCCCCTTTCAAACCCGACCTGCATGAATCTCATGCGGTTAAGATCGACAACTGCAAATTGATAACTCCCATCCACTTTCTGTATCAATGTGTTACCGGGGGAGTAATCGAGATGGTAAATCCCGTTTTTGTGAAGCTTCGACCAGGTAAAACGAACCCATTGGGTCAAAATATATTTGCTGTCAGCTACCTGGTGGTTCAGAACGGCCCTAAGGTCGAAATCGGTTTTGTAGTTCAGTGAAACATAGTAACTCTCCCGAAGCATACTCCCTTCCAGGCACTCCACCCAGGCAACCGGCGTCGGTGTTGAGGCCCTGCAAGCCAAAAATCTTTGGGCATTCTGAAATGATCTGGCAGCCTTGGAGCCCCTCAGGTAAACATAAACGTACCGGTTTACCATATTGGGAAGTTTGAATGCTTTTACATTCAATTCATAACCATGTTCCTTAAATACCTTCACCTCATTTCTGTCCTTGAAAATAGTGGTTCCATCATGGTTAAACCGATCCGGAAGGGTTTTAATCCATCCTTCCAGTATCTCGTAACCAGGAGCCAGGTCCCATTGAATTTTACTGTTCCTCATGATGGCTGGTTCATAAATCCCTGTTGTATCAAAACTTCCAACAGCATATTTGAAAACAGTTCGTTGTCCGATTTTTTGTAGCGAATATCCGTAAACACCTGCGCAAGAGACTGCTTACTGTTTTCTGCAACAAATTTTCTATTCTCCGCCAGTTGCTCTTTCACGGAATATAGTCGGGCAATATCATCATCGTTGTAATCCTGATAAGTCTCTTTGTGAACAATCGCCTCCAAAGGCAAACGATCGGTGAGAGCGGGTTCTTCGTCAGGCCAACCCAGGGTCACGGTCGTAACTGGAACTACCCCTTTTGGAAGATGCAGGATGTCAATGATTTTCCCGGCCAGGTAAGTTGTGGTACCAAGATAACAAATGCCAAGACCTTCACTTTCAGCGGCTACGCAAACATTTTGGGCAACCAGCAGGGCATCAATGGCTGCTGTGAAAAAGGATAGAAAATTGTCGTAACCGGGATCGGCATGGCTGCGTTTGCACCACAAATTAAACCGGTTGAAATCGGCGCAAAAGGTTAGTACAACCGGCGCATTTTTCACCATTGGCTGGTTAAAATGGCAGCCCGACAACAACTCCTTCATTTTCGGATCCCGGTTAACTACGATGCTGTAAACCTGCATATTGCCGGTAGTGGAAGCACGACATCCTGCATCAAGGATCTTGCTCAGCAGTTGATCTGAGATATCCAATGTAGTATATTTTCGAATGGTACGGTGTTGTAATATCGTATCCAACATAGATTAGAATTTGGCACAAAGATAAAAGCAATAACCCAAAGATCAACATAAAATTTACCTGTGCCTGAGCGTAGTTGAAGGGGCGAAGGATGGATTCTGGATTATGCATTTTCAATGTATTTTAGGGATTCTGGTTTTGCCGTTACATAAACTCAGGTATGATTCCTGTCCTAAATCCTAGGGGTTTGTCCTAATCAGCAAAAAAAAAATTATATTTGACCCGTTCGCTTGGACTTATGAAAACTAATTATTCGCTCGTTGGTAGAAGTAACAAGGATGATATTAAAGCTTTCAAACAATTTTTTGAAAGCTTCTATCCATCCGTTTGCATTTTTGCACTAAAGTATTTAAAGGACGCTGAACTTGCTGAAGATCTTGCGCAGGAAGCCTTTTTTGAATTCTGGAAACAAAGGGATAAATTCACGGACTTAAAAGCCATGAAAGGGTTCATTTATACCGTAACCCGCAACAAGTGTTTAAACAATATAAAACTCAGAACTATTCACAAAAATATATTGAAGGATGAAATTTCGTCTGATGACTATTTTTATGAAATGGTTTTGGAAGAAGAGACTTACAGTATTCTTCACAAATCAGTCAACAATCTGGCTCCTCAAAGTCGCAAAATTGTTTGGCTTAGCATGGAAGGCAATAAGAATCAGGAGATTGCGGATCAATTGAAAATTTCAGTAAATACTGTTAAGACGCTGAAAAAAAATGCGTACAAAGAATTACGCACGCAATTAAAAGATCATATTTTCGTTCTGTTTTTGATTGGTTATTTTCTGAACTAGTTCGCGCTTCCTGATTAAATTTGCTAAGAAACCTTCGTAGAAAAAATGATACCCCGCCCGACTTTAACGGATCAATTGAAATACCCATGAGAATATGTTCACACCAACCGAAAATGATTATTTGGGTATTCCATTTGGCCATTAAAAAACAAAATATAAACAAATGAAATAGCTGTGGGGAAGGAGATCAAAATATGCATCCCATCTATGACAACATTTGTAAACTGTCATAAAGGGATTGTGCGATGATTAAAATAAAGAATATTAGAAATAACGATATTCTTTATTAACGACTGATTATCAATAGATTGCTTCGTCGTTCCTCCTCGCAATGACGGTATGCTGTTGATTTTGTGAGGGTGGAGAGAAGGAGGCGGATCATCAGTTTTCGGTAATAGCAAAATCGCCGCGCGCCTCCTTCTCTCCACCCTCACCTCCAAAAAAATGATCCGTCATTGCGAACACTGCCTGTCCCGATTTTTCATCGGGAAGGCACGAAGTGGGAAGCAATCTGAAGCATTACTTGAATCAAAAACTGTGCAGATCACACACAAATTTAGTAAATTGCTCCCTGTCATTCTCACATTGTGGCCAAAAAAATTGGGTGGAAACTACCAATGACGGTGGTTGTTGCATTGTGAGGGGTAGAAGGGCAACAGATTGCTTCCCGCTCGTGCCTCGCGGTCGCAATGACGGTCGCTGGGTGTTCAGTTGGATGAGGCGAGGGGTGGGTCAGAAAACACAATTTGTGGTCAATTTTCACCCACCCCTCGCCTCATCCAACGACCCCGTGTTATTATCGTCATTGCGAGGAGGTACGACGAAGCAATCTGTTGATAATCAGCAGATTTGTAAAACCTTATTTCTAGTAGGCAACCTTAGTAGAAAATGATATTACACCAGACTTTAACCTTATTACCTTATTCTCTGGTACTATGTCATAATTATCTCTAAATGATATCTTTGGATAAGGTAATAAGGTTATTGTTCAATCAACTATTTTTTCTACTAAGGTTGAAATGAAAAGATAAGGTTTTCGAACCTGAAGATTTTTCTAAAAGTTCATATAGGTAACGTTCCATCATCATTAAATATAACCCAATTGAATGAGAAAGAACAAAATATCAAATTTAAACAGTCAATAAATTTTTCAAAAAAAAATCAGAAATAAGCTCATTCCCATTCACCCGGTTTCCCATTTCATTTGTTTTACTTATTAAAGAATAGTTTTACTGAATGTTGAAATGGTTTAGCGGTATATCATTCTTCATTACAAATTGTTCTATTAAAATGACAATGAAAAAAATTAATGTAATCATCGAAATTTCTGAATTAATTGCCCGGGATAGGATCGGACAGTTAAGTCAACTTGAAAAAGAGACGCTGGGAAAGTGGATCAGCAGTTCTGAGCGAAATCAGCAGCTATACCAAAGAATCACGGACAATAGTAACCTCTCGGCCCGGAATTCGCTTTATGAAAGTGTTGATACCAAAAGAGCATGGGACAAAGTATCAAAAGGGTTGATTACCTGGCAAAGAAGACGAGTAATACAACTGCTGATTAAATATGCTGCAGCAATCATGATCCCAATTTTTATCGGGGTAACAACTTATTGGTATTTGAATGAGAAAACTCATAAAATGGCCAATCCAATTACAGCAATAGTACCAGGAACCAGCCATGCAGTTTTAGTTTTGGCAAATGGGGAAAATGTGAACCTTTCCAATGATTCTACAAGAAATCTAGTGGAAGATGACGGGTCAATTATCAAAAACACCAATAAAGAATTGAGTTACGCCGAACAACTTTCCAAAGACACAAAGAAAACACTTTTAAATACATTGATTGTACCCCGTGGAGGAGAGTATACCTTGCTCCTTTCGGACGGTACCAGGGTGTCAGTAAATTCAATGAGTAAATTGGTATACCCTGTCAGCTTCACGGGCAATACAAGAGAGTTGACACTTGAGGGCGAAGCATGTTTCGAAGTGGCCAAAGACAAATCAAAACCATTTATAGTATCCATAAAGGGATTGAAGGTTGAGGTTTTGGGGACCACGTTCAATATCAAAGCATATCCAGATGATAATCAATCATTCACCACATTAGTCGAAGGGAAGGTCAAATTGAATTCCGGCATTCAGTCCTCCAATGTAAGTTTTCTCGAACCCGACCAGCAGGCAGTTTATGATCCTTCCACAACAGGGATCGTTATTCAGAAAGTTGATGCGAAACAAGTTGTGCAATGGACAACAGGCAGATACTCTTTCACCAACCAGACCCTTGACGAAATTATGAAAACACTTTCGAGGTGGTATGATTTTAAGTATCGGTTTGAAGATGAATCTTTAAAACAGATAAGGTTTGAAGGGGGATTAGACAAGTATAAAAGTATTGATCCGATACTTGACATTATAAGGGAGACTGGAAAGGCTAAAGTTTCGGTAACAGGTAAAGAAGTATTGTTTTCAAAGATATAAAAAACAGGAGATGCTGCGAACATCTCCTGTAAATGACATTTCTGATAGTACAGAAATATTAATTGTTAACCTAAAATGCAAATGTATGAAAAAAAATGATGGGATACCTTTCCCTTTCCGGGAAAGTATTTCAAAATTCATTCGTGTGATGAAACTGATGAGTTTTCTTTTATTAGCTGGATTTCTGGAGGTCTCGGCTAATGCTTATTCCCAGAAGGCAAATATCAATCTTTCAATGCATGATGTCAGGCTGGATGAGGTGATCAAAGCGATCCAACAACAGACTGAGTTTACCTTCTTTTACAGCCCTGATGACATTGCGGATGTAATTTTTACAAAGATTGAGATGGAAAAGGCAAGCCTGGAAAAGGCACTCGATCAATGCCTTAAGGGTACAAATCTTGATTATGAAATTGTTCACAAAGCGGTTATTCTCAAGAAGGGAAAGGAACCTGGAGTGGAGTCGCTGGATGTACCAGCTCTGCAACAGCCCCAAAAGAAACAACTTAAGGGTAAAGTAACCGATTCAAAAGGTGGCCCCATTCCTGGCACTACTGTTTTGGTAAAAGGCACAACTATCGGAACTATTACTGATGGTGATGGGAATTTCACCCTTGATGTTCCGCTTGATGCCAAAATTCTGGCCATTTCATTTGTTGGAATGAAGACGCAGGAAATTATTATTGGCGGCAAAACCACTATCAATTTGGTAATGCAAGAAGAAACAGTTGATCTTGACGAAGTGGTGGCTGTTGGTTACGGAGTTCAGAAAAAGGTTTCTGTGACAGGTGCAGTAGCTTCAATTCAGACAAAAGAATTGACACAGAGTTCATCAGCCAGTTTAGCAAATGCGCTGGCTGGCAGGCTACCCGGTTTAACCTCCATTCAATCAGGAGGGGGGCGGCCTGGCCGCGATGATGCCACAATGTATCTGCGTGGTGCCTCCACAACAAATGGCAGGAGCCCGCTAATTCTTATTGATGGTGTTCCCCGTGATAACATCCGGACTATTGATGCCAATGAAGTAGCCTCTGTTTCTATTCTAAAAGATGCTTCTGCTACAGCGCTATTCGGTGTACGTGGTGCCAATGGTGTTATCCTGATTACTACTAAGCGTGGTGTTGAAGGTAAACCGGAGTTGACCGTTAATGCCGTGCAAAGTTACGCATCGTTTACCCGTGAGCCCGAGCGCCTTCATTCAGTGGACTATATAAAACTGCGGAATGAAGCCTCTGCTAATGATAATATATCCCCGCTTCCTTTTAGTCAGGCGGCGATGGATAAGTATGCCAATCCCCTTATAGGCCTTGATCCTAACGATCCAGACTATACTCAGAAAGCGATGGTTAGAAATTACATGTATCCTGACCATAACTACTACCGGGAATTGATCTCCCGTTCTGCCCCTTCGACACGTATTAACGTCAATGCAAGTGGTGGTACAGACAAAGTAACCTACTTTATAAATGCGGCTTATCTTCACCAGGGAGGTAACATGAAAGTCGAACCTAAATCTGTATTGGGGTATGATCCGGCTTATAAAATGGACCGTTTTAATTTTAGGGCCAATTTAGACTACAAAGTCACTAAATCACTTAAATCATTTCTGAATATCGGTAGCTACATTGAGCAGGTAAACATGCCCTCGGCGTTCCGGCACGGTAACGATCCCAACTACACGGTAAGAGATCTGTTATACCAGGCGCAAAATCTTATTCCCATTACGCCTGGCCCAACTACAATAGCCGGATTTGGGGTAGCCCCCGGTCAAATTGTTGATCCGGGATATATTAGTCAATCGGTATTTGAGATCATGAATAGGCTTGGTTATCGGAATGAGGTTAGTTCCAACCTTAATTCCTCCTTCGGTTTGGATTGGGATTTAGGAAATACTGTCACTAAGGGGCTTAGCATGAAGGGTATGATCTCTTACGACTCTAGATCCACTACAGCAACACAGGGAAGTAAATTAGAACGTCTTTATCTTGCCGAAGTTGATCCGGTAACTGATCAGTTAAGTTATGTGGTTTTGCGTTCAGATGAAAGCCTCCTTTCATTAAGTAAGGGTGCAAACTCCCGTTATACCATCAACATGCAGGCATCTATCAATTACAAACGCCTGTTTGGTGAGAAGCACGATGTTGGGGGGATGCTTTTGGGTCAACGCGACTATTGGGAGACTACTGCCGGCGAGATACCATTCAACGTATTGGGCGTAGCGGCCCGGGCCACTTATGGTTACGACAACCGTTACCTTGGTGAGGTAAACATGGGATATAATGGCTCTGAGCAGTTTGCTCCCGGTAAACGTTACGGTTTCTTTCCTGCGGTATCTGCGGGTTGGGTAGCAAGCAATGAAGATTTTTTAAAAGAGAATCCTATTATTACCAATCTTAAATTCAGGGCATCCTATGGTAAGGTGGGAAATGACCAAATGGGGAGTGCACGTTTCCTGTATCAGAGTAATATTAGTTTGGGGGCCGGGCCTCTCGGTAGTTTAGGTTTGGGCCGGGGTATCAGCCAGGGGCTTTTGGGTAACCCCAATATCTCCTGGGAAGTGGCCAAAAAGCAGAACTACGGTGTTGATCTGCAATTGTTAAAAAGTTTAGGTATTTCTTTTGACTACTTCCTTGAAAACCGGAGTCAGATCCTGATCTCCCGTGGTACAATTCCTGAATTTCAGGGTGTTCTGCTGAGTAATATTCCAAGGGTAAACATGGGGCTGGTTGACAACCGTGGTTATGAAATTGAGCTTACATACAACAAGCCTTTAGCTAAAGATCTTTCTCTGATGTTGAGAGGTAACTATGGCTATAACCACAATATTGTAAAGTTTCTGGATGAGGTCATTCGTGACGAATCTTATATTTCCAGGTATACAGCGACTGGTTATTCTCTTGGTCAGCCTTTTGGGTACAAGATTGATTATAGTAATGGTAACGGCTACTTTAACTCCAGGCAGGAACTGGATGACTATCTTGCCAAAACTACCTATGGCTTTGGTGCACCACGTGTCGGAGATTTTAAATACCTCGATCTCAATGGCGATGGCGTTATCTCAGACAAAGATCAGGTTGCAATCGGCAACTCCAACATACCAGGTGTGTCTTATGGTCTCACATTGAATTTGCAATATAAGTCGTTTGACTTTACTACGTTTTTCCAGGGTGTAGGTAAATACTCCAGTAATTATGCTAATCAGGGTGTTTATGAATACTCCTTAAAGGGTGAATACTTCGATTACCACAAGAGCGCCTGGACTCCGGAACGTTATGCCAATGGTGAAAAGATCACTTATCCGGCATTGAGTACGCATATTAATACGAACCATACGGCCAATGACTTCTTTATTATGGACCGCTCGTTTATCCGCTTAAAGAATATTGAACTGGTTTATACGCTTCCTAAAGGAGCGCTTAAGGTGTTGGGAGTCCAGAGCTTGCGGGTTTTTGTCAGTGCACAAAACTTATTTACCTGGGATAATTTGAGAATGGGCCATCTTGATCCGGAAAATAATGATCCAGTCGGATATCCGCAGACCAGAATGATAAACTTTGGCACGAGCATTACTTTCTAAATCTTTAAATAAAAGAAATTATGAAAATTAAATATATAGTTTTATCAATAACGTTATTCCTATTGACCTTGGGTTCATGCGAGAAGGCCTTGGATATGGCGCCGGATGGCAAATTGACCATGGATGAGGTTTTTGCCGATAACGATAAGGTTGGCGCATTCCTGAACAGTTGCTACGAGAATATACCCGGAAAAGGAGCAACGTATTACTTTTTGGGCAGAGGGCCTGTTGTTTGGAGTGATGAAGCCTGGGATGCCGATGCTGAGGCAGAACCAAGGATTACATCAGGACTCATATATAATGGGAATGCTTCTGCAAGTTATCACCCTATTACCAATAGGAGTGCTGGTGGCGGAAATGGAAATTATTGGGCAAGGTATTGGGATGCTATCCGTAACACGACCTTATTTATTAGCCGTATTGACGGTGCAACTGTAACGAACCCTATTGATCGTAAGCGCTGGAAAGCTGAAGCGCACCTCCTCAGGGCATATTATTACTCGGAGTTGCTGAAATGGTTCGGGCCTTCGCTGCCAATTGAACGTGTACCATACGATTTTTTAGGTGACTTTTCCACCGTAAAAAAGGAGAGTTATTATGATGTGGTTAAATTCATTATGGAGGATTGCGATGTGGCATTGGCTACGGCCGAATTGCCCTGGAGAATAACTACTGTTGGTGAAATCAACCGTGTAAACAAAGCGCTGGCTGAGGCCATTAAATCGAAAATGATCCTTTTTGCCGCCAGTCCGCTCAACAACAATGGGAAAAACTATTGGCACGAGGCATATCAGGTCAACAAAACTTCTTTGGAAAATCTTAAGGCAAATGGTTATGAGCTCTATAACAAAGTGAATTTGCCGCAAACCTATCTTTCTGATGTGGCTTTCCTTGGGCCTGATAAGAATGTAAAAACTGCACTTTATAATGAGTATTTTACCTGGGAAATAAGTATTGTATTGAATCCGTCGGACAAAGAGACCATATTTCAAAGCAGGGAAAACCAGAGTTGGATTTGGAGGTATGATGGCATAGGTGGCCAGGATAAAGTCAAAACCGGTACTTGTCCTTCGCAGGAGTTGGTTGATGCTTATGAGACTATTGATGGAAAGCCAATTCTTAATTTGGCCAACCCCTATCTGGATGAGAAGCATTTGCAGCCTAATTACAATACGGATAATACCCTGTATGACCCTAATAACCCATACAAGAACAGAGACCCCCGTTTCTATGCTTCTATATATTATAATGGTTCTAAGAGAAAAGCTAAGTGGAATTTTGCTGAAGTCCCTGCGTCCTATGAAAACTATCCTGCTCCAGTAGGCAATCGGACCAGAATTATTGCAACCTACGTGGGCGAGCCACAAACGGGTATCCATGCTACCACCAGATCGGCAACCCGGACTGGTTATTTTCAACGAAAGTTCCTGCACCCCAATTCAGGGCTTGATAATTTTGTTGCAGGAGCCCCTTGGAAACTCTTCCGCCTGGGAGAAGTTATTCTCAACTTTGCGGAGGCTGCCGCGGA
>Ga0265297_10007819_pt1 | contig 14603 bp, 13 predicted proteins | sample Munlanlwell13791_FD_192502 | JGI IMG/M metagenome (GOLD analysis project Ga0265297, IMG submission 192502) | Leachate microbial communities from a municipal landfill in Southern Ontario, Canada - Leachate well 137-91 | ecosystem: Engineered > Solid waste > Landfill > Unclassified | place... | reverse complement strand
GCGCGAATTGTTCTGCGACTGCCAGGCTTATATCGGGAACCAAGAGGCATTCGACTGTCGGGTCTGCGGCAGTATGGATAAAGAATACCGAGCGCGAAAGCGACCCCTGTTCTTGAAGAATATCCCTGAAGAAAAGAAAATCGTCATATTTTAAACCCATCCCGCCGAGTATGATTATATCTATCTCTGCCTGGATTGCAATTCTGGCTAAGAGTTCATTGTACGGCTCTCCGGCAATGGAAAAAATCGGCAATTTCTGCGATTCAACCAAGGAATTAAATACATCAATCATGGGAATGCCGGTGCGTATCATCTTATTGGGGATAATCCTCTTGGTAGGATTGACCGGCGGCCCGCCTATATCCACCACATTCTCAGAGAGTGCCGGCCCGCGGTCAAGCGGCATGCCGCTGCCGTTAAAAATGCGGCCCAGAAGGTCCTCCCCGCTTGCGATGCGCATGGGATGCCCCAAAAAGCGCACCTTGTCTCCGGTAGATATGCCTTTGCTTCCGGCAAATACCTGCAGGTACACCCGCTTGCCCTCAAGCCGGATTACTTGGGCGAGCGAAATACCGCGTTGTGTGGTGACTTCGGCAATCTCGCTGTAGCCTACGCCTTCGGCCTCAACAATAATTACGTCTCCGGCTATCTGTAAAATATTTGTATAGACTTTCTGCATTTTTTCTTATTGTGGGGGCTTACGCTGTGTTGCGATAAGGTCAGCTGTTTCCTTCTCAAGCTGCGCAAACTCAAGGCTTTCCCACGCAGCAGAATTCCAGCTGCGGAACTGCTGCCTCAGTTTCTGAAAAAATTGCCGCGCATTTTCCTTATCCTGGAATACCAGCTCCGCTTCAAGAATCTGATAGATAAAATTAAAAATGTGTTTCTGCCTCTCCTGGGGCGTCGCTTCATCAACCGGGTCAAAGGCATTTTGCTGCAGATACACAAAGTCGAAAAATTCACCCTTTAAATAATCAACGAAGTCCGCAAGTGAAGTACCCTCTTCACCGATGACCTTCATCATCTGGGCAACGTCATGGCTTTTGCGCAAAATAGCGTGCCCTTTTTTCATCTGTGTCTCGTCAATAAAACTCTTGTATTTTGACCAGGAAATCAGCGGGTCAATCGCAGGGTAGCGCCTGGCATCAGAGCGTTCCCTAGAAAGCCCGTGAAAGGCGCCTACAACTTTAAGCGTTGCCTGCGTCACCGGCTCCTCAAAATTTCCTCCTGCCGGGCTGACCGTGCCCCCGATAGTCACTGAGCCGCTGCTTCCGTCATAAAGCCTGACAGCGCCTGCCCGCTCATAAAACGAGGCGATACGGGATTCAAGATATGCAGGGAACGCCTCTTCTCCGGGTATCTCTTCAAGCCTGCCTGACATTTCCCTCATTGCCTGCGCCCATCGGGAAGTCGAATCAGCCAAAAGCAATACGTCTAATCCCATCTGGCGGTAATACTCGGCAATGGTAACCGCAGTGTAGACGCTTGATTCTCTCGCCGCAACAGGCATAGAACTTGTGTTACAGATAATCACGGTCCGGTCACTTAAAGGCTTATTGGTCTTTGGGTCGATGATAGAAGGGAAGGTTTTTAGTGTTTCTACAACTTCCCCTGCGCGTTCACCGCACGCCGCAATAACGACAACGTCCACTTCGGCATGGCGGCTAGTCAGCTGCTGAAGCACGGTTTTGCCTGCGCCAAACGGCCCCGGGATGCAATACGTCCCGCCTTTGGCCGTGGGAAATAAAGAATCAATTAACCTCATCTTGGTTACCAGGGGTTCTTGAGGTTTAAGTTTTTCCGCGTATGCCTGAATCGGGATCTTTACCGGCCATGTCTGTGTAAGAAATACTTCCTGGCTCTTGCCATTTGCGTCTTTAAGCCGCGCAACCGGGTATGTCAAATTATAGTTACCGCGCGCCACAATACTTTCTACCTCGGCAGTGCCGTGCAAATGAAACGGCACCATGATATAGTGCTTCAATATCTTTTCCGTAACAAAGCCGAGCTTATCCGACGGCCTGACTATATCGCCTGCCTTGGCAAGCGGGGTAAATTCCCATTGCGATTCGTCAGCCAGAGGTTTAAGATATATGCCTCGCGTTAAGAAAAACCCGTGCTTTTGAGCAATAAGGGGAAGGGGATTTTCCAAGCCGTCAAATATCTGGCCAAGCAGCCCCGGCCCAAGTTCGACGGAAAGAAGCTCATCGCTAAATTCGACTTCTCCCCCAACCTTTAAACCGGTAGTACTTTCATACACCTGCATTTCGGCGAGGTTACCCTTAATACGGATTACTTCCGATTTAAGTCGTTCCTGGCCGTGCAAGATATAGGCGACCTCGTTTTGCACGACAAAGGTATCAAAATAAGCCGTAACCATGTTACCGCTTATTTTGGTAATACGCCCCATCCTTTTCGTAGCCATAACGTTCTTTTCCTAACCCTTCTCTATGGGTTCGCTTTCACGCAATAGCGCCTCAAGCAGCTTTACCTTATCGCTGGTGCGGATTTTTTCCCAGCGTATAAGTAATAATAATTTCAAACCGTATACTATGAGTGCATCGATATCGAAATAATGGCCGGCTGAGAATTCATCATACATCTGCCAGCGGCCCTGGTCCAGTACCTTCTCCGCCTCTAGGGGTGAGGTATTTTTATAGGCATTCATGGCAATGTGGTTGATGCGTGAATCTATCACTGTGCCATCGCAGCGCAGGTATGTAGAGGGGTCCAGTTTCTTGCGGCCCGCCCTTAATTTTACCAATTCATTGCCTAATGCGGCCTCGAAATCGTGCCATTTTTTTAATGTAGCCTGCCCTGGCCCGGCTTGTTCATCTTGACGCATTGCAAGCGCCTTAAGCATAGCAATATCCTCTCCGGGCACGAACTCGCTGCAGGTCTGTATGAATTTCTCGTATGAAAAAGGTGGCTTGGCACCAAAATGCAACATCGGCAGGCTTGAGAGTAAATAGGTATAATATACAGGCATAACTTATGAAGTAGCTTCTTTGAGGATCTCGCCGAGCCTCGGCTTAAGGTAGGAGCCTATATAGCCGGCAAGGGCCTTGTCCGTAAAGTCGAAATGGGATTTCCCCCCGTCAAAACTGATGATAAACCCTGCCCGGATATCTTCCGAGGGCCTCAATACTACCCCTTTCTTGAGGCCTTCTTTTAATTCTCCCAATAAACCTTCCTGGAGTTTTTTCAAGTCGTCTTTATTAAGCTGGAGCACAATTTCCGAAGGCTCTTGTTCTTTATGTTCCTTGATCAAAAACGTAATGATTTTGGCCAACTCATGCGGGGTGAGCGATTCGTGCACTTTTGCCTCAACAAGCCTTGAGAGCATGGCGCCAATCTCCTCCCGTAACGCAAGGAGCAAATCCCTGCCTGCCTGCTGAAGCGAGATCTTAGCACTCTCTTGCGATTTGCGTACTTTATCCTTTGCCTCAGCAATGGTTCTTTCTGCCTCTTTGCGCGCCTGTGCCACAATTTCTTTGGCGTGGCGCCCTGCCTCTTCTTCTATCGCCCTGGCCTTTTCCTCGGCAGCATTCACGCCTTCTTTTTGTATCTTCTCTATCAGACTCCTGATATCCTCTGCCATCTTCTGTCTCTCCTTACCAACGGCTTCAATAGATTATATATTACGCGCGACAGGAACTCAATAGTTCCTCTGCAACGGCAAGCGGGTCATTCGCTTCTAAAATAGGCCTGCCCACAACAATAAAATTGGCACCCGCCTGCATTGCGTCCTGGGCAGTGGCAACACGTTTCTGATCAAACGACTCAACGCCCTGAGGCCGGATGCCGGGAGTTACTATAATAAAATCCTTTCCGCAGTTTTTTCTCACCTCGGCTGCCTCATGCACCGAGCAGACAACCCCGTCTAAGCCGGCATCTTTGGCTGCGAGAGCCATTTTTACAACCTCGCCTAATGTGGCGGCGGTGTTGTGAGCGCTCGTTAATACAGTCACTCCTACAATAAAGGGCCTTTCGATTTTCAGTTCCGCTGCCTTTTGCGCAGCCCCCTCTGAAGCATGGCGCATCATTTCTATCCCGCCTTCGGTGTGTACCGTCATCATAAAAACCGGCTGTTGAGAAACGCCGGTATATACGGCATTCTTAACGGTATTGGGGATATCATACAGCTTGAGGTCCAAAAAGACCCTGCCGCCTCTTGCGCCGATCATTTTTATTGCCTCTGGCCCATGGGCAGTAAACAGCTGGCTGCCTACTTTAAAAAGCTTTACCTGGGGGTAGAGAATATCCACAAACCGCTCTGCCCGCGTGAGGGTATCGACGTCCAGTGCAACAATAAGTTTATCTTTTATAATTTGCATAGTAAAGAACCGACTAATTTTTTAACCGAGCGTAAATTGTTTTTTTCCAGATATTGCCTGATACCATCGACGATTTCTACGCTTGCGTTCGGGTTCACGAAATTTCCCGTGCCCACGCTTATTGCGCGTGCGCCGGCAATGAAAAACTCCAATGCGCTTGCCGTATCAGTTATGCCGCCCATGCCGATAAGGGGGATTTTGACTTTGTTATACACCTCCCAGACCATTCTTAGCGCCACCGGCCTGATTGCCGGGCCGCTTAACCCAGCAGTGACAGCGGCGATTTTCGGGGAGCGCGTTACTACATCAATACCCATGGCAGTCAAGGTATTGATCAATGAGAGTGCATCGCTGCCTGCGTCTTGCGCTGCCTCGGCAATATCAGTAATGCAAGTAACGTTGGGAGAAAGTTTAGTAATAAGCACTTTCTTAGTAGCCTTGCGCACCATCCTCACCAATCGCTGCGTTGCCCGCGCATCCTGTGCAATCAACGCATGAGAGGCCTGTCTGGACTTACCGTCCTTAAGGTTAGGGCAAGAGATATTTAATTCAATACCTGCGACTTCCGGGATACTGTCTAAGCGTTCTGCCAACGAGACAAATTCTCTGGGAGAGGTTTCCGAAGCAATACTCACAATAATAGGCACGCCGATTTTTATAAAAAGAGGGAGCTTTGTGTGTATGAAAGCATCTATGCCGGGATTTTCCAAACCGATCGAATTAAGCATGCCTGCGGGTGTTTCGCATGTCCTGGGCACGGGATTACCCTGGCGCGGATGTACGGTAATCGTCTTGGTAACAATAGCACCCAGTTTCTTCAGGTTCATGTAATCCTTAAACTCTTCGGCATACCCAAATGTGCCCGACGCAACCATCACCGGGTTTTTTAGCTTAAGTGTACCTATATTAACCGAGAGCTGTGCGTGTCTTTTTAGCATAATTTATTTGAAAAATATAACTCCCATAAGCGCTGAAACTACCAAAGCCAGAATAGGGTGGATTTTCAAGAACAATATCCCTCCCACTACGCACACAAGAATAAGTATAGACCGGTAGTCTGCAATACTGACCCTACCGATACTCAGGGCAGCAACAATGATCAGACCAAATATGGCGGGCCTAAGGCCTTTAAAAGCGGCCTGTACTATTTGGTTATCTTGAATTGAGAAAAATACCGAGGCAACAACCAAAATTATTAAAAACGAAGGCAACACAACACCGGCCGTGCTGCCAACTGCGCCCCAGAACTTGGATACCTTATACCCTACAAATGTAGCAGAATTAACCGCTATAGGCCCAGGGGTCATCTCAGCAATTGCAACGAGGTCTGTAAATTGCTCCATAGTCAGCCAATGATATTTGTTCACTATTTCTTTCTCAATCAGGGGAATCATCGCATATCCGCCGCCAAATGTAAATAGCCCTATCTTAAAAAACTCCCAAAAAAGTTTTACAATAATCATATCTTCTTCGCTTCGCTAAAAACTAGGCTCTATGCAGAGTATCTTATATTTTGCGAAATCCTTTAAGCCGCCTTGAATAAAACTAAGGTTTGTTACGTATTTCATCCTACACCAAGAAAAGAATTTATTCTTCGGCTCCATGTCAAAATTCCATTTTACGTATTGGTAAAGGAAATAGAGCGTGAGTGTAAGCGCTATAAGCGTGGCTATCTGTATGCCTGGGCCGGGTACAAGAAAACTTGCCACCAACCCCAGCAGAGTCAGGATGCCGAATATATGCATGAGATGGAAATTGCCTATGTACACAAACCCACGCAGAGGAAAAGGCAGGATAAACGAGGGAGCGCCTTTTAAAAATTGCAAAATAACCTCGATTCCTCTTTTTTGTATGTATTTATCAAGTAGCGGCATGTGCGCCTGACCATAGGTAACCCATACTTTTCTTAAAGACGTAAGGTCTGCCCGGTGCATATGGTCGACTTTGGCTTTCGGCGCAAAATAAAATTTCCAGCCTTTCGAGCGGTGCTGGTAACTTAAATCCATATCTTCTCCGGTAGGCCTGTCCCAGAACCGTGCCCCGATTTCCTGCATAGCGCTCCTGCGGTAAGCGACATTGCAAGTACCGAAGAAATATCCTTTATGCCCGACGACATCCGTAGGCCTTGGCTGTTTGGGAAAGTCAGGGTAATACCCTTCTTTAATGAACCCGTAGCGGGGGGCAACCATGTTAAAGCGGAAATGCTGGCACCATGCCTCCACTAAATTCTCGGGGTCCACTTTTAAGGTATATACCTCTCCTCCGACTGCGGCAATTCTCGGATCGCGCTCAAAATGCCTGAGCATCTCATTGATCCAGTTCTTGTCGGGGGCGCAATCGGCATCGGTAAAAAAAAGGAACTCGCCCCGCACCACTTCAAGGGCTCTGTTACGGGCAAATCCGGGCGATGGGCAATTAGATATCTCCACCAGCTTGATAAAAGGGTACTTCTTTTGCCAGTTTTTGATAATTTCGATGGTTTTATCCGTGGAGCCGCCGTCAGCTATCACCCATTCCCACGCATCAAAAGGATATTCAACGTTTAAAAGATATTCAAATGTTTTTTCAATAGTGCGCTCAAAGTTCTTTACTGGGATGATAATCGAGATGAAAGGCTTAGCGGACATCAACGCCCTCCTTTTGTGTGCTCGTGCCAAACGATTTCCTCGCTATTGAATACCGGCCCTTCCTTACACACCCTCTTGTAGCCGTCCTTTGTCTTGACCACGCACCCCAGGCAAGCCCCTATACCGCAGGCCATGTGCTCTTCTAAAGAAACCTGCGCAACAATCCCGTATTTTCTTGAGATACGGCTCACTTGCGCAAGCATCGGCCTTGGGCCGCAGGCGTATAGTACAGCCGACAGTCCATGGTCCATAGCCGACAGAACTTGTTCTAACAAATCCGTGACTTTGCCTTTAAAACCCCTGGAGCCGTCATCCGTAGCTATTGTAACACTGCAACCTATTTTTTTAAATTCTTTTTCGCAGAGAATCTGGTTTTTCGTTTTGGCTCCCAAGACCACGCGCGGGCTGCTCTGGGATAATTTTTCTGCCAAGAATAATAAGGGGGCAACCCCCATCCCGCCGGCAACAAGGACCGGTGTTTTGCGCCGGATAAGCGCATAACGGTAATCATAGCCCTTGCCCAGAGGGCCGAGCATGTCAAGCACACTACCCGGCTTCCTTCTGGATAACAGCCGGGTCCCTTCGCCCACTACTTCATAAAGAATTTCGATACGACCGCCTTCTGCTTTATGGATGCCGAAGGGCCTCCTCAAGAATGGCTCATGCGTGTTATTGATTTTTACGCTCACGAATTGCCCGGCTGCTGCGTCGCCTGCGATTTTTGCGGCATTACACGCAAGACGAAAATAGTTCTTGCCGAGAGGCTTGTTATAAAGCAGCGTTGCCTTTTCTAAGTGCATATTTTTTAAAAGGCGCTGTCCCGGTTAAATAAAACATCAGTATGACAAACCATGCCAATACAAGCGCTAACCATATAAATTCCCTGGAATAGACAAATGCACCTTCGTTCTTCAAGTCTACCCAGGCATCGACAACAAAAACCCCTGCCAACACTAAGAGGATGGTGCCTGCTTCCTTCTTAAGCCAGACCCAGCCCAGTGGAAGATAATCCCGCATATCTTGAGAAATAACGCTTGCCACCGAAGGAAAGAACCGGGGGACTTTTTGACAGTAACCGGCATAGTCGCGGGGAAACAAAACACGCAATTTCTTTTCTTCATCCAATATAAGTAAATAATAACGGGTAATAAACACCGCCATAACAATGAACGCTGCCTGCCAGGTGAGCAATACCATTACAATCCCTAAGCCGATTAAGAATATCCCCAGGTACATGGGATTGCGCACGAATGCATACGGTCCAGTCTGAATCAATGCCTTGCCCTCCTGGGAAAATGCTGCTTTATAGCCGCGCGCAGAAGTCCTAAAAAGCTGGCCCAAAAGGATAAATGCAAAACCGAGGATTTCTGCGCTCTCTTCCCAGAAATTTGCGCTATGGTCGCGCATAAAAAATCCGGGAAACAAGCTAAGGACTACAAGCGACAGTACGATAATTGTCCCGTTTATTTTAAGGCGCGTCTTCATCTCTTATTTCTGACAGTGCGGGCAAAAATAAGTACCCCTGCCCCCAAGCGCAATCCGTTGTATGGGAGATCCGCATATAAGGCATGGTTTTCCCTGGCGGCCGTATACCTTATGATGCGCCGCATATCCTCCCGGCGTACCCGACAACTGCACATACTCATCAACCGAGGAACCCTTATAACGGATCGCTTCTTTTAACACGGTTGTGAGCGCCCTAAGAAGCGTTGCCCTTTCCTTTTCCGATAAACTCTGCGCCTGCCTTAGAGGGCTGATTCCCGCCCGGAACAAACTTTCGGCAGCATAGAGGTTGCCTATCCCTGAAATAAAACCCTGGTCCAGAAGCAGCGGCTTTATCTTGGTTTTCTTGGCATCAAGCATGCGGCTAAATTCTGTCCGGGTAAGGTCAAGCGGCTCAGGGCCTAAGCCTCGGATGAATTTGAAGGAACGCCAGTCATCCAAAAGCCGGGCTTCTCCGAACAACCGTTGGTCGTTAAAATCCAGCGCCGTGCCGTCTGAAAAATAAAAACTGATGCGGCTTTTTACGCCCGATCCCGGGTAAATAAGCTGACCGGTCATTTTAAGGTGTAGTACGAGGCATTTGCCGCTTGATAGCTCAAGAATTAAGACCTTTGCCCTACGCAGTACTTTCTTGATGGCTGCGCCCCGGAGTGAACGCATAAATGCTGACGCCGAAACCCCGCGCAATACCTTGGCATTATATACACAAACCTTGCGTATCTTTTTGCCTACGACTGCGTTTTCTAATTCGCGCTTAATTGTCTCTACTTCAGGTAACTCTGGCATTCGAATGCATACAATAAAAAAACATTGCGGGCAAATAAGGCGTTTCTCTCGCTGCTTCTATTCTATTCCGTTTCTCCGAATGGCCTATTTTTTAGTTTTGCGTGCAGCGTTTCGGTGATACTCTTGCAAAGACTTGACCTTCAAATCTTTCTTCAGCAGTATCTCAATGCCGTTGACCGTAGCCTGGGCAGCAGAAATCGTGGTAACGTAAGGTATGTTATGGAGGATCACTTGAGAGCGAATTTTAACCTCATCCTGGCGGGGGATTCTTCCAGAAGGAGTATTGATGACCAGCTGGATCTTCCCGTCTTTCATCAGGTCCAAGACATTAGGCCTTCCTTCGGCGATTTTTACCAGTATTTTTACCGGGATCCCGTTTTTGGAAAGTGCGTCGGACGTCCCTTCGGTCGCATACAGGTGAAATCCGAGTTCATGCAGCTTCTTGGCGATAAAGATAACCGAGCGCTTATCCTTATCGCGTACCGAAATAAAGACATTTCCTTTGCGGGGCAGGTTCTGCCCGGCTGCAATCTGGCTCTTGATGTAGGCAAGGCCGAAATCGGCATCGATCCCCATGACTTCGCCGGTAGATTTCATTTCAGGACCCAGAATAACATCAACGCCCGGAAAGCGGTTAAACGGGAATACCGACTCTTTCACGGCAAAATACGCAGGGATAATTTCTTTGGTAAACTTCAACTCATCGAGGGTCTTACCCAACATCACCTTGGTAGCCAGTTTTGCAAGGGGGACACCAATGGCCTTGGAAACAAAGGGAACGGTGCGCGAGGCCCGCGGGTTAACTTCCAGCACATATGCCTTATCGTCCTTGACAGCAAACTGCACATTCATAAGACCGGCCACATTAAGCTCTTTTGCCATTTTATAGGCTGCTTCTCGTATCTTATTAAGAATCTCGCCCGACAATGTAAAGGTAGGCAGCGACATAGCCGAATCCCCGGAATGAATGCCTGCCTCTTCAATGTGCTCCATGATGCCGCCGATTACAAAACGCTCGCCGTCTCCGATCAAATCCACATCCACTTCGATTGCATCCTCAAGAAACTTGTCAATCAGGATAGGGTGGTCGCCTGAAACCTTAGCTGCCTCGGCGATGAACTTTTCCAGCGTCACTTCATCATAGACGATTTCCATGGCGCGACCGCCAAGTACATATGAAGGCCTTACCAACACAGGGTAACCGATCCTGCGGGCAACGCCTTTGGCTTCTTCGAAGGTAAATGCGGTGCCGTTATCAGGCTGCAAAAGGCTAAGCTTCTGAAGCATCCGTTTAAAACGCTCCCTGTCTTCTGCAATATCGATATTCTCTGCACTTGTACCGAGGATATGCACGCCTGCCTTGCGTAAAGCAACAGCCAGGTTTAAGGGGGTTTGCCCTCCGAATTGGACGATTACTCCTATCGGCTTCTCCAATTCGATAATATTGAGGACGTCTTCCAGCGTCAAAGGCTCAAAATAGAGCCTGGTCGAAGTATCGTAATCCGTAGAAACGGTCTCCGGGTTACAATTTACCATTACGCTTTCTATATTCTCCTCTTTAAGGGCGTAAGAGGCATGGCAGCAACAATAGTCAAACTCAATGCCCTGGCCGATACGGTTAGGGCCGCCGCCGAGAATCACTACCTTCTTTTTATTGCTTGCCCGCGATTCGTCTTTAGTCTCATAGGTCGAGTAGAAATATGGCTTTTCGGCGTCAATCTCTCCGGCGCAGGTATCTACTAATTTATACGCCGCTTTTATGTTCTGCTTCTTGCGTATCTGGCGCACCACATCCTCCTTGGAATTAAGTAAATAGGCAAGCTGCCGGTCGGAAAATCCGTTCTCTTTGGCTTCCCGCAACACCTCTGCCGAAATATCCGGCTCGGCATCCCCAGAGCTGGCCCGCGCTGCCTTTATTCTCTCCTCGAGCTCTACCAATTGTTTCATATTATCGAGAAACCAACGGTCTATTTGAGAAAAGGAATATATCTCATCGATGGATAGGCCGGCCTTAATCGCATATCGCAGATAAAATATCCGCTCATCGTTAGGGATGCGGATTTTATCTTTAATCTGCTGCAAAAGGAGCGGGCTGAGGCTCTTAAGCATCTGGTCGGTGACTGTATCTTTGCTGTCGCAACCAAAACCAAAACGCGAGATCTCTATCGAGCGTATCCCTTTTTGCAACGCCTCTTTGAAATTCCTGCCTATAGACATCGCTTCACCCACTGCCTTCCTCGAAGTATTCAGCACCCGCTCTGCTTGAGGGAATTTTTCAAACGCAAATCTGCAGATTTTAAACACGCAATAATCAACGGTCGGCTCAAAGAATGAGCTTGTCTTGCCCGTAATCTGGTTAATGACCTCTGGTAACGTCAGCCCTACAGCAAGTTTTGTGGCAACCCGGGCAATAGGAAACCCCGTGGCTTTTGAGGCAAGGGCCGAGCTTCTTGAAAGACGGGGGTTTACCTCAATAATGACTATTTTGCCGTTATCGGGATTCTGCCCGAACTGGATATTGGCCCCGCCACCGGTTACTCCCACCTTACGGATTATCTTCCTTGAAAGATCAACAAATTCTTCATATTCCTGGGCGGTTAATGTCTGGGCAGGGGCAACGACCATACTGTCGCCGGTATGTATGCCCATGGGGTCGACGTTTTCCATAGAAGTAATAATGATTACGTTGTCGGCGTTGTCCCGTATCACTTCAAATTCTATCTCTTTCCAACCCAGCACCGATTGCTCTACTAATACCTGATGCACGGGGCTGACGCTTAAACCTTTCTCCAAAAATTTCTCAAGCTCTTGCCTATTATACACGGTAGCGCCGCCGGCCCCTCCCAGGCAATATGCCGGCCTGAGTATAAGGGGGAACCCGATCTCCAAACCGATGCGCATCCCTTCTTCGGTACTGCGCGCAATCCCGCTTTTGGGTACCTCAATGCCGATCTCCTGCATCGCCTTCTTAAAAAGCAACCGGTCTTCAGCGCGGGAAATCGCATCAACCGACGCGCCAATTGACTCAACTCCATATTTCTTAAGTATGCCTTCTTTCATCAAAAAGTATGCCAGGTTCAACCCGGTCTGGCCTCCCAGCGTCGGAAGGATCGCATCAGGCCTTTCTTTTTTGATGATCTTCTCTGCCATTTCAATGGAGAGGGGCTCTATATAAGTAACATCCGCAAGCCCGGGGTCAGTCATAATGGTAGCGGGATTGGAATTAACCAGGATGGTAAAGTACCCTTCTTCCTTGAGCGCCTTGCATGCCTGCGAACCGGAATAATCAAATTCGCACGCCTGACCGATAACTATCGGGCCAGAGCCGATCATCAGGATCCTGTGTATATCTTTTCTTCTAGGCATACGTAATCCCTATTTGATTGCGCACTGGTGCATGAACCGCTTTAGCACAGGATGCACCTGCCCTTTGCCAGGGCTTTGAGGATAATACTGTATTCCTATGCATTTTAATTTATTGTGTGCCACTTCTTCTATTGTCCTGTCATTTAAATGGTACCCCGTTATCTTGACATGCGGAATCTTATCGAGAGAGTCGCTATCAACCATAAAAGAATGGTTCTGGGCTGTGATCTCTGCTTGAAACGAACCTGGATGGGCAACCGGATAGTTGACGCCGCGGTGCCCCAACTTCATCCTAGAAATTTTTGCGCCCATTGCCAAGGCAAGCACATGAAGGCCTGTGGAGATGCCTAATATCGGCATAGCGCCCAAAAGGGGCCTGACCGCCTGGGCGATTTTCTCTAAATTCACGTCGTTCTCCGGGCCATTTGAAATAATCAATCCGCCTGCCTTGGTTTTGGTTATCTCTTTGGTTGTAGCGGTATAGGGTAAGATAAAAATCCCCGCTCCCAAGGATTGCAATTGCGCAAGGAGGCTGGCGCTCACGCCTAAATCGAGTAGCGCAATTTTTTGCCTTGCCCTCTTGGGGCCCAAATAGCTCGGCTTCGCCGTAGAAGTCAGACGTATCAGGTCCTGCGTTTGATTTTTACGGTACGCATCGATTTTCTCCAACAAGGCTTTGGGTTCACTGGAGAGGCCGGCAATAATACCGAGCATTTCTCCTTTGTGCCTTAAGTACACCGCTAAGCTTCGCGTATCAACCTTGCGCAGGATAAGCGCGTCTTGTTTTTTTGCAAAGACCTCAAGGCTTGTTTTTGCCTGCCAATTTGAAACGATCCTTGAGGTCTCTTTCACTACTAACCCGTTAAGCTGCCATTTCAAAGATTCGTTGAATTTAGGGTTAATGCCGTAATTGCCGATTAAAGGGTAGGTTAGCACAAGAATTTTTCCTCTATTGGCAGGGTCTGTTGCCATCTCCTGATAACCAACTACAGCGGTATTCAGCATAACTTCACCGATAGTTTCTTTTATAGGCCCTATTGTCTTGCCTGAGAATATCTTGCCGTCTTGCAGCATTAACATGGCATTCATATGTTATCCCTTTAACCGTAAAATTTCCTTTACCTTTTTTATAGCACCAGCCACAGAACCAACCTCAGCTACTCCGGGCATATTCCAAGGCTTAAAACCTATCACGGGTATCCCAAGCTGAAGGCAATACGCAATCTCGGAAAGGGTTCCTGCTTTTCCCGGAAGTGCAATCACCACATCAGCAGTCTTCACTACTAACACATTCCTGGCTAGCCCTAATCCTGTTGGAATTACAATATCAATATATTTATTAGCGGTATTTTTGTCATAAGTTGGTATGATTCCAATAGTTACATTATTTTTACTCTTAAAACCCTTGCAAACAGCCTCCATTACTCCACTTAAGCCTCCACAAACTAATGTATTAACCACTTTTCTTAGATTAATGCCCAATTTATGTGATAATTGCTCCACTTCCTTTGTACAATCGTGCCCACCGATTACTGCTACTATTTTTCTTTTCATATGGTTAATTTGGTGCGCCTGACAGGAATCGAACCTGTACACATGGCTCCGGAGGCCATTGCGCTATCCGTTGCGCTACAGGCGCAATCAGCACACTAAAGGCCGATTTTCTTTATCTGGCTAATGACAAAATCGGCATTATTTGCTTTAAACTGCTGTACAGAGAACCTCCTGAACCCCTTAACTTTGTTACCTGACAAAGCTTGCTGCATAAAATTCAGGCAGCGCGTATTACCTGAGCCGCTGCCATAGGTACTGAAAAGTATAACTTCTTTTCCTCCCAAGCCAAAACAGTTAGCCAGGTATGTATTTACCGCGGGTGCCGGCCCAAAAGCCCACACAGGCGTTCCCAGGCATATCAGGTCATACTCCGTGAGGTCGAATTTAGTTTCTTCTATCTCGGTCTTGGCGTGCACAAGTGCCTTGCGCG
>Ga0265297_10007817_pt1 | contig 14606 bp, 16 predicted proteins | sample Munlanlwell13791_FD_192502 | JGI IMG/M metagenome (GOLD analysis project Ga0265297, IMG submission 192502) | Leachate microbial communities from a municipal landfill in Southern Ontario, Canada - Leachate well 137-91 | ecosystem: Engineered > Solid waste > Landfill > Unclassified | place... | reverse complement strand
AAATACTGTGGCCTGTATCGAATGGCCAGAAAATATGGGAGAAAAAAATTTGGAGAAATTAAGAAAACTGGCAAATTTGGTATCAATAAACTTTGAATATATTGATCAAAACACGAGAGAAATAAAATATTAAATTTACCAAGAACTACTGGAACCACCACCACCACTTGATCCGCCACCAAAACCACCAAATCCACCACCACTAGAACCACCACCCCAAAATCCTCCGCCGGAAGACCAAAAGCCGGTTTTTTTGCCTTTTTTTTGGAGATACTGAAAATTCTTCGACAAGATAAAATCTAATATAAGACCAATAAGACCGATAACTACGGCTAAAGTGAAGGCAACAACAAGAGAAGAAAAAATTCCAACTAAAAAACCGATGACAGAACCACCAATTCCGCCGGCATAAAAAGATTTGCTTCGAGCCATAAAAGCAAAGGCATAAGAAAGAAAACTTAAAACTAAAATAATGACAGTAACAATAAAATTACTGTCAACTTTTTTGGTTTTGACAACAGGCGGATTATCAGTAACTTCACCAGTTAAATACTGACTGATTCGATCGATTCCATCATTAACACCTTTTTCATAATTGGATTTTTTGAATTCTGGGGTAATATAATTTCTGATAATATCGCCAGCACGACCGTCGGTAATGGTTGGCTCTAAACCATAACCAACTTCGATTCGAACTTGTCTTTCCTCGAGAGCAACCAAAACCAAAAGGCCATTGTCTTTGCCTTTTTGACCTATTCCCCAGGACTTGAAAAGTTGTTCGGCAAAATCTTCAATAGTAGTCCCTTGAATATTTTTTACCGTAACTACGGCAATTTGATCAGTGGTATTGGTCTCGATCTGATTTAATTTCTGTTCGAGACTGGATTTGAAATCGGAACTAAATATTTGGGCAAAATCGTTGACACGGCCAGAGTATTTGGGTAAATTGAGAGCATAGACACTGGCAGGAATCAGCAGAAACAAAACTAGAACAAAGATTAGTTTTAAAAATCTCATTGATTAAAATTCACTTGAGGAGCGTTTTGAGCTTCAGAATTGGATTGAAAGAAAGAACGAGATTTAAATCCAAATAGATTAGCTAAAACATTTCGAGGAAATCTGATGACAGAGAGATTGTAAGTAGTAACTTCCTCATTGAAACGTTTTCTTTCAACAGCAATACGATTTTCAGTACCGCTTAGTTCATCCATTAACTTATTGACTGTTTCACTGGATTTTAGTTGAGGGTAGTTTTCGACAATTACTAAAAGACGACCTAATGAAGATTCTAATTGACCGGCAGCAGCGGATTTTTCATCGACAGTTTTGGCTCCGGCATATTGGGAACGAGCGGCGGCAAGATCAGAGAAAACTTGTTTTTCTTGTTTCATAACACCTTCGGTGGATTTGACTAAATTAGGAATTAAATCGAAACGACGTTGATATTGGGTTTCGACTTGAGCCCATTGGCTGTCGATTTTTTGGTTTAAAGTAATGAATTGGTTGTAACTGGCAAACCCCCAGAAAACTAAAATGACAAGAACGATTATTAAAATGATTTTTAATTTTTTCATATTATTTATAAAATTATAATAATTTAAAACTTTGTAAGAAGGTTTCACATTCAGTTTTGAGAGCAGCTAAACCATTGTGAACACATTGAAGGGTATAATTTTTGCCGCCGTATTGGAGATCGACAATCGTTTGAGTGGAAATATCGTAACGATAAGTGTTTTGACCGGCAATTAGGAAATCACCACTAAATGCGCGATTGGGAGTAGTCCAAGCCCATTTGTCATTTAGACCAACGTGAACAGCAAAATTACCACTGCTTAGGTAAAAAGTGTAACGATTACCAGAACTTTCGGTGTCTTCATAAAGTTTTCTAAGAGTACTGTATTCGATAGAAAAACCATCGGATGCTTTGGACAAAGTAGTGGTTAGAGAAGCTGAGGAACTAGCGACTGGGGTAGGAGTTAGTTTGGCAGTAGGACTGGCGGTGGCAGTGGGTTTGATGGTAGGGGTGAGTTTGGCAGTAGGAGAAGCGGTTGGGGTTTTGGTTACTTTTGCCGTAGGACTGGCAGTAATAGTAGGACTGATAATGTCTGTGGGAATAAGTTCAATTTTTGGAGTAATAGTAGTGGCAGTTTTTGAATTATTGTTGGTATTAGAATTCATCTGAAAGAGGAAAAATCCGCCAATTGCTGATAAAATCACCAAGATTATGGTAAGAACCAAATAAGTACTATTTTTAATTTCCATAAATATATAATTTAATAATACATTATCAATGAAAATTTTGGCAATAGAGACCAGTTGTGATGATACTTGCGCAGCGGTATTGGATGGTGAAAAAATTTTGTCGAACATAATTTCGTCTCAAGTTGATCTCCATCAAAAATGGGGAGGGGTGGTTCCAGATATTGCTAAACGAGCCCATATGGAAAGAATTGAACCGGTAATAATGGAAGCTTTGAAAAAAGCTAAAACTAAAATTGAAGATATTGAAATAATTGGAGTAAGCTTGGGACCAGGATTGGCAATTGCACTAGGGATTGGAGTAAATAAAGCCAAAGAATGGGCAATAAAATACAATAAAAAATTGGTAGCGGTAAATCATATTGAAGGACATTTATTGGCAAATTTATTAAAAAATAAAAATAATAAACCGATACGAGAGATAAAATTCCCAGCATTGGCACTGACAGCATCGGGTGGACATACAAAATTAATTTTGATTAAAAAAATTGGTAAATATGAAGTGGTGGGAGAAACTTTGGATGATGCGGCGGGAGAGGCGTTGGATAAGGCAGCAAAAATGATGGGGTTGGGATATCCAGGTGGACCAATAATTGAAAGGTTGGCTAAAGGAGGAAATGTAAATTTTTTGGATCTTCCCCACCCGTTGGCGGATAAAAAAATATTGGATTATAGTTTTTCAGGATTAAAAACTAGTTTTTATTACAAAATAAAAGACTGGCCAAAGGAAAGAATTTTTAAAAATATGAATGATTTGGCGGCGACTTTCCAAAATGCAGTATTTGAAACTTTGTTAAGAAAGTTTAAATTGGCAATAGAAAAATATGAACCAAAAACAATATTGGCCAGTGGTGGAGTGGTGGCAAATTTGGAATTGAGAAAGCGATTACGAAGATTGGCTAAGGAAAAACAATTACCATTGTTGATGCCATTTAAAAAAGAGTTGAATACTGACAATGCGGCGATGATTGGAATAGTAACTTACTATAAAGCCTTGAGAAAAGAATTTGTGGAAGATATCGAAAAATTAGATCGAGACCCAAGGATGGAGATATAATAAATTTATGGGAGAAAAAGATCATATAAATAGTTCGTGGAGTTGGGGAAGTAAAAGTAGTCTGATTAGGGGTGTTGCTTATGACCTTGGATTGACAACAAAAGAAAGTAAAATTTCGGGAACAGAAATTGATAGACCATGGGGATTATTGGCCGAAAGGGCAGACATATATAAAAAAATTGTGGAAAATTGGGGAAATAAAGAAGAAAAAATAAAACTTTTGAATGAAGCTAAAAATTTGGATGATTTGTTCGAACAATTTTTGAAAAATAAAAAACCGATAGAAGTGGATATGGGAGAGTTGGGAAAACAGAGTTCGGAATATGTAGAATTGATACCGAAAGGAGCGGATTTGGAAAAACCACCAATAGTAATCGTCCCTGGAATATCAAATAATGTTGATGGTGTGGGAGGTTTTCCAATAGTATTGGCGTTTTTGCTCAATAGAAAAGTGATTATTGTGGGACATCCTGAATCATCTTACGGGAAAGTAACTAAAAAATTTGGTGAAGCAGTGGAAAAATCAGATAATTTTGGGCCTCATATGGTATTTTTTAAATCGGCAATAAACCAAATAATGGGTGAGGAAACTGAAATTGATATTTGTGGAATTTCGGCGGGATCGATAATAGTAACTGAGTTGATGAAAAATGAAGGTTTTAATAAAAAAATAAATCAGGCAAATATAATAGCTCCTCCAGGTGAGAAAGAAGTTAAACCAAAAAATGTTTTGAAAAGATTATTTATGGAAGGGAAAGGTTTAGTTGTTGATAAACAAATTCAATTTTGGCCAAAATTGATAGTTTCTGATTTAAAACCGGCAATAAAAAATGAAACTGATTGGAGGGCAATGAAAGATACTTTTAAAACTATGGGGGATAAATTGTCTCATAGGCATGAATGGTGGAATAACAATTTGGTTTCGGGAAAAGGAAAAAAGACTGGGGTAATAATTTTTGGGAATGATGGGGTAACTTTAGGAATCGAAGGGGTTGATGAGATTAGAAAAAATCCTGATTTGGAAGTAACTATAATGGATGGAGGACATGGGACAGCAGCGGTAGAATCTGAAAAAGTGATTAGGAAAATGAAATTTTAGATTCCGCGACGGTAGACGGCAGCCCAAGGGACATAGGTAGATTGGAAAGTTTTTTGATGAAGAATGGAACCATCGGATTTTTTGACAGTCCAGTCGAAAGAAGTTTTGAGGCCTGGGATGGCGTGTTCGTCTTGAACAACTTTGCCCGAAGGAAGGGTAGGATCGTCAATCCAGACGGCTGGAGGAGCAGGCTCTGAACCCCATTGACGGTAGTTAGTAATTTCAGTTTTACGGCCATCACTGGTGCCATAAATTTCATAAGTGAGACGACGGTTGGGCATATCTAAAATACTTTGAATGAGGACATGGTGACCGGTGTCATTGATAAATTTAAGATCGGGACTGGGAATAAAAACAGTGGCATCATACCCTGGTTTACTATCTTCTTCATAATAACTGACACGATAGGCATGGGCTTTTCTTTCAGTAATATTTAGACCGGCATTGAGCATGGCTCTAAAGAGAGTAGTAGAAACTTGGCAAATTCCTCCACCGACATCTAATTCAGTTTTGCCGGCACGGATAATGTAGGCCTTTTTGTAACCAGCTTCTAAAGTTACTTCCCCAAGAGATTTTATAAAAGAAAAAGTATCCCCTGGGGCAACTAAAATACTATTGACAATAGAAGAACCTTTGGTAATGTTTTCGTTGCGAGTGGTAGCAGAATGTTTGAAGGTGGATGTCCCCCGACCTAATAATTCTTTGATACCTAAATTATTAACATCATCATTTTTTACTAGAGGTTTTATTGTTTCTACTGGTATTTCTAATGATAGAGATAATTCTTTTTGAGACGAAAGTTTGTCTAAATTAGAAATAATTAGTTCAGTTAACTGAGTGGCGTTGGGAGTAATTCCATTTTGAGACGATTGAAATTCTAAAACTTTATTATTTTCAAACTTAAAAACGGCATTGACTGGGTCGCGTTTGAGGCTGTCGGCTAAATTTTGGCTATATTCTTGAATTTTTACTTTTTGAAAACCATTGTCAAAATCAAGCCAGGAAATTAGAGTCTTGCTATCGACGGTAACGGTACTTAAATCGGTGGTTAGAATTAGAGATTTATTAATAAAATTTTGGGCTCGAGTTTTAGTCTGATTAATTTGAGATTCGCTGGGAAGTGTTCCGGTAGTTTTTACTTGAATAGTAATGGAGTCGGAAAATTTTGCTAATGTAAGATTGGAAACTAAATTATCTTGCAAATTTTTGCAGTCGACTTCTGACCCAAGTGTACCAGGAATGACTATAATTTTATTATTTTTTAGTTCTAATTCGGTAGGAATAAAAGGCTTGTTGATACGAGAAGAAATTTCTTCCATTTCTTTGTTTAATTTTTCTTGATCGAAAGATACATTTAAAATAAAATTTTTACGACCGAAAAAATTTTTGATGTAGTTAAAAATACCCTGGTCAAGGCGACGATAAAGAATGGTACTGGCGGTTTTGTTAGTATCAATTTGGGCCGATATTGAGGCTAAATTTAAACTAAAATTTTGTTTTTCGAAAGTTAAATTTAGACTGGATGGGAGGATAAAATCAGAATCTAGGTGAGAAATAATTTCAGAACGAGAGAAATGAGAATAATTTTTGTCTAAAACGAAAGAATTGTTACCGGCTTTGTTGTAATTGATAATAATAGGGGCAAAGAGAAGTAAAAAAGGAGCAAGAGTGATGATAAGAGCAATAACTAGATTGGTTATTTTGGAATTCATGATTAATGACGACGATCCATAGCCTGATTGGCCAATTCGTCGGCTAACTCATTAAACTCACGACGGACATCTTTAAAAACAATCGGAGCAGAAATTGAATTGATAATTTCTTGGGCCTGTTGGAAGAGTGGTTTGAGATTGGGAGCTTTGACTTTGTATAAACCCTGGAATTGACGAACCATTAGTTGAGAATCGGAAAAAAAATTTATTTTGGAAAGATGGAGATTATTTTGATGGTCTTTTATCCAAGTTAGAGCCCCAATTAAACCGGAATATTCAGCTTCATTGTTGGTTTTGATGCCAAGGTACTTAGATTCTTGAAACAAAATTTTTTGATTATCATCATAAATTACTAAACCATAGCCAGAGACTCCTGGATTACCGCGAGATCCCCCATCGGTGTAAATATTTATTTCCATAAGAGTATGATATCTAAAATTATTCTAAAAAAACTAGTAAGGACATAAGAGTAATACCAAGGACAATGAAAATTAATTGGAAGACTGAATGAGAAATCTGAGAATCATGGCGATGGAGTTCAGGAATAAGGTCGGTAGCAGCGAGATAAATAAAACCACCAGCGGTAACTGGGATTAAATATTTAGAAAACTCGGAAAAATTCGAACCAATAATAAAAACAAACAAAACACCAAAAAGACTAATAAGTCCTGAAAAAAAATTGTAAAGAATAGCTTTTGAATGAGAAAAACCATAATGAATGAGAATGCCAAAATCACCTATTTCTTGGGGAATTTCGTGTAAAATAACAGCAATGGTAGTAGTTATACCAACAAAATTACTAACACTAAAACTGGCAGCGATAAGAGCTCCGTCAATGAAATTATGGACACTATCGCCAATTAAGTTGAGAGTAATGATTTGGTGATTGTGAGTAATTTTATGAATTTCTGGTTGATGACAATGATGCCAACGGAGAAATTTTTCTAAGATAAAAAAAAGAAGAATACCAGCGAGAATTAGAAGAGATGGAATAAGCTGAAAATTAAATTGTTCAAACGCTTCGGGGATAAGATGAATAAAAGCATCACCTAAAAGACCACCGATAGCAAAGCTAACTAGGAAGAGAGTAACTTTGGATAAAACGGGAGTTTTGATAAAAATGAAAAAGACTCCTAAAAAGGAAATGAGACTAATGATAAAAGTAGCCAATAGAGAGGCAATAAGTGGAGACATAACTAGTAATTTTAGCAAATTTTGGATAAGATATTAATATGGATGCGACAGAAATTAAATCACCACTACCACCGAGAAAAATAGAAGCTGAAAAACCATTTGAAAAAGAGGAGGTAGTCGAAACCCGAAATGCTCCGCCAATGCCCGAAGCACCAATAGTGGTTAAAAAGAAAATAAATTGGAAAATAATTTTTATAATTTTGGGGATAGTAGTTGGATTGATAATTTCAGTATGGGGAGTAAATTTGTTAATTAAAAATAATAAAAAAGAGACGGCGGTAACGTTAAATTATTGGGGTTTGTGGGAAGACGAGAGTGTAATGAATGGAGTAATTGCTGATTTTGAATCGAGGAACCCGACCATAAAAATAAATTACAAAAGAAATCAGTTGACTGATTACAGAACGAGATTGATCGGCCGATTGGCAAAATCGGGAGATGAAACTACTGAAGGTGTGGATATTTTTAGAATTAATAATACTTGGATACCGATGTTTAGAGATTATTTGGCGGAAGTTCCAGTGGAATCTGTTAAAACTATTGGTTTGGAAACTGATTTTTGGGATGTTTATAAGACAGATTTGAAAGAAAATGGAAGTTGGTTGTCGGTGCCAATAATGTATGATGGATTGGCTTTGTTTTATAATAAAGATTTATTGGAGGCAGCCAAGATTAGTGTTCCAAAAAATTGGTGGGAACTGAGGAGTAGTGCAATTAAACTAACCAGTAAAGATGGTGATACGGGGAGAATAAAAATTGCTGGAGCGGCTTTGGGTATGTCGAATGGTAATGTTGATAACTGGAGCGATATAGTTGGACTGATGATGAAACAAAACGGAATTGATTTGAGTAAAAATAATAGTACTAATGATCAAAGCTTGGAGGATGTATTGAAATTTTATGTGTCTTTTGCAAGTGGTAAAGATAATGTTTGGGATGCGAGTTTACCGGATTCAACAACTTTGTTTGCTAATGGAAAATTGGCATTTTATTTTGGGCCATCGTGGCGAATATTTGATATTGAAACAATAAATAAAGACTTGAAATATGGCATAACTACAGTACCTCAATTACCAAAATTAGGAACTATCGATCAAAGCGATGATAATACTAGTTTGACTGATGTGCACTGGGCTAATTATTGGACTGAGGGAGTAAATAGTAAGAGTAAATATCAAAAAGAAGCATGGAAGTTTTTGGAATATCTAAGTTCGATTGAAGTCTTGGAAAAAATGTATACGGCTGAATCACAAATTAGAAACTTTGGAGAGATATATCCTAGGAAAAGTATGGGGAACAAACTTAAAGATAACCAGAAAATTTGGCCATTTGTGTCAGTGGCCGACAAAGCAACCAGTTGGTATTTGGCAGCAAATACTGATGATGCTGGGGTAAATTCAGAAATGCAAAAATATTTTGGAGATGCAATTACGGCAATAAAAATTGATAGTGATACCACTAAAGCAATGACAACTCTTAAATCGGGAATCGGCCAAGTTCAATTAAAATATAAATTAAAAAGATAATGATATTAGTAAATTTTAAAATTTATGAACAAACTTTTGGTAGTAAAGCCCTGGAACTGGCTAAAATTTGTAAACGAGTAATGGAGAAAACTAAAGTTAAAATTATCCCAGTGGTATCGGCATTGGATGCATTGAGAATAAAAGAAAAATTAGATATGGAAGTATGGCTACAAAATGTTGATGAAGTGTTTGAGGGGGCGGCCAGCGGGGCTATTTCTCCCCTACAGGCAAAGGAATTGGGGATAGGAGGAACTTTACTTAATCATTCGGAATGTAGAATAAAACCGGGAACAATAAAAAAAATGCTTAAATCTTGGCCGAGGGGTTTCAAAATAGCCCTATGCTTGGGAAGTTTGGGACAGGTGGAAACTTGGGCAAAAGATTTGAAACCTGATTTTATTGCTTACGAACCAAAATATTTGATCAGTAGTAAAGAAAAATCGGTGGCGACAGAAAAACCAGAAGTAATTGAAAAATTTGTAGAAAAATTTAGTGAAGTACCAATATTGGTAGGAGCTGGAATACATTCACCAAAAGATGTAGAGGTATCGCTAAAATTGGGAGCTAAGGGAATATTAATATCTTCTTATATAGTTAAAAATAGCGATCCAGAAAAGGCATTGGAGGGATTAGCAAAAGTATTTTAAATCTTTGCTATAATCTAAACATAATATGGCATCAATAGATAATTTGCTTGTGTCCTTGCTCGTTGACGAAGTGGTCGGTGGTTTTATCGTAACTATTCCCCCTGGTCATGTGGGTTGTATTTACAGTGTCTTTAGAGGAGTTTTGAAAAATGTGTGGCATCCGGGAATGCATTTTAAAATCCCAATAATTCATAGAGTAAAACTATTTAATGCCCAATTGATTGAATATACTGTAGCGAAAGATATTGTGTTGAAAGATAATAAAGAAATCATGGGTGATGAAGTAATAAATGCGGTTACTGGAGACAATAAGTTTGTAGCAGTTGAAGCTACAGTTTTGATAAAACTGGATACTGAAAGATTGCCGGAAATCTGGCAAAATATTGGGGAAAATTTTGTATCAAAAGTAGTTAGGCCAGTAACTCGAAGCCGAATTAGAAAAGTATTGACTAATCATACTTTAGTTAAAGCGCTGTCAACTGATAGAAGCATAATTGAGGATGAAGTGAGAGAAGAATTGAGAGAATCTTTGACTAGTCATGGTCTGAATGTAGAAAATTTTTATTTGAGTTCTTTGACCCCAATTGAAGGATGGCAAATAACTGATGGGGATTTACCAAGGGTGGAACTTAATACGCCAAAAACTGCAGAGGAAATAAAGAGTGAAAGAATTTTTTCTAGCCTGCCAGAGTCAAATACCAGCAACGATTTAGGTCATCGCAGTTAAGAAAATGATAGGCAGAATTTAGAGTTGAAAAACTACTGGCAACATCATCAAAAAGAATAATATTTGGGGGAATTTTTTGATTGATAACAAAAGCATCTTTGAGGTTGGCCATTCTTTGGATGTGATTTTTAATTTTTGCCTGTGTATAGGTGTATTTGGTACGAAAGAGAATTTGATCGGAAAAATTTAATTTTAGTTTTTTAGCTAAAATTTTTCCTAACAAAATGGATTGATTAAACCCACGCCAGTTTTGGCGAGAGGGAAAAAGTGGAATGGGAATGAGAACAAAATTATTTTCTTGCCAATATTTTAAAATATGAGGGAAATTAGATTGAATCTTTCTAACCATTAAGTGAACTAACTCATCGGAAATATCAGTAACAAATTTGTATTTTAGTTCTAATATGGCTTTTTTTATGATAGTTTCATAACGAAAAAGACTAAGACTCCCCTCTTTTTGGGAATGAGTTAAATGTTTGATGGGATTAGTTTTTTGAGAAGCAAGACATTTGGGACAAAAATAGTGGCCATTTTTACCACAACTGAGGCAATTTTTTGGAAAGATTAGATCTAAAATAAGCGACATTAAATTAGTTTATCAGTTAAAATAGTTGAAAAAATAGGGTAAATTTGCTATAATACAAACGTTTCGGGGATGTATTGCATCGACGGAGTACGTACTTTAAAAAACTGCAAGCCGACTTTGATCCATTGAGTCGTAAAACAGGGTTAAAACAAAAATGCTAACGTTGAAAAACTTAGTGCTTTAGCTACTAATTTTAAAGGCTATTTGTCTGATAAATTAACTGCCGTTTCTGCTCAACCAGCTTTTGCTGCTTTAGCTTAAACAAGCCATTGGTTAATCCTCTGTTCTAGGGGTGGTTAATCAGTGTAAATTAAACTAGAATGCGATTTTTAAAATCTCGATTTTTTAAAAATTAAAGAGAGGGGTAATGCCCTCAACAATCGATACAATGACGCCTTTTGTAAATTTTAGTTGTCATTGGTGTAAGAGAAAATTTATCTAAGCTTGTAGAGGTTTTTTACAGTCTGCTTTCGGACCCGGGCTCAATACTCGGCATCTCCACAAAATTGAATTCATTGAAGTAGTTGTTATAATGAGTTTATGAGGGAAAGGAAAAGAATAAATTATCTTGATTGTTCCCCTCCAAGTGAAGCTGATTTGGAAAAGTTATGGGCACCTGGCCAAAGAAGAAATTATTTGGAAACTCCTTGTCCTGATTTTTTGAATGAAGTTAATAAAAATCATATTTTCTGCCGGAAAATATGTGAGATATTGACTAGATTTAAGAAGTGATTTTTGGATGTTATAATCGGATAAATAATTAAATTTGAAAAATATGAGACTTTTATCTGAAGCAGGTATGTTGTACGGTGAATTGGCTAAATTAAAAGCTAGTGAGGCTGATGATTGCCATGAAGAACAAACAGAGATTGATTTAATAAATCAAGGACATCTAGACGGAAAAAATTTAGGATGTTTTCGGGCTTTTCGGAGCAGAAGAATATACCATCCATATAATGTTCATGTAACTTACCAAAGGGAAGATTTGGATAAATCAATGAAGTAATTTTTGGTGTTATAATTTTTTAGTTATAAATTTTTTTCAAAAATGACGGCAGCTTATGAAAGAGATAGAGAACATAGTATAGATTTAGTTGATTGCGTACTGGCAAAAAGATCAGAAATTTGTAAAAAACCGATATGTAGTGGAGGGTTTGTAAGAATAGATTTGGATAGAGAGTTTATTATTCCATTCAAAGAATTTAAACAAACAAATAAAAAATAAATGAGGTAATTATTGTATGACAGCGGCAAATGAAAGAGAAAGAAATCAGAAATAATTTATTTTAGAGATTTTTTGATGTTATAATCGGGTAAATAATCAAAAAATAAAATGAAAATGCTAAATAATTATGGTAAGTTGGTGGCAGATTTGGTTGAGAGGGCTGCAAGTTTACCATGTTACGATGCAAGTAGAGAACTGATAGGGCATAGATATGTGGAGACAAATAGAGGTAGTACTCTATCACACTCTTGTAATATTCAATCGACCTATAATTGTGAGGGTATGAGAGGTGGAGATAAAAGTAGAAGAAAATAGTGAAGCGTGTTAGCGAAGGGATTTTTTGAGTTCTTCATCTTTGATTTTTTCGCGTTTTTCGTATTTTCTCATTTTACGGCCGACACCGATTTCAACTTTGAACCACTTACCTTTTAAATGAATAGCGATGGGGATAATCATATATTTTTGATGACGAAGACTAATAAGTTTGGCAATTTCGCGTTCAGACAAAAGTAATTTTCTTTCGGTAATAATATTTGGATCAATTTCTACCGATGAATAGGTGTATTTGGGGATTCGAAGATTAAAAAGAATGGGTACTCCATTAATAACTTCGATACTAGAATTGGCAAATTGAGGAGTTTGGACGCGCAGGGATTTGGCGTCAGCGCCACTGAGGGCGATGCCGGCATCATATTTTTCTTTGAACTGATAGTCGAGAGAATCTTTGTTGAAATAACGCATGGGTGGATTATAACGTAATTTTGTAAATTTTTTGGTCGGAGGAAAGGAAATAAATTATTTTGTTAGTAGGGTCGAGAGTAAGATCGACAATTTTGAAATTACTTAAATTATATTTTGATTTTAACTCCCCTGTTTTTTGATAGACATAAATAAATTTGGAATCATCGGTGAGAATTAGAAAGTCGCTATCAATATCGGTATTGAGTAAACTGGCTTTGGTAAAAGTAGAAGTTTGTTTGGGTTTGAAATTGTCTTTGACGCCACTTAGATATGGGGTGATTTGACCAGATTCGGTGAGAACCCAAACTTTGCCGTCGATGGCTAAAGAATTGGCGCCAAGATTGGTTTTGGCATCATTTTTGAGCCAACTTTGGGGTTCTCCAAATCCGGAAGAGTTGGGGGTTAATTTCCAAATTTTTTGAGATTGATTGTCGAGGACATAAAGAGCGCCATTCCAAATTTGAAGATCGGTAATGGAAATGGTGGGATCGGTTTTGGTAAAATCGATTTTTTGAGTCAAGGAAGATTTTTCAACTAGAATTAAACTGTTTGAAGAAGTGAGATAAATATTGTTGTTGTCGACCAAAACTTTTGAGCTATTTTTGATTTGATCAGAGATTAAAATATTTTTGGTGGATTTAGCCTCAGGATTGACTGAATCGAGACGACCATTTGAAGAATCGAGTAAATAAAGATTTGATTTGGAAAAAATAAGCCGAGAAAATTTTGGTTGGTTGATGATAAGAGAAGTATCATAAACAAAATCGGGATTGAAATTGGCGCTATCACCGGTTTGACCTAAAATGGCATCGACTTGGGATTTGAATTGAGAAATTTCTGATTGATGAATATTTAATTTGACCATTTGATCGATAATATTTTTTGATTCTTGGGCAATTTTGTTGGCAGTGTCAATATTGAGACTTTTGACAACTGAGATATTATTTAATTTTTTTTCTAATTCAGATTGGAGAGTTTTGAATTTATTTTCAGCTTGAGTGGCTTGATTTTTGCGATAACCAAAAAAGCAACTGACAAAAAGACCAATAATTAGGATTAGGGCAATAATTATTTTGGGTTTTTGACGATGATTAATTTTGAAAGTTGATGAATCATTGACAAAAACGGATGGTTTTTGGATTATTGGTGATGAATTAATGACCGGAGAATCTATTGGTTGATTTGTTTCTTGATCTCGGGAAGGAACAATCTCATCTTGATGAATTTCGATTAGACCTGAAGATATGGTAGATTGATCTTCGAAGGAATAAAGAAGAGATAAAAAATTTTCTTCGATGTTTTGAATTTTTTGATCGACTAAAATAGTTTTTATTTTATCCCAAGTAATTTTTTCTAAAAAATCGGAGGTGGTAAAAAGAAGACGATCGTTGATTTCAACTGGACCAGAAATAGTAATAATTTGATCGTTTTTTTTGGGAAGAATTTGGCTAATTTTGGAGCCACGATTTAAAATTATTTGACCATCGCCAAGTGAAGCAATAAAAATATTGTTATTTAAAATAACGGCTAAAATTATTTTTAATTGAAAGTTAAGATAAAGAGGATTTTGAGAAATAGAAAAGAGAGTATTTTTGAGATCGGAGAGAATATTGGTACTGGAATCATCGGAAAAATAGGTCTGATTTATTTCAAAGATAATGTCGTGCCCAATAATATTGAAATCGGGATTGTCGGTGGAAACCAGTTGAATAAGGCCAAAAAGATGGCCTTTGGAAAATTTGAGTTGGTCGTCGGGTTCATTTTCCCAAAAAGTGGACCAAACATTGGAACTGGGTTTACCAATGAAGGAACGACAAATAAAATGCATTAATT
>Ga0265297_10007816_pt1 | contig 14607 bp, 16 predicted proteins | sample Munlanlwell13791_FD_192502 | JGI IMG/M metagenome (GOLD analysis project Ga0265297, IMG submission 192502) | Leachate microbial communities from a municipal landfill in Southern Ontario, Canada - Leachate well 137-91 | ecosystem: Engineered > Solid waste > Landfill > Unclassified | place... | reverse complement strand
TCTTGTGCCCGCGTTGAAAAAACTAAGAAAGGATAAGGACAGGTAAAGCAAACATGAAAAAATTAGACGACATGAGACAAATCAGGAAATTGGACGCTTCAGACATGTTAAGGCTCATCATGGGCCTCCCGCTTCAATGCAGGGAGGCGTACGATATAGGCGCGGCGGCGGATTTAAAAAGGCCGGACCGGGATATTCATAACATAGTGTTCGCGGGCCTGGGCGGGTCGGCCATCGGCGCGGATATAGTCAAGGTGTATCTGCAGGGGGAATTGAAACTGCCCGTATTTGTCTGCCGTAATTACACGCTCCCGGATTTCGTTAGCAAGAATACGCTTTTATTCTGCGCGAGCTACTCGGGCAACACGGAAGAGACGCTTTCCACTTTTCAGGACGGCCTTAAAAGGGGCGCTCACATAATCACGCTGGGCTCGGGCGGAAAATTAAAGGAGCTCTCGGCTAAAAATGGTTTCAGGCACGTGACGATACCCCCGGGTTTTCCTCCGAGGACGGCCGTCGGCTATATGTCCATAGCGGTGCTCGCGGCGTTATCGAAGCTCGGTCTCATAAAGGACAAGGCGGAAGAGGTGGGAGACCTGTATCTCACGCTTTCTGACCTGCGAGACAGGGAGATAGGGCCTGACGTGGCGTCCGGTAAGAACGCGGCCAAGAAGATAGCGGCTAAATTGCTGGGCAGCTATTGCATAATCTATGGCACGAGCGATTCGACAGAGGCGATCAGCATGCGCTGGAGAGGGCAGTTAGCGGAAAATTCAAAGGCCCTGGCATCCAGTCACGTGCTCCCGGAGATGAACCATAACGAGATCGTCGGCTGGGAATTCCCGCCCAAGCTGTTGAAGGGTTTCAAGGTGATAATACTGCGCGATAAAAACGACCACAAGAGGACTCAGGCCCGCATAGAGATATCCAAGTCAATCATGAAGAAATCAGGCGCCCAGATCATAGAGCTTAAAAGGGATAAAGGCGGGTCTTTGGCCAGAATATTTTCTTTGTTATACATAGGCGATTTCGTGAGTTTCTATCTCGCGATACTCAACGGCATAGACCCCACGCCCGTAAAACGCGTGGATTACTTGAAAGCAGAGCTGACAAAGATATGAAGGCCTTGTTATTGGCAGCCGGGTACGCGACGAGGCTGTATCCCCTTACTATAAATACCCCAAAACCGTTATTACCGATAGCCGGAAGGCCTGTTTTGGAATTCATATTGGATGTCCTGCGGCCGATAAAAGAGATTGATGAGATATTCATCGTCACTAACGAGAGGTTTTTCAGGGATTTCCAGGCGTGGAATGATAAGTTTTCTTATCCGAGAAAGATATCCGTTATCAGCGACGGCACGACCTCTAACGAGAACCGGCTGGGCGCCACGGGTGACATGGAGTTTGTCATAGAAAAAGAGGCGATAAGGGATGACCTGCTGGTCATGGCCGGGGACAATCTATTCAAGGCGGACCTCAGGCCTTTTGTTGATTTCTGCGTTTCCAGGAGACCTTCGGTCACGCTCGGGCTTTACGACGTCTTGTCCTCCTTGCTTGCCAGGGAATACGGGATTGTCTCGCTGGATGGGAACAATAAGGTGGCGGAATTTCTGGAGAAGCCTTTAAGGCCGCCCTCTACCCTGGCCGCCATGTGTCTTTATTTTTTTCCCAGGGAAAATGCGGGCGTCATAAAAGAATACCTGAACAGCGGGACGCCTAAGGACGCGCCAGGGTATTTTCTTGAATGGCTTTATAAAAAAGAAGCGGTATTCGGTTATGTATTCAAAGGCAGTAAATGGTTTGATATAGGAGACAAGAAGTCGTACGAACAGGCGGATAAAACATTTCGAGGGGAGGAATAAATGCCTAAGGGTAGATATTTTATGACATCGGAATCGGTTTCAGAGGGGCATCCTGACAAACTTTGCGATCAGGTATCAGACGCGATACTTGACGATGTGCTGAGACAGGATTCCAGGGGGAGGGTGGCGTGCGAGAGCTTTGTCACGATGGGCCTTATCATAGTAGGCGGAGAGATAACCACGACCGCTTATGTGGACGTGATAAACGTCGCGAGGAACGTTGTTAAAAATATAGGATACACGCATCCGGAGTACGGCATGGATTTCGAGACGTGCGCTGTCTTGAACGCGATACACGCGCAGTCGCCTGATATCGCGCAGGGGGTTGATACGGGCGGGGCGGGGGACCAGGGTTTCATGGTCGGTTACGCCTGCGACGAGACCCCGGAACTGATGCCGCTTCCGATAACGCTGGCGCACAAGCTCGTGAAGCGCATGGCTGATCTGAGAAAACAGAAGATCCTGAAATACCTGGGGCCTGACGGGAAGAGCCAGGTGACGATAGAATATAAGGACGGGAAGGCGGTAAGGATAAATTCCGTTGTCCTGGCCTGCCAGCACACCAAGGAGGTCCTGGATAAATCAGGGGAACATATCACGGAAAAGGCGAGAAAGGAACTGATAGACAAAATCGCGCTTCCCGTGCTTGGCAAATTAGTTGATAATAAGACGGAATATTATGTCAATCAGACGGGAAAATTCCTTATAGGCGGGCCGCAGTCAGATACAGGCATGACCGGAAGAAAGATAGTGGTGGACACCTACGGCGGGGTCATCCCGCACGGAGGGGGGGCTTTTTCAGGAAAGGACCCGACGAAGGTCGACCGTTCAGGCGCGTACATGGCGCGTTACGTCGCCAAGAACGTGGTGGCGGCCGGTCTGGCCTCAAGGTGCTGCGTACAGCTCGCTTACGTCATAGGCAAGGCGGAGCCCTTAGCCGTGATGGTGGAGACGTTCGGCACGGGCAAGGTCAGCGAGGATAAATTGTCAAAGATAATACGCGAGCATTTCGATCTGACGCCCAGGGGCATAATAACTGAACTGGACCTTTTGAGGCCGATTTTCAGGAAGACGGCGGCTTACGGGCATTTTGGCAGGGAAGACGAGGATTTCGCCTGGGAGAAAAAGGACAAGGCGGATCTTTTAAGAAAGGCTGTATAGTCATGCGTCGCGCGTACGGCGTTTCGCGCAATACGCCGTACGAAATCTTAATTTTTCAGAAAAGGAGATTATGAACTACGACATCAGTAATATCAAACTGGCCCGTGAGGGCAAGCTGAGGATTGAATGGGCGAATGAGAACATGCCCGTCCTGAAACTTATAAGGGAGAGGTTCTCCAAAGAAAAACCCTTGAAAGGGGTAAAGGTAAGCTGTTGTCTTCACGTGACCACAGAGACAGCTGTCTTGATGAACACCCTGAAGTCAGGGGGGGCGGACGTGAACCTTTGCGCATCCAATCCTCTCAGTACCCAGGATGACGTGTCCGCGTCGCTCGTGAAAGATTTCGGCATACCTGTTTTCGCGAGAAGGGGAGAGGATAATGACGTGTACTATTCTCACATAGAAAGTTCCTTGGCGCTCAAGCCGCACATAACAATGGATGACGGCGCGGACCTGGTCTCCACAATACATAAATCAAAAAAGCACTTAGTCCCGAACATGCTTGGAAGCACGGAAGAGACCACCACCGGTATAATAAGGCTGAGAAGCCTCGAACAGAATAAAAAGCTTCTTTTTCCGGTGATCGCGGTAAACGACGCCGACACCAAGCATCTTTTCGATAATCGTTACGGCACGGGCCAGTCCACCATAGACGGCATAGTGCGCGCCACGAACATACTGCTGGCCGGGAAGATGGTAGTCGTGCTCGGCTATGGATGGTGCGGCAGGGGCGTCGCCATGCGCGCGAAGGGCATGGGGGCTAACGTCATAGTCACGGAGGTGGATCCTACGAAGGCGATCGAGGCGGTCATGGACGGATTTTCAGTGATGCCGATGAGAGACGCCGCTAAAAAAGGGGATATATTCGTGAGCCTGACAGGCAATACCACGGTCATCGCGGAAGGGCATTTCAAGACAATGAAGGATGGGGCCATAGTCGCTAATTCAGGTCATTTCAACGTGGAGATTGACATACCCGCCCTTGAGAAGATGAGCAGGAAAAAACGCGTTATCCGGAACGGGGTAGAGGAATATCTTTTAAAAGATAATAGGCGCATAAATCTTTTAGGCGAGGGCAGGCTTGTGAATCTCGCGTGCGCTGAAGGGCATCCTGCCATAGTGATGGACATGAGTTTCGCGAATCAGGCGCTCGCGACGGAATATCTTGTGGAAAATCATTCCAAGCTCAGTAAGAAGGTCTATAGGATGCCTGTGGAGATAGATAAGGAGATAGCCAGGCTCAAGTTGAAAAGCATGGGGATAGAGATAGACGTGTTGACCCCGCTGCAGAAGAAATACCTCGCCTCGTGGGAACTGGGGACATAAATAATGCCGCAGGGGACGGTCGCTGACCGTCCCCTGTCAGTTTCTTATCAGCAGTATCCCGATCAATCCAAATATAAAATTAGCCAGGTGGGCTGAGACAGGGGGGGGCAGTATCCCGCTTTTCCCGAGCGCGATACAACTCGCCATCACGGCGTAATAAACGAATCCTATCAGCATGCTGACGCCTACCCCCATTATCGCCGTGACCTTCGACCTTTGATTTATCTTTATGGCGGAGCCTATGCCTATCAGCATGACGACCATGCTCGTGAAGGGAAAACTGACCTTTCTGTGCAGATCCACGCGCAGACGCGTGATCATTTTCTGCGAGGCGCTGGAAAAATTATTTATATAATTGGACAGGTCCCTGTGGCTCATGAATTCGTAATTGGCGCCTTTTGAAAGCAGCTCGGCGGGATTTTCTATATCCAGGCCTTTTTCCTCGAAGAATACGGGATTGCTCATCACGATACCTTTATCGTTCAGCTTGTACAGCAGTATGTTGTAGAATATCCATCTGCCGCCGGTCCATTTTCCCTCGTGGGCGTTCATCTTTGAGGACACGTTTCCTTTTTTGTCCTGCTGCAGTATAGTGACCCCTCTGACGGTCTTATCGTGATTATCAAAGGCGTCTATGAATATAAGGCGGTTATTCCTGCCATAGACGGCGATATTGCTTATTATTTTTTTATCGGTCGTTTTGTTCTTTTCGTTTTTTTCTATGTGATTTTCTTTTATGGATTCCACCGTCTTCATGCCCTGCGGCACGATTTTCTCAGATATTAAAAACACCGCCATGGATATGGCGAGGCCCAGGAAGAGGAATGGTATCAGCACCCTGAACATGCTTATGCCGGCGGCGCGCATCGCCGTGATCTCCCCGTTTTTGTTCATGGTACCGAGGACGTAAATCGTGGATATCAGGGCCGACAGGGGCGCGGCCTGTGTTATTATGAGGGGGATCATCGCCATGTAGTATTGGTTTAGTATGAATATGGAGATGCTTTGTTTGAGGACCTCGTCCAGATGCCCGAACAGGTCTATGATCACGTATAACAGTATGAACGTGAGCAGGCAATACAGGAAAGGAGGCAGAAAATATCTGGTTATGTATTTGTCTAATATCCGCATCAGACCTCCGCGGTCTTTCTCAATAAAACCATCCCCGCCGCGGCCAGGACTATGTTCGGCAGGTACATCCACATCCAAGGCGCCCCCGCGCCTTTAAGCGAAACGGCCATGGCGCCGGCCATCAGGACGTAGTATGCCGCAATGACTCCGAGGGCTATCGCGAATTGGACTGTTTTTTCCCCGCGCCTGGTAAATATGGCGAGCGGTATGCCGATGAGTATGAAGACGAGACTCGCGAAAGATATGGAGATCTTTCTGTGAAATTCGGTTATCAGGTCATACACGTCTATGCGTTTTTTGGTAAGCCTGTCTATCTCGCTTTTTATTTCCTGAAAATTCATTTCCTTGGGCTTTTTATCTATGGGGTTGGCGGACGCGAAAGATTCGTCTACGCTCAACGTGATGTAGTACGTCTTGAAATTCAGTTTGTAAAAATGCATGGGGTTTTTCGGATTCGGTTCGTCGCTTGTCCCGTTGACGAGCTTCAGCTTGACCGCGTTCTGGTTGGCCAACGGGATGAATTCCCCGTTCTCGGCTATTATGGTCCTGGTCGCCCGGTCTTCCTGGGGCTGGTAGATGCGGATGCCCTTTAATTTATTCCTGTCGATTTCCTGTATGAATATGATGTAGTCCCTGAATGACTTCACGAACACGCCCGCCTCCAGATACGCGGCGGGGGTCTTCATGCCTATGTTTTTTATGATTTTCCTGGAGGCAAAATGCATTTTAGGTATGATCGTGTTGTTAAGCGTTATCGAAAACAGGCTCAGGACCAGGCCCGCCGTCAATAACGGCGCGCTGAGCCTGTATATGTTTATCCCGCTCGCGCGCATGGCGGTTATCTCATTGTCGGAAGACAGGCGGCCAAACACTATCAGCGTCGACGCCAATATTGACATCGGTATGGTGTAACTGAGCAGAAAAGGTATCAGGTACAGGAATAGTTTTCCGACAAGCGCGATATCCACGCCTTTGTTTATCACGAGCTCGGCGAGCCGTATGATGTTTCCGACCACCAGGCTGAAAGTGAATATGGAGAGCGAAAACGCGAACATCACGAAGATTTCTTTTAATATGTATTTCCCGAGGATTTTCATGTTGGCCTGTCGCCTCTCGCCAGGGTGACGACCTCTACCCTGGCCGCGCCTGATTCCTTCAGGACCCTGGCGCATTCGTTGGCGGTGCTGCCTGTCGTGAACAGGTCGTCCACTATCAGCACGTTCTTGTTTTTTATCTTGGAACCGTCGGTTACGCGGAAACTGCCCGCCATATTTTTCAGGCGTTCCTGGCGCCTGAGATTAGTCTGGATCTTGGTATCCCTTGTTTTTCCAAGCAGGTTTTTTGAGTAACAGAGGCCGAGCCTTAGCGCGATGTTTTTAGCCAGCGCCTCAGAGTGGTTTATCTCTCTTTTAAACAAGCGTTTAGGGTGCATAGGTATGGGCGTGATTATTTCCGCCTCGCCGCCCACATCGTATTTTTTCATGAAATCTATCATCGTGTCCGCGAATTCATTTCCAAGAGAGGTCATTTTTTTATACTTGAAAGCGTGTACGAGTCCTTTCAGCGGGTCTTCGTAGTAACAGGCTGAGTTCGCGCGATCGTAATAAGGGATCTCGGCCTCGCAATCGCCGCAGGTCATTGACGCGTCAGGATTTCCACTCATCTGTCTTCCGCATCTTGAGCAGAACGGCGGCAGGCGGTTTTTTATTTTTTTTCTGCATCCCCCGCACACGTGTTCGTTCCAGGCGCCGGTCCTCTTCCCGCATGCCTGGCATACCGCCGGATAAAACAGATTTATAATCTCGCCTAACATAGCATAACTATAACACATCAATAAAATAAAGTCAAAATCCTTGATTGGGCAATATTTATGATAATTTTCTTAACACGACGTATATTTTATGATATAGTATATAAAATATGGATAACATAGAGGAAAAACTGCGCAATATAGAGGAATGGAACAGCGAGCGCGCCAAGGTAAAGCCGCTTCTGGACGTCGCGGTGGACTGCCATAATAAAGCCAGGCGTGAGGTGCAGTGGAAAAATTACGAAAGGGCGCTGGGATATTACAGGGACGCGATAAAAAATTACAAGGAGGCGCTGGCGCTGAAGCCCAAGTATTATCTGCAGGATATAGTGGAGAGGATCGACAGTGTCGTGGGGGAGCACATAAATAATATATTCAATCTTAAGACAAGCGGCGACGCGCTCAAAAATGAAAACGGCATAAAGGATTTTTTGGGATTCGTGGGTAATCTGGATCCCGAGGAAAAAAGATACATAGATCCGTATGAGATCGCCCTCGCGTATCTGAGGATAGGGGACACATATCGCGAGGACGGTGATCTTAGCGGGGCGCTTGGATTCTATAATAGGGCGATAGAGACAGAGTGCCAGAGGCCTTTTGTAAACATGGACGCGCATTTCAAGATAGGCGTGATATTGTTTGACCAGAAAAAGTTCAAAGAAGCCCTTATAAGTTTTGTTTCGGTTGTCTCGTTTGACAGGAATAATGAAGGCGCGATCGGGCGTATCGAAAAATGCCTGACGGAACTGAAGATATCGGAACACAAGAGTAAATTTCTCTCAGCGACGCCGAACGAGGCCAAGAAACTTATAATGGAGGTTCTTTAAATGAGGCCATTTGGCCGAATTTATCCCGAAGCCGCCTGATTTTCAGAACTGACGCGGCGAGGGATAAGAGGAGATTTTATGGAAGAGAGGAGAAAATATCCGAGGTTTGAATTGAACTTGACCGCGAATTACAAGATAGTCGATTCCGAGGAGGTATTCAAGTTCGGACAGACCAAAAATGTTTCCGCGGACGGCATATGTTTTGAATCGGAGGAATTTTTGAAACCGGGCACTTATGTTGAGCTGGAGGTGGATCTGCGGGACGCCAATCCATCGATACATATTGTCGGAGAGGTGAGATGGTCGGTCCCGGAGAATCCAAGGAAGGAGAGGTATCATAATGGCCTGAGGGTGGTAGGCATGCCCCTGACGGATGAAAACAGATTTTTGAAGTATTACTGCGATAAGATGGTTGATAAACTTTCGGAATATTTAAAACTATAGGAGGGGATTGATGGAAAAGACAGTCAAAGTCTTCCAGAAGAACAAGTTTCAGGAAATAAGGGTTGGTATCACGAATTACGAAGGCAACGATCTCATAGACATAAGGACGTGGTCGCAGCCGTCAGGCAGCCAGGAAAAGGTCCGTACCTCAAAAGGCATATCCATAAACGTGAAGCTCTACCCGGAACTGAAAGAGGCGGTGTTGCTGCTGGAAAAGGATCTGAAGGAAAATAATTTTATCTAATATCCGGATAACATGCCAAGGTTCAGCGTGGTTTTCGAGGATAATTATCTTATCGTGGTCAATAAGCCATCCGGCCTGTTGACTATTCCCACGCCCAAGGGGGAAACAGATACCCTTACCCATCTTTTAAATAAACGCCTGGATGAACTCAAGGTGGAGGTCAATGCCTATCCCTGTCATCGTATTGACAGGGAGACCTCCGGGCTGATTGTTTACGCCAAAGGCAAGTCGATCCAGGCCCGCGTAATGGAAGAATTCAAAAAACGGCGCGTGAAAAAGACTTACATCGCGTTTGTCCACGGTATCGTCAGGAAAGATTTTGATACTTTAAAAAGTTATGTGTATAATAAAGATAAAAAAAAGAACGACCTCATGATAACGAGGTTCAGGGTCATCGAGAGGCGCGGTGATTTCAGCGTCCTGGAACTGGAGCCGGTTACGGGCAGGAAGAACCAGATAAGGATCCAGTTCAGGGATTTGGGCCATCCCCTGGTAGGCGAGAGCGTTTACGCGTTTAGAAAAGATTTTAAATTGAGATTCAAGAGGACCGCCCTGCACGCCAAGGCGATAGAATTCGCCCATCCCGTCACGGGGAAACGCGTGAGGTTTGTCTTGCCCTTGCCCGAAGATATGGAGAACTTTCTTAAAAGATGAAATACATAGTGGAAACAATGCTGCTTCTGATACTTTTGTTATTGGCCGCTTTAACAGCGGCTTCAGAAACCTCGATAGTGGCCGCGAGCATTGTCAAACTGCGCCGTCTCTCGATCGAAGGCTCAAAGATGGCGAAAACGATACTTAAAATCCTTGAGACGCCCGAGAAATTCTTCGGCACCATACTCGTGGCGAACAATGTGGTTAACGCCTTTATCTCATCCCTTGTGACGGCGATATTTATTTCCATGATAGGCGGCGGCAACAGAAGCGTGCTGCTGGCCGCGATCATATCAGCCGCCCTGATCATTATCTTTGAGGTCAGCGCCAAGACACTCGCCGCGAAAAATCCTGTCAGGCTTTCTTTGCGCTTGGCAAGGATGGTCCGCGTCCTTATAATTATTTTTTCCCCCGTGGTGAGGGTATTATCCGTCGTGACCAATTTCATAGTCAGGCTTATAAGCGGCAAGTCGCCCGCCAAGCCGTCTCTGGTAGTGGAAGACGAGATAAAGGCGCTCATAAAGATAGGCGAGGAGGAAGGCAGTTATCACAAGGAAAAATATAGGATGCTCGCCAAGGTATTTGAATTTGGCGACGCCATCGTGAAGAACGTGATGATTCCGAAAGATAAGATAGTATACATCAACTACGCGTCCAACATAGAAGATATCCTGGAGGAGGTGCTGGAATCAGGATACTCGAGGTTGCCCGTCTACAAGGATAGTATCGACAATATCATAGGCGTGATAAACATGAAGGATCTGTTGAATCTGGCTGTCAATAGAGACCTTGTTATTTTAGAAGATATAATTTATCCTCCTGTATTCGTTCAGGATTCGAAAAAGGTTTCTGAGCTTTTGAAAGAATTCCAGCAGGGTCACACGCATATGGCGATAGTGAGGGGTCAGGCGGGGAAGGTAATCGGCCTGGTCACGCTCGAGGACCTCCTGGAAGAGATAGTCGGCGAGATAGAGGACGAGTACGATATTCGCAGTAAGAAGTAATCCAATCTGATTTAGTATGAAAAAATTTTCCACTGTGATAATCGGGGGAGGCGCGAGCGGCATTGTGGCGGCCATAAGCGCCAAGCGCAAAGGAAAGGATGTGTTGATTTGCGAGAAGACAGCCAAGCTCGGCAAGAAAATATCCATATCCGGCTCCGGCAGATGTAATCTATCAAACGATGACTTGAGCGAAAGGCATTACAACCCTTCAGCCAGGAAGCTTGTAAAATCAGTTTTTTCAAAATTCGGCGGAGAGGACATAAAGAATTTTTTCAGGGGGTTAGGTCTCGTAACGTATTCCGAGGGCGGACGGATATTTCCCATCACAAATCAGTCGGCGTCGGTATTGGCTGTGCTGGAAAAAGAAATGAAACGATTAGGCGTATCCGTGGAGTTTAATTTTGCCGCGTCTGAAATCGTAAACTCAAAACAGGGCCTCTTGATAAAATCAAAAGACAATAAGCGGGTTTTGTGCGATTCGGCGGTAATAACAGGCGGAGGGATGACATATCCCGTGACAGGTTCCGATGGGGCTTCTTACGGCTTGGCGCGTCAGCTCGGCCACTCAATAATAGAACCGGTTCCGAGCGCCGTGGCTTTAGTAGTGAAAGATCGATTCTGTCATTTTCTGCAGGGTCAAAAGATATTCGCGGGAGTAAAGGCCATCATTGATGGCAATCCCGCCGGCGAGGCGAGCGGAGAACTCTTGTTCACCAGATACGGATTGTCAGGCACCGTTATTTTAGATATCAGCAGGGAGGTATCCGTTGAGATAAACAGGCGCGGCGGGAAACAGGCGGATATAATCGTGGATATGGCGCCTTTCATGGATTTGGACGCCCTGAGGGAAGAATTTAGAAAAAATACGCGCAATGGCGCGGCAAAGGAGGACCTGATAGTCGGGATACTGCCGAATAAATTCAGCCTGGCGCTCAAAGAGGCCTTCGGCGGTTTCGATGTAAACAGCCTGGCTGATAGGTTAAAAAGTAAACGTTTCAGGGTTATCGGAACCAGGGGGTGGAACGAGGCGGAGTTTACGGCCGGCGGCGTGAATTTGAGCGAGGTCAATTGCGAGACGCTTGAATCCAGGCTGAAAAAGGGCGTTTATTTCGCGGGAGAGGTTTTGGACGTTGACGGTGAGCGGGGCGGTTATAATCTGGCGTGGGCATGGGCGTCGGGATTCTTGGCGGGCGTTGGTTAATATTTTCTTCGGCCTGGCGGCTGGAGAAAACGTAATTTATGGCATAGCCATTTTAAATTCACTTGAATAAATGCGGGCTATATGGTAATATTCAACTATACTTTTGGGAGATTCTTATAACGTGTCGTCATCTTTGTTATCAGTATATATAATAACTGGTATATTAAGCGTAATAATCGCGTTTCTCCTCGTTTATTTTTCCACGCTTTCCGACCATTCAAAAAAGAAGACAGAAGAAAGAACAAAAACAATCCGGTACCTTGACCCTGACGTATTCGCGGAGGGGTCCATGGAGCGCGCCGTATTCGACGAGTTAAGTAAAAAGGTTGAGCTGGGCGAGGGCTTTGAGGAGGTCACCAAGTCCCTGTCTGATGTGCTGAACAGGGAGGTGGAGAAAAAGGTCAGTTCGCACGTCGAGGAATTAAGCAGGCAATACGAATCTACCATCAAGGAAAAGACCCAGAGCGAAGAGGTCGCGTGGGATAAGTACAAGAAAGAGCTTGCCAATAAAAAGCAGACAGAGGCGGTCATAAAGAGCATCGCGGAAGGGCTCCTGGTGGTGGATTCCGGCGGCAATGTCATCATGATGAACCCGGCGGCCGAAAAGCTCCTTGGCGCCTCAAAGAAAGACAAGATAGGCAAGCCCATCCTGGAAAATCTGAGAGAGGAACAGCTTGTGTCTTTGGTGAAGAATATCCCGGGTTCAGAGGGGAAAGAGATAGAACTCGTCAGCCGAGAGGACGAGACAAAGAAGATATTGAGGGCTTCCAGCGCGGTCATAGAAAACGAAAGCGGCCAGACAGTGGGCATGGTTTCCGTGCTCAGCGATATCACAAAGCAAAAGGAGTTGGATCAGCTGAAATCAAATTTCGTGGCCAGCGTTTCTCATGAACTGCGCACCCCCATCGTGGCCATCGAGAAATCCATATCCCTGATACTCAGTAAGGCCACGGGCCCTATCAGCGAAAACCAGGAACAATTTTTGAGCATAGCGGAACGCAACCTGAAAAGATTGACGCTTTTGATAAACGACCTTCTGGATCTTTCAAAGCTCGAGGCGGGAAAGATGGACATGACCCGCGAGAAATGTTCCCTGGAAAATCTGATAGACGAAACCATGAGGACATTTGATACGTGGGCAAAGACAAAATCCATAAACATGGAGAAGAGCATTAAGGGTCCGATACCGGAGATATACGCGGATCCGAACAGGATAACGCAGGTTTTGAATAATCTGATAAGCAACGCCGTTAAATTCACTCCCGTCAATGGCAATATTGATATCGAGGTCGTTCCAGATAATGACGCCAGGGAGGTCAGGGTTATAGTCAGGGACACGGGGGCCGGCATACCAAAGGAGGACCTGAAGAAGATATTCGATAAATTTTATCAGACGGCGGAAAGGTCTCACAGTGACATAGCGGGCACAGGCATAGGCCTGTCGATAACCAAGGAGATAGTGAGCTTGCACGGCGGCAGGATTTGGGTGGAAAGCGAAAAAGGCCAGGGCGCGAGATTTATCTTCACCCTGCCGCTTAACACGCATTCGGACTATGTGTGATTGAGTTTAAATATCCCGGAGGATTTATGAACAAAGAAAAGAAGATATTGCTGGTGGATGATGAGCAGGATTTCAGGCAGCTTATGACATTTTGGCTTGAGTCGAAAGGTTACGCCGTAATGACCGCTTCTGACGGCGCGGAGGCCGTTGAACTGGTGAAAAAAAAGGAAATAGACATTGTCTTCATGGATGTCAGGATGCCGGGCATGGACGGCGTGGACGCGATAAAAAAGATCAGAGAATTTAACGAGTACATACCGATAATAGTCATAAGCGCTCATGTGGATGACCCCAAGGCGAAAGAGGCGGTAGCGTACGGCATTTCAGGTATTTTCTGCAAGCATAAAGATTTTCAGGAAGGGCTGTCTCTTTTGGAGTCGGCGTTGAGGACTCACAAAAAACTTAAAAAGTAGCGCTTGTTTAAAAAAGAGGAGGATGACTCCGTGTTAAGCAATCCCTTAAAGAGGATGGTTTGGATATGCGCGTTCGTCATTATTTTAATGGCGACGGCGGCGCAGGCAAAGGCAGGCAAAGAAGGAATGGTCCTCCACGCGGCGAACAAGGCGGGTTTTATCTTCATTGATTTAGGGGAAAAGGACGTGAAGCCGGGTGATTTGGTGGAGATCTACAGGCATTCGGAATACCAGGCTACCTTTGTCATAAAAGAGGTAAGGGGCAGCATGTCAGAGGCGTGGGCGGTCAATACGGACAAAAAAGTCGCGATAAACACGGGAGACCGCGCGATAATCCCTGAGTCCGGCCAAGCCGCGGTTTCCGCGCCGTACGTTGCCGAGCCGCCGCGAGAACCGGAGCCGGAATTCCTGATTAAAGAACAGGAAAGGCCGTCTTCGTTTAATGATACGTTGTTAACAGGAGAGCTGAATTCACTCCAAAGCGAAAACGCGAGATTATTGTCTGAGTTGATGGAGGCGCAGAGACAAAAGGATGACATATCAGCGAATTTGAATAATGAACTTATTAATATAAAGAGAATGAACAGCGATACGCAGAATAAGCTAAGAGAGGTGGCGACTTCTTTAGGCGGCGATAACGATAGCCTCCGTAGGCAGGTCAGCGAATTAATCAAGGCGAAACAGGAGGCGGAATCCAGGCTCGCGGGCCTGGCCAAAGATAAGGACGAGCTTGAGGCTAAGCTCGCCAGCCAGGCGGCGGTTATTGCCAGGGCGAAAGGCGAGACGGAATCGCGATACAAAGAGGATGTTCAAAAATTGCAGAAACAGAAGGCTGAGATAGAGGCCAAGCTCTCAAGTCAAATTTCTTTTCTGGAAAAGGAAAAATCCTCTCTCAATAGCCAGCTGGCCTCCCTCAATAAGGACAAGGACTCGCTGGACCAGAAGCTCCGCCAGGACATCGCGAAC
>Ga0265297_10007815_pt1 | contig 14607 bp, 13 predicted proteins | sample Munlanlwell13791_FD_192502 | JGI IMG/M metagenome (GOLD analysis project Ga0265297, IMG submission 192502) | Leachate microbial communities from a municipal landfill in Southern Ontario, Canada - Leachate well 137-91 | ecosystem: Engineered > Solid waste > Landfill > Unclassified | place... | reverse complement strand
AGTTTTACGATAGTTATCTAATGTTTTACAACTATAGGTATAACCAGTAGGTAATACTGGAAGAGTGTAGGATGAACACGTAGAACTTGTATCAGGGAGTGATATATATACAGTGGTAGTTGATCCATAAGCTATACCATCGGTATTTCAGGTTTCAATGAAATTGATAGCTCTATTTATGGTATTAATATCACTTACTCTTTTGGCATCACGTGTATTATCAAAAAGTCGAGCTGGATTTAATGCAAAAATTACAATAGCACTTAATATTGCTAAGATAGCAATTACAATCATTAATTCTACTAGAGTAAAGCTCTTTTTGCTATTACTACTAGCCCCCACACCAACCTTCGGTTGGTTGTTGGGGGTCATGAGCTCAACAAGTGTGAAACTTTTTTTAATTTGTTGTTTTTGCATTATGTTATTTTACTAATTACTTATTACCATTTACTTTTTCCTTTTGTTATTTTTCTAATTACTAATTACTACTTACCAATTACTCTGTTTATTACTACTTACTCTTTACAATTGTTTTGCTACCGTCTTACTACTGCGTTACCATTGCTTTTTTTCTTTTATTTTTGATTTATGGATTTGACCCCGCCTGCCTACCTATCGGCAGGCAGGCTCCACACCAAGTTTGCGCTAGCCATTTTGGTGTTAATGTTAAGCAACACTGATCATTTAAAATACTAATTTATTAGCAAACTTGGTGTGGGGGCATGCTTTTGACTTTTGCTAGCCACCACACCAACCTTTGGTTGGTTGTTGGGGGAGATTTGAGTTAATTAGTATTTTATGCTAAATTACTTTTTAGAAGCTACAATATATATATTACGCTTTTTATTATTTTTATCAAGTGTATATCCGCTTTTTTCAATTTTAAAACCAGTTTGTTTAAATAATGCTTTTAATTCTTTTAGAGAAAAAGCATGCACATAACGGTTACCTAAATTTGTTTTATTATCTACTTTAAAAGGTATTAAAAGATCATTAACATCCATTTTTGAAAATCCAAAAAATGATTTAACATTATTTAAAATATTATTTACGCTTCTATAATAACTTGAACCATTTTTTACTAGTCATACTGTTAATACCAATTTCCCTTCTTTTTTTAAAGTTCTAAAAGCTTCTTCTAAAAATTTTATTCGATAGGCTTTTGATGGTATATGTTGTAAAACTGCAATGGATATAATTCTATCAAATTCATCGTCAATGAAAGGTAAATTTAAGGCATCCGCTTTTAAAAATTTTTCTCTGAAATCTGGATATTGTTGTTGAGCTTGAATTAAAAGTTTTTCACTATTATCAATGCCTATATATTCAATTTTTTTATTTTGTAAAATATTTAATAATCTACCATTACCACAGCCCAAATCCAATATTTTTTGATCGTTTTCAATATAATTAGTTATAAAATTTAAATCACTTCAAAAACCTTGTCGAGTTTTTGAAAATCCAAAAGCAATATTATCATAAACTTCCTGACTATATTTTAATAAATAATCGGCATAATCTTTTTTCATAATGAACCCAGAAATTATTATCAAACAATTAATTAAGTATCACCCTAAAAGTAAAGATGATATTGAAATTTTTAAACACAAACTTTGTAAAGAATATCATCTCAATACAATTTACAACAATGAGCTACTATCATTTTATCAAATTTTGGTTAAAAATCAAACTATTAAACCCAAACCTTGGTTAGAAAAACTTTTGATTGGTAAAAATACTCGATCTTTATCTGGTGTATCCGTTATTACTGTTGCTAGTAAACCCTACCCTTGTCCCGGCAATTGTCTTTATTGTCCAACTCAAAAATCTGTTCCTAAAAGTTATCTAGACAATGAACCAGCCATTTTACGAGCTATTCGTCATAATTATAGCCCCCAAAAACAAGTTATGGAGCGATTAAAAGTTTTACAATTAAATGGGCATCCTACCGATAAATTAGAAATTATTATCATTGGTGGAACCTTTTCTTTTTTCAACAAAAATTATCAAACCAATTTTATTAAAAAGATTTTTGATGTTTGCAATGGAAAAACATCAAAAAATTTAGAAGACTCTCAAAAATTAAATGAAAAATCAAAAAATCGCATTGTTGGTTTAACAATTGAAACTAGACCCGATTTTATAAACAATCAAGAAATCAAGCACTTACGTAAGCTTGGTGTCACTCGCGTTGAGCTCGGCGTTCAAAGCGTTTTTAATGATATTTTAAAACTAAACAATCGTGGCCATATGGTTGAAACCACTATCAAAGCCACTAAACTTTTAAAAGACGCTGGTTTCAAAATTTGCTATCACATGATGCCCAATCTTTATGGTTCCAATCCCAAAAAAGATTTAGCCATGTTTAAAACCTTGTTTACTAATCAAGATTTCCAACCGGATATGCTTAAAATTTATCCTTGCATGGTAATGAAAGAAGCCAAATTATACGAAGTTTATCAACAAGGCAAATACAAACCTTATACTTATAAAACCTTATCAAAATTATTAAAAAATATATTAATTGTTTTGCCAACTTACGTTCGAGTTCAACGATTAATTCGTGACATTCCCGCTCAAAGTATTATTGGTGGTGTAAAAATTTCTAATTTACGTGATATCATTGAAAAAGAATTAACAAAAGAAAAACAAAAAGTTTGAGAAATTAGATTCCGCGAAATAAAAGATGAATGAAAGTCAAGTAAAAATTTAAAAATTTTTCGCACTGATTATTCAGCCAATGATGGTCATGAAATATTTTTAAGCGTTGAAGATAAAAATCGAGATAAAATTTATAGTTTATTGCGATTACGTATCCCTTCAAAAACAAAACCGGTTTTTGATATTCTCAAAGATTCGGCCATTATTCGTGAAGTTCATACTTACGGTCAGCAAATTAAAGTGGATCGAAAATCAAAAGCCGCTCAACACCAAGGTCTTGGTAAACAATTAATCAATCAAGCCGAAACAATTGCCAAAAACGAATTTCACATAAACAAAATGGCCGTTATTTCTGGAGTTGGTGTTAGAGAATATTACAAAAAACTTGGCTATAAATTAAAAGATACTTACATGTTTAAAAATCTCAAATCTCAAATCTCAAAGGTCAAATCCATAAATCAAAAATCAAAAGTCCCCCACACTCAGAAAGTTTAAGGTTAAAAATGGAATTTTTAACCGAGGGATGATTCAATTTATCAAGTAAAGTGCATTTTAATTAGAATGTTTAGTTACAGAATATTACGTTTATCGCTCCAAAACTTTTCTGAGTGTGGGGACTAGCAAATCCATAAATCAAAAGCCTGCCACCACAACAACCTCTGGTTGGTCGTGGTGGGTCTTACTATTGTCTTACAATTGTTTTACTACCGTCTTACTATTGTTTTCTCTTTACTATTTGCTAATTACGAATTACATATATTCTCCGGCTTTCCACCATCTAGAACATTTATAACATTATCAATCGCCATGTTTATCATATTTACGTGAGATTCGTCCGATGATGCGGCAATATGAGGTGTTAAAATTACATTTTCCATATCAAACAATTCTTCTGAAATGATTGGTTCATTTTCAAATACATCTAACGCTGCTCCTTTAATAGTTTTGTTTTGTAAAGCTAAAACTAAATCTTTTTCATTTACTACTAACCCTCTGGAAGTATTAATTAAATAAGCGGTTTTCTTCATTAATTTTAAATTTGATTCATTTATCAAATATTTAGTTTGTTCGCATAGCGGCACATGGATTGAAACAATATCCGCTTTTGACATTAATTCTTCTAACGTTGATATAAACTCAACTCCAATTTCTTTTTCAAATTGTTCATTGCGATTACAATCATAATAACAAATTTTACAGCCAAAACCATTTTTTAATATCTTGGCTAAATCTTTACCGATATTTCCTAAACCAACAATACCAATTGTATTATTTTTTATTTCATCTCCCACAAATAAATCAAATTGAAAACCATGAAACTCACCCTTTCTAACAAATCTATCGGATTCATTAATCCGGTGTGTTAAATTTAAAATTAAACCCACCGTATGCTCAGCCACACATCAAGCATTAGCCCCTGGAGTGTTAGTGACTAAAATATTTTTATCTTTGCAACTTTCAATATCAATATGATCATATCCAACCGAAGCTGTAGCAATAATTTTAAGTTGAGGAGTTGCTTCGTTTATTACTTCCTTATCAATTTTACATCCAACAGTAGTAATAATAGCATCGTAATCTTTGACAATTTGTTTTAATTCTTGACTATTACTTAAATGTTCATCATTAATATCTACCTGATAACCCAAATCAGTTAATTTTTTAAAAGCTTCCCCATTCATTTTTCGAGTCACAAATATTTTTTTCATATATTTTAAATTAAATTTATTTTTTAATTACTAATTACCATTTACTACTTACTCTTTTTATTACCATTTACTCTTTACTACTGTTTTCCATTTCGGATAATTCGGCTTGGCCCCCACCCCAACCTATGGTTAGTGTGGGGGATGCGTTCGGGTTGTTGGGGTCGCGCTAGCTTATTACGCTCATAACAAATTCATTATTCTTGAAATCAATTATAGCTTTACCATTTTTAACTAATTCACATTTTAAAATTGCTTCAGACAATTGAGCTTTGATTTTATCTCTAATCACACCCTCTAAGGGCCTTGCTCCAAAAACTTTATCAAATCCCATTTGAGCTAGTTGGCTAATGGCTTCATCAGTAATTTCTAAATATATACCTTGCTCTTTTAATAATAAAGTTTTTAATTTATCAATTTGCAATTTAGCAATTTGTAAAATATGTTCAGGCAATAAAGGTTTAAAAACCAAAATTTTTGAAAATCGATTTAATAGTTCCGGTCTATAAACACTAGTTAATTTGTCTTTAATACTTTCCGATAATTGTTCATAGTTTATACCTTTAGCTAGTTCTTCTTGAATATAATTTGATAAAGCATTGGATGTACAAATAATAATTGTATTGTTAAAATCAATCAATCTACCCACATTATCAGTTAATCTACCTTCATCAAAAACCGCCAAAAATAAATTTAATATTTTTGGATTGGCTTTTTCAAATTCATCTAAAAGTATTAATGAAAATGGATTGTGTTTGACGGCTTCAGTTAATAGCCCACTAATTTTGCCATCACCGCTACCAATAAATCGATTAATCGAATCTTCGTCTTGAAACTCGGACATATCAAAACGAATCATTTTATCAATTGTACCAAAATAGGTATCGGCTAAAATTTTTGAAAGTTCGGTTTTACCTACACCTGTCGGCCCCACAAATAAGAAGGTAGCAATTGGCCCTTTACTTTTTGCAAGTCCAGCTCGATATTCTCGAATCGCACTAGCTACTGATATAACTGCTTCTTCTTGATCAATTAATTTTTGATGAATGATATTTTCTAAATCAAGCAAATTTTTTGATTCATTTTTTGTAACTTTTGATATTGGCACATTAGTTTTATTTTCGATTAATAAAACAATGTCTTCTTCAGTAACCAAATTACGCCTGTTAGTTTTAACATAAGATATGGCTTCTTTTAATAAATCACTAGCTGAACTTGGTAATAATTTATCCGTGATATAGCGTTTTGCCAGTGACACTGCTCGTTTAATAGCTTGATAGGTTATCACTACTTTGCTTTGTTTTTCTAAAGCTAAGGCTTCGTAACTTAAAATTTTAATGGCTTCGTTTTCATTAATTTCTTCCATTTTTACTTTTTCGAACATATTGCAAAATTCAGCATCTTTTTCAATAACAGTATGATATTCAAGCAGTGTTGTGCTACCAATAATTGGCACCAAACTAGATTGAAATACTTGCTTCAAAAAATCAGCAGCATTGATACCAGTATTTTCTATATTGGTTTGTTTTAAATTATAAATGTTGGGAATATAAAGAATAATATTTCCTGCTTCAATTATTTCTTTCACAATATTTGATAAACGATTTTGTAATTCGCCGACATTTTGAGCACCCTGGGTAATATCACCAATATTAAGCATGATTAATCTTTTGTCAAACAAATGAGCTGGCACTTCATCAAAAACAATTTTCATGGCTAAATACATAACCATCGTTTCTTTACCACTACCAGGTTCGCCAATTAGCATCACATTGTTTAGCCCCGGTCTTAATAAAATATTCATCATTTGATCAAACTCACGATCATGACCAACTAAAAATCCAATTTGCATTCTTCTGGCTAGTGATGTCAAATCAATTGATACTTTATCTAAATAATTAGTTGGTCTAGAAAGAAAAGCTCTATCAATTTTAAATTTATAGCCATATTTCATGCGTAGTTTAAAAAAATCGCCAACTCCAGCCGTTAAATGGTCAACATTTGGAACTGGAATACTTAGCAACACTAGAGCATTAGAAATGTCATCGTGATTAATAGAAAAACGATTAATAATCACATTCATAATTCCACTTTTTTGATCATTTAATAAAGCTAAAAACAAAGAGGATTTATTAATTTGGTTTTGACGTATATCCAGCGATTCCAAAAACGCTTTAGTTAATAATTCTTTAATATAATTTTGTAATTCAGTTTTATCAACTTTAACTTTATTTTTATATTCTTGATTTATCTTTTGCAATACCTCCGATGGCTTAATATCCATTTTTACCAAGCTTCGAAAAATTAATGACTCACCAATCAAAGCTTTGAACAACAACAATCTAAAATCTTGCTGATAATAAACAGCTTGATAATAAGTTTTTAAAATTAATATTTCAACATCATGACGAACAAAATTATCAATTACAATGGTTTTTTGATTTAAATCTTTTAAAGTCACTCCCCTATTAGCTTTATTTCTATTTACATATATATCCACTAAAATTAACAATATTAAAAAAGATAAATAACATAATCGATCATGAGTGATGAACAGTCCAGCACAACAAAAACTAAAAGCTCAAATTGATGGCAATACAATATCGATAATTTTATTTTCTCAGCGACTAAATGATAATCTTTCCAACGCTGATTTTATATCCTTACCACTAGGATTAAATAAAGACAACATAATGTTATGATTTTAAAAATTTAAAAATTAAAAGCGGTATTACACCACATCAAACTAAATACATAAAAACAAAAACCAAAGTAACAATTAAATAAATAATCGAGCCAACAAATGATCGCAATAAACGAAAACCAATACCAATAAAATAACCAGCGAAAGAATAATCTTGATATAGTGGCTTAAACAAATATTTTATAGTTGATAGTAACGCCCATTCTCTATCCAGTGAACGCATAACAAACATAAAATATCTATATAAAAATTCAAAACCATCAACATATCAATGTTTAAAAAACAAAACAATTTTTAAGCCAATGATTTTTAAAATATATAATATCCACATACTGTATTGTATTATTATATTAAAACAATGGTAAAGCAGTAGTAAAGCAATAGTAAAACAATTGTAAAGAATAAATAATTACCAATTACCATTTACTACTTACTATTTACTCTTTACTATTCTACCCTATTTTCCACAAAATTACAAACCAATTTCACTAGCTACCGATTGCATAGCTTTTAAAGCTATCAAAATAAAATCTTCTAGTTTAATATTTAAATCACTTTCACACAATGAAATATTTTCTCTTTTAGCTCCCTTCGCAAAACTTTTTTCTTTAAATTTTTTCATTATTGAATCTAACGTCAAATCTTGGATTTTTTTAGATGGTAGCACCAAAGTGCTAGCCACAATCAACCCCGATAATTGATCAACACAAAACAAAGCCTTGGCCATTAAGGTTTTTCTTTCCAAACCAAGCATTTCATTATGACCTTTAATTGACTCTAAAATTTCATCGTCCAAATTAAAAGGTTTTAAGATATCAATTGAAATTAATCCATGAGTTGTTGGATTGTCCTTGGTTTTTTCATAATCAATATCATGCAATAATCCGCTTAAACCTCATTTTTTAGTATCTTCTTTAAAATATTCTGCGATTTTTATCATAATTGACTCAACCGATACACAATGTTTTATTAAATTTTCATTAAAAACATTCTTTTTTAACAATTCATAAGCTTCTTGTCTTTCCATATCAAAAATTTAATTTTATATTATATTTATCTTACCAAATTACAAACAAAAAAACAACGCTAAGTTAGCGCTGTTTTTATTAACAATTTATGGAGCTGGAATTGTTTCCGGAGCAATATTTAATCCATCTAGCGGTATATCAGTATCTTGAGGAATCTCTACAACATCATTATTAAATGTTTGATCGGGTGTAGTAGGCGGTGTGGTTGTTAATGGACTGCTACCTCTTAATATTCAAATCATTGCAATAGCAATTAAAACAACTAACCCAATAACTAATAATAAATTATTTTTTTTCATAATAACTTTTTAAACAATATTTAAAAAACTTGATTATATAAATTGTAGTATATTTTCAAAAAAATTGCAAGTATCTGCGATGCGTATGATAAAATAGATATAAAAATTACGAATACATAATATATAGTTTGAAATCAGAACACTGCCTAGCAGCGTTCTGATTAATGTTTTTCTTTGTTTGTTAATTGCCTAAATTACTCAGGGCGGACATTCTTATTTTGCAGTATTAAGACATTATCACATTGGAGCGACAACTTGATGCATTATATTGTAATTATATATATTTCATGCTACAATATAATGAGTATTTTATAAGGAAAGGAGGAAACCTATATATGGGTGCACCTAATTATATTCGGTTATCTTCATCCGATTTGACAGCACAACCCAAGACGATCGTGTTTGTGTTGTCCGGCCCGACCCCCGCAGGGATCATTTCGTAAGCCCGCATGGTGTAATACAGCTTTTAGGCTGTGGACCGGCATTTGCCGGTCTTTTTTTTATTTTAAAAATGTGTTATTAATATATTAGAAGTTTAATTACAAGCTCATTCTAAAGAAAGGAGGTGTCACTGGAGAAAAAATCCAGCATACTTTCGTCGTATCAATTGGCAGGCCGACGCGTTGTCGGCCTGTTTTTTATTTTTTATAAAATTTTTCTTTTAAACTGGATAAAAAATAATTCTTCTCTAATTCTCCAAAATAAATTTTTTTATGATTGTTGGTAATTATTATTTTATCCCTTTTTCTAAGTGTATAAATTTTTGAACCATCGCTAATCAAAACCACATCACAATTAATATTTTGTAAACCTTGTTTTAACTGAAACGCTTCTTTAATTCGAAAATCAACAATTTCAATACTTATTTTTTCATTTTTCCCAACTACTAAACTTGGCGTTGGAATATTATGATCCATAAGTTCGGTTAATATTAAACATTCCAAATTTGGCATCACAATTGGCCCGTGAGCTGATAAATTATAAGCGGTTGAGCCCGTCGGTGTAGAAATTAAAACTCCAGTGCCAAAAATATTTTGAAAAGCCAAATCATTAATTTTAACTTCGGCCTTAACCATACCCACTAAATTTTGAACGGCAACTTCATTTAAAACATCGTCTTTAAACACCATCTTTTTGTCTCGTCAAACTTCCACTTTTATTAAATTTCTTGAACTCACAAAATAATTACCATTCAACAATTTATTTATACCTTCTAAAAATTTTTTTGAATCTCTTATTGATGTTAAAAATCCAACATTACCTAAATTTAATCCAAAAAATAACGAATGGATATAATTAAAACTTTTAATGGCTTTTATCATTAAACCATCACCCCCTAGCACAAACACAACTTCCGGCCGCTGATTATCAATTGAAACTTTTGGATAGTTTTTACTAATAAAAGTCCTAATTAAATTATAGGCATATATTGCCCTTTTATTTTTGTTATTTAAATAGAATGAAATTTTAGTAATTGGCTTTACCATATTTATTTTTTAATTTTAAATTACCGTTATTATACCATATTTTAAAAATAATCAACATTGTGTATTATCAAAAATTTTGTTAAACTATTACCAATAAATGTTTAGCTATAATTCATGCGTATTTCCCACTCCGCCATGGAGACATTTAAACAGTGTCCTCATAAATACAAATTAAATCAAATTGATAAAATTGTGGAACCCAAATCCGAAGAAGCGATCTTCGGTTCATATTTGCATTATATTTTGCAATGATTTTTTGAAAACGATCATCGTAAAATTTCTTTAAAAGATCTTCTATCTTTCTTCGAAAAGCATTGACTTGAAATTAAATATTTTGATATTAAAAATCAAAAAGAAAAGACATTAAATAATTTTTATTTTGATGAGGGCTTGATGATGCTTAAAAATTTTTATCAAAAAAATGGCCATAAAGATGTCACTATTTTGAGTTTAGAAAATCCCTTCGAAATTAGTTTAAATGATTCAAACAATCAAGTTCATATCGTTTCGGGCATTATCGATCGCATTCAAAAAAGCCAAGATCGTTATGAAATAATGGATTACAAAACTGGCAAAAGGTTGCCAACTCAAAATAAAGTCAATCAAAACTCTCAGCTTTCAATTTATGCCCTGGCCTTTTTAGATCAATGACCAAACATTAATATCAAAGACCTAGATTTATCTCTTTATTTTTTAAAATTTGGCGAAATTATTAAAACCAAAAGAACTGTTGAAGATTTAATTGAAACCAAAAGCAAAATTCTTAAAACCATCAAAGATATTCAAAAAGAAAAAGTTTTCGCCCCCAAACCAAATAACTTATGTGATTGATGTGGTTATAAAAATATATGTCCAGTGTTTAAACATTATCAACCAAAAAATAGTATTGAAAAAGACGAAACCAACATTAAACATTTAATGGATAAATATTTTGACTTACATCAAAAACGTAAAAATATCGAAAAAGAAATTGACAATATCAAATCTAAAGTTGATAATTATTTAGTAGCTAAAAATTTATATCAGCTAGAGAGTGATCAGGGCTGTTTCCAATTAAATGACTTAGAAGATTGTGCTTATGAATGAAAGAAAATCAAAGATATTTTAAAACCTCTGGGTAAATGAACTCAACTGATTAAAATTGACCAAACCGAATTTAAAAAAATTATGCGAGAAATTCCCGAAGATATTCGCAATCAAATTAATAATTGTAAAATTGTTAAAAATAAAACTAAAATCGTAACCGCCATTCATAAAAGCGAAAATAGTATATTTAAAAACGGCGACATCAACAAAAACATTCAAAATCGCATTTATGACGATTTCACTGACATCTAAAAACCGCCAATAATTGGCGGTTTTTAGATTTTTAATCACATTTGGTTTGCCTAGCATAACCAGCAATAATAGCCTTTTCTTCGGTATCAAAATAAATTAAATTATTCTGACTTAAATTTTTTGCCAAATTACAATTCACTGGATAATAATATTTTCCCCGATTACTAGCCACAAAACCATTTGTATCTAAATTGTTTATGTTTAAAGTTGTATTAGTCGTACTTGTAGGTTTGGTACTTACGATTTTTTCATCTATATAATCTTTAAAACTAGCCATTTCTACCACATCACCAACAATAGTGATAGGCGGCCTTTTGAGTAGCTGACCACCCGTTATTATGCCTAATCCAAACATAAAAATACCAAACAACAATCAAACTATGTTATTTTTCAATCAAAACCAAGCTGTCTTTACAAATTTATAAAAATTTGATATAATGTTTACCATATAGAAAAATATATTAAATAATTTATTATGGCTCATACAAAAGCTGGCGGATCATCGCGTAATGGTAGAGATTCCAATGCCAAAAGATTAGGTATTAAAGTCCACGATGGCAATCAAGTCACTAACGGATCAATTATTGCTAAACAAAACGGTAATGATTTTTATCCTGGTAAAAATGTTAAACAAGGTAAAGACAATACTATCTATGCTACTAAAGATGGTTTAGTTAAATTTACTAATAAACACAAAACCAATTTTCAAGGTAAAATCAAAAAAATTACCGTTATCAACGTTTTATAATTATTTTGCCACTATTTCAATTTTTAAAGGAACCACCACTCCATAGCCCAAATTAATATGGACAATGTGCGCTCCTTTTTCTTTTATATTTTTTTCAAATACTATCTCTGTTTCTGAAGATAGATCAATTTTAAAATCTTTTTTTAGCACCTCCATCACTTGTTTTTTGTTTAACGATTCATAAGCTTCATTCCCTTTTTCAGAAAACTTTAAAGCTACTGTTAAAACAATTGATTTTAATTGATTTTCCAATTGTTTGATATGATCATTAATCTTTTGTTGTTTATCAATTTTTTGTTTTTGCAAAAATGTAGCTTCTTTGATTGCACCAATATCAGCAATTTTGGCTAAACCATTTTTAATCAAAAAATTTTTAGCATAGCCATCTTTAGCTTCTTTAATTTCACCTTTTTTGCCAAAACCTCTTACATCTTTTAATAAAACTACTTTCATTTTTTTATTTTATGATTTTATTTAATTCATCCACGGCTTTTTTAAGTTGAATATCTTTTACTAAATCAATTCCTTCATAAGCTCCCGTGGCATCAATCATATCTTCGGGTATTAAAACTTCAATATCCGGCGTAATACCTTTTTTGGAAATATTAATTCCCTTAGGCGTTAACCAATAGGCAACGGTCAGTTTTAGAAAATTATTATCACGTAACGGCATCAATTCTTGCACACTGCCCTTGCCAAACGATTGTTCACCAATAATTTTAACTTTATTGTTATCTCTCAAGGCTCCCGCTAATATTTCAGCCGCTGAGGCCGTGCCACCATTGATCAATACCACCATTTTTTTATTTTTAAGAAAACCATCACCATTTGATACTTCCGTTATATTTTGTTGATTACCATTAAAATCTTCTATTAATATCACTTCATCCTTATTGAAAAAATCACCAGCCATTTCTAAATAAGCATCTAAATAACCACCAGGATTATTTCTTAAATCAACGATTATTCCTTTTGGATTTTTTTGTTTGATAGTTTCAAGGGCTTTTGCAAATTCGGTTAATACATTATCATAAAAATTATATATTCGTAAAACCGCTATATTATCATTTGTAAATTCAACATCACACGATGGAATACTAATTGTTTCCCTAACAATTTCAAAAACTTTTTTATCGGCTATCGATTCGCGATACACCGTCACATTTACTTTTGTTCCTTTTTTGCCTCTAATTAGCTTTACAACCTCGGTAGCCGAAAAATCAATAGTTGATGTTTTATCTACTTCAATAATTATATCACCTGGCCTTAAACCCGCTTTAGCGGCTGGTGAATTTTTTAATGGAGCTACAATTACCACTTGACCATCCCGTTGACTAATTTCAGCTCCAATTCCTTCGAAAGAACCAGCTAATTCACCGTTTAGCTCTTCATAATCTTTATAAGTTAAAAATTCGGAAAATTGATCACCAGTGGAAGCCACAACTCCTCTAATTGCATTTTCAATTAAAATTTCGTCATTCAGTTCTTCTTTCTCGACATATTCATTTTTCAATTTTGATCAAACATCTCAAAACACATATCAATTACTTTCGGATTTTTTGTTAGAAAATCCAAGAATATTTTGGCTCAATCAAAAGTTTAGTTGATTTTGTTTTTTGAAACTATCCACCATACCCATTTGATAACCAAAATTAACCGACACCTGAGTTAGTCCCAACAACAATATAAAAATTACAATTAAACTAATAATGTTCTTTTTTGTAAAGAACTTTTTAAATCAAGACTTGATATTTATTTTAAATTTTTTATTAGAATTATTGATAATTTTTTCAGGATTATTATCCACCATCATATTTGTATCAATCATATCCATATTGCTTTTTTAATATTTATTTAAATTTTCCCCCTCTTTTAAAAGTTGTTTAAAATACAACTTTTTATTGAGAGAATTTTTGTTAAAATGAAGGAGTTTTTTTAATTACTAATTACCATTTACCAATTACTCTTTCTGTTTAAACATCAAACATTGGAACTTATCATATATTTTAGTAAGACGATAGTAAAGCAGTAGTAAAGCATTGTAAAGAGAAAGAAGTAAATAGTAAAGTTTAAAAAGCAATTACTAATTACCATTGTCTTCTCTTCGTCTTTCTGTTTGAACATTGGAACTTTCCTTTGGGGGCCAGCCCCCACACCAACCTTTGGTTAGTTGTGGAGCTTGCCTGCCGGTAGGTAGGCGAAGCGGGGCCAGCCCCCACACCAACTTTCATTAAGCTTCAAGAGATTTCTTTATGCGTCTCTTTAAGGCATTTAGAGCTTGAGCTCGTAATTTAAGGTTATATTCACGAAGTTTGGCTTCATCTCTTGAAGCGTAGGCTTCGTAATACACTATTTTGTAGGGAACTTTCAACTTTGTAGATAATACTTTCTTTTGATTGCGCAACTTTATCTATTTATTAAATTATTTGTATATAATATGTATTACGTATATATACTAAAAAATATTAAAGATAATACTCATTATATTGGTTTTACAAATAATTTAATAAATATAAATGAAAGTTGGTGTGGGGGTGCCGAAGGTGGGGGTCGAACCCACATGAATTGCTTCACACGATTTTGAGTCGTGCGCGTCTGCCAGTTCCGCCACTTCGGCATAAAGAATATTATAGGGC
>Ga0265297_10007814_pt1 | contig 14608 bp, 15 predicted proteins | sample Munlanlwell13791_FD_192502 | JGI IMG/M metagenome (GOLD analysis project Ga0265297, IMG submission 192502) | Leachate microbial communities from a municipal landfill in Southern Ontario, Canada - Leachate well 137-91 | ecosystem: Engineered > Solid waste > Landfill > Unclassified | place... | reverse complement strand
CTGCCACGGCAACGAAGCCCGCCACGGCGCCGGTCAGAACCAGCGGGCTTGTCGTCCCCGTGGTGCTGGTCGTCTCCTTGCAGCGGTCAATGTTCTTGTGGGCCATGTCCGACCCTTACATGGCATAAATTTTGTAAGCACCGTTGTCCCACTGGATCACGATGTCACCGCCGTTGGTCGCCAGCGGGAACCCGGTAATCGTGTCGATGTAGAACAACAGCGGCGAGGTCGCGGCGACGCCGGTGTCCATGTAGATCACAACGCCCTCACTGGTGTCGCCCGTGGTCACTGCGGTGTAGGTCACGTCGCCCGCATCGAACACGCCAGCGGCCACGGTCTTGGAGCCGAGCGTCTGGTCGGTGCCCAGCCGGTAGGCCGACACGTCCGTCAGGAACTCATCGGTCGCCAAGTTCTGGGGGTAGGTGTTCTTTACCAGGATCACCTTAATGGTGTCGGCTGTCAGACTGATGGCCTTGGAGAGAATTTTCTCCTTGCCTTTTGCGTAGAGGGCGTTGGCCATGGTGGTTCTCCTGTTCGCCTGTTACCAGACGGCTTTGTTGACTTGGGGGCGGTTGGCCTGCTGGGCGCGGCGAAGGTCGGCATCGGGCCGAACCCCGAAGATCCGGGTGAATGCGGCTTCTGCCTGGCTGGACTTTCCGGGGTCACGGGTTTCGCTGTCCGGCTTGGCATAGGCCCGGTGCAGCATCCAGTTCACCAACTGGCGGTGGTGGATAGCGGCAATCTCTGGCGTGTCGGAGTCTGTCGCCATGTCCACCAATGGCAGGCGATGTACTTCGAGGCGCAGCGTGTAGGCGGCATCCGGGATGCAATCGACTTCGATGCGACCGTCATAGCGTATCAGCGCGAGCGGCGCGCGGGTTTCATACCGCCAGTCGGGCCGCGTGCGCTCAAGCTCGATGCGGTCTATCAGCTTCAGCTTGGTCACCAGACCTGCTGAATCGATGATCCTGGCGTGCTCAACGTCATGGACTTTGGCGTGCAGTGCGTAGCCGGTCGTTGCCGCCACAATGGCAATCTGGCATACCGCCGTGGTGCTGGCGTCAAACAGCAGCTTGGCGCGTAGGCACGCCTCCTGTTCAGCCTCGTTCGCCCATCGCTTCAGGTCAGCGTCCGACCACAGATAGGGGACAACCAGGTCGTCCGCATCCGTGCGGAATGACGCGATGAGTTCGGCCATCGTCATTTCAGAGCGCCCCGAACTGGTCAACCAGCTGCGTCACCTTGGCGCGCAGGCTTTCGACCGATGGGTTTCCAGAGAACTTCTGCTGGTATCGCTCCCAGGCCATCTGCTTGAGCGCGTGCTTGTCCATGATGTTGATCTGGTCGCGCAAGTCCTGCGTGTCCTCGTCTTTTTCATTGACCGGCTTCGATTCCACCGCGGGCGCCGCGCCGGCTTCAACGCCTGGCTCGTACTGGTCTGGGTGGCGCAGCATCTTGACTGCAATATCGGCATCCACCATGGCGGTTTCACCCTGCACGAATGCGGTATGGGTGCCATACATGCCATCGGTGTAGGTCAGGCGCTTGCCGACGTACTTGATTGGGGTGAGTTTGCTCATGGCTTTTCCTGTTGTTGCAAAAATGGGCCGGCCCCTTGTGAAGACCGGCCCACTCCTGATTGCCGGCTACCGATCAGGGCGTGCCGGTATGGATGCCGTAGATCACGACATCGACGCGGCCCGCTGCAGCGCAGGCAGCGCCAGCCATCGTCATGGTCACGTAGGCGTCCTTGGGCAGCGTTTCCGGCTTGACGGCCACGTTGTCTGCCGGGTAGCGGCCTGCCGTGTTCAACGCGATGGCCGAGCCGAAGTAGTCCGCGTCCTGCGGGACAACCGTCGAATCGACGCCATCTACATAGGCGAAACCGATGTCTGCCGTCACCAGCGCCGTGAAGGCATCGCTGGCAATGAACAGGGCATCAATCGGCTTGAAGCCGGCGGGCAGCACGCCGATGCGAACCACGTCGCCAATTTGCAGGGCGGTGGCAAGGTCGCTGGAAACCAGAATGCCAGAGGCATTCACTTCAAGCGTGAAAACGACAACCGACTGGTTGCCGCAACCATCGGCCGCGAAGAAGGGATCGTTGCGAATTTGTTTTTTGGTTACGGTGCTCATGGTGTTCTCCTGGGAGTGATGGGGATGTGAGTGGGGCCCGGCGAACCAGGCCCCAATTCATCAGGTTCCGGCCAGCTTCACAGCCGTGTCGATCGCAATCACACCGTTGTCGGTGAACTGCTTCTGGTCGCCGAAGTCGATCTCGAAGCGGACCTTGGACTTGCCGCTCATCATCCCGATGAGGACTTCCAACTTATCGTCGTGGTCCAGCAGCTTCTCGCTCCAGAAGAACGGGTTGCCGGTGTGGCCGTTCTTGCCGAAGGCTTCGGCGAGCGCCTGGCCGCCCAGCAACAGCGCCCGGTCCACCGCGTAGCCGGCCGCTGCGAAGGCCGCAGGTACGAGGTCGGTCGAGGTTTCAGCCTCGCTGGTGTAGCTGGCGCAGTAGCGCAGGCTGTCGCCGCTGTAGAAGCGGATCGGCTTGGGCATCTTGACGATCAGGATGCCGGCGAAGATCCCAGCATCGCCCTGGAACAGGGGATGGCCTCCGGCCATGCTGGAGCGCGCCATCGCGTTGGCCTGCAAGGTGCGGAAGTTCGTGCTTTGAATGAAACTGGTGTACTGCTCGGACGACACCAGCAGCACGCGCAGCGGCACATCGGTTGCCATCTTGTCGCCGTCGAAGATCACGGGCGGGGGCGGCAGCGGCATCGAGTCGAGCACGGTGCGAATGCCATCCACCACTTCCATGTTCAGAACATCGGTGGTGGCGATGGTGATCTCGTTTCCTGCAGCCTTGATCGTTTCGATCCCGGTGCCGGTGCTCATGTAGTGGCGGTTCTTCGTGGGCGCCTTGACGGGGTTCACGCAGATTTCCGCGAAGTCCGCATCGCTGGCCAGCGGGAGTGCCCACTCGATGTTGTTATGGAAGCCACGAGCGCCGGCCAGGTGGGTCAGCGTAAGCTGGTCCTGCAGGCGGTTCATGTAGCTGTCACCCAGCGCGCGGGCCAGCTTGCGCAACTGGTGCGGCGTGCGCTGCTGGGTCATCATCCCGCCGCCGCTGATGGGGTAGCGGGTCTGGTTGATGCGCAGCTTGTCCTGGGAAAATGCCATCGCGCGGCCAAGGCCCTCGGCGTAGCGTTCGCCCATGATCGGCTTGCCCGACATCGGGTTGATCAAGTCGAACGTGATCTCGTCACCGGCGCTCTTGGTCAAGTCCATGCAGCGCACGATGGGTAGGTCCGAACTGGACTGCTGGCGCAGGTTGGCCTCGGCGTCGGACTGCTGGGGCAGCTTGCCGGTGAGGCGGTTGAGCGTCGAATTGCGCTGCATGTGCGCAGCGAACAGGCCCGCGGACTGAATTTTCAGTGCCTGCGGCGCGCCGTAGGGGATGACCGTTGTACCCATGATGGGACTCCTTTAAAGGACTGCCTCGCTTCACAGCGATGCGTGTTTTTGCTACTGACTCAGACCAGGCGGTCCAACTGCGCCAGGATCTTTGCGGGATCCGACATCGAGCCGAACTTGGCCATCAGGCCGCCATTGGTCATTTCCCTGATCGCATCCGCCTCGTCGTGGTGGGCCGCCGAACCTGCCGGGATGTCCGACAAGCTGGTAACCCGCGCGCCTTTGGCTGCTGCAATCACATCCTTCGCCTTCTGTGCCGCGCTGGCTGCCGGATTGGCTGCTGGCGCGGGCTGTCCAATACCTGACTGACTCTTGAACGTGGACACAAGCTCGATGACCTGGGCGGCTGTACCGCGCTCGAACACAGTTTTGTACTGGTCGCGCACGAATGACGGCTGCTTTTCAATCCAGTCCTGCAGCGGCTGGCCGCTGACGATCTGGTTGTGGTCCGGGTTGGCATCGGTCAGTGCCTTGAAGTGGGCCTCCAGTGCGGTGGTCTGCTCTTGCTCCTTGATTGGTGCAAGTACCTGCTCGAACTTCTCGCTGAGCGCTGCGACAGCTTTCGCTACCTCTGCGCTTGCAACGGCTTTGACGCCCTTCGCCATGGCTTCATCGCTGTAGTCACCAAAGGTCACAGCTTCACCGGTGGGCTCTGCTGGTACTTCTGTGACAGGCTGAGTGGCTGGCGTTGCCGCTGCCGTGAGGCGCGCGATTTCGGCATCCTTCTCAGCCGCGATACGCGACCAATGCTGTGCTTGCTGTCTCGCTTCTTCCAGCTTCTCGAAAGGAATGGTGTGAACACCGTCCTTTGCCAGAACAACAGGCTCGGGCTGTGGTTGTTCGGCTTCCGCTGGCAGAGTTTCAGGAGGGCTTTGTGCTTCTTCTGGTGCTGCTTCGATGTCGGGCACATCGGTTTCCGGCAACGGGGTGCCGGTATCGCCCTGCTGGTCCAGCGTGAGCATCTGGGCCATTTGCGCATCAGTCAGGTTGCCGTCTGCGTCCTGGTGGTCAAGGTAGAACTGTTCAAAAACGTCCGTCATCGGGTCTTCCCGCCACATATCGCCGTGGCCGCATTGGGTTGATCGCCGACAAAAGGAAAAGGGGCCGAAGCCCCTTAACCATCCATCTGCGGGACTCGCTTCGCTTCACAGCGATGCAGACCCGAATCTATGTGGTGTCCCCGAGTTACTCAAACCCCCGCGAGAGTCCTGCTTCGTGTTGGGCTGCTGCCCACGTAGCCACGGCGTGCAGGCTGCAGGGGTCTTGGCGCTCAGGGTCTGGAATTCCAAGCAGCCGCGCGGAAAGCCCGCTGCAGGTCTCTCGGCCGTCTTTTCCCGGTATCAGCCACGACAAGAAGCTGGCGATCAACTGCCAGTCATACATCGCGCCCTCAAGCGCGCGCGCGGTGCTGGCGGCGTACTGCGGCGACCGGTCGGACGGCACCAGATCCCATTTGTCCTGGGCCAGATTGATGCGCTTGAACCGTACCCCGCCCACCTTTCCGGCTCGGCGCTTTGACCACGCCGGCAGGCGCTCGGCGGCCACACTCGACACGCACCAGAGCGCCCCGGATGCATCGGGTGCGCATGTGCCATCGGGCATGTAGCCATCCACGCCGTCACCGGGCTGGAAAACCACCTCGTTGTGCGAATAGAGGCCGTGCAGCCGCCAGCGGATCAGCCGGTTGGCCAGGCCCTGCAGGCCGGGGCGCGTGGACTTGTAGCTGGCGAGCAGCATGGGAATTAGCCCGTGAACCCAGCCGGCCAGCCCGCACTGAAATCGTAGGCGGATGGTGTGGCGCTGGCATTGACTGCTGCGCGGTGTGATTCAGCAGCACCGAAGATCATCGCCTCCTGAATCTCAAACGCGGCCACCACGCCACGAATGATCCCGGCTGTCAAAACAACTTTGTCTCCTGTGAGCGTTTTCCACGGCACGGGGTAGCCGGCCACGGTGTAGGGGTCTGCGTCACTGGCGCCGGTCTTCTCTAGCCGGTTGACCATGCGCTCCCACTGGCCCCGGCTCTTGACATCGTTGTGAAACCAGTACGCGCCGACCTTGCAACCGCTTTCGGCCAACGCATCCCGCTTGGCCTTGATGCGCTCCCAAACCTGAGCCCGCACGGAGGCCAAGCGCATGGCGTCAATATCGTTGCCGGTCATCACCAGCCCGCCGGCGTCAATCTGCGCCTGGCACTGCGCGATACTGGCGCGCAAGGCATCAGCACGACTGACAAGCGCATCACGCGGCCCGGTCAGCGCGGAAAGGTCCGCATCAGCAGTAGTGAGCGATTCCGACAACACGCCAACCGCACCCTGCTGGGCCGACACATCCGCGCCTTCAACGGCCTGCGCTTCAGCGAGCGCAGCCTGAGCGGACTCCAGAGCGGCTTGCGTGCTATTGCGCCATGTCTGCGCGCTGTCGATTGACGGCTGTGCAGCCGCAATTTGCGTTTCAAGCGCCGCCAGTTCGGGCGACTGACGGGCGATCTGCGCGAGCAGCTTGATGAGGAGTTGCGGAGTCATGCGATGCGTACCCAGTTTGTGCCGTTGCTTTGCAACTTGACGCGATCAGCCAGCGTGATAGAGAGCGAGCCGTCGATGGTTTCGCTGGCGTTGCCGTCGATGGTCACGGTGTTTCCGCCCGCCACTTTGACAAAGGCGTGAATTCGGTTGTGGCCGCTGGCGGCTTCGAGCGTGAAGGTGAATGGCGCCGCAGTGGAATCGGCTGTCAGCGTGCCGTCTGTTGCCGTAACTGTGTTGTCAGTGGTTTTGGCAGCAAGGCCGGTGGAGATTGAGCCTGTGGCGATCAGGTTGCGACTCGTGACGTCGCCCCCAGTCGTAACCTTAAATTTCGACGTGCCGCCCACTTGGGCATCAATGAGATTTTGAGCCCCACTTCCGACGGACGTTTCCGTTCGATTTATCAGGAGGTCAGTAGCGCCAGCAGTACCGGTTTGCTGGTACTTTGGAGTAATTCCAACGCAGATTTGATTCCCGCTGCTTGCTGTGAGTTTTTCAGTGCCCGCGTATCCGGTAAAAGAGTAAATCGGCTCTGCGCCGCTGTTGCTAGCGTACTGCAAAAACTCAACCTGTGTACCTGCGGTTGCCCCTCCGATCAGTGCAATTTTCCCGCCTATATCTACATTTGAGATATATGATCGGGCGGCCCGGGAGAGCGCCATCGTCCCATTAGAGAGGACGGTAGCCCCGACGTTGTAAGAGCTAGAAGCGTATAGCGTTACGCTCCCCAGATGATCGACTTTAAATACATTGATGCCAGATTTTTGGCAGTCAATATGGTTTCCCAAAAAACCTGCTCCGGTCTGGGAGTTGATTCCAAGCCCGGTGCCAGCGGTGCTCCACCCGTTACTTGCGGCGCCGCTCGACTCGATTAGCACCTGCGGCTTTGTCGTTGTAGCCGTGCCACCCGAATACCATGTGCCAGTGACTTTGACCGGCGGCGTTGATGCAGCGCCGTTTGCGGATGCGGAAACGCCAGTAGCAGCAACTGTGTTCGGCGTCGTCCCGCCAATAGGGCCTGGTGATGCAGGATCAAAGCTGCTGATTGCAATATCACCAGCGCCCAGCAAACTCGTGCTGTTGATGGTTTTGATATTTGTGCCGCTGACAAGAACGGACTGATACAGCGTGTCGAAGTAAGTCTTCAAAAACGCCTTGACGCTGGCCCACGTCGTGCGGATCAGTCCAAAGCTGGCCGCGCTGTCGGTGCCGCCTACCTCGTCAGCGTTAACCAGCGTTGTTTTCTCGGTTGCTGCGTGCAGCAGCGTAGCGACACGCGGGCCGGTTTCGTCACCGGAGTTGGTGCCTGATGATGCACCGCTGAACGTGCCACTCTGAGTCGCAAGCGAGCCAAGCCCAAGCGTCGCGCGCTGCGCTGCGGCGTCCACATCGTCCAGCAGCGCCCGGCCGGCGGCCGTGGTGTCGGTCAGATCCGCGGACGTGAGCGTGACGGCGCCGGTGCGGCCGGCAACGCTCAGCACCTGATCGGTGTAGTCGGCCTTGAACCAGTTGCCCGCCAGCGTCGAGGTGCTGGCGTTATCCGTGATGGCAATGGCGCGGTCGCCGACAGCGAACGCCGTGCCGTCCACCGTGCCGCCCACGCTGACGATGTAGCTCCACCCGGCTTGTGCTGCACCTGCGCCGGGGAATGTGCCCGCGCTGGCGTCCCACACGCCTTTCAGCACCACCGCGGCGTCCAGGTCGTTGACGCGGCTTTCGATGGCGTCGAGGTCCACAGCCTGGGTGACGCTGATGTGTCCGAGTTTGGTTTCCTGCGCAGCGGTAAAGCTGGCCGTGGTGTTGGTCAACACCGTGGCGAGCGGCTGGTAAGTGCCGGTGTGGTTGTGGCCGGCGGGTGAGTAGCCGCTCAAGTCCTGGTCGCCGGTGTTGGTGCCGCTGGTGGCAGCTACCTTGGCTTTTTCGGCCGGGGTCATCAGTCCGGCGTTGGTGGCGTCGGCCAGGGGGATGGTGGCGTCCGTCCCGGTGTCGCTGGTCACCGTGCCGCCGGTGGGCGATGCGGTGTAGCCCAGATTGGTTGCGCCGCCTCCTGGACCTCCGATCTGATCTACCCAGTGAACGTCAAAATCGGCATTGCTCGCCTTTGCGGGAACTTGCCCTGTAGTACCACCAGACGGGATCAAGGCCAGCGCAGCCTGAGCCGCCTCCAGCGCCAATTGTGCTGCGCTGACTGTCGGGTATGGTGGCGTGCTCTTGATTGTCTCGACAAGTACCTCACCGACAGATTCAGGAACCGTGATCGTGTATTCGTCCACGTATCCGGTACTGGTTTCGATGCTGACCTTGTATTGAGATCCGGTCGTTCCCCGGCTGTTCGGCCACAAACCAATCGTGCATACCCCGGTGATGTCGGTCGATGCCTGAACCTTGCGGCTTGGGACAACCATTCCAACATCGGTATCCGGTCGTGTCAGGGCTGCGGTGACAAGGGCGCCGACAAGCGGGTTCCCGTCTTCTCTCGACAGCCGGAATTTCACCGTGGTTGTTGTGAGCATTTTGGTCTTGCGTGGTTCGAATCAATAGAGTCGGCCCGTGATGGTGGGCCGACTATTCAGATAACTCAAACCCTCGCGGGTGGCTGGCCGCGAAAACCCTTGCCATAGCGGGATTCAAACTTTGGTGCGCCAGGTGTCGCCCACTGGTCGGCCAATCAGGCTCTTCGGAATCTTGTCCCATTGGTATCCGTCCGTGCCCTGAACAACCTCGATGGATACCGAGGCCAGCAAGGCGCGGATCTCGTCAGAAACCGGGTAGTTCCCGGCGACTCGGTGTTTCTGGTGCATGGCGACCATTCCGGTGATGATGTTGAAGTAAGCGCGCTGCTGTTGTTCTGCCTGCCGCTTGAGGTTGTCCAGCAGCGATTCGATTTCACGGGTTGAGGCAATCAGGCTCATGGCTGGCCTTCTGGTTGCGTCGCGTCGGTCGGCGCGCTGTCCTGGCGCTGCGTTTCAATACCCTGCATCGGGCTGCCCGGCTGCTGTGGCACTGGCGGGAACGCCGGGCTGGTGTTCTGCTGTGCGGGCGGGATGTCGCCCAACTGCGCAGTTGCAGCCGGGTCAACGGCTGGAAGCGCTTGGCCGGCCGGTATCGGGTAGTTCGGGTCAACCCCGGCTGGGGTCGGCGTCTGGTAGCCGGCCAGCTTCATCACCATGTCGGCAACCGGTGAGATTTGCGGGGTCTGCACGATGGCGCCTGCGGTCTGGATAGCAGCGAATGCAGCCTTCACGCCGACCTCAACGGCCTGATTCGTAATCAGTTGAACCTTGGCCTCATCCATCCCGGCCGGGTACTTGAGTGCCAGCTCCTGCTGCTTAATGTCCAGCCCGGCCGCCGTCACCGCATCCTTGATTCGCTTCTGGATCTGTTCTTCGGTCGGCGCCTGACCCACCAGCTTGACGCCCTCGATGATTTCCGCCTTGTTGGGTACGCTCATCAGGCTCAACAGGTGCGGGAGAACTACGGGCTGGTACTCCTGGCCCATCGACTTGAACGCTTCGGACAGGGCGCCAAGCTGCTGCGCCTGGAAGCTCGGCGTGCTGGGAACGTCCTGCAGCGACACCTTCAGCTTGGTGCGCTCCACGTCGTTGTTCAGCGTCTGGATGCCGGTTTCGGTGTCCACAACTGGCGAATTCAGAACGATGGTCTTGTCGGGCTTCAGTCCTTTTCCGTCGATCTGGACGGTTTCCTCAACACCGATCATGTCTTCCACGATCAGCGACATCAGCAGGTCGCCCACGGCCGCGCGCGCTGAGTCGAAGTTGTCGTTGATGTCGGCCAGCGCCTGCACCGACTGCTCGACCTGGGTGGATTCCTGCACGCCGCTGGTGGCGCTGCCCTTCTGGCCTTGGAACGATGGCGTGATACCGGATGTGCGCGCGATGGCCGCCCGTGCGTCTCCAAGCATCTTGTACTGCTGTTCACTCAGTTGAAAGTCGCGCCGCCTCTCGAATTTTGCACCTGGCTGGCTCATGGCGTCCGCACTGAGAATGATGTCGGCATCCACGCGCGATGACATCTGCCTGAATTGCTCATCTGTCCCTGCGTAAGCACCGGTAGTCCGAACGGTTTCTACAGCAGACAAACCCCAGCGAATCTTGCCCGTGGTGGCGTTGATGTTGTCCTGCTGGTACATCATGCCCCGTATCAACCCGAACGGGATCATGGTCCGGTCTTCCCTGCAGCCCCAGAATGGCACGTAGGGGAATTTATGGTGCGGGTATGGCGTTGGGCCATCAGACAGGCGGTGCGGACCCATCCACATGGATGTCCGCATCTTGGGCAGCACAACCCATTTCGGCTTTGCCATGCCGACAGCGATAGCCAGCTGGTGCGCCTCGTTGGCCTGGTCAACCTCGATCACGCGGCCGTCCGGCATCTTCATCACCAGCGTCCGCACCCAGACCCGATACCAGACCTCGAACAGGCAGATCCGGCGGCTCTCGATGTCGCGCCACTGCATTTCCTCGATGCTCCAGCCGCGCTCGTCGGTGTATGCCTTGGCAAGGTCCGTGCTGCCACCGCCATCGTGGCCAAGCCCGAAATCAATCCCTTGCCAGCCGTTGGAAGAGTGGCGAATCAGTTCCACCTTGTCCGGGAACATCAGTTCAGCTTGGTCTCTGTCGGTCCAGCGCCTGCGCACCAGGTAGCGGGCCTTCTCCAAATCCGGCTCGGTGTCCAGCCAGTCCCACCAGATTTCATTGCGATGTACGAATGAGGCGCGATAGGGGAACTTGAACGGGTTCTGCTCTCGCGCAACCTCCACCCATCCAAGCCCGACGCTGATCTCGTGCCGGTAGGCTTCCGAGCACGCGCGGTCGGCCCGGCTGTGGCGCTCAGCCTGGTTCAGCTTGAAGCCCAGAGCCTCGGCTACTTCATCGCCATCCTTGGGCGTGTCGGGCACCACGCGCCAGTCCTTGCGCATCTTGACTTCCATGCCGGTGACCGCGGCGATGGTAGGACCGATGACATTCTCAATGGCCGGCGGCATGCCGATCTGCGCCTGGGCCTGCAGGATCTCGCTATCCAGTTGGTTGCCATCGCAGTAGTCCATTTCCCGGTCGGCCTTGCCGCGCCAGGCGGGCTGCTGGTCGATCTCCACGACGAACGAGGTGAATTTTTCCAGCGTGATGGCGTCCTTGTCCTCGGCCTCGGTCGATACGGGCGCGGCGGCTTCTTCGGCCTGCATTGCGTTGTTCATCATCATGGGTTGTCCTTACAGGCGCCAAAGAGGCGGTGGGGGTAGCGTTGACTGCTGGCGGCCTGCAGCGGGGATACCTGATACAAACGTCATGGCCACGGCGTCACCCTTGTCTGGGCTTCGTCCAATGGCTTCACGGATTTCGTCTTTTTCTCGGATCTGGATGCCTGCTTGCGTTCCCATCGTCACAATCTTGTAGCGCGCTGCGCACAGGTCGCCCAGCAGTTCCTGATCGGGCGGCAATGAGATCGGGTCGTCCAGAGTTGGGTCCAGCGCCTCACGCAGTCTCCAGTACATTTCGGCGCGCTTGTTCCTGAATCGCAGTTGCCCGGCCTTGTCAGAAAGCCCGCTTGAAGCAGACCCGACAACAGGCAACACCAGCAAATTCAAGCCCTTGATGAAGTCAAGTGCGCTTGATCCAATGCCAATCGAGTCCACGCACACGCAGGCGCCGTTGCGGATCAATGGAACGATGAACCCAGCCGCGGTCGGCCCGTCTGATGTCACTGCGCCTGGAACGCTGACCATCTCATCGAACCATTGCCCATGGCGTCGGGCGGCCGTGCTCTTGTCCACGCCACCGCGCGCCGGGTCGAACCCAATGGCCGTCATCGGGCCTTTGATTTCCTTCTTCACCCAGCGCGCCTGGGCAGCCTTGACCCATGCGGTGGGGATAAGTTGCCACGCCGGATCGCTGGCGCCGGCCTGGAAGTCGCCGCGAAGCATCTGCGACCGCAAGGGTTCTGGAAGTGACTGCAGAGTGGCCTTGTAGCCCGTTGTGCTCAGAAACAGGTTGTCATCAACGCTCGACGGGATGAATGTCCGGCTCTTTGGGGTGAACCAGTCGGAGCCTACTTTCACCGGGTCGCCGCTGGGAACCTCGAAGTCGTCTCCGTTCTCGTCGCTGACGTACCAGCGCAGTTCGCCGGGCTTGGCCGGGTTTGGGTGCGTAGGATCCAGCCATGCAGCCCAGAACCGCTTGACCCACTGACCATCGCTGGATGTCGGCGGGTTGCCGGCGCAGACCACGCGCTGTCGCACGTTCGGGTCGTCCGAGCGAAGCCAACCAATCAGGGCGCGGAACTGAGCCTCCAGAAAGTGGCAGATTTCATCGAACAGTTTGGCGTCGTGGGCTCGGCCCTGGAACTTCATCCAGTCTCCGGGCTCCTTGACGCTGCCCAATTCCATCACCCGGCCTTGCGGCAATCTCCACACGCCGGTTTGGCTGTTGTAGCCCTGTCGCGTGCCGGTGATCGTGGTCATCCGTTCTTCGATGCCGATCAACTGAACGGCCTCGCGCCGGAAAATGATGCTGTGCTGCTGGCTTGTCAGCGCCAGACCAAGCAAAAGATCAGTCTTCCCGCCTCCCGCTGCTCCGCCATAAAACAGGATGTCGGCCTGCGATTCATAGGCCATTTGCTGCGGTCCTGCCTGCGGGGTCCAGCGGGGCATGGTGTCCAGCACAGCATCGAACGCGGCCTTCTGCTCGGCCGTCATGCCCTTGATGGTGGCGATTGCCTCAGTTGCGTCGGTCATTCTGCAGCCTGCTGGCCTTTGGCCTGGGTCATCAGGTAGATCAGCTTTGCAGCCCGCTCGGCGTCGGTGTAGCGGCTTGTAGCGGACTCGTCGTCCGTCTTCTCTGGCGGGGCGTCAATCCGGAATGCCTCTCGCTCTCCCTTGCGCACCTTCTCGTCTACGTCGGCCAGCTTCTTCAGGTCATCTACCAGCGCAGACCGGCCCATCGCCTTCCTGAGCGCGTCATTGGCTCGGTCCATTCCGTGCTCGTCTGGATTTCGCACCATGTCGATGATCTCGTCCAGATCGACCATGTTGTCGGCTGCCTGCTCGATCTGCTCCAGTAGCTTTCTCTTGACTTGTGTGATTCTTCCTAGACCGGTGCGGTGCCCAAGGATCACTTGGGTGTTCTGTTCGGCCGCGGCGAGCACAACAATGTTGACTTTTTGTTGTGTTTCCTTGACGTTTTTGTCAACAAGATCAGCAACAAGCCTTGCGTTGGTTGCTTGCCGTATGGCATCCCCAAGGTCTTGTGTCCATCCGTCCTTCTTGGCCTTGCGAGATATTTGGCCGATGTCGGCGCCGTGCTTGGTGTTGAGCTCCCGAAGAGTGAATTTTCCCGTCCGATAGTCGCGTTCTACCGCATCCCAGTCCGTCCGGCGTTTTGCGGGCTTTGGGGGTGTTTTGGTGGTGTCTGCTGGTTTCTTGACGGTCATGCGCGAGGATGATGCGCATGAAGGGGGTTTTCATCAAACCCTCGCGGGGGGTTTACTCAGAAGCGACTTCAATTCAACGAGGGATCTGTGCAACCTTCAGGGCACGGCTTGAAATTGAAACCGTTGTGTGACCCATCTACGGGAACCATCATGTACCCAGTCCCGTTGCACCATTCACACACCTTCTGACGTGCAGGCTTTGCGCTCGGACGGGCCGCCAGCTTGGCCTCGAAGTATTGGCGCTCGGCCGGGCGGGTCTTCCATCCGTGCTTCATGTTGATGGCTCCTGCGGGATTGGGCCGTACCACCTCGTAATTCCGACATAGCTGCATGCGTCGATATGCCGCTGCTTTACGACCTCGGTTTGCATGTTGATGCTGTTGAGCCACATCCCCGCGCAGGTCGGAGCATCGTGCCATGCTGGCGCTTTGCTGCGCTCAAGTTGCGCGATGTGCTCTGCAAAAAGTAGCGCGCTCACGCTTGTGACTGAGGATTGATCCTTCGACGGGAAATCAAAGAACTTATCAAACTCGAATTTGATTTCAGTTCGGTTCATGATCCACTCCTGATCTTGTCTGCGCAGAGTCCCGCGCCATCAGACACGCCCTCGGTGTAGGTGTTGCCGCGAGCATGGCATCGCGACAATCGTTCCACCCATGTGCGTAGTCTCTGCCCGGTGCGTATGGGTAAGAAAACACGTTCTTTGCATCCGGCACGCCCCGCGCTGCTGGCTGTGGCGCTCCTGCGAGCATGGCGCGTTCGATTTTAAGGGCTTGGTCAATCAGCTGCGGCCCTGAGTTCACGTAACCATTCTCCGTCATAGACTGGCCAAAGTCTCGGATAATCTGCGTGGATTCAAGCGCCATAGAGAGGCTTTTCTGCGACAACCCCGGCACGCCCCGCGCTGCAACCTGCTCCCGCAAATTGCTCACCGTCAGCTCGTAGGCTGCCAGCTCTTTCACGTGCCGCGCGGCTTGGGCTGCGCAGCATGCATCGGCGTAAGCGCGAAGGTCGTCTTCTGTGTACGCCGTGACTGTGCCGCATACTTTGGCGAAGTACCGGTTGTTGCCAGCGATAAACTGAGTGCCCTTTGGCAGCGCTGGATAGTCTTGTTCATTGCTCATGGTGTTTCCTTCAGTGCTGCGCTGAGTGTTGCGCGG
>Ga0265297_10007812_pt1 | contig 14609 bp, 11 predicted proteins | sample Munlanlwell13791_FD_192502 | JGI IMG/M metagenome (GOLD analysis project Ga0265297, IMG submission 192502) | Leachate microbial communities from a municipal landfill in Southern Ontario, Canada - Leachate well 137-91 | ecosystem: Engineered > Solid waste > Landfill > Unclassified | place... | reverse complement strand
GTGGTGCTATGCACCGATTATTAACAATTTTTTGGTCAGAAATGTCCCAAAAGTCTTAGTTAAAAATGTGACATTTTAACTTTGCTCAAAATGTGACATTTCTACTTTGCTTTGACACAAATATTTTACATTGTATCTTGCACTATAACTTATTGAAAATTAAACAACTATTTTTTGAAATCGTATGTTTTCGCTTTTATGTGCCCGCTGGTCCAACATCCAGAAAGTTTGCTTAAAATCAAATATTATTTCATATATAACCAATTGATTTTACATAGCAAAATTTCAGAACCGTATAGAATGGTGTGAATACGCCCGCTACCCCATTTAGCGCTACCATAGTTAACCAAGCTTCAAAACTTTGTCCACACTTTCTTTTACCGGGTTAGTATCAATACAGTTTTCGTTGGTTCCACTTAAAATATCGCTTATTATCTTGCATGCGCTAGAAATTACCCAATTAAAACGCATCTGTGATTGAGTGCCGCTAGAAAGAACTTTACTTAAAGCTATCAATTGATCACCAACAGAATTCTCATGGTCTTTTATCTCAGCTTCATTAGTAGGTAAAAGATCGAGTATTACCTTAGCGTCATTAATTGCAGTTAGGTCAGTTGCGGCTCGTAAAAAAACAATTGCTGAAAGGATAGCCTGACGAGGTGTGGGAGAATTTCTGACGAAAAAAGTTGATGAACTTTTTTCATCGCTACAAGAGGACCCAGATGAACCTTGGCTAGTGCTCGAACTACTATTTGGTGCTGCTCTTAGATTGGACTGTTTATTTCCAGTCCGCCACCTATTTGTTGTTGAATCTGTAAATCGTTGGTTGATACTAATTTCTAAACTTTTTTGCGTGGAAAGGTAGGTCATAATTATCTCCTAATTTGTTAACATATCATGTTTATTGATGAAGAACTTACGTAATACGTCAGCTCATATATGGTAACCCAAAAAGAAATGGGAAAAAACATTTAGGAGTTCCCAAGCTAAAAGGACATTTTTTCCCGACGACCCTTTTTGACCAAGATAACGATCACTACTCTATTGGCTAAGTCAGGTGAGGAAAAAATTTGTCTATATATTTACTAGTAAAATTTAACGGGTAAATCTTATTGCCCTACCGCTTAAAAAAACGACCCTTTTATTAGTTAAAAAATAAATATAAAAAGGATCGACTTTTTTAGTTAATATCCGTACAATTTAATTCATTTTTGCCATTTTGTAGACAGTGACCAAAAAATCATGACTATTTTAGCCTATATTCGCGTTTCAACCGACAAACAAGACTTAGAAAACCAGCGCTTGGCAATTTTACAATACGCTCACAAAAATGAACTCAAAATTGCCGAATTCATCGAAGCGCAAGTCTCATCACGCAAAACCAGCAAAGAACGCAAGATTGATCACCTATTGGAAAAACTCATTAGCGGTGACATCCTTATTGTCAGCGAACTATCACGACTGGGGCGCAGTCTCAGCTATATTATTCTACTCATAGACGAACTTGTCAAAAGACATATCCAACTTATCGCCATCAAAGAAAACCTAATCGTCGATGGCAAACAAAGCATGCAAAACAAGATAACCACTACCCTTTTCGGACTTTTTGCCGAAATTGAGCGTGATTTAATTTCTGAGCGTACCAAACATGGTTTGGCTGTTGCTCGTTCCAGAGGTAAACTACTTGGTCGCCCTGCTGGCTCTTTAAGTACTTCCAAACTTGATGGCAAAGAAATAGAAATTAAAAAATTACTAAATCAAAAAATTCCAAAAGCATCTATTGCAAAAATAGTCGACGTTTCGCGCACTACCCTACTGCATTTTATAAAATCCAGAAAAATTTAATAGGCTGGTATGTTGTCTGCTCCAGTTATTTATGAGCAATTAAGCTATGGCAACCAATCCTTTATCAAGTACTAGGTTAAGCAGTTTTAAAGCTGATCCTGTAGGATGTTTCGTTCCTTGCTCCCAATGTTTGACCGTATAGGGACTAACGTTTAAGTACTTGGCAAGTACTGGTTGGCTTATTTTTTCACGTGCACGAATTTTTTTTATTTCCTTCGAATCTAACGCTTTTATTTTAGGCAAACATAAAGCATCAAATTCATGCATAGTTACTTGGTCAACCAAACCTATGTTATGCAAACCTTTTACAGTTTCGTGTACAACTTCTGTTATTGTTTTTTCCATCATAGCACCTCTATAATTTCTTTGTTTTTTATCGCTGTATCAATGGCATTGTCACTATACGATAAAAATAAATTAGCAAATTTTTTACATAGCTTCTTTTCTTCTTCGTCAATGTTCGGTTTTTTGTTTTTAGCGAATCCGTACACAAAAAAAGCTTTGTCTCCTTTTTTGAACGCAAGTATTGTTCTTATTCCTCTGCTTTTACCTTTCCCTTTTAATCCTACGCGTTTTTTATATAAGTGCCCTCCTAAATTAGCGTCATATAAACCAGCTGATATTTCAGTAACAGCAGTTTGTAGAGCTCTATCCTCGAGCCCTACTTCTTCAGCCCATTTGTTGAAAAAAATATTTTTGAATATACGCATTTTATGCCTTTCAAATAAGTATGGCTCTTGGGGCTATGCATGTCAAGAATTATTTGAAAATTCTCACCAATACCATGACATACCCGATATCTAATTACTGGGGGCTAGTAGATGCTTGAGCGCAGCCCAAAAACTGTCTACTAAATCGATTAACAGATCTAACTGTCTACCAACTACTCAAAAATCGATTTAATGTACGAAGGGAAATTATTATTTTTCGCTGTCTACTAATTTATAATTTTGGAGACGGTTTGTTCACTTTTAAGTTAACAATGTTTTAAGGCTATTTTTCCTTCCGTTCCCCCTTTCCTATCCCGTAAACTACTTGATCACCATAATGGCTCTTTTAGGGTTTTGTCAAAACTGAGTCCAAAGTACATATTTGGCTACCATCTTGATTAAGGTTATCATTGAACTTTCTAAAAATATAGGATAATCCAATGGGTTTTGTCAAAGCTGAGTCCAAACTTTACCTGATATAGCTATTTACGCTTAATTTTCTATGCAATTAAAAATAATTCATTAAAGCTACTAATTTTAGACGCAATTATACCGCGACGTTCTGCTCGAGTCTTGTTTTTCATGCGGAAACATCGCCGTATTTCATCAAATGCTGTGCAAAAAATTAAAGCGCAAAAAAAACTTTTAAAACCCTTCATAACTTTGTATCGTGATTTGATTCCCCGATGGTCCTGTTCAATTATATTGTTCATGTATTTGCTATCACGATGTTTGGTCTTGTTACCGAATGTTAAAAAAACTTTAACAGAACTTAAAATGTCTCAATCAAGTGTACAGAGCGCTATGAATATATTATTAGAAAAAGATTTTGTTATAGAAAAGAATAGCGTTTATAAGGTATTAGATGCTCTTTTAATTAGTTATTTTAAAATGTTTTAATTAGGAATCCATTCACCTCCTAAAACTTGGTTAACCCAACTAAACTACTGCGTCATTTGTGTCATTTTAGGCGGCGAAGTTGTAGAAGTTGTGGTAGAGCTGGAACTAGAACTACTGTTAACCATTTGCGTACTAGCCGAACTTTGACTAGAAAAAACACCTAAGTTATTTAAGGCCGGGGCGATTTGACTCCCCGAACCAGATGCTGAAGGTGATGGCGGCAAACTCGGTAGGGAAACTGAATTTTGGGCTAATATACCTTCTCCCAATGCTCCCATAAGGTTGTTTTGAAAGGTTGCATTCTCACGCTGAAATTCTCCCTGCTGTTTTTGATTTTGTAGTATTTCTCGCACCATAGTCGACACACCAGGTTGGCTCGATGAGCTACTACCAGACTGCTGCGGTATATTCCTTTCTATCTCCGTAACAACCTCCTCGATGGTCAGTCTTTTTTCTGGAAGTTGTGCCCAGCAACGCGTAATCAAAGCTGCAAAAGCCGGCGGCGTGCCTTCTGGAAGATCTAAGCGCTCACCTTGTTTTACACAAGATTTGACTTTTTCTAGCTCAACGCCTTCATACGGTGTAGCACGTGCCGCAATTTCCCAAAGAATTATAGCAAAGGCGTAAACATCCGAAGCTTTACTTGTTTTAGGTTCGAGGCCAAAAAGCTCTGGGGCAGACCAAAGCAGTGTTCCGCAAGAATTATTTCCAATTACCATTTTTGTGGTACTACGTGTTTCTGTTTTGGCTTTGGATAAACCAAAATCGCTGACTTTGGCTACGTAGTTAGCATCAAGCAAAACATTTAGTCTTTTTAAATCACGATGCAAAATTTCTGGATTATGTTGATGAAGATGCAAAATACCGCGCGCAACATCATACGCTATTTGCCAACGCTGCGGCCATGGCAAGGGCTCGCTGCTATTATGTAAAACTTTATACAAAGAGCCTTTGGGCATATATTCCATGACTAAACTATAATGGCCTGGATCTAGGCAAGCGCCGCAAAGATGAATTACGTTGGAATGGTGCAAACTTGCCATCACAGCAACTTCTTGCTCAAAGTTTTGCAATACTTGCGGATCCATTAATTCTTTAATAGCCACATCCATATGCTGCCAGCGTCCACGACGTACAATACCAAAAGAACCTCGGCCTAATTCTGCTCCATACTCTAAATCTTGGTAACGAATCTGATAGCCAGATGCAGTAATTGGCGTAGGAAAAAATGTAGGGAGCGTTGGTGTTGGCAAAGTTGGCTGCGATGATGAAGCTACCGTTACTTCACGTGCTGGTAGTTCAAAACCTATGACTTTTAAATTTCGTGATTTAGATGATAAAAGAGCTTCCTGTAAAATATCATGCATAGTTTCAGGAAATTGAGTATTGCTCAGATCGATTTTTGCTAACACTTTATTTTTGATAATGTCGCAAAGCGTAACGCAGTCAGCGCTATTTAACTTAGCGTTTTTTAATATAAGCACTACAACGGAAGTATTGTTTTTTAAAGCTTGCAAAAGTTGATGAATTTCTTCTGCATTTAAGGCGCGATCTGCAGAAATATTAGGATAAATCGAAGAAGCAGCACACAAACTATGGTTTCCTAATTCTAATTTCTCTAGTACGTTACTGTGTACAGAATTGAGTAGTTCATTAAATTTAGCTTGTTGTTCCCGAGTAACTCGTTTTTGTTCGTCTTTGATTTTTGCTTCTAGTTCAGCTTTTTCTTTACGACGTAATTTTTCTCCTTCTATTTTGGTTATGATTGTACAGTAAACAGGATGTTTTCCGCTAAGATTATAAAACTTTCGTGCCTCATCTAGAGCAGTTCCACCCCACCCATTTCGTATATCTAACACAACATGCGGCTCTTGCAGAAGAACTTCAACATTTTCCGCCTGTCCTCTCCAGGAGGCTATATGTAACGCGGTTGTTTTAGAATTTTCGCTGAGCTCATTGGGATTAGCACCCTTATCTAAAAGGTAAAGGATAATTTCTGGTGTTCCTAAAGCAGCCGCAAAATGAATAGTTTTATATCCATTATAACTTCTCCACGATTCATTCTTTAACCATGATGGGTCGTCAAACGTTTTATCACAGCGAGCATTAATAATTACTGCATTTCTTTCTACTACGGTTTTTACTCTATTGAAGTCTCTAGCTTTAATTGCACTAAAAAGCTCTTTCAGTTCTGGATCCATGCTTCCTCCTGCTTAGTTTTTATGGAATGTAGTTACAAACTATAAGCCTAAGAATTTCCGGTACACAATATTAATTTTTCTTACTGAACTCACGCTATCTTTGTATCTTTCGCGATTTTCATTTATTCATATAGGTATTCAAAACAATCAAAACTTCATCTAATTTACTTTTTTATTTTACCCCTCGGGTTCGCCAATACTTGCTTTTTGGCTGCCAGGGTTTAGTTCACCGCCTTTAGATCAGGTCTTGAGCCGTCGTTAAATTTTAGCCATCCCAAAAAGCATTAACTATACTGTTACTTAGCTGAGTGATTGGTAACAGAAAGTTTTTTAACCATTAAATATTACCGTTAGTACCATCAAACAACAGTAGAGCTATTTTGCCAAAAATAGACATTAACGGCAAAGTTCGTCGAGTTTCATTTTTTCACTTTTGTGATTTTTCTAGTAATTTCAAAAAATGGCAATTTAATCTTAAAACCTGCTCTTAATCAAAATCGCTCTTTTTTTTGAGCTATGCAGCAAAACCTCTCATCGCTTTGCTTTACCTAGTGCCGCAAATGCAATAACAATCAGAAGCAACACTACTATGTCTTTAAAAGTAAAATGTAATGAATTTATATAGTTAACTATATATGTATGAGTCACAAGTATGTTAAAGTCAAACTCATAATAGTGCTAACCACAACCACTGCTATGCTTTTGGTTTGAATGTATAAAGTAATCGTTAAGGCAGCTAATGCAATGTACAACTCTCTTCCTGGCGCTCCTGATTGATTGACTGAAAATACCCTTTTTAACAAATCAGGATAGGCTGAATTTAAAAACTTGCAGAGGCCAAGATAAAATAGAAAGGCTATTATAGCTACTATCAACAAGACACTACTATATTTTATGTACTTTTTCAAGCTTATTTTTTTACAAACTTGCGTCATAAACATCTCCTAAGCTATGATTCTATACCCAATATGATTTGATAAATCATCCTAAATTGATCAATTGCCTCTTCCCCAATACCACATATTCATAAGAATGTTTCCTAAGAATTAACAGGATACTCTATAATTTTCGGCCGTTGCCTAATGCATTTAAGATAAGCGCGACTAATAGAATCTGGATTTCGTTTGCGCTGCTCCCACTTCTTCAAAGTTTCAGTATTGATGCGATAAATCGTTGCAAATTGCTGCTGTGAAAGGTGCAATTTTTTGCGCAAATCAGCAACTTATCCCACCAATGCGAACTTTTTTCACCAGACGGTCTAAGTGAGCGAATATATCCTGTAAAGCATGCACTCCTTGTGCTAAAGTCTCGATCGCACTTATAGCTTTCCCATCTTTTCTTTTGGCTAAAGCAGTATTAAAGCGATCTATAGCATGCTGAATTCTGGAATCATTGGTATCCCCATCTCTATTCGAACCATGTCCACGATTAACATTAAAGTGCCAACCTTGCGCTTCCTTATTTTTAAAATGCTTGACCGGATTAGTTTCCCCAGAGTCCATCCATTGGCATCGATCTGCCAACAACTGTGCTCCAGCAGGTCCTAAAATATCCCTACACCATTCAAAAGTACGATCTTTATGCACATCCTTACCCCACCCCCCCAAGTAAACCAAATCCATCTGGAAATACATGAACATCTAAGTTGTTATATTTAAAGACACTACGTTCCAACAGTTCTCTCAATTCTTGCTGTTTTTTGGTATTCAATAATTCAGTTTGCCATGCTTCAGGCAACCCTTTCACCATTAAAGCCGTACTTTTAATTTCATCTTGTATTATTTCAGCTTGTAATCTACCTGTTTCATCTACATAAAAGCTAATAATTTTGTTTCCAGATAAATCAGTAGATGTTATTAGCAAAATTTGATGGTTATTTTTAGACATTATTTCCTCCTCTGCAAACCTTTGATATAATTTATATCATAATATATTTATAAAAATAGTATCGCACCCTAAAATAAAAAGCATGAGTAAAAATACTCATTTTTATCGAATAATCTTATGAGTACCTTTAAAATAGAAGGGAAATTTGATTTTACTGTCCTTTTTAACTTAGAAGACCAAATTTATTCGATATGCAAACCTTTAAATAAAAGTTTAAAGATAACGTATTTTCATCATTGCCGTATGTTTGCAGATGATTCTCACTTCAGTTTGTCAACCAATGCTCCTTGGTTGAAATACTTTTATGAAACATTTTTTTCTTATATAGCAACTTTTGAAAATAACCCTCAACAATGCTTTAATCAAATAACTATTTGGAAAGTTTTACATGATCAATATTCAGAAAAACTTTACCGCAAATTTTCAGAAAAATATGATACTGACCACGGTATCACTATCACAAGACGACAGAAGGATTTTTGTGATTTCTATCATTTTGGCACAACACCTAATAATTGTGGTGCAGAAAACATTTATTTAAATAATTTACCCATATTGAAAAACTTTTTATTTTATTATCATGAACGAGCTAATAAATTAATTCAAATAGCTTCTCGCCACAAGACGTTTATACCAAAAGAAAGAGGTAAAATTTGGACACAAAGTAAGAAAGAAGCACAAAATAATAGTTTATCGTTCTCTGCATAGCTTAAGGATCAAACCAAAAAATACTATTATGACAATAATGTTATTACACAAAGAGAAATTGATTGTCTTGGTTGGCTAACTCTTGGTAAAACTGCTTATGAAACTGGACTAATTTTAGGTTTATCTCAGAGAACAGTAGAAAATCATTTAGCCTTACTAAAAGATAAAATGCAGTGTTATAAAAATGTGACCTTAATTAAAAAAGCTATTGAACTTGGTTTTATTACATAACATACATTATCTACTGCTCCCCCATTTACAACGCCTGCTCTATATCCCTAATCCTTACTTTGATTATATTGGGTAACTTCTGAACGGTTTTACTACTCACATCAGTTATTGTTTGTAAGTTTGAGCTCTGCGTTGTTGGAAAACCTATTTTGTCTCGACTTTGTTTATCTAATTTTTTTTGCGCTTGATACTTTAAGTCTTGATTTTTTCTAGATTCAATCTTAGAAGGATCCAAAGGACTAGATTTAAAAGGTATTGCTGCACTAAGAGCCTTTTTAACAGCTTCTCTGCCCTGCCCTCTCAACATATCGTTATAATCTTTATTAATTTCTTTGGGTTGGCTCAGAAAAACATTCTTACCAGCCTTAGTAAAGATTTCACAAACATTTTGAATCAGCTTTTTTACAGCAGGATTATCACCATCGTTATCCAAACAAAAAATAACATTTTTCGACTCCGAGTAGATGCTCTTAAAATTAGCTACACCTAAAGTAACCTGTATTGTTTTTTCTTTATCGATTTCGCGTAAACTCAAGCCAGTTTCGATCCCTTCACAAACCAAAGTAGGCTTACTAGAATCTCCTTTTTGTACTGTAACTACACTGCCCTTTAACACCCCAAATACTTGTTTTTTAACTTCTACCTCCGCTTTATTAGAAGTCTTGGGATCAAGATAGGTGGCTTGGACTGCTTGGATTTTTCCTTTACTATCTCGACAAGCAGATAGCAGTGCCTGATTAAAACCACCATTTCGTTCAGAATATACTTTGGGGTGAAACCTTATGTCTTCCGGCAATGGTTTAGCTATACCCCGATGCTCCCTTAAATATTTCTCCACTAAAGTTCCTATAGCAGGCTGGCTTTCCTCCCAAAGCTTCTCCGCTTTAGCAATGCTCTGTTTTTGGTAATCAGTAAGCTCCTTTTTCGCAGTTTTATTTTTGGATATATCCTTATTAGAAGCTACTAAGATTTTATGAGATTCAGACAACCCCAAAACCTGCGCTGATACATTCAAAGTTCGCGCTAACTCTCTATTATCATGATTATATTTATGAGCAATCAGTTTCAGCAAATCCCCTCCTTCTCCTTGTTGAAAATCATACCAAAGTCCCCGCTTCGGTCCTTGCATAGTTACTATTAAACTGCCTTTATGAGACCCATAACGCCACTCATGATCAGTTTTTTTAAGAGGCTCACCCAATATTTCTTTTACTACATGCTCTGCTTTATCCACTAACCTTTGCTGTATATCTTTAATATCCCAAGTTTTTGCTGTTGATTTTGGTGGCTTTCCAATAAGCTCTAAAGCACTCCATTTTTCCCCTGTATTCCGTTGTACTCGTTTTAATAATTCAGCCTTGTTATCGGTATAAATAGTAACTTGCTGCTGGGCTCGAGTTACAGACACATAAAAGCTTTTTTGGTTAGTAAGACGTTTGAACGTACTGTCCTCATGATCAAGAACCTCAGCTTTAGTCTTACCTTGTGCAGCATAAGCAGTCACGGCATAAGCATGATCCCAATGTAAACTGTTAGGAACCCTAGCATTTAGGTTTTTAGTACTACCATTTTCTAACTCTAAAGAAATGTTTTCAGAAGATACCCTTACTACTTTACCTTTAATACCATTAACAAGATCTTGATTTTTATCAGTTCTACTCCAAATCACTTGATCTCCAACACAAAGTTCTCGCTTCTCTTTGGAATATATTTCTACTGAACCTCTCTTATCACAACCAAGAGTAAGTGGTTGCCAAAATAATGTTTTTTCTCCTTGCTTTAAACTCAAAGCATTAAGTTTCGTATCTAACCCAACAACTTCTAGATAACTATTCTTACTTACCCCCAAAGAATATATTGTACGATTAAATCGAATCGTATCCCCAACCTGATAATTAGCAATATGTGTTAACTCTACCCTACTCAAATGACGCGGTACCCATATGGAAAAAATCTCCCCCTTACTAGCTATTAACCCCTCCGTCTTTAAACCATCTCGAATCATATCATTTACTAAAACCCTATCTGCATTCAGGGGAGTAATCACTAGAGCATTAGTTCTAGCAACAGGAGAGCGACTAAGATAGTCATCTACCATTGTCTGTAATCGCTCTTCCTTATTGGCTATTTCAATAATCTGTGGTTTGGTGGATTGTTTTTCCAGACTTGTAAAAGCTTTAGCAAAGTCCTTCTCTATAATAGATTTAACTGCCTCCCGCAATTCTTGTTTATCAGGATTTTGCCTGTGAACTTCACTAAGAACTAATGTCTTGATACCGGATTGCTGTAATAAAACAAAAGGTTTGCCCGCTTCTGGAGATGCCAATTGATCCTTATCCCCTACTGCTATAAATCTAGCATTTTGTGCATTTACCGATTTAATCAAATCTAACATGTCTCGGTTAGAAACCATTGATGCTTCGTCCAAAACATAAATGGTTTTATTTCTTTCAGATGCTGCCCCTTTCTCGGATTCAACCAAGAAACTCTGTAAGGTTTGCGCTGAAATACCACGCGAAGATAGTTCACTAACCGCTGTGTGACTAGGAGCTAAACCACAAATTTTATAACCCTCCTCTTCTGCTATATTTTTGAAACTTACTAACATCGTAGTCTTACCCACGCCAGCATAACCTTGCACTAAAACTATTCTATCCTGAGTAGTAGACAAAGCCTTCACAACATCACGTTGCTCTGCCCTTAAAGTAGATTCACTGAGTCTTTCTTCAACTTTAGCCAGAGAACTTATTTGAACCACCTGACCTTGTCCATTCTTCGCAAGTTTCAATAGATGATTTTCTATGGAAACTTCTTCTTGTGTTGTCCAATACGTACCTTCTGATGCTTTCTGCCCGCGTACTACAGCACCAGACGTTTGCGCCAACAAAATAGCCTGTTCCAATTTATCTAATGGCACTTCACCTAAAACATGGCTTATAGCTACAGCTAGAAGTTCCTTATGATTAAAAGCAGCTTCTCGTTCCGACAAATGCGCCAATGCATATTCTATAGCTTCTTTAGCATGATCCACCGGGGCTTTTAAGTTAATTAGTATTTGTTCCAATCTATTTTCTAAAAGCGTTACTTGCTCCCTGGGATTGATGATCGTTTGCTGAAAAACTGCATCTAAAGCATTGCTCTTATCGCCAGTTTGATCTCTAAGCTTATTTAAAATTGCTTCCCTGTTACCAGTATACAGATAAGTTTCTTTTGTAGATTGAGCTAGCTCTTTATAAAAAGAACGTTGATTAGTCGCAAAATGCTCACTACTGTTATGAGCAATAACCACCTTCAAACTTAGATGCTGTGCTCGATAAGGCGTCATAGAATAAGCATAGTCAAAGTGAAAATTACTGAGGTCCTTGCGATTAAACTTAAGCTTATTTCCACTGTCAGTCACAACTGTTAGATTACGCGCCTTGATTTCTTTAACGGTTAAAATATCACCGCTTGTTATTCCTTGTTTGGACCTAAAAACTTGTATCTTTTCACCTTCGATAATCTCACGCTGTTCATGATTAAAAACCTCTATATTTAAAGTACGATCCAAAAAAAGCTGCTTTGCTTTATTTTCAGAACCAAAATAAAGACTATTGCTCACAGCATCTATAGATGAAATTCTTTGGTACTCACCTTTAGAGACTTTTAACTCTGAAAGATCCGTATTAAATCTAACAACATTACCAACCGCATAGTTTTTTGCGGAACACAGCTCTGCTTTTGTCATTGATCGTGACAAGTAGATATCCAACACTTCATGTTTACCTCTTAATTCTCCGTTTTCTTGTAATTTTTTATGGATGATATCATTTACGTTTCCACATTCTTTTTTATTCGGCATAAGTATTAAGGTACTTTGCCGATCTGTAGACCTTAAAGATACGTAATGTTCAGCTATCGCTAAAAAACGCTTTTTTTCATCTGGTTGCTCTATCACTTTAACTTTACTCAAAGCCCTGTCCATATCTCCTTTAAAAGCAGCATTAACTCGCCCCTTAAATTGTTGCTCTCGCTGAATTTTTGTAAGAACCTCTGTTTTTAATCCTGACTTTATAAGCTGAGCAAAAGGAGCTCCAGCCTCTATTGGTAAATAAGCCCTAGTATCTCCAGCCAATATCGCCCGAGCATTCAGACTTTCCACTTTATCAAATAGCGCACTTAATTGCCGAGCAGAAACCAGCTGAGCATTATCGATTAAAATAACATCAACAGGCTTATCTTTTTTCAAAAAGCTGGAAATCGTATCAGTAGAAAATCCAGATCTTTGATACCAGTCCTTTGCTTGTGCTTGGGTAGGAGTCAAATTGAACACTTGCAAACCTGATTCTTTAGCCAATAAATGAATACTATCTAACACTGTAGTCTTACCGCTTCCCGAAATACCATCTATAGCTACAAAGCGATCAGTACTACTTGCTATATTCTTTAGTGCTCTAAATTGCTCAGAACTTAACCCACCTTTCTTCCCCACTGCATTTAAAAACGAAACACTATTTCGATTACGCATCGCTATATCTATAAGATGCGTTTCTGCTTTAAGTAATTCAGCTGTGGTGTAATATTTATCCCCTTTACTTTCCAAAGGAATCAAAGTTTTATTATCAATAAGTTTTTCCATCGCTCCTATAATATTAGGAAAACTTACCTCCCCTATAGCATGTGTAGCCGCAACATTTACCAACTTATGTTGCGATAAACGAACATCCCTTTCCGATAAGTGCTGCATAGCATAATCCATAGCCACCTCAGCATTATCTGTTGAAATATACGGTTGAGGATCTTTTTTTTCCAATCCTCTTATCATTTCTTGTGGATCAAAACCAAGCTGCAAGCTTCTTTCTAACCAAACTTTATGCAAAAGTTCTGGGGACACATTTTCTTTACGAGTACGAGTTTCTAAAGTAACAAAATCAGCAGCCTTACTACCATCCCAACCTTTTTCTTTGAGAAAATCTTGTATTTCTTCTCGACGCTGTGAAAAATGCTTCAACACCTCTGTTGGCACACCAGCAATTTCAAAACGACCATCTATATGAGTTTTTACAATTTCATAGCCCAGCAATTTAAGCTCATAAGCTAATACTGAGCGATAAATAGCACCAAAGTAAACTTTATTATGTCTTACCCTCTCAATAAAACCATTAGCACCATCGGCATAGCCAAATTTATCGCTAGCTAAAGATCTCCACTTACCATCTACCCTTTGAGTGACATTCATTACTACTGCGTGTGTATGAAGTTGAGGATCAAGCTTTCGCGAAGTGTCATGCTTAAAAATTGCCACTATCAAATTTTGAGTATTTTCAAATCCGGTTTTTCCTAAAACGGTCTTTCTGGCCTGTGCACAGGATCTTTCTATATAAGCTATGGCTGTTTCTACCGCCTTATCATGAGCTTTATAAATACGAGCGTCCTGACCTATTTCTGCCAAAATGGATACTGACTTCGGAGCTGAAAAAGTTAGGTCAAAACCAGGGCGATGCTGTATTTTACCGTTTTGAGTCTTCCCCAATTGATCTCCATTCGGAAGAATACCGGAAAGTAATCGCTCAAATACTCTAGGATCCACACTTCCATCTAACCCCAATTTCTTAGCACCCTGCCCTAGCCATTGATTTTTATATATATCTATAGCATCCCTTAAATAATAATCATCTTGCCCTAAAAAATAGGACTTAGAACTTCCTACGGATTGTAGTACTTTTGTGGATAACATATCTTTCAATTTATCGGTGTTAAGTACAAATCAGATTCTTTTGGCTCTTTCTTGGAGACTTGACTTGACTGCTTATCTGGCTGTTGGGACGCTGTAATTGGAATGTTGTCTACCGTATAAAAGCTCTTATCATCAATCCTTCTTGCAACAAACGGAACTGTTTTTGTCTCCCGACCATTGTATTCCAGCTTAATTTTAGTAATTGGTATGTTTCCAGAAAGCCGTACGTAAGCCTCTAGATTACCTAGTCGCATAATTTCCGAACTAGTTACCAGCTCACTACGAAGTTTTTGCTTGCCAAGAGAAACGCCAGATCTCATGGCACTTTCACTATAAGATATGCCCTCCTTAACCTCCTCCACCTCACTCTGCCCAAGCTCTTTTGAAACCCACTGCGCCGTCTCTGCTGAA
>Ga0265297_10007811_pt1 | contig 14611 bp, 14 predicted proteins | sample Munlanlwell13791_FD_192502 | JGI IMG/M metagenome (GOLD analysis project Ga0265297, IMG submission 192502) | Leachate microbial communities from a municipal landfill in Southern Ontario, Canada - Leachate well 137-91 | ecosystem: Engineered > Solid waste > Landfill > Unclassified | place... | reverse complement strand
GCTTTTTTGCAGGTCTTTCTTCTCCCGTTCCAGCTTGCTGATGACCCGCCTTGTCTCTGGTAACATTTTATACTCAATCTCCCATCTTTCAAGCGAATTCTTGAGCGTTTCTTTTTCCGCAGAGGACGTCGCAGTCTTAGTTTCCATATCCACGATCTTTTCTTCCAACTCGGCGATCCGCTGCTGGTATTTCTGCTCAATATTTATAACCTTATTCTTGCTTATCTCCAAAGACTGCTTTAAGGCGGCATTACCCTGGACCTCTTTTTTATACGCAGCCTCCGCCTCCTGGACTTTATCCTTGTATCCGCGGGTATTCTTGAGCTGGATTAAAAGGTTGTCCCTTTCGGCGATGATCCTGTCGCATTCAGTCTTATTCTTGTCTTCCTGCTGCGCTCCGGCCGCCGATGAAAAACCCAGCAAAATAACCGCAAGAAAGAAAATAATTATTTTACGCATCGGGTTTTTTCCTCATTTTTAGAAATTTCGCGCGGGCTTGATGCCCCCGGGCATTATCTCCGATTCGCCTTTTATACTCGGATACGGGTTATAAGATTTATATTCTATTTTTTCAGCGGCCGCGGTGAAATCGCCGTAGCGCTGGTATTCCTTATCCGGGATGTTCTTGAATTCGCGGGGATCGCCCGTAGTCAGCTCGTCCCCGCTTATTATATGCGGGGTAAGCAGAACGACCAATTCCGTCCTGACCGATTTATCTGTCCGCGATTTGAAAAATTCGCCGATAAAAGGGATCTTGCTCAAGAAAGGCGTCCCCTCGGAATCCGTGTTCTTTTCCTGTTTGGTCAGGCCGCCGATCAGTATGCTTGAGCCGTCCTTGACCATAACGATGGTCTCGGCGGTCGAAGAATCTATTATAGGTATCCGGTTATTGCTGGCGGTCTCCAGGTAATCCACCACGCTGGATATCTCGGGTTTTATCTTAACGGTCACAAAACCGTCCTGATTGATCGTAGGGGTGACCATTAACTGTATCCCCAGGTCCACATAGGTAACAGCTTCGGATACGGTAATAGAGGTGTCTGTCTGGGTGGTCGTGGTAGTAATGTACGCCTGTTTTTCTCCCACGTGTATCTTAGCCTCATGATTATTCACCACCGCCAGCTTGGGGTTGGAAAGGATCCTGGTCTCTCCCAGGGTCTGCAGGTACTTCAGCACCGAATCGAAATCTTTATTGCCCTTTACCATCCCGAAATGCACTTCCTCCGATCCGACCTTAGCCCCGGAATTGGAATCTGAAAAAGAATACGAGCCGACATTACCGCCCATATCGGAAAGGACATTGGAGCGGGACCTCCAGGCAGCGGTCGAATCCGTGGTAACCGAGGTAAAAGGGGTGGAACCAAGGTAAGTCAGCCCGTCGCTGCCGCCTACATCGAATAAACCCTGCCATTCCACTCCCGAGCTGTTTTCATCGGTCAATTTGACCTGGATGATCTTGGCATCCACAAGGATCTGCCTGGTCTTCTGATCCAGGCTTTCGATCAACCGGCTGATATCTTCCATACGGTCGGGTAGGGTCTGGACAATGACCTGGTTGGTCCTCTCATCGGATTTAATGGAACCTACCTTTTTAAGATCCAGCTGATTCTTAAGCTGGTCCTCCACATCCTTGGCCCGGGCGTATTTCAGGTCAAAGATCATAATAACGTTCTTATGCTCCATTGCCTGCAAGGTATCTTCCATGGTCTTTACCCGCTCGGGCGTATCAATGACCAGGATAACCCCGGAATCCGTGTCTAACAGCAGCTTGCCGATATCGCTTTTCATTGTGGTCAAAAGATTGAACGCCTGCTCCGGGATAGCGTATTGCAAACGAAATATCTTAAATACCCGGGAATCAAAGAAACCCCTTCCGTAGAACTCTTTGTATTCAGCCTCGGTCATTATATTGAAGATGTTGCCCTTCTTCACATACGCCAGGCTGTTGCTGCGCAATATGATATCGAAAATATCCCGTAAGGATACGTCATTGACCGTAAGCGATACCCTGCCGGAGACATTCTTGGTCAGGATAACGTTTATGCCGGCTTTGGCCGCTATGAATTTCAGCGCCTCATGTATATCCATATCCCGGAAATCCAGAGTGATGATCTTATTCGGGAGGTCGCTGACTAACGGCGGCGGGTTCAACCTGCTGCCCGCCTTACTTACATCCTGGCCGAATACCGACATTATCCCACAAAAGGAACAAATAACCAACGGAAAAAGTATTTTAAACAGCCTCATCCTCATATACCCGTCAGTTTCTTGCGGATCAACATTAAAGAATACCCTTCCCCGGCCAGGGCCGAGATCCTGGCTATGCGCCTTTCCACCTGTTTACGGTCGTAATACCTGACATTGCCTTTTTTCAGGACCACGTTCAACAGCCCTGTGTCCGAATAGCGGTTCACTGTCTGATAGGATATCCCGTATTTCCCGGATATTTCTTTAACCGTGGTTAGTTTATTTTTCATCTCTTATCCCTGGCCGAAAGTTTCCCAAGTGACGATATATTTCCTGACCCTCTCCGACTCGGCGTCATGAGGCGCCAGCGCCAGGTATTTCTTGAAATACTCCAAAGCCTTTTTCTTATCGTTCAAATATTCCCCGTATATTACGCCCAGGTTATAATACGCGGCGGCGTCGCCGGGTTTCAGCTCAATCACCTTCTTCAATTCGGCTATGGCTTTCTTGTATTCCTGGTTCTGGGCGTATAAAACGCTCATATTATAATGCAGCAGGGCGTTTTCCTCGGGGAGTTTGCCGTCCTTAACCCTGCTTTTCTTGCTCTTCGCTTTTTGCGGTTCCCGGGGCTTCTTTTCCGGTTCGGCGGATTTCTGCCGCAAGGCCATCATCTCCTCTTCCGCGGTATCTTCTTTGTCCACCGCCGGTTTAGCCGCGGGCTCCAGCGCATCTTGTTGCGATGGAATAACATCCGCCTCGTTCACCGCCTTTGCCGGATCATTCAATTTTTGCGAGATCGCTACGTACTGGTTTTTCAGGAACTTATTCTGATCTTCGAGCTTACGCACCTGTTCTTCGAATTTCTTCCTGGCATTCTCGTAATCCACCTTTTGCTGCTGGAATTTATTGTTCAGCAGGATCAATTCGCCCTCTTTTTGCGCGTTCAACTGGTCCATCTGCGCCTTATTGAACGCCTGTTCCTGTTCCCGCTGTGATTTAGCCATGGATACTACCTGCGCCAATTGCTCATTCTGCGCCCTAAAGTCATTATTCGCCGACTGAAGCCTGTCCTGTGCGGCTTCACTGGCGGAAAGCCTGGCGCGCAGCTTTTCAAGTTCCGCGGATAACGCGTCAACCTTGCCCTCAAACTCTTTGTTTTGCTTTGCCGAATCGGTATATTGCATCATCGCGCGGGCTAATTCCTCCGAGACCCGGGAGAACTCCGACTGCAGCATCTCTTGTTTGCTTACGAGGTTCTTCTTATCCTGCGCCAATGCCGAATTTTCGGTTTCCACCCTCTTCAACCGGCTGTTCAGCTCTTTTTCTTTGGATTGAAACCCTGCCTGTTCCTGTATAAGTTTGTAGGATAATGACTGGCCGTCTTTAAGTTCCTTTTCAAGCTTGGCGACTTTCGCCAGCAGGTCTTTCTTTACCTGTTCCTCCCGCTTAGCCAGGGCGAACTCCTCCGACTTCTGTAACCGCGCCAATTGAATGACCAGCTTTTCTTTATCTTCTTTATCCCCGGACAACTCCGTTTTTAATCTGTCCCGGTCCGTCTGCAGCTGCGCGTATTTATTCTGCAGCTGCAATATCTCCTTGTGGATATCGTCTCTTTTCCGGGCGCTCTCGGAGATGTCTTCCTTAAGGCGTTTGTTCTCAGTCAACGCGTTAGCCATATCCTGGCGCAGCTTGCTCAGTTCCCGCGCATTAGCCTGATCCGCCCCCTGCCGGAAACCTTGCTGTTTGCGTAAATGCACGGACTCCGCCTGCAAAAGATTACGCTCTCTTTCGACCTGATTAAGCCTCTGTTTTATCCGGATAAGCTCCTGTGAAGTATTCTCTTGTTTGATATATTTCTCGGTTTTTTCACGCAGTTCCTGACTCTCCTGCCGGGCGTCGGCCAATTCCTGGCGCATTTTATCTAATTCCTCGGAGTTAGCCTTGGTTACGCCCTGCCGGAACCCTTCCTGCCTGCGCAAATGGACAGCTTCGGACCTCAAAAGATTGCGCTCTTTCTCAACCTGGTTAAGCTTCTCTCTGACTTCAGCCAACGCCTTAGCCAGATCTTCCTGCTTCTGGAATTCCACAGCGTTATCCCGAAGCTGCTGATTTTCTTCCTGCAACTTAACCAGATCCTGGCGAAGTTTTTCTAATTCCTGGCCGTTCGCCTCTCCTAAACCTTGTCGGAAGCCCGCCTGCTTCTTGGTGTATAACGACTCCGCGCGCAAAAGATTGCGCTCTTTTTCCACTTGAGCGAGTTTTTTCTTCAACCCTTCGATCTCATCCCTGCCGTTCTTTTTAAGACCTTCGCGCATCCCTTCCTGTTTGCGGGAATAAGCGAATTCAGCCCTTAACAGGTTGCGTTCTTTCTCCACCTGTCCCAATTTCTCCCTGACCTCAACAAGCTCCTTAGCCAATCCTTCCTGCTTAATGAACTTAACCGACTCTTCGCGCAATTGTTTATTTTCCTGCCGCGCGTCGGCTAATTCCCGGCGTAACTTGTCCAATTCCTTGGCGCTAGACTCTCCGACGCCCTGGCGGAAACCTTCCTGCTTTTTGGCGTACATCGACTCCGCGCGCAGCAGGTTGCGCTCTTTTTCCGATCTTATCAGCTTTTCGCGTAATTGCGCCAGTTCCTTTTCCAATATCTGCGCGTCTTTAGCGCTTAAAGCGGTATCCTGCAGCTTGGCGTTCTCCTCCTGGACCTTGGACAATTCTTTTCTTAGATTATCCAGATCCTCCGACATCCCTTTATTAGCCCCTTCCCTGAAGCCTTCATTTCGTTTACCATATATTGTTTCGCTGCGCAGAAGATTTCGCTCATTCTCCACCAGGCCCAGTTTTTGTTTTACCTGAATAAGTTCTTGAGAAAGGTTTGCCTGCTCAACGCATTTATCGGTTTTTTCGCGCAGTCTCTGATTTTCCTGCTGGGCAATAGCCAGGTCATTGTAAAGCTTATCCAATTCCTGGCTGGCCGCCTCTCCTAAACCTTGCCGGAAACCTTCCTGCTTTTTGGCATACAACGACTCCGTGCGCAAAAGGTTGCGCTCTTTTTCAACCCGGCCGAGCTTCTCTTGTAACTGACTGATCTCCTGGCGGCATTTGCTCTGATCTTTTGATTCAATCTGCGCCTGCCTGAGCTGCTTATTTTCTTCTTCGCACCGCCCGAGCTCCTTGCGCAGCAGCGTAAGTTCCTGGGGCAGGCTTTCAAAACTCTTTAATCTGGCATTCGCCTGACGCAGGCTCTTATTTTCATCCTCAACCTGATTTATCTCTTTGCGCAGCAAAACCAATTCCTGGGCCATCGGCGCCTGCTGCTCGATCTTATACGCGGCGGCGCGCAGCCTTTCCAATTCTTCGCTGGAAACCTGTTTTTCCTTTAACAAAGCAGCTTCCTTCATCAAAGACGCGCGCTCCTGCTCAAGATTGGAAACCTTCTGCTGAAACAATTCCATCTGCCCTTGGCACGCGCCTATCTGGCTTAACAGGTTCTCCTTATCCTTCGAAAAACCGGACCTTTGTTTCTGGTAATCCTTAAGCTTCTTGGCGGCATCCTGATATTGCTTGTCGATCTCGGCATTCTTCTGGCCGATCTCCTTATTCTCCCTGGCTAACGCGGCGAGCTTTTCGGACACCGACCGGATCTTTTCGGTCAAACCTTTTTTCTCCTGCTCGGCTGCGGCCTTCACCGCTTCAACCCGGTACGGGCCGGCGGCTTTATCCTTAATAAGGCTGATATTCTCCTGCTCCAATTTCGCTTTTTGCGACTGCAGTTCCCTCAACTGCAAAGTAAGCTTCTTTTGCTGGTCCTGAAGCATCTGGCGTTCCCGGGAAAGGATCTCGATCATCCCCTCAAAACCCTGAAAATCCTTGTTCAACTTGATTATCTTGGCGTTCAAGGCGATGCGCTCGGCTTCCTTTTGCGAATAAAGCTCTTTTAATTCATTGTGCGATTGCTTGGTCAGCGATAATTCCTCCTTAACGTTCTTTAACTCGCTGATCAAAAAGTCCCTGTCGAGTCCATTACTATTCTGCTGGCCAAAGGCAGCTCCGGCAAAAAAGAACCACGCGGCTATGAACAGACATAAACGGATCAGGTGGGAATAAGAGGCATTTTTATTCTTCATTTATATGATCTCCTTGAGTAGAGACTCAACACCGGCGTATATTCCGATTACGCCGGGTGTAAAATACTTGAGACTCAACACCGGCGTATATTCCGATTACGCCGGGTGTAAAATACTTGAGACTCAACACCGGCGTATATTCCGATTACGCCGGGTGCGATTAGTTCAGGCGTAAATTATAGACGCGAACAAATCTACTTGACGCGCTTTAGCCCTTTAAGCTTCAATTTCTTTTCATCTAACGGCACATACACTTCATTAGAAAGCTGTTCCCGCAGTTTTTCAACCTGCAGGTCGTCATAATCCTGCGTTGACTTTAATCCGATCTTCTCGTTTTTATCTATTCCCGCGCTGGTCACCAGGACCTCCCCGGTTATTATCCTGGGGGTCATTATTATCAAGAGTTCGGCGACTTCATGGGCGTTCGATTTTACGCTGAAAAACCGGCCCAGGAATGGTATCTTGGATAGATAAGGGATGCCTTCATCAGATTCGATCTTCTGCTCTTTGCGTAAACCGCCTATTATGACGGTCGAGCCTTGCTTGACCAGGACCGTTGTTTCCGCCAAAGACGTGTCAATAATAGGTATCTGGTTATCGGTGGGCGTGACCAGAACATCTATCACGCTGCTGACCTCCGCCTTCACCTTAAGGTTTATGAAACCATCGTCGTTGATATTCGGGACTACGGACAAAAGGACCCCTACATCCACAAAGGTGACTTGTTCAGAGACTGTATTGGTGGATGAGCCGGTGGTCGTAGTTGTGGTGACATAAGCCTCTTTCTGCCCAACGTGGATCTTAGCTTCCTGGTTATTGGTCACCACCAGTTTAGGGTTGGACATTATCCTGGTCTTGCCTACTGTCTGCAGGTATTTAAGGACAACGTCAAAATCATTATGCCCGACCACGCCGATATGCAGTTCTTCGCCGAGGGTCTTTGCGCCGGTAGTACTGCTGGAATAATTGGAAGAATAGGAACCTATTCCGGAAGTGTTCCAGGCTGTCTTGCGGGATATCCAGGTATCATCCGAACTGGTAGACTGCGCGCTGAAAGGCACGGAACCCATATAAGTCAATCCGTCACCCGCGCTGACATTCATCAAACCTTGCCATTGCACCCCGGTGTCCATCTGGTTCGAAAGGCTGACCTGAACGATATCCACATCGATAATAACCTCTTTAGTCTTACGATCCAGGTCCTTTATCAGCCTTTCGATCTGTTCCATCCGGTCAGGCAAAGCCTGGATCAAAAGCTGATTATCCCTCTCATCCGCCTTGATCAAACCCACCTTCTTGGAATCAAGCTGATTTCTTAACGTTTCTTCGATATCTTTGGCCTTGGCGTAATTCAGCTTGATCACCTTTACCGTGTTAGTCTCCTCAAAATCCTTCAATGCCTGTTCCATAACCTCCAGCCTTGCCGGGGAATCCATGGCCATTATATTTCCGGACTCGGCGTCGACCATTATCCTTCCTATCTCGCTCTTGAGCATATCAAGAAGGCTGAAGGCCTGCTCAGGGACCATATATTTAAGGTAAAAGACCTTTACCTTGCGCACATCGGAAAAATTCTTACCGTACAGGCTGCGGTATTCCTCCTGGCTCATTACATTATAGATATCGCCTTTCTTGTCATAAGCCAAATTATTACTGCGCAGCATAAGGTCAAAAACATCACAGATCGGCGCATTATTCACGATAAGGCTCACCCTGCCGGCTACCGCCCGGGTAGTTATGATATTCAACCCGGCCTTGCCGGACAGGAATTTTAAAGCGTCCACCACATCGATATTACGCAGGTCCAGGGTAATTTTACCGGTTATGCCGGAAACAGGCAGGATAGGCACAACCGAAGGCATATTGTTCTGCGGGACCGACATCTGGGCCAGTTGAGTAGCCTTATTCCCCGCCGCAGCGGCCTGTTCGGCAAAACCGCTCCGGCAGGACAACAACAGAGCGGCCGCCAGCAATGCGCTTCTTGTTATGTGGTATCGGTTCATTTCAATTCAATGATTTCCTTGCCGGAACGCAAGCTTACTTTGTCCTTGGATATATTCTCCACCGTAAATTCGCCGATCTTCTGGCCTTTCTTCACGAAGAACGTTTGCGACATCTGAGAATCCTCTATCATAGCATCCGGATCATCGGACCAGGATATCCCTACTAATTTGAGCGTCTGGGCTAATTCCTCAAGTTTTGAAAGAGTCGCATTTTCCGCCCCGTTATCGAATTTACCGCCCATCCGGAATATATCGCGTTTGCCGATCCCGTCAACATAATAAATAAGCCCTTTCAGGGGTGAAACATCCCGGCTCATTCCTTCCTGTTTACTTACCGGCACAGGCGCCATATCCGCCTGCGATGCCCGCTTTAACCCTTTCCAGGAGGAATAAAAGCTAAAAACAAAAAAACCCGTCAGGAAAACAATACATAAAACCAACCCCCGGCTTATCAAATTGAGGTCTATCTGCCGGTACCCGGACTTAAAAAACTTCTCCATCCCGGTTCGCGCCCAGAGGATCCCCGCGGATGGTAAAGAAGCGGTTACGCCAGAAGCCTTATCTGCGGGATCCTGCGCAGGTCCGCTTTTCATTTTCAGGTCTTCCATGCTTTATTCGCCTTTTGCCCCGCCAGAGGCCCTGGGGTAAACTACTATCCCTGCCTCTTCTTTCAATTTCTTGACCCAGTCGTTCAAACCTTCGTATTTCTTTATATTTTCCACCTGTTGAAAATATGAATCTTTTAATTTAGGGAATTCCGCGGGGTCGGCCTCGCGTTTCTTTATGATCCTGAATACCCCGTATCCTTTATATACAGGGGTAGGCGGGTAAATGGAATTAACCTCCATTTTAAGCATCTTATACAGGTCGGCTTTGGGGATCATCCACATATTTATCAGGAACTCGAACGAGACAAAACCCGGGCGCTTGAAAAATTTCGGGTCTTTCTTGGCCCGCTTATCCCACAAATCCGGGTTCTGCATCTTATTATAATAATCCTGGGCGTCTTTTAATTCGTCGAATTGAGCCAACTCCAGCTCTATGGTATTGTATTCGTTGATATATTCGTCATATGCCTGTTCTTCGCTGACCGAAGGCTTAACGCCGTCCAACACCTGCTTGCGCAATTTCTCTAATTGTATGAGGTGGCGCAGCTGGTTCTGGAAGAAGTCAACCGGCTCTGCGGTCTTAGCCTTAACCCACTTCTCATAATCCGCGGGGCTTTTTTTCCAGTCAAAATCAACCTTCGCGTCCTTGAGCATCTTGCCCAGTTCCTCCTCAAGCTCCGGCGTTTCCACTTTTATCCCCCGCTTGAACGCCTCAAAAGAAAGGACCAGTTGTTCCCATATCCGTTCCTCTAACTCCTTTTCGTTTTTGGGAGTGGCACCCCATTTTGTGCCGAAGATATTCAGGACGCTTCGGACAAAGTAATAGTTATTCATTGGGACTTTCACATGCCATCCGGCGAATTCTCCGGCGTAAGCGTCCGGGGCGTTTTGACAATAGGCAAAGCAGGGCAAAAACAACGCCGCTATAATAAAGGAAAGGACGATAATTAACCTTAACGGTATCCGGGCCATTTTCAGGTTATATCCCCAGCATTTTCTTGCGGATCAGGCGCAAAGAATACCCTTCTCCGGCCAGCTTGGTTATTTTAGCCAGGCGGCACTTTACCTGGGCTTCGTCATAAAACCTTATATTGCCTTTTTTCATTACCATCGTCAGCAAACCGAAATCGGTATAATGGTTGACTGTCTGGTAAGAGATATTATACTTACCGGTGATCTCTTTCGCCGCGATAAGTCTGCCCTGCCTGGGGTTCTTTGTCTTTTTTTCCATATCTTTAGCCTGTTCTCATAATTCTAATATGTATAGTAGTTCTCATAATTACCATAACTCTAAGATATATCATAAATTCGATATTTGTCAATAAAAAAGTTGTTTGGGTGTTTGTATCGTGGTAGAACGGAAAGTTTACCGCGGGATCAACGCTTAAGCTGTTTGTGGGTCCTCAAGGCCGCTTCCAATAGAGAAAGCCCCTCCTGAAAATCCTTGCCTTTGTAAAACACTCCGGAGATGCCGCTTTCTACGGCGTTTTTTGCCCTTTTATCATCGACATAGGCGCTGATGATTATCACCGGTATATCCTTGTTAAATTCCCTGATCTTGCGTAAGGCCTGCGCCCCGTCCATTACCGGCATGTTCAAGTCCATAAAGATGATGTCCGGGGCTGCTTCGCAAGTTAATCTGACCGCATCTTCCCCGTTAGCGGCGCCGATCACCGAATACCCTTTGGACTCAAGCCAAAAAGTCATAAGTTTGCGAAAATCCAACTCATCATCTACCAACAGGACCTTTATCTGCTTTTCCATTTTTAAACCTCCGCAAGAAAAAAGGGCGGACTAATTCTTATGCCGCTGAATTCGTCCGCCCTTAGGAAATAACCGCGATCTTATTTCTTATGACAATCCATACAGCCCGTAGGGCCGCTGGCTTTTTCTTTATGGCAATCGATGCAATTCTTATGGAATGCGTTCTGCGAATTCAACTTGGCATCCTTGGTATGGCAGACCTCGCATTTCTGGTCAGGGGTGCCCATATGATGGCAGACTTTGCATTCTCCCTGAGCGGTATGCCCCTTATGGGAAAAAGTAACCTTGCCGAAGGTATTGTCCAAAGTTACTGAATCCGGGGCGGCGGCGCCTTCCTGCGCGTCCACAAAATGAGCCAGTCCGAAGAACAATAACCCGCATGCGGCTAAAAGGAACGTTAAAAAAACATACTTCTTCATATCTCCTCCTTTTTTCTACATTCTATTATCTTTTAACCCGTTGTCAACCAAAATTGTACGCGATATCACCCGGCCATCCGCAGCCGGACCGATAGATCAATCAGGCTGGCCACCAAAAACGACTTCAGGAATATTATCGCCAGGAAAGCGATCACCGGAGAAATATCAATCCCGAATTTCAGCGAAAAAGGCAGTATCTTCCTTATGGGATAAAGGACCGGCTCAGTAACCTTATACAAAAACTGGACCACCGGATTATACGGATCAGGGCTGACCCAGCTGATCAAAGCCCTGACTATTATCAGCCAGTACAGCGCCGTAAGGATAATGCCTATCAACTGGGCCACCGCATTCAGCAAATTAGACAATACGAACATATCGCGTCCTTTCTCTATGAAACGGGCATCCGTTCATAGGTGTTGTAGATATACAAAGAAATGTCGGAAATAAATTCCTTAACTTTTCGCGTCCCGGACCTGCTTTTAGTAAGCACGCAAATCAGGAAATGCCCCTGGTCGGTAAAAACAATGCCGGCGTCATGACAGACATTGCGCTCAAGCCCGGTCTTATGCGCCACCAGGACATCCTGAGGCAGCTTCCTGGGAATCCTGTCGTTGACCTTTTGATTCAAAAGCAGACCAAGGCATTTTTCGGATACTCTGCGGTTTATAAATCTCTTTCTGTAGATCTTCTCAAGGATAAAAGAAATATCTTCGGCTGTCGTGTAATTCTCCACACCTTGCTTGCGATGACGAAAATCCATCATCTTCCGGCTGAGATTGGTATGCTCGAGGCCTTCGCTCTTGAAAAAATCATTCAAGTACTCAAAACCCAAGAGCCCGATAAGCATATTAGCCGCCGTATTGTCGCTTTTAGTGATCATCAGCTCGATGAGCTTATCCACGGTGAACTTAGAGCCGACCGGCTTATTTTTTAATACCCCGGATCCTTCGGTCTTATGCGAAGCCTTCAAAACCATTTTAGCTCCCAGGGAGATCTTTTTATCCCTGACCGCGCGCAAACAAGCGGCCATGATCGGGATCTTCACCATGCTTGCCGAGGGGAAAAGTTTATCCTCGTTAAGCGATATGCGCCAGCCCATCTTCAGGTCTTCCACAATTATCCCGGCATTGCCGCTAAAACTGTTAAGCTTTGACCGCATAGCCCTTTCCAGGGATGACCAGGCAATCTTCCGCTTCTCCAGGGCGGCCTGCCTTTTCTTTACATCCTGCAGCCCGCTGTAAGCCTTATACAGGCAAAAAACAAACGATACAAAACAAACACAGAAAAACAGGCCGAAAAATATTCTTCGCTTGGTCATTTTACGGCTGGATCCTCTTAAGTTCTGATTTTAACCTATAGAACGGAAAATTCTTCCCCGGACAATCCGTTGGCTTTCTGGTCACGTCTTTATGCCTGCGGATACAGTTGACCGGGATATTATATTGCCGGCGCAGCACCGAAATAAGCCCTACAAGAGAATCCCACTGCCGGGCAGAAATATTCTGGCGGTTAAAATCGCCTACCAGACAGATCTCGATCTCATTGGGGCGGTTCACCTGAGCCTGCGACCGCCAACGCCATCCTGTTTCGATCAGTCCGTCCGAAGAACCGATGCCGTTGCCTATGACAAAATGATAAAACAACCCGCCCATGCCTCTTGCCCGGTGATTCCGGCCGAATACCTCGGCATTGCCTCCCGAAGTGGCGCTGTGATGCACAGTGATCGAACGCCACCTGGACTTATAGCGGACCGGGCCGACCAGATGTTCTACCGGCACTCCGATACGAGACCGCGGCGGCTGCGGGACCGCGGGATATCGTCCTTCGGGAATAAGTAATCTCTGCCCTACCCCCAAACAAGCAGGATCAAGTATGCGGTTAACCCGGATGATCTGGTTTATATCGGCGTTATAATTTTTGGCGATACGCCAAAGAGTCTCTCCTTTTCTGACTATATGGCAGATGCCGGGAGGCTGGGAGATCATCGGCGCAGGCGGGATCGGCTGCGGGATAGTGGCGCAGCCGGCAATGAACATTATGAATACAACATAAGATAAACGAAAAAAATCCCTGGGCATTATCCGGTTAATTTATCGGGTCAACTCCACGCAATCAAAATAAAGCGTCCCTTTGCTAACCGCCTTTGGTTCGAATTGAAAACTCTTTAAAGGAAAATCGAGTTTTGAGTTCTTATCTGCGCTGCCCGGCTGCCAATCCCCGCGGCAGAAAAAATACTTGAACGGGCAGACCACCTTTTTCCACCCTTTAAAATCGTCAGTGACCATGAACCGCCAAAGTTCGTTGCCTTTATCCTTTATATCAAAGGCGATGCTGGAATTAGAACCGTTGCCGTACATATAAAATGATATGGCTGCGTATTTTTTCCATTTTATCCGGTCCGGCTTGACCAACCAGCCGGCATTCCGGGAATCCAGCTCAAAACCCCGGGCTATCCACATATAACCGCCGGCGGCAGCGTCATAAACGGCCTCTAACGACTGATTACCCGAATATTTAATATCCAGGCCCGCTTTTACTTCTAAAGACGAGCCTCCCCCTGACCCGAAATCCACTGTACCGTCCGGGCCCGCGGATACGGGATTCTCAAAATCGTCTATTAATAACGCCTGTCCGGACCCCGCGGAACACGCGCCAGACATAAATAATAACGCAATAACCGCAAAACATAATATCCTCACAATATCCTCCGTTATCTTTTAAAAGAAAACACGTGGCCGTTAAGCCGGGCCATTTTCATTTTCAACTTGCTGGGTTCGCTGACAAAAAAAACAGGCGCCCCGAAGCCTGCCTTTCCTTTCAAGGCGACCTCGCAATGTACCGCGCCTTTTAACATAGTGAATATGCAGCAGGAAAAATCATTGTATTTCATTCTCAAAAAGACAAAATCCTCCGGCCTCAGCCCAGGGCCCCGGGCTTTTCTCTCGAACGCCTCATGTTTATCCAGGGCGATAAGTATATAAACCGGGTTCAACCTGTTCCCGCCGGGATTGACAATGATGAACTCTTCATTATCTTCATGGGAATTCAGTTTAGGGACAGGAGAATTAAGCTTGATGCAGATAAGTTTGTGCGAACCGAATCTGGGCGCTGAGGCATATATTGTCCTCACCGCTCCGTTGGCGGAGCGCGAATCAAGAATAGCCTTAGGCGGATCAAGCCTGCGGATAAGGCCGCGGGCTTCCAGGCTTTTAAGGATCCTTGCGGTAGGATGGACTGCTTTTAATTTCAGGGTTTTCATTTATCTAAAGGCCGTTAAAGGCTAACGGCCCGCATCTCTTTCGTTATTCCTTGACGGTAGCGATATTAAGGTTAGATATCCCGAGTTCAGTAAGCGTATCCAGAACGTTAACTATATTCTTGAAGGCCACCAGTTTATCCGCGCGCAGAATGACTACCAGACCGGGGTTTTCCCTGCGCTTCAGGCTGATCTTTTCCTTGAGCGTTCGGATGTTGACCACATCCTCTCCGAGATAGATCAT
>Ga0265297_10007810_pt1 | contig 14614 bp, 15 predicted proteins | sample Munlanlwell13791_FD_192502 | JGI IMG/M metagenome (GOLD analysis project Ga0265297, IMG submission 192502) | Leachate microbial communities from a municipal landfill in Southern Ontario, Canada - Leachate well 137-91 | ecosystem: Engineered > Solid waste > Landfill > Unclassified | place... | reverse complement strand
GGTCCGCCAGGTGAACGAGAACCAGTGCCAGAACTGCATGCCGCTTGGCGCGGTCATTGCCTTCCGCGGTGTGGCGGGGGCAATGTCCCTTGTCCACGGCTCGCAGGGCTGCAGCACCTACATGCGCCTGAACTGTGTCGAGCACTTCAACGAGCCGCTCGATATCGCATCCTCGTCCCTGAACGAAAAACAGACCATCCACGGCGGGGAGGCAAACCTCAAGAAAGCTCTCGACAACATGCGGAGGGTCTATGCACCCTCTGTTGTCGGAGTCCTTACCACCTGCCTTGCCGAGACCATGGGCGAGGACCTCGACCGTATCCTCCGCGATTATGCCGGGGAGCACGACATGCAGGGCCTTGACATCATCCCGGTCACGACACCGAGTTACGGTGGGAGCCACACGGAAGGGTACTGGGCGGCAGTAAAAGCAATCGTCGCCTACTATGCCCGGCCCACGGAGTCCCACCGGAAAATCAATGTCATCGTCCCGCACATCAGCCCCGCGGACATCCGGGAGATCAAACGGATCCTCGGCCTTATGGGGCTCGAGTACGTCCTCCTCCCGGACTACTCGCTCACGCTGGACCGCCCCTATGGCGGCAAATACCAGAAAATCCCCGAAGGCGGCACAAAACCGGAAGAGATCGCGGCAATGCCCGGCGCCCCGCTGACCATCCAGTTCGGCGAGACCTGCCCGGACAACCTCTCCCCCGGCCTCTGGCTCCAGCAGGAGTACGGGGTCCCCCTGGTCACGCTCCCGCTCCCGACCGGGATCGGCGCCATGGACCAGTTCATGGAGATCCTTGTAAAGATTACCGGTCGGCCGGTGCCTGAAGAACTTTCCCGGGAACGCGGCTGGCTTCTCGATGCCATGGCCGATGCCCACAAGATCTGCGCAGAAGGCAGGCCGGTCATCTACGGCGAACCGGAAACGGTGAATGCCCAGGTCCGGTTCGCCCTCGAAGTCGGCGCCATCCCGTCCGTCATCGCAACCGGTTCGGCCGACAGCCGGCTCGCGGTCGCAGTCGAGCCGCTCATAGCAGCGCTGGACGAACAGCCGGTCTTCCTCAAGGGAACGGACTTTTCCGCCATCGAGCGCGAAGCGCTCGCAGCCGGAGCAACGATCGCGATCGGCCACTCGGGCGGACGGTTCCTGACCGAACGCCACGGTATCCCGGTCATCCGGGCCGGGTTCCCAATCCACGACCGTCTCGGGGGCCAGCGCATCCTCTCGGTCGGGTACGCGGGAACGCTCGCGCTCCTCGACCGGTTCACCGACAGATTGCAGGAGATCAAGTATTCCACCTACCGCCAGCTCAGAAAGGCGGAGATGATGCACGCAGAAACACCAGAAGGTGTCTGAAATGCAAAAACCCAAGTACCACATATTTGTCTGTACCAGCTCGCGCGCCAACGGCCAGCAGAAAGGATTCTGCCACACCAAGGAAGGCGTCGACGTCATGTCACGATTCATGGAAGAGATCGATGAACGCGGTATCGGAGGAGAGGTCTTCCTCTCCAATACCGGATGCTTCGGCATCTGCGAGAAAGGACCCGTGGTGGTCGTGTACCCGGACAATGTCTGGTACGGATCCGTCACAGCCGACGATGTCACCGAGATCCTTGACTCGCACATCGAAGGGGGCACTCCCGTTTCCCGCATCCTGCTGTGAACCGGGCGGAGGTCAGATCTGTATGTGCATTGCAGAGATTGCCGTGATGCTGGGAAGCGACGGGCGGACGGTGTCGCTGAGCGAGCCGGGAACCCTGATGGTGTTCCGGCGCGAGCGGAGGCAGTGGGGCGTGTCCCGGGCCCAAGGGTTCGCCCTTGATCCGGCCGCCGGCCTGTCCGGCCTCCGGAAAACCGTCCAGGCCATGATGGAGTTTCTGGGGAACTGCAGGACAGTTGTCGCGAAATCGGCGAGCGGCGCCCTCTTCTTCGAACTGGAGAAAGCCCGCTGCTCGGTCTGGGAGATCGAAGGCGTTCCCGCAGAATTCCTTGACCAGGTCTGGCAGGACGAGAAGGAAGAGCAGATGCAGGCTGCCGGCCCCGTGCCGGCCGGAGCGGAGATCCCCGCCCCGCTCGAGATCTCTCCCGGGAAATTCACGATATCGATCAAAGAGATCCAGGGGAAGCGACCCGAACTCTCCAGCAAGCAGGTCCTGCGCTCCTTTGTACGGCAGGGCGGGTTCACCGAGCTCGAGATCATCTGCGACCACATCCCCCCCTGGCTCGATGCAGATGCCGAGCAGCAGGGGTACCTGCTGACCAGCGAACGGACAGCAATGAACGAAGTGAAGGTCATCCTCCGTAACCCTGCTGCAGGAGGGTGTTGCTGAGCGCGAACCGACGATATCGGGAGATAGTCGGTTAACGGAACCTGTATTTCCTGCCCTGTGAGCCAACGGCATGGGGCTGCATCTCTCATCTCGGAGCGTACAACCGGTCCGGCAACCCTCCCGTCTCATCATTTCCCGCGATTCAGCTGACACACCTGGTGAACCATGATATCCGTACTGTATGTCGACGATAATCCTGCCCTGCTGGAAGTCGGGAAGCTGTACCTGGAGCGGACCGGAAAGTTCCTGGTGGATACCCGGGGATCGGCAGGTGAGGCCCTGGAGGTCCTCAAATCCAGCCCGTACGATGTGGTGATCTCCGATTACCAGATGGAAGAGATGGACGGTATCATGTTCTTAAAGGAGGTCCGGAACGCCTGGCCCGATCTCCCGTTCATCATCTTCACCAGCAAGAGGAGGGAAGAGATCGTGATCGAAGCGCTGAACTGCGGAGCGGACCATTACCTCCAGAAAGGCGGGGAACCGAAGTCGCAGTTCGCCGAGCTCGTCCATATCCTTTCGCGGGCAGTGGAACGAAAACGGGCCAATGATACCATCCTGCACCTGAACCGGCTGTACGCGGTCCTCTCGCGGACCAACCGGGCCGTGATCCGCATCCGCGACCGTCAGGAACTCCTCAGGGAGGCCTGCCGTATCGCGGTTGACGAGGGAAAGTTCCTGATGGCCTGGATCGGTCTTGCCGACCCGGCAACACACGAGGTCCACCCGGTCGCAGCCTGCGGGTACGAGGACGGTTACCTGAGCACGGTCTCGGTCAGTACGGACAACATTCCCTCGGGAATGGGACTGACCGGCACCTCGATCCGCGAGTGCCGGCCCCAGGTCAGCAACGACATCGCATCCGACATCCGGATGGAAAAGTACCAGGCTGAAGCCGCCCGCCGGGGATACCGTTCCTCGGCATCGATCCCGCTGGTCTGCAATGGCGTAGCGATCGGGGCAATGCGGTTCTACTCTTCTGAAAAAAAGTTCTTCAATGACCGCGAACTCCAGCTGCTTGAAGAGTTGGTGACGGATATCTGTTTCGGGCTGGAAATCATCGGCAGCAACCCGGACTACCGGTGTCCGGCCCCCCGGGTCCTGGAGGGTAATGGCATGTCGGAATTATACCCGGACCGGTCTTTTCATCCCGGTCACTGACGGGGCAATCGCGGACCTCAGCTTCACCAGGTACCGGTATTTCGGAGGATCCCCGGGCCGGTAACCTTCAACCTGATCGATCCGGAGAACGATATACGGGCATTGCCCGAACGTCCCGGCGTGGAGCCGTCGTAAAAAACCGGACACCGTGTTGCACCGGTACCGGGTCAGGCCGAAGGTATCGCGCAACTCCTGCACCGTGACCCATCGTTTTTCGGCACCCTGCTGCAGCATAAACTGTTCCAGCAGCTCGGGAATACCGGAATATCTTCTCATGATTTGAAGGGATCCATCGAACGATTGTGTCTCATATTACTTCGGAACGGTTTCGATCTCTTTGACAAGCCGCTCCATTGCCGCGTCCACGGCCCTCCGGGTCGGGGTGTCTGCATGGCTCATGATATACGGCCTCCCCTCGTCCCCGGCCGTTACCATCGCCGGGTCCAGCGGGATTGCCCCAAGGAACGGGACGCCAAGCTCATCTGCTGCGTTCTTCCCGCCCCCGGCAGAGAAAAGGTTGACAATCCCCCCGCAGTGGGGACAGGCCATACCGCTCATGTTCTCGATGACACCCAGCACCGGGAGATCGAGTTTTTCGATGAACTTTGCTGCCCTCATCGCATCCATCACCGCAACATCCTGCGACGTGGTGACGATAACAGCCCCCCGTACATTCGGGGCAAGCTGGGCGATTGTCAGCGCTTCGTCACCCGTTCCAGGCGGAAGGTCGACCACGAGATAGTCGAGCATCCCCCAGTTCACTTCCGTAAGGAACTGCTGGATCGCGGTCATCTTCATCGGGCCGCGCCAGACCACCGGAGTACTGGTGTCAGGTAGCAGGAACGCCATCGAAATGACCGACAGGTTGCCCGTGACATGGACCGGGTCAATGGCATTGGCCAGGACAGCCGGCCGCTGGTTCTCGATACCCAGCATCTTGGGGATGTTGGGGCCGTGGAAGTCCAGGTCAAGCAGGCCCACCTTTTTCCCCTTGTTCGCCAGGGCAAACGCCAGGTTGACGGAGACCGTGGACTTCCCCACTCCTCCTTTGCCGCTCAACACGAGGATAACATGCTTCACGTCCATCTTCGCTTTCGGCGGCAGTCCCCTGGGGGCAGTGCCGGGTTTTGCCGACGGGCAGTTATCGCAGTTTTCAGTGCAGTTCTCATCGCAGGTTTCCCGGTTCTTCTCTGGTTGTGCGGTCATGGTGTCATCTCATGCTGGAAATTGTGAGGCGGACAGGTGTTATATTTCAGGATGCCTTCTCTTCGTCAGTCACCTGCATCAGGATCTGCGCAGTCGGGCCGATGTCGACAATCTTCCCGCCCCGCATCAGGGCAAGACGGTCGCAGATGTCGCGGACAAAGTCCATATCGTGCGAGACTACGATGAAGGTCTCGTCCATCTCGTCGCGGGCGTGCAGGATCGAGTGTTTCACGTCCTGTTTGGTTATCGGGTCCATGGTACCTGTCGGTTCGTCAAGGATCACGAGCCGCGGCTCGCGAATCAGTACCTGGGCAAGTGCCACCCGGTGCCGTTCCCCGTCGGAGAGCTCGCCCGGGAACCGGTTCAGGATGGCCTTTGCCTTCTCTTCGGAGAACCCGGCCATCCGGAGCGTGACAACGGCCTTCCGTATCGCCAGCTCCTTGGGGAACTCAAGGCCGATGGAGTCCGTCAGGTTATCGATCACCGTGCGGTGGGGGAAGAGGTCGTACTCCTGGTGGAGGAGGCCGATGTATTCCTTGGCCCGGCCCCGCTGGTCGATACCGGGCTTTGTCATGTCAACCCAGTCCTCCCCGATCAGGACATTCATCTCCCCGCTCGTGGGCTCGATGATGCCGGAGATGATCCGCGAGAGCGTGGTCTTCCCTGCCCCGCTCCTGCCGATGATCCCGAAGATCTCCTTCTTCGCAACCTCGAACGTGACGCTGTTCACGGCCTTCACTACGCCACGGTCTACCGATATATACCGCTTGGTTACGTCCCGGGCCTGGAGGATCTGTTCGCCCAGCTCCACCGCTTCAGACTCCTCAATTTCATGGTAGCCCTTTGCAAAGGATCTGATGACCGATTTCGGGGACCCGATGGCCGCAATCTCACCATCCGCAAGAAGAACGGCGCGGTTGGCCATGTCCTCGATCACCTGCGAGAAGTGAGAGGTGACGATCATCCCCATGCGGTTCTTCTGTGCTGCGGCGAGGAGCATGGCATGGACGAGTTTTGCGGTCTCGGGATCGAGGGTTCCCGTGGGTTCGTCGGCAAAGAGCATCGCCGGGTTCTTGGCCAGCTGCCGGGCGAGCACCACGCGCTGCTTCTCCCCTCCCGAGAGGTCGCGGGCGATGTGCATCATCCGGTGCGAGAGCTTCACCTGGTCGATAAGGTCGGCGGCACGGTTCACCGCGAGCTCCTGCGGGTACCGGATATCATCGAGGGCATGCAGCACGTTCTCGATCACCCGGTCGTCGCCGTAAAGTGCGAACGTACGCTGGAACATGATGGCCGTCCGGTTCATGACCCGGGATTTCATGCCATCGCTCTTCCGGTCCCAGAGATCTACGTCAACAGCGGCAAGGCTTCCCCCGCACTCAGGACATGTTCCGCCGGACCGGCTCTGCACATCCATGAACGTGCAGCGGTCGCAGGCGGCCACATGGTAGATAACAGAGCCTTTTGTCGGGGGTTGCTCGACTCCACGGAGGAGGTGCATCAGCACGCTCTTACCGGCCCCGCTCCTCCCGATAACCCCGAGGATCTCGCCTTCCGGGATCTCGAATGAGACCTTGTTTAAGACCCGCGTGTCGTCAAAGTCCATGCAGAGGTCGTGTACGCTGATAAACGGCTGGGGCATGGACCTGTCTCACTCCGTCCGGGGTTCCGCGGTTTTCGTTTGCCGGAGAGCGAGCTCCGGCATGTCGTCTTCCCGCAGGCATTCCGCGGGATGCGCATGGCAGGGCCCCATCCCCCGCCCGATAATCCGTCCCCGTTTCAGCGGCCCGGTCCCGTCATAGTTCGGCATGATAATTCCTCGCACCGAATTATTACACATATGAGCATAAAGATTTAAGGATCGGGATCAAAGAGGAGTCTTGCGGAACGGGCGCCGGTGTGCATCTCCCGGGTGCCTTACCGGGCATCCGGCGCACCGGGCATTCCCGCCCGCCTGTTAAAATTGTTATTTGGGCGGATCATCCCGCGGGCATTTCGGGCACCGGCCTTCGGCAGCCTTGGTACAGCCGGCCATCTGAATACTCTTTCCGTTTACCAGCGCATCGGCAATCTTTCGCCGCGCATCGTGCAGGTCGCGCCATGCCGTCTTCCGGGATACGCCCAGCTTCTCGGCAGCCTCTTCCTGTTCGAGACCTTCGAGGTCGATAAGCCGGATCAGCTCGATCTCTTCGGGCTGGAGCGTAATGCCTTCCCCGTCCCCTTCACAACAGCACGGTTTGTAACAGCGGGACTCGGAGGCCCCGGCAATGATGCGGCGCACGCGGGGGCGTCCGCGCCGTGGACATTCGTTCATTACGGGATTCTCGTCTGCTGCCATGCAATCTTCCTGAATAATACTGGGGACTGGGTAGTATAACTGGTTTACCGGTTTTTCTTATCTTTCCCGTGGGACATACATGGGGACCGCGGGGCGGGCCGGGCCTGCACGAGATACTTTTTAATGATCCGGTAGGGGGGTGCATTGTCGCGGAACTTTTCCATACGGGTCACGCGGTACCGGCACGCGGGGAACGGCCCGTGGTGGATCCGCTGCAGGAATCCCGAGATGGCAGGCCCTGCCGACTCTTCCATGCAGAAAAAGGATCGGAATTCCCGGACCGTGACCCAGCACTCTGCTGTACCCGATGCTTCCATGAACTGCTCCAGTAGTTCCGGCACTTCCGGATGACGGTGCATAACAGAAAACTCCAAAAACGATAGTATCGGGGATCTTACTGGCAGCGTGGCCCGTGACCGCACCGGTGCTGGTTACCGGAACCGGCGCTGGGCCCGCAGCAGCAGGAATCACCGAACTTCTTTGGGGACGTGCATGCATCCCGGTGGCCCGGGCTGCCCGGGCGGTGCCGGTGCTGTTCTCCACATGCACAGGTATGCAGGGGGAGGTCATCATCGTTGTTTTGCAGGGTTGTGTTGCGTGTAGTCTCTTCTGGCATGTGTTCACCAACCGTACGATGGCCGTACGATATTTACTCATATGCGCATAAATCATTTAAAAGATTGCACCGTACCACAAGCCGATGCCCGATACACAAAAAAGACATACCTTGGGAGGAGCGGGAGTACATTACCGGGAAGGTATATCCTCCTCCACCAGTTGCCACAATATCCCGGGTTCGCTCTATTGCAGCCCGATCATGTATCCGTAATGCGAATACACGTCCCTGACAAGCTCCATGGCCTTCGGGTTGCCCCAGTCATGCATCCACTCCGAGACCAGCGATTCGGTCGTGATGGGGATGACACCGGCCTGGAGCATCCTCCTGATCCCGTACTTGTGGGCATCGGGTGTGGAATCGCCCGCCGCATCCATCAGCCCGTACACCTCGTACCCATCGCTGAGTGCGTGGAGCGCGGTATAGCAGAAGCACATGCTTGTCCAGAGACCCGAGACCACCAGTTTCTTCCGGCCGGTCTTCTTGAACGCGGCATAGGTCTTCTCGTCCTCGAAGGCATCGAAGCTCGGGACCTTCCGTGCAAAAACCTCCTGGTCTGGAAACAGTTTTGTCACGTCGGCGATGAAGTTCCCGTTGTGCTGCGGGTTGATGGTAGACAGTACGACCGGCACGTCCAGGATCGATGCGGCTTTCGCCGAGCAGTACGCAGCATTCCGGATGATCGTCTTGTCGCTTGATCCAACGCCCGAGAACATCGTGGGCTGGTAGTCCACGAGCACGAGAGCGCTGTTCTTGTCAGTTAAGAGTTCCAGTTTTCCGTCTTTTGGAGCAGGCATGGATGTCCTCCGCATGTATATATACGCCATCCTGTTTCCTGCAATCTCATAACAGTTTGGATCGGGATAACTCACCTGTGGGAGAAATAACCGCAGCATGCATCCATTCCTGTCAGCACCGTATTAACCCTGACCCGACAAACATGATAACTATTGAACTCCAACTAAGCACTACGAAACCATCCAGCAATACAACCGGTATTTTTGGTGAGACGATATGAGCGACAATATGTATCTGGACCAGCAGCCGATGGCAGCGGTGACGTTTGCGGAGAACCCGGAACCCCGCTGCCCCTGCCTCCTGCTGCTCGACACGTCGGGATCGATGGCCGGCGAGGCGATTGCCGAACTCAATGCCGGCATCAAATCGTTTTATACCGAACTCCAGAGCGACTCCCTTGCGATAAAGCGGGTCGAAGTCGCCCTGATGACGTTTGGCCCGGTGCGGGTCATCTCCGAGTTCAATACCGCGGAATGCATCTTCGATCCGGAGCTCGTGGCCGAAGGCGACACCCCCATCGGCGAGGCTATCCGGAAAGGGATCGAGCTGATCCGTGCACGGAAAGAGCAGTACCGGGCAAACGGCATCTCGTTCTACCGCCCGTGGATCTTCCTGATCACGGACGGTGCACCGACCGACGAGTGGCAGAGCGCGGCAGCGCTCGTCCGCGAGGGCGAGGCAAGCAAGTCCTTTGCCTTCTTCACCATCGGCGTCAACAAGGCGGACATGAAGGTCTTGAAGCAGATCTCGGTCCGCGAGCCCGTGAAACTCCAGGGCCTCAAGTTCCGCGAGTTCTTCCAGTGGCTCTCCAATTCCATGAAATCCGCGTCCCGCTCCAACCCCGGGGACCGCATCCAGCTGGCTCCCCCGCTCGGCTGGAGCGAGATATGAGCTGGAAGGTTGCCGCATCCTCTGTCACGGGAAGTTCGCACGCGAACCGTGGTGAGAGCGGGCAGGACTTCTGCCGGGCAGGCTCCATCCGGATCGCGGATGACGAGTTCTTCATCGGCCTTGTCGCCGATGGTGCCGGCAGCACGGCAAACGGCGGCAGGGGTGCGGAGCTCGCCTGCGAGACTACGTATTCCGCTATCATCGACTGCCTGCGGCAGGACGGCGACATCTCCCACATCACCGACGAGGTAGTCCGCCAGTGGGTCACCCAGTCAAGGGACGCCATCGCGGCGGAGGCCGAAGGGAATGGCAGGAAAGTGCGGGACTATGCCTGCACGTTCCTCGGGGCCGTGGCCGGCAATGGGCATGCGCTCTTCTTCCAGATCGGCGACGGGGCCATCGTTGTCCGCGACGGCGAGGACTACCAGACCATCTTCTGGCCCGAGCAGGGCGAGTACGCCAATACCACCTACTTCATCACGGACGAGGCGTACCTGGAGCGCCTGAACGTCCTGCACGCCGGTTCCTCACCGGAGGAGGTCGCCCTCTTCACCGACGGGCTCCAGAACCTCGCCCTCTCCTTTGCCCAGAAGAAGGCCCATGCCGGGTTCTTCCAGCCGCTCTTCCTTGCACTGAGAAACGATCCGGCGAGCGGCTTTACGGACTTTCCCGGGCAGCTGAGGCGCTTCCTCCTCAGGGACGACGTCAGCGCACGGAGTGACGATGACAAGACCCTCGTCCTCGCCTTCCGTCACCAGGGATGACCATGGCAACCACGATCCCCCTCTCCACGTTTTACGACAGCCACGGCAAGTCGATCCGCCTTGGCAGGCGGGTCGGGAGCGGCGGCGAGGGCGACGTGTACGAACTGTCCTCTTCTCCCACGACAACGGTAGCCAAGATCTACAAGAAGCCGCTCGAGGAGCACAAGCAGGAGAAACTCCGCCTGATGGCGCAGGGCTGCAACGACGAACTGGAGGCAATCTCGGCCTGGCCGACCGACGTCCTCACTAGCCGCCCCGGCGGCCCGGTGGTCGGGTTCCTGATGCCCCGGATCACCGACGCCGAACCGATCCACAAGGTATACGGCCCCACCCACCGTAAAGAGACCTTCCCCCACGCCGACTGGCGCTTCCTGATCCGGGCGGCCAAGAACCTTGCCGCCGCGTTCTGCGTGATCCACAAGTACGGGTACGTGGTCGGCGATGTCAACGAGGGGAACATCCTGGTCAACGACACGGCGTGCGTCCGCTTAATCGACTGCGACTCGTTCCAAGTCCCGTCACGGGACCAGCTGTATTACTGCGAGGTCGGGGTGGCGCACTTCACCCCCCCGGAACTCCAGAAGTCCGGGAACTACCGGCTCGAACGGACCCAGAACCAGGACAACTTCGGGCTTGCGGTCCTGGTCTTCCAGCTCCTCTTCCTCGGCCGCCACCCGTATGCTGGGGTCTATTCCGGCCGGGAGGACATGCCCATCGAGAAGGCGATCGCCGAGTTCCGGTTCCCGTACGGGAAGAACGCCCGGGCGCGCCTGATGTCCCCCCCGCCCAACTCGGTGGGCCTCGGCATCGTGCCGGGCGGGATCGCGGAGCTCTTCGAGCGGGCATTTTCGGAAGCCGGGATGCGCGACAGTGGCCGCCCGACTGCGGAGGAGTGGTGGGACGCCCTCGACCCCTTCGAAGGAAGGCTCCGGCAGTGTTCCCGCGACCGTGTCCACCACCATTATGCCGGGCTCTCGTCCTGCCCGTGGTGCCGGCTCGAAGAATCCTCCGGTGTCCTGATCTTCCTCTCCACGGATAGCATCACGAAGATCGATCTCCGGCGGGAGTGGCAGAAGGTGGAGGCCATCCCGGCCCCGGGCCCGCTCCCGGCCATCAGCCCGGAGATATACCCGGCGTACCCGGCGCCGCTCACCAAAGAGATCCGGCTCTCGCTCGAGCTCCGGAAGTTCCGGCAGCTGGCCGGGGCAACCATCGCCATTGCCTGCCTGGTCCTTGCGATCGGCGAACTGGTAACCGACCCGGTCCTGATCCTCTTCCTCGGCCTTGCCGCCATAGCACTCTTCTTCTTCCCAGGCAAGGAAGACCGGGAGAGGAGGAAACGCTGGTCCGGCCTCGAGACTGCCGAGTACATGTGGAAGCTCTGGAACCGGAAATGGACCAAGGAGGCAGGAGAGGGGACGTTCGTTACCCAGCTGAACCGGCTCCGCGAGCTCCGGCACGCGTACGAGAGCATTGACCGGGAGTTCCAGCGCGGGATCCTCGGGCTGGAAAAGACCGTGCGCGACGGGCAGGTCAGCGGGTTTCTTGAGCGCTACGCCATCGCCTCGGGCAGCCTCTCGCGGATCAATCCTGTCCAGGTGGCCGACCTCAAAGCGGCAGGGATCGTCACCGCGGCGGACGTGACGCCCACGAAACTCCGCCGGATCCCAAGGCTCGACCCAAAGGTCTCGGGCGAGCTCATTGCATGGCGGGAGCGGCTGGAGAAAGCCTTCCTGTTCGACCCCCAAAAGAGCGTGAACCGGGCTGAGGTCAGGGCGCTCGTCCACAAGTACCAGCCGCAGATGCGGCCGGTGGAGGCCGAGCTGGTCCAGGGGATCCGCCGCCTCGCCCGCATCCAGCAGGACGTGATAAAGAAGCGCGTTACGCTCCGTGCAGCGGTAGAGAAGCGGGCGCGGGAGCTTGCGCAGGCAAAGGCGGACTACCGGGTCTTTGAGAGCGATGTCGAGGAGGCAATCCGGAAGGACATCCAGAAGATCCTCAACTCGCCCCTCTTCTCCCGGTGAGCCACGGCGCGCCGGCCTTACCGGACCATTCCCGTAAAGGCAAAGTCGATGAAGCCCTTGTAGGGGTCGGTGCCAAGGAGCCGGACCCGGACTTTCTGGCCCACGCGAAGGCCCCGTTCCTTCTCGGTGATCCGCCCTTCCGCCGGGGGCGAGATGAGCCGGACGTACGTTCCTTTCTCGGACGCACCGGTGACAAGGCCGGTGAAGGTTTCCCCGATCTTATCACGGAGAAGTACCGCCGCCGCGGCCTTCCGCATGAACCGTTCCGCCTTCTTGGACTGTTTCTCCTGCTCGGTCAGCCACTGGCAGATCTCCTCGAGCTCCGCCGCGGAATAGGGAACGTCCTGCTTGTCGAGGACGGATTTGATGAGGCGCTGGATGACGAGGTCCGCGTAGCGCCGGTTGGGGGCGGTGCCGTGCGTGTAATCAGTGACAGCGAGCGCGAAGTGGCCGATGGGGGTGCTGCCGGGCTGGAGCATGGCGTACTCTCCCGGGCCCATCAGCTTGACGATGGTTAAGGAGAGGTCGGGGAACCGTTCGGGGTCCTTCTCCCGCTGCCGCAGAAGGAACCGGGCCAGTGCCTGGACGTCCGGCTGGTCCGGGAGGTCCTCTCCCAGCGCTGCTGCAGTGAGGACGATCCCGTCCCAGTGCTTGGGCACCCGGACGATCCGCTCGATCCGGGGCACGCCGGCCGCCGAGAGGAACGCCATCATGGTCCGGTTGGCCGCCACCATGAACTCCTCGATGAGCGACCGGGCCGCGTTCTTCTCCACGAGCAGCAGGTCCTTGACCCTGCCCTCCTCGTACACTGCCTGGGCTTCGATGGTCTCGAGGTCGAGCGAGCCCTGCCCGGTCCGCTTCCGGCGCAGGCGGACAGCCGCCTCGTTCTGGAGCCGGACCTGTTCAGCAAGGCCGGGGACCGCCCGGACATTATCGGGTTCGGGGCCGGTGCCCTCGAGCCAGGCGCCGACCTGCTCGTACACGAGCTTGCCCTTGTTCTCGACAAGGGCACGCGAGATGGTGCCGTACCGGATGCTGCCGTCTGCAAGCACCCAGTAGTCGGTCACCATGGCAAGGCAGTCCTTTCCCGGGAGGAGGGAGGTGATCCCCGCAGAGAGCTTCAAAGGAAGCATGGGGAACGTTGCGACATCGAGGTAGATGGATGCGCCGTTGAAGGCCGCGTGCCGGTCGGTGCGGGAGTTCTTCTTCACCCGGCTGTCCACGTCGGCAATCGCGACCTGCACGTGGATCGACCCGTCTGCTTCCTTCTCGCAGTACTCCAGCTGGTCGAGGTCCATGGAGTCGAAGTTGTCGATGGAACACCAGAGCAGGGCCCGGAGGTCCTTTGTGGAATGCTTTGGCCATTTCTGGTCTTCTGCATCCATTGCTGCGACCTCCCGCATCACGGCATTCGGATACTGCGGCCGGAACCCGTACTTCTTCATGGCGTCCCAGGCGATTGCCACCATATCGATTTTCGGGGCGCCCCGTCGTGCTCGTGACTTTCCTCTCATGGCTGGTGATCAAAGAGGTGTTCTGTTCTCCACCCATATGTCGTGATCGGTCATGAGGGGCGTCAGACCCGAATGATGAGAAGATTCTTCAGAATCTTCGAACTGCCGTGACAGGGCCCGGCACCCGCCCGGAAAAGGGGCGGGAAATGGGCAAAATCTTCTCATAAACTGCCGGAAGGTTTATGGAAGGAGCGCCCGAACCGGTCCGGCTCTTACGCCGGAAGATCGCGGGAATTCCCGTGCCGGTGCGGGTCGTTCCGTCCCGGGTCCGGGTCAGTAAACACAAAAAGAGGGCCGGCGTATGCCATCACGGACTCGTAACAGGGCCGATGCCAGACCCGGTACGAGCAGAAGGCAGGTTCCGGGTTCTCACCCAAAAAGGAGACAGGAAAAAGGAAAAATCGGAAGGGATCAGGGGACCGGCCGTGGCCCCACGGGGAAAAACCAGTCTTACATCTTTGACTGGTCGCGGGGGAGGGCCGTGCCATGGGCAGCCGGACCTTTTGCCCCGAGGCCGAGCATCGGGTCCCGTTTCTTCTTCTTCTGCCCGTCATCCCCCTGGGCAGATTTCTTGTTCAGGAAACATTCAACCGGATCGCGCTCGCCGGGACAGGACTTGTCCTTAAACTCCTCACAGTCACCGCAGGACGGTACCTGGGTCGGCAGCAGCGAGGGGAAGTTTTTCTTCCAGAGAGCGGGATCGATCCTGCCCTGTTCGAGAAAACGCTGGATGTGCCGCGCCGTATATTTCATGCTCAGTTCATGGGCGCCAAAACGTAATATGCTCTTCTTCTTTGGGGGGCCGGGCACCGATGCTTCCCATCATCCCTTCACGCAACTCCATTCCCCGCAATCTCATCAATGAACGCATGGCCGTACTTCTCCCGCTTGAACTCCCCCACCCCGAAGAGTCTCCCGAACGCAGCCAGGTCCCCGGGCTTTGATGCCGCCATCGCCCG